>OFFF01000111.1_pt1 | contig 63741 bp, 61 predicted proteins | sample 1521301 | NCBI WGS metagenome assembly OFFF01 (sample SAMEA3504101, study PRJEB24116) | mouse gut metagenome | biome: mouse gut; feature: mouse-associated habitat; material: faeces | place: Denmark | collected 2011
TAATGAAAAGTGAACATCATCTTATATCAAAGAAGAAAACGAATATTTTATTGATTTCATTTATTTTAATGTTCTTTCTTTCATTTACGTTTATATTTGAAGCGACATATGACGGGCTTGAAAATACCACAAATATTACTTCTCCAAATAAAGAAAATTGCTATTTTATAAAAACATCAAATGACAACTATGAAGTTTATCTTAATGGAAAATATATTACAATAGAAGAGTCCTTGGATTATTATCCGAACGATATTCCTATTTACGACAGAGAGGAGGTGAAAGAATATGAAGAAGATTAGTCGTCTGGCTAAGTGTGCAACTTTAGCTCTGCTTTTGTTAATTACAACCGCCCCAATCAGTTATTTTAACAATGCTATGATTGTTTCTGCTTCCGATATCCAGCCACATGCAGATGATATTCGCTGGAGATTCAAAACAGAAAACGGAAAAACATACAAACGTTTATATAACTATACAAAAAAAGTATGGGTTGGCGATTGGATCTTAGTAGGTTAATCTCTTTTTGTTTTTACAAAAGATAATATATAGGTAAGCCCTGTGCTGATTTCTATTTTTAGCACAGGGCTTTTTATGTTGTCTTTTATCTTTTTATCTGACATTCCAACCCGGCATTGAGGAACCTGAATCAGAACGTATTCTTTGCAATAATCCCATATGAATATAGTGACAAATTGAAATATTCTGCTTCATTGACAAGGAACTGTTCTTAACATACCCTGTCAAACCGAAGCTCTGTTAACACCCCCTGATCGTAAATATAATCCCGCATATACGCATTTTCTTCGTTTACGCAAACTGCGTCTGCGATTCCGGAAGAATTACTTGGTATCCCTTCCAGACATAACGCAATTCCTTTTTGTTCAATTTTCTGCAGCTCGATCAATAGCCGCAGTTTTCCATAATTGCCCATATGCCATGTTCCCGCTTACCTTCGGAATGCACAACTGCGTTTTGTGAAAAACTATCGTATCCTTCCAGGTATCCGCGGCTTTTTTCTTGCTTCAGCGGCAAGTTGTCCCAGCATAAGATCCATATAGGGGAATAATTCTTCCGGAATCTTTCTCGGATCTGCAATGGTAGGAATTTCTGCAATTTCTATTCCAAATTCCTTTTCTATTTTTCTTTTCTTTGATTTCTGCATTGTTCTGGAACAATATACAGCCTCTATACTTCCCCAGCTCTCATGTGCTATCGTATGCAGCATCTTCTTTACTGCAAACTCCTGCCAGGGATTTATATTCAAAAGAAATATCTTTACATCGCATCGGAGCAATTCTTCCCGAAACTTCCAATATGCATCTCCAAAATCCATGATAACTTTTTGATAATTACGAGTCGTAAAGACCGGAATCTGCTCTTGTTTAAATTCCGGATAGTAGTGAACTCCGAAATCCGAAAAATAACCTTTACAATTACATTCTTTCCAATGAGACAGTTCCCCATGGCCATTTAGCTCCAGACAGGCGGTTTTTTCACCAAGCCCGCTTGCTGCATAATTTGCCAATGCTACAGATAAGTGAGTGACTCCGCTTCCACGGATACTTCCTGCAATTCCTATGCTTTTGATTTTGTACTCCTTTTTCTTTCAGCAGCCTTTGAAACAGACGTTCTTTTTCCCTTGTCATAAGAAAAGGATTTTTATCTAACGGAAAACAATATACACATTGCTGATACAGGGAAGCATACCGCTTTGCCTGTTTCATATCTCCGTAATTTGTGATGAGAGCAAGTCCTTTTGCATATTTTACTTGATGATAGACTTGTGAGGCATATTCTCTTTCCCATGCCCTGCTCCCTGTCAGAAATAAAAATATATCCGCTTCCTCTAAAAGTGCTCTCTTCCAATCGGTTCCGAAATCAAATACTTCTACAGCATTTTGCGGAACCTTTACTGCAACACCTTCGCCATACGCTGGCATTCCGAAAAAACTTCCTCTGCGGTAAAGTCCGCCTTCTTTCGTAAAGCCACCCTCTCGGATGATCTTTCGCAAATCATCACTGGAATTGGTTTCCCGGTATACCGCGCGTATATTCTGCTGATTTAAATATTGCGTAAAGGAAAGAGATAGATGCGTCGTTCCTATGTGCGGCTGGCTGCCGGCAGCAACTATTTTTTTTAAGAGATGCTTTTGATAATATGAATGGTTCTTTGACTGCATATGCTCTGCAAGTGTATCCTGAAATGCTTCCATGCTTTCATAACGTTGTTTCGGATCGAAATTGGAAGCTTTCTTTGCAATATGCAAAAGAGATCTGGATACGCCGCTTTCTTCGGCACAGATCAAATCCTCCAGCAATTTACCGATACTATAGATATCTGTCCGAATATCGATATTTGCTTTGTCTGATTTTTCCGGCGCACAATACTGCGGAGTTCCATAATTTTGAAATTTATTCCCCGGTTCTCCTAAAAACACTGAAATACCAAAATCAATCAATCGAACGCCCTTAAATCCTATGATAATATGCTCGGCTTTCAAATCCTGGTAAATCAGTGGATTCGGTTTTAAATGGTGCATATCATTAAGTATGGACGCAGTTTCTTTAATTGTCTGGTAAATAAAATCCGGGGTAATACATGATGATCGAAGCAGCAACGCTTCTAAAGATTCACCCTCAATATATTCCTCTATCATATAATAGGAATCTTCATCTTCTTCCATATCATATAGTTTTGGAACTTTGGGATGGTTCAGACGGTTCAGGATCCTTGCTTCCCGAACTTTCCAGGCAAAATCGGACTTTTTTGAGATTTGTTTGATTGCCCGATATTCACCTAGTGTTTGATGCCTGGCAAGATACACTTTACTGCCGCTTCCTCTTCCAAGTTCTGAAAGAATCAGGTATCTGCCAAACAATAGTATTTCTTGAATTTTTCTATCGCTCCTTCCTGTTTTATCGGAAAAAGCATCTCTTGATGTATTATATAGCATAATATACAAGTATAATCAATAGGTTTTCTTTTTATTTTAGTTAGTTTATAAATCTTTTATAACAAATTATACTTTACAGACTATAGGTATTTGATTATAATAAGATAGGTTTACCTAATTTTCCCGATAAGGAAGTGAAAGAATGAAAATTGAAAAAGTAAATGATAACCAAATCAGATGTACTTTAACACAACAGGATCTTGCGAACCGCCACCTGAAATTAAGTGAACTGGCATACGGCACGGAAAAGGCAAAGATGCTTTTTCATGATATGATGCAACAGGCAAGTTATGAATTCGGCTTTGAAACGGGTGATATTCCTCTTATGATAGAAGCCATTCCTATCTCAACAGAATCCGTGATTTTGATTATTACCAAAGTCGAATATCCGGAAGAATTAGATACTCGTTTTTCTAAGTTTTCAGATATGCCAGAAGGATACGATGACTATTCCGAATCGAATACCAAAGATATATTTTCCGAAAGCGCAGATGATATTTTGGGTCTTTTCCGCAAGATTTCCGAAGAGAAGACATCAAATTCCGACATAAGCAGCACGATCGACCATTCCGTCGGTACAAATTCTACAAAAGCTTCTGTAAAAGAAGATAATGTCAATGTTCCCATTGATTTAACGAAGCTGTTTATTTTCCATAACCTTGCAGAGATCCAGAGACTTGCACATATTTTAAAAGGGTTTTATGAAGGAGACAATACTCTATTTAAAGATGAAGGAAAAATGCTTTATTATCTGATTATGCACAAAAGCAATATGTCTCCGGAAGTATTTAATAAAGTCTGCAATATTCTGGCAGAATATGCAAATCAGGGAGTTGTTACTCCTTCTTCTGAGGCCTATTTTACAGAACATCACAAAATTATCTGCAGACACAATGCACTGCAGACTTTCTCTCTTTTATAAAAATTCTAAAAAAGCCGTGAAACAATCCATATTTGTTTCACGACTTTTTCTTATTCAGCAAGATCTTTTGCTAAAAATGTATTAATTTCTTCTACCAGAGCATCCGGCTCAATTCCATGAACCATAGCGGCTTCTTCGATCGTTTCCATCTGAGAAGACGGACATCCAAGACAATGCATCCCAATGTTTAAAAGAACGGGTGCAATGTTTGCATCGATCTGAAGTAATTCTCCGATCATAGTAGATTTTGTAACCTGTGCCATAGAAATTCCTCCTTTATCCGGATCAGTATCTGCCGTTTTCGGCGATCCATTCATAGTTTCTGACTTGGTTATTATAATACCAATTGACTGTTTTTGCAATTGTTTCTTCCAGGTTTCCATGTTCTTTGAAAAAAACCTGATTACTACTTGTATTCCCTATTCTTTTGTATTAAAATATCCGTAAGCTGATAACGGCTTAATAATTGCATTACATAAGGAGGATTTTACCAATGGCATACGTTATTACAGATTCTTGCGTTAACTGTGGAACCTGCGAAGGTGAATGTCCGGTAGGAGCTATTTCTTCTGGCGACGGAAAGTATGAAATCGATCCGGGCTCATGCGTAGACTGCGGTACTTGTGCAGGCGCTTGTCCTACAGGAGCAATCGAACAGGGCTAAGAAGAGTCAGAGAACTTAAAAAAACTGTGTACCGGTTATTTTGACCTGTGTACACAGTTTTTTCTTTTTCTTTATGTAGTCACTTCTTTTTTTGCAAATAAACGATGCGGTTCTTTTTTCTTTGCGCCGCTTTTCAGCTTTTTCACATTCAATTCCCGAATCGCCGCATCCAGTTTTCGAAAACGTTCTTCTTCCTGCTCATCCTGCTCACGCATCAAATAATTCATCTCTTTTAGTACACGGTCGCCTACATTTTCGCCGATTTCTTTGCTTAAATCCTGATTATTATCCGCTAAAGCTTCTTTTACGATTCCGCTCATTAAGATCCGAAACTGCGCCATCTTTTCTTCCGCAGAAGTATAACTTACAGTCTGCTTGACGGCTGTCGGCTGATTTGGCACGCTTCGTTCCGCTAATGCGGCGTTTGCGTTTGTCAAAGCCGCCGCTTCTTCCGGATTCTTCCCGTTGTGGATCACCATCTTGATTGCTTTTAACTGGTATCCCTGTTCTTTCAGTTCTTTTATCTTAAGGAATTGCTGTATGTTCTCTTTGGTATAATAGCGATGCCCCATTTCGTTGCGTGGAATATTAAGCTGCAGCTCTTCTTCCCAATAACGAAGTACATGTGCTTCCACATTCACCAGACCGGCGGCATCCGAAATCATATAACGTAGCTTGTCCAAATGAACTGCCTCCTTCCTCTGTATTCATTATAGAAGAGAATAGAACAATTCGCAACGAATTTTGGTCGTGAAGATTCGACGGCATTATTTTTCCATATTTGCAAACTTTGTATACTGCGGCAGCCATACCAGGTTTACCGTTCCGATCGGACCGTTTCTCTGTTTTGCAATAATAATTTCCGCAATATTTTTCATATCCGTATCTTTGTTATAGTAATCGTCCCGATAAATAAACATCACAACGTCTGCATCCTGCTCGATTGCACCGGATTCCCTCAAATCGGAAAGCATCGGTCTGTGATCCGGACGCTGCTCTACGGCACGGCTTAACTGAGAAAGGGCGATGACAGGAACATTTAATTCTCTTGCCAGTCCTTTTAACGATCTTGAAATATCCGAAATCTCCTGCTGCCTGGAATCAGTTCTCCCGCTGCCTGTCATAAGCTGCAGATAATCAATTATAATCAATTTCAGATCGTGTTCCAATTTATATTTCCTGCATTTACTTCTTAATTCGGATATTGAGATTCCTGGCGTATCGTCAATAATCAAATGGGATTTTCCGATTACATCTGCTCCTTCAATGAGTTTTTCCCAATCCGAATCATTTAGATTACCGGAACGCAGAATCTGGGCGTCTACTCTTGACTCTAAGGAAAACAGACGGTTGACCAGCTGTTCTTTTGACATTTCCAGACTGAAAATCGCCGTTGCTAAATTCTCATGAAATGCAACATATTGAGCAATATTCAATACTAACGCAGTTTTTCCCATAGAAGGCCTTGCCGCAACCAGAATAAAATCCGAATTCTGCAGGCCAGACATCTTATAGTCTAAATCCATAAATCCGGTAGGGATTCCCGTAACGTTTCCCTGAGTTTTTGACGCCTGCTCAATCTTTTCCAAAGCATTCAGCACAATTTCCTTGATAGGAACAAATTCTCTGACTCCCCGGTTCTGCAGAAGATGAAATATATTTTTTTCGGTATCTGCAAGAATATCCTCCAATTCTCCTTGACCGGAATAACATTTATTTTCGATGTCCTCCGTGACACGGATCAACGCACGTAATACGGACTTATCTTTTACAATCTGTGCATAAGATTTTACATTTGCAGAAGTAGGCACGGCAGTAATCAAGTCCCTGACAAACTCAAGACTGCTGATTTCTTCCGGCACATTCATAGCTTTTAACTTTGCCTGCAGCGTAACAAGATCTACCGGTTCTCCGGCATTGTAAAGTTCTACCATAGACTGAAACAAAAGCCCGTACTGCTGATAATAAAAATCTTCCTGCAAAAGCATTTCTATCGCGATGACAATGGCTTCTTTGTCCATGATCATAGAACCTATGACAGACTGCTCTGCCTCTAAGCTATTGGGCATGATCCGTTTAATCAGAACTTCTTCCATGAAGGTATTCTCCCTTATCTTTTATTCTGCACTAACATGTACCCTTAAAATTCCGGTTACCTTAGAATGAAGACGAAGAGATATTTCATGCATTCCAAGACTTTTGATCGGTTCCGACAACTGCATTTTTTTCTTGTCGATTTCCAGATCCAGCTGTGTTTTTACTGCCGCCGCAATTTCTTTTGTGGAAACGGAGCCGAAAGTTCTGCCCCCTTCTCCAGTCTTAATCTTGACTTCTACTTTTAAATCTTCCAGTTTCTTGGCAAGTTCCTTTGCTGCCTGCAGATTTTCTTCTTCTACTTTTTCTTTATGCTGGTTCTGCAGCTTTAAATCATTCAGATTTTTATTGTTGGCTTCTACCGCCAGTTTTTTGGCAAACAGAACATTCCTCGCATATGCATCGTTGGCATTTACGATTTCTCCCTTTTTTCCTACTGATTTTACATCCTGTAATAAGATTACTTTCATATATCTATTTCTCCTTCCTCAATCATTTCATCAATTGTATTCTGCAGAGAACGTTTCGCCTCGGAAAGCGTACAATTTACCAACTGTGCGCCCGCCACATTCAAATGTCCGCCTCCGCCTAACCTTTCCATAATCAACTGCACATTGATCTCGTCGATTGATCTGGAACTGATAAATATTTTACTTTGATATTCTGTCAGTACAAAAGAAGCTTTGATACCGATAATATTTAAAAGTTCATCCGCTGCCTGTGCACCTACGATCGTAGGACTTTCCATCTTGCCCGGACAGACGGAAATAGCAAACGCTCCTTTATAGACTTCCGCATGACGTACTACTTCGGCTCTTGCTTTATAAGAATTCATATCATTTCTCAAAAGCTTTCTTACCCTTGTCACTTCGGCTCCGCATCTCCTTAAATAAGCGGCTGCTTCAAAGGTACGTACGCCTGTTTTTGTCATAAAGTTATTTGTATCAATCAAAATACCCGCATAAATGCAATCTGCTTCACTCGGCTCCAGTTTAATATTTTCCGTAAAATACTGCAATACTTCTGCAATCATCTCACAGGTGGAAGAGGCGTATGGCTCTATATAAGATAAAATCGGATTTTGTATCACTTCATTTCCCTGTCTGTGATGATCAAATACGACGACTGCATTTCCCCTGTTTAACAATTGCGGACATTCCGTATAATTCGGACGATTGGTGTCTACAACCATAACAAGCGTATTCCGGGTGATCAGTTCCATTGCCCGCTCACTGTTGATAAATAAATCTTCCGGATATCCCTTTTCCGGACTGAAACATTCCTTCAGCGGACGAAGCGAAGACGTTACTTCATTTAAAACAATCTGCGCCTTTTTATTTAACACTTTTGCCGCGCAGTATACGCCGATTGCCGCGCCAAAGGAATCTACGTCGCTGATATTGTGCCCCATAATGATTACATTTTGACGGCTCTCCAATGTTTCACGCAGCGCATGCGCCTTAATTCTTGCTTTCACCCGGGTATTCTTTTCTACTGTTTTAGATTTTCCTCCGTAATAGTAGACTTCTTCTCCCTTTCTTACGACGACCTGATCGCCGCCGCGTCCCAATGCCAAATCGATTGCCATGCGGGAATACTCATAGTTAGTATTGTAACTGTCTCCATGAATGCCGATACCGATACTGAGAGTAACCGCCATCTCATTTCCCACTTTTACGCTTTTTACTTCTTCCATCAGCTTAAATTTATCTTCTTCCAGTACGTTTAAATACTTGTATTTAAACACGACGAAATATTTATCTTTTTCCGTTTTTCTTACCAGAGCGTCTACTTTGGAAAAATATGCGTTTACTTTTCGATCGATCAATGCCGCCAGAAGAGAACGTTTTACATCTTCGATACTCTCCAGCGCTTCGTCATAATTATCAATATATACGAGCGCCGCCACCAGCTTCTGTTCCTGATTCGCCTTCATATATTCATTCAGCTTCGTTTCATCATAAAGGTACAACGCAATCAAACGGTCATTTTCCTTAACTTCTACGATACTTCCGTCATCCATTTCATGTTCAAATGATATACGAGTCAGTTCCGCTCTGAAAATCTTATCTTCCCAGCCTATGCTGATGTCTGCTTTTTCTCCTTTTTGAAGTTCTTCTTTGGAAATCATCGGAAAAATACTGAAAATGGATTTATGATATCCCTTGTCTTTTCCGGTCAGAGCTACAAATTTCTTATTGACCCATAGAATCCTTCCATCCAGATCCAGCAGTGCATAAGGCACGTCAAAGTCGTCTAAAAGCTTCTTTTGTATGGTTGCATACTGTGTGGCAAAATGAATCATCTCTTTTGTCAATGCGGGTTTGTTTCGGATATAAAATACAAATACGCAGACAGAATACAAAAAGATAAACCCTGTCAGAATCATTCCTGCTCTTTTATCTTCAAAATAAATCAATATGTTTAAAAGAATTAAGAAAATATTGATATACATCGGCAGATAAAGATAGTTCTTCAATCTGCCTTTTAATTTCAAATTCTGTTTCATAATTCCTCCCTTATGGAATTCATTCAAAAATGCTATCGTTATTTCATAAAAGCATTCTTATTATAGCATTTCACGCCACAGAGATAAAGATTTTTATAAATGAAGCACACGTTCCTTTATTTCCTGGGTTCTGCCCTGATTCCAATACTGCGTTCCGATATAACCGCAGGTACGTCTTGCAACGCTCATGGTATTCTGATCCCGGTTGCCGCAGGCCGGACATTCCCATGCCAGCTTGCCGTGTTCGTCCGTAATAATTAAGATTTCTCCGTCGTATCCGCATCTGCTGCAGTAATCGCTTTTCGTATTCAATTCCGCATACATAATATTCTCATAGATGTGCTTCATCACAGCCAAAACAGCCGGCAGGTTGTCTTTCATATCCGGAACTTCCACATAACTGATCGCTCCGCCGGGAGAGAGCTTTTGAAATCCTGCCTCAAACTTTAATTTTTCAAATGCGTCGATCTCTTCGGTTACATGAACGTGATAGGAATTTGTAATATAATTTTTATCCGTAACCCCTTTTATGATACCGAATCTTTTCTGCAGTTGTTTTGCAAATTTATATGTTGTTGATTCCAATGGCGTACCGTACACGGAGAAGTCAATCTGTTCTTTTTCTTTCCACTTTGCACAGGCATCGTTGAGATGCTGCATCACTTCTAAGGCAAACGGAGTTGCAGAGGGATCTGTATGGTTCTTTCCCGTCATATAATGGACGCATTCGCAAAGACCGGCATATCCCAACGAAATAGTTGAATAACCGTTTTTCAAAAGCGGATCGATCGTTTTGCCTTTTTCCAGACGGGCAAGCGCCCCGTTCTGCCATAAAATCGGCGCAATATCGGATTTCGTTCCCAACAGACGATTATGCCTTGCCATCAAAGCCAAATAACATAACTCCAGCCTTTCGTCAAAAATTTTCCAAAAACTGTCAAAATCTCCCTGTGACGAACATGCAATATCAACTAAATTGATCGTACAGACTCCCTGATTAAACCTCCCGTAAAATTGAAACTGATCGCTTTCGTCTTTATATACCGTTAAAAACGAGCGACAGCCCATACAGGTATATACATTTCCCTGTTTTAGTTCTTTCATCACTTTTGCGGAAATATAATCCGGAACCATTCGTTTTGCCGTACATTCTGCCGCCAAAACCGTTAAATCCCAAAACGGGCTGTCCTCTGTGATATTATCTTCGTCCAGAACATAAATCAGTTTCGGGAACGCCGGCGTGACATAAATACCTTTTTCGTTTTTTACGCCGAGTATTCTCTGCTTTAAAATAGAACGAATCACCATGGCAAGATCTGATCGATCCTGTCCTTCCGGCGCTTCGTCTAAATACATAAACACCGTAATAAAAGGCGCCTGTCCGTTTGTCGTCATTAACGTAACCACCTGATACTGGATCGTCTGCACGCCTTTATCAATATCCTTCTGCACGCGTTCTTCTGCTACGCGATTGATCTGATCATCATCCGCTTTTATATTCGCAGCCAAAAATTCTTCCAATACCTCTTTCCGAAATTTTTTTCTGGATGCTGAGACAAATTTGGATAAATGATATGCGCTGATCGACTGACCGCCGTATTGGCTGGATGCAACCTGCGCGATAATCTGTGAAGCTACGGTACAGGCAACCGAAAATGAATTCGGACGATCAATCTTTGTTTCGCTGATCACGGTTCCGTTTTGCAGCATATCATCCAGATTGACCAGACAGCAGTTATGAATATGCTGTGCAAAATAATCTGCATCATGAAAATGAATCAACCCGTTTTCATGTGCTTCCCATACCTTCGGAGGAAGAAGAAAACGTTTTGTAATGTCTTTGCTGACCTCTCCTGCCATATAATCTCTCTGCGTAGATGCCAAAAGAGGATTCTTGTTGGAATTTTCCTGTTTTGCTTCCTCATTCTGGCTTTCAATGATTGTCATAATCTGCGCATCCGTCGTATTGGACTGACGTACAAGCTGACGTTTATATCGATATGTAATATAAGCTTTTGCGACATGATAGGCTCCCTGCCGCATAATCTGATACTCTACCGCATCCTGAATTTCTTCTACATTCATGGCACGAATTGATTTCTTGCAGATTTCTTCTACCTTGCGAGAAATTTCCTGTATCTGTTCCGTCGTCAGTCGGTCAGACGGTTCCACTTCTTTATTTGCCTTATGTACGGCAGCTATAATTTTTGTAATATCAAAACCTACTTCTTCTCCGGACCGTTTTATAATCTTCACTGAAATTCCTCCTATATCAAATCGCATGATTCTTTATATTGTAACATGTTTTCTTCTATCTTAAAAGGAACAAAACTTTAATTTTCTTTCACCTGTTCATAAAGATTATTTCCGTTCCTGTCAATAACTACAACTGCGGGAAAATCTTTGACTTCTATTTTTAAAATTGCTTCCGCTCCTAAATCTCCGTAACAGACGGTTTCCGATTTTACAATACATTTTGATAAAAGAGCTCCGGCGCCGCCGACCGCCGCAAAATATACCGCACCGTTTCTGACCATGGCATCTACGACCTGCCTGTTTCTTTTTCCTTTTCCGATCATGGCCTTACAGCCCATATCTAATAGAACAGGCGCATATGCATCCATCCGGCTTGCAGTTGTAGGACCTGCGGAACCGATCGGTCTTCCTTCTCTGGCAGGAGAAGGCCCCATATAGTAAATTGTTGCATCTTTGATCTCAATCGGAAGTTCTTCCCCCCGTTCTAAAGCTTCCATCATACGCTTATGCGCCGCATCCCTTGCCACATAAACACTTCCTGACAGATATACATAATCCCCGCAGCTTAAATCTGCCGTAATTTCATTTGTAATCGGTGTTTTTATATATTTATCCATAAGATTCTCCGTTTCCGCTGCTGTTATCCACAATGTTACTGTTCTTTGATTATATCGTTCTTACAACATGGCGGTTTGCATGACAGCAGATATTGACCGCCACAGGAAGTCCGGCAATATGCGTCGGATACGTAAGGATGCCGACAGAAAGAGCCGTTACATTTCCTCCGAGCCCTCCGGGACCTATGCCAAGCCGGTTGATTTTTTCCAATAACTCCAGTTCCAGCCGGCATATATGAGGAATCGGGGAATGTTCCCCTGCATCTCTTGTCAATGCACGTTTTGCCAGAATAGCCGCCTTCTCAAAATCTCCGCCGATTCCCACGCCGACTGCCATGGGAGGACAGGCATTCGGACCCGCGTCGGAAACTGCACTTAAAACCGCCTGTTTGATACCTTCGATCCCGTCAGAGGGTTTTAACATAAAAATACGGCTCATATTTTCACTTCCGAATCCCTTTGGAGCGAAGGTAATCTTCACCTGATCTCCCGGTATGATCGAATAATGGATGATTGCCGGCGTATTATCTTTTGTATTTTCCCTCAGAATGGGATCGGACACAACGGATTTGCGCAGATAACCTTCAGTATATCCCCTCCGTACTCCTTCATTGACCGCGTCTTCTATAGGACTTCCTTCAAAGTGTACATCCTGGCCGATTTCCATAAATACAATTGCCATACCGGTATCCTGACAGATTGGAATCATCTCTGCTTCTGCAATCTCAAGATTATCTGCTAACTGGTCTAAGATCTTTGTTCCAAGTTCCGATTGTTCCGATTGCCGTGCTTCCTTAAGACACTGCTTCATATCTTCAGAAAGGCTGTAATTAGCCTCTATACACATTTCTTTTATTGTCCGGATCACAAGATCCGTATCGATCGTACGTATCATACCTTAAATTCCTCCTGTTCCTGTGAAAGCTGCCTGTTGCATAACAGAAAGGGAGCTTTTCCATTACAAGCCCCCTTCCTCACTCCGTCGGTCTGTTTATTCTGTTATCTCTTCTTTCGCTTTATCTATTTCTTCCATTAAATTTTTATCTTCTCTGACCTTTGCAATGCTGGCAATCGTCACATCTTCATCCATATTGATCAGCTTCACGCCGGACGTCACGCGTCCTAAAATAGAAATGTCTTCCACTTTCATACGGATGATAATACCTTCCGTCGTAATAATCATGATTTCATTTTCATCATTCACCGCTTTGATACCGATTAAATAACCTGTTTTATCGGTGATTTTATAACATTTTACGCCCTTTCCTCCCCGGTTCTGAGAAGAAAATTCTTCCATTCTCGTCCGTTTTCCAAGACCTTTCTCCGAAGCAATCAAGAGATACTCTCCCTGAGTATCCATCTGCATTCCAATCACTTCATCCCCGTCTGTCAGGTTCATACCGATCACGCCCATAGAATTGCGTCCGGTGCTTCTGACATCTGTTTCATGGAAACGGATACATTGACCATATTTTGTCACCAAAATAATGTCTTTTGTATTATCCGTTTTCTTTACTTCAATCAGCTCGTCATCTTCTCTTAAATGGATCGCAGAGAGACCGGTCTTACGTATATTTGCATATTCCCGAATATGCGTTTTTTTGACAATTCCTTTTTTTGTCGCCATAAACAGGTAATTTCCGTCCTGATACTCGCTGATCGGAATGACTGCCGTAATCTTTTCCCCTGGCTGCAGCTGCATCAGGTTAATAATTGCCGTTCCTCTGGCAGTCCGCGAAGTCTCCGGAATTTCATAAGCTTTCATTCGATACACTTTCCCGTCATTGGTAAAGAACATCAGATAATGATGCGTTGTCGTCATCAAAAGCTCTTCGATATAGTCGTCCTCGATCGTTTCCATTCCTTTGATGCCTCTTCCTCCCCTGTGCTGGCTTCTGAAGTTATCCACACTCATACGCTTGATATAACCGAGTTTTGTCATACAGATGACTGTATTCGTCTTTGGAATCATATCTTCCATCGAAATATCATACTCGTCAAAACCGATCGAAGTCCTCCGCTCATCTCCGTATTTTTCTGAGATCAGCATGATTTCTTCCCTGATCACGCCCAAAAGCTTCTTCTCGTCTGCTAAAATTGCTTTTAATTCTGCAATTTTTTCCATCAGTTCTGCATATTCGTTTTCAAGCTTTTCTCTCTCTAAGCCGGTAAGCGCACGCAGACGCATATCTACAATTGCCTGCGCCTGTACGTCCGTCAGATGAAAACGCTCCATCAGCCTTTGCTTTGCTTCATTTGTCGTACGACTGCTCCGTATAATGGAAATCACTTCATCGATATGATCAAGAGCGATCAGAAGGCCTTCCAAAATGTGTGCCCGCTCCTGCGCTTTATTCAGATCATACCGTGTCCTTCTAGTTACCACCTCTTTTTGATGCGCAAGATAATAATCCAGCATTTGGTGCAGATTCAAAACTTTCGGTTCGTTATTGACTAGCGCGATCATAATCACACCGAACGTATCCTGAAGCTGTGTATGTTTAAATAATTGATTGAGCACCACTTTTGCGCTGACATCACGTCTTAATTCGATACAGATTCTCATTCCCTGACGATTTGACTCGTCTCTTAAATCTGTGATCCCGTCTATTTTTTTATCTCGGACAAGATCCGCCATTTTCTCAATCAGACGCGCTTTATTTACCATAAACGGAAGTTCGGTTACCACAATACGGCTTTTTCCGTTTGGCATCGGTTCGATATCGGTTACTGCACGCACACGAATCTTTCCTCTTCCGGTCCGATATGCCTGTTCGATCCCGGATGTTCCGAGTATTGTACCTCCTGTGGGAAAATCAGGTCCCTTGACGATTTTTAAAATTTCTTCTAACTCGGTTTCCCTGTCCTCTGACACCTGATTGTCTATGATTTTTACAACTGCGGCAATGACTTCTTTCAAATTATGAGGCGGAATATTCGTCGCCATGCCGACGGCGATTCCGGATGTTCCGTTCACCAAAAGATTGGGATATCTGGAGGGGAGCACTACGGGCTCTTTTTCTGTCTCGTCAAAGTTCGGCATAAAATCTACGGTATTTTTGCCGATATCGGCAAGCATTTCCATGGAAATCTTACTCAGCCTTGCTTCCGTATAACGCATGGCTGCAGCGCCGTCGCCGTCTACGGAACCAAAATTTCCATGACCGTCTACCAGCGGATAACGGGTAGACCATTCCTGTGCCATGTTGACAAGAGCCCCGTAAATAGAACTGTCTCCATGCGGATGATATTTACCCATGGTATCGCCGACAATACGGGCACATTTTCTGTGCGGCTTATCCGGTCCGTTGTTCAATTCTATCATGGAATATAAAACCCTTCTCTGTACAGGTTTTAATCCGTCTCTGACATCCGGAAGCGCCCGGGAAGCAATAACGCTCATCGCATAGTCGATATAGGACGTCTCCATCGTCTTCTTTAAGTCTACATCGTGAACCTGATCAAAAATCTTATCATCCATTTATTTTTTATTCCTCCTATACGTCCAGATTTTGAACGTATTTTGCATTTGTTTCAATAAATTCTCGTCTCGGCTCTACCTTATCACCCATCAGCGTCGTAAACGTCACATCAATTTCAGAAGCCGCCTCTTCGTCTAATGTCACCCTCCGCAAGATCCTTTTTTCCGGATCCATCGTCGTATCCCAAAGCTGCTCGGCATCCATTTCCCCTAGCCCTTTATAGCGCTGAATTTTATTATTATTGTCTCTGCCGATTTCAACTAAAATACGATTCAGCTCTTCGTCGCTGTAAGCATACCATATCTTTTTATTTTTTTCGATTTTGTAGAGCGGCGGCTGCGCCAGATACACGTATCCCTGTTTGATCAGCTCCGGCATAAACCGATAAATAAACGTTAATAAAAGCGTACTGATATGCGCGCCGTCTACATCGGCATCGGTCATAATAATTATCTTGTGATATCTTAACTTTGAAATATCAAAATCTTCATGAATGCCTGTACCGAATGCGGTAATCATGGCTTTGATTTCGGCATTTCCATAAATTTTATCCAATCGTGCTTTTTCTACATTTAAAATTTTACCGCGAAGCGGAAGAATTGCCTGTGTGGAGCGGCTTCTTGCCGTTTTGGCAGAACCTCCCGCAGAATCTCCCTCCACGATATAAATTTCACAGTTTTTCGGATCCTTATCGGAACAATCCGCCAGCTTTCCGGGAAGAGACATTCCCTCCAGAGCCGTTTTCCTTCTAGTCAGATCCCTTGCTTTTCTTGCTGCTTCTCTTGCACGCTGTGCCAGCAGGGATTTTTCGCAGATTGCCTTTGCAATGGCAGGATTCTGCTCCAAAAAATACGTCAGCTGTTCACTTACAATAGAATCCACGGCGCCTCTCGCTTCGCTGTTTCCCAGCTTCTGCTTCGTCTGTCCTTCAAACTGCGGTTCGGATACTTTGATACTGATAATTGCAGTCAATCCTTCCCGGATATCTTCCCCTGAAAGCCCCGAATCGCTTTCTTTTACAATTTTGTTTGCTTTTGCGTACTGGTTAAACGTCTTCGTCAGAGCATTACGAAAACCGGCAAGATGCGTGCCGCCTTCCGGCGTAATGATATTATTGACAAAACTATAGGTGGCATCATTAAACGAGTCATTATGCTGCATGGCAACTTCCACGTATACGCCGTCTTTCTGTCCTTCACAATAAACAATATCCTGATAAAGAGGTTCTTTGCTTTTATTTAAGTAAGTGACGAACTCTTTGATCCCTCCAGCATAATGAAATTCTTTTTCTACTGCAGGTTCCACTCTCTCATCTTTTAATATAATCCTTAAATTTTTTGTCAGAAAAGCAGTCTCCCGAAGCCTTTGCTTTAATATTTCATAATCAAAAATCGTCTCTTCAAAAATCGTATCATCCGGAAGAAATACAACTTTTGTACCGTTTTGTTCCAAAGGGCATTCTCCCACAACTTTTAACGGATATATGGTCTTTCCGCGTTCAAAACGCTGTTTATATATTTTCCCTTCACTGCAGATTTCCACTTCCAGCCAGTTCGAAAGAGCGTTTACAACAGATGCTCCGACGCCGTGCAGACCGCCGGATACCTTATAGCCTCCTCCTCCGAATTTACCCCCGGCATGAAGTATCGTAAAAACGACTTCCACTCCGGTAAGTCCTGATTTTTGATTGATTCCTACCGGAATCCCTCTTCCGTCATCCGTTACGGTTACTGATTCATCTTTATTTATGGTTACTTCAATATTTTTGCAAAATCCAGCCAACGCTTCATCTACAGAATTATCCACAATCTCATATACCAGATGATGAAGTCCCCTGGATGAAGTGCTCCCGATATACATACCGGGACGTTTTCTGACTGCTTCCAGTCCTTCTAAAATCTGTAATTGATCTGCTCCATATTCAGTACTCATATTTCCTCCTATCTTGCCGAATGGCATAAAGGTATGCTCGGAAGCATTTCCTCCTATCTTGCCGAATGGCATGGAGGTATACCAAATGGTAATTCCTCCTACCTCATGTGAACGGTTCCATCCTTCACTTCAAACACCCGATTGATATGAAATCGGTTGCGTATAAATTCATCTAATCCTGTACATGTGATAATGGTCTGTGTATCACATAAATTGTTCAGCAGAAAATTCTGCCTTTTGCTGTCCAATTCCGACAACACGTCATCCAAAAGCAAAATCGGCGTTTCTTTTGTAATCTGTTTTACCAGTTCAATCTCAGAAAGTTTGAGAGAAAGCGCTAATGTTCTCTGCTGTCCCTGAGAACCAAATTTACGGATGTCTATATCGTTTGATAAAAAAGAGATATCGTCTCTGTGCGGACCTGTCATGGTCTGCCCCAATTTTAATTCTTTTTCTCTGACACGTTCCAGTTCGCGTTCAAAATCTTCCTCTTTCACATTTGGTTCGTAAGTTAGCGTCACAGTTTCTGTTCCGCCGGAAATTTTTGCATGAATATCGGCCACGATTTCATCTAATCGACTTACAAATTCCCTGCGTCTTTGAATAATTTTTTTTCCATACTCTGCAAGCTGAATATTCCAGGCAAAGAGAGTCTCTTTTAACTCTGGTTTTGTATAGATATCTTTCAGCAGTTTATTTCTCTGCATCAGAATTTTATTATACTTTGTCAGGTTGTCAAAATAAATTCTGTCCAACTGGCAAAGTTCCATATCCATAAAACGCCTGCGTTCCGAAGGTCCGTTTTTTATGATATTTAAATCTTCCGGCGAAAAGAATACAAGTGTTAAGATACCGAATAATTCGCCTGCTTTCTTGATTGGAATGCGGTTAACAGCAATTCCCTTACTTTTATGTTTCTTCAGATGCATATCAATTTGAAACTGTTTTTCTTGTTTTTCCACAAAAAGACGAATATGCGATTCTTCGTTTCCGAATTGAACCATTTCACGATCTTTGCTTCCCTTATGGGATTTCGTTGTACCGCTTAAATAAATGGCTTCCAAAATATTTGTCTTTCCCTGTGCATTATTGCCATAGAGAATATTTGTTCCTTGATCAAATGCAATATTTAACGATTCGTAATTTCGAAAATGATTTAATTCCAGAGATTTTACAATCATTTGATTATCTGATATGTCTCCCCCTGAAAAGATATTGTATCTTTGGGATAGAGTTTTCTGCCTCTTCGTTCTTCTGTTTCACCGTTAACTTTCACTTCTTTGTTTAAAATTACCATTTTGGCGTCGGAGCCGGAACCTACCGCTCCCGCTTTTTTTAACGCCTGTCCAAGACGAATGAATTCTTCTCCGTCACGTATTGTAATATTCATGTTTATACCTCGCTTGCCGCATTAAAATTAACAGGAAGGAGAAGATAGATATAGGATTCATCTTCGTCTTTGATAAAACACGGCGCTTTTGGATTGACCATATATAACATAATCTCTTCATCGTCAATAACGCGAAGCGCGTCAATAAAGAACTTCGGATTAAATCCGATTAGAATATCTTTTCCTTCTTTTTCAATGTCAATTTCTTCATTCATGGATCCGATGAACGAATTAATTTTTAATTTCATGGATGTATCTGTAATGTTCATAATAATCGGCTTTTTGTCGCCTTCTTTGATCAGCAGTGTTGCACGGTCGATGCAGTCTAAGAGATCTTTTTTATTGATGTGTATCTTGGTTTCGTAATCAGAAGAGAGCATTTGTTCGATTTTAAAATATTCTCCTTCGATTAACCGGGAAACGACTGTTGTTCTGCCGAATTCAAAGACGATATGGTTGTCTGTAATAAAAATTGCAACTTCTTCTTCTGCAGATCCCGGAAGTATTTTGCTGATTTCATTTAATGCCTTTCCGGGAACGATAACTTTTTTGTAAGTATAATTATTTTTTAGAACAACATTGCGGATTGAGATGCGGTGTCCGTCAAGGGAAGCTATTTTAAATTGATTTTCATTAATCTCAAACAATTCTCCCGACATGATTTTGTTGCTGTCATTATCTGCTATTGAAAAAATTGTCTGTCGAATCACTTCTTTCAGAGTAAATTGAGACATCAGTATGGATTCGTTTCGTTCCACATCCGGAAGATAGGAAAAATCTTCACCTGATTTTCCGGCAATGTGAAATTTTGCTTTTTCACAGGTAATTTGGGTTTGGAAAGAGTCGTCGGTTTCAATTCTGACTTCACTGTCCGGAAGTTTTCGTATAATTTCAGAAAATACTTTTGCATCCAGAGCAAGGATTCCGGGTTCCAGAATGTCTCCTTCAATTACGGTTTCAATTCCAAGTTCCATGTCGTTTGCCGTTAATTTGATTTCGTCTAAAGATGCATCGATTAAAATACATTCCAGAATGGTCATAGTCGTTCGAACCGGAACTGCTTTTGAAACAATATTTACACCCTTTAAAAGGGCCGACTTTGAGCAGATTAATTTCATGTCGTGTATAACTCCTTTCGAGAAAAAGCATATGACTTAAATATAAAAATATTTCATAGTAATAATATTAAGGCATGTGGATAAGTTTAAAACCCTTGAAACCCTAGAAAATATACAGGTTTAAGCAATTAAAAATATGTATATAAGTGAAAATCGGGTAAGGATTGCCTATGGAATTTCTGTGGACAACTAGTTTGGGTTAATCTTCTTTCGAATTGTTTCGATTAAGATTCGTGTATTTTCATTCGTGTTGTATTCTTCGGTTATTTTTTTAATGCCGTGATCGATTGTGGAATGGTCGCGTCCTCCGAGTAAAGAACCGATGTAATCTAACGAAGAATCTGTCATTCCTTTACAGAGGTACATGGCGATTTGTCTGGGATGTGAAATATTGTTGCTTCGTCTTTTTGATATCATCTGATCCATAGAAATCTGACAGTGTTCGGATACAACTTCAATAATCAGCTGCGGTGTAATTTCTTTTGGCTTGTCCGGCGTAATGATATTTTGAAGTTCTTTTACTGCAATATCCAGTGTAATCTCAGTTTTTACCAGGTTGCCGTAAGCTAACAGTTTGTTTAAAGCGCCTTCCAGTTCACGGATATTTGATTTGATATTATTTGCAATGTAATTTAATACTTCATCGTTTAAGTCCATTTCATCGGACTCTACTTTTTTGCGGAGGATTGCCATACGCGTTTCATAGTCGGGCAGACCGATATCTGCCATAAGTCCCCATTCAAAACGTGATTGAATACGTTCTTCCAGCGTTTCCATTTCTTTTGGAGGTTTGTCTGAGGTTAGAATGATTTGTTTATCTGCGGAATGGAGCACGTTAAAAGTGTGGAAAAATTCTTCCTGCGTGCTTTCCTTTCCTATTATAAATTGTATATCGTCGATCATTAATACATCTACCGTCCGGTATTTTTCTCGAAGCTTTGTCATAGCGGTAGCATTTCCGTTTCGGATAGATTCAATTACTTCATTGGTAAATTCTTCCGAAGTTACATATAACACGCGTGATTCGGGGTTTTGTTCCAGAATAAAATTTCCGATCGAATGCATTAAATGTGTCTTTCCAAGTCCAGGACCTCCGTAAATATAAAGAGGATTGTAGGATTCTCCCGGTGATTCTGCAACTGCAAGAGCGGCAGACTGTGCAAAACGGTTATTACCGCCAACGACAAAAGTATCAAAAGTATAGTTCGGATTTAAATTGGAATGTTCGCCGGCATCGGAAGCGGAAGTTTGTTTTTTTGCAGTTTTGTTGCGCAGCTGTTTCGCCTGTTCCGGGAGTATGAAGATTAATTCATATTCCATGCCTGTCATTTCCGTAATTGCAACTTTTATCGGAAGCTCATATTTTCTTGCGATATATTTTACTCCAAGTTGTGCGGAAGGAACCAGAATATAAAGTTTACCGTCTTTGATTGTACAGATTTCCAGCGGTTTTAACCAGGTATCGAATGAAACCTGAGAAATATCGTGTTCTTCTTTCACAAATTGCAGTATTTGTTCCCATTTTTCATAAATTGCTTCCATGTAATTTCTCCGTATCATTTCTTTCTAAAATTGGCGCATAAAAAACCTATATTATTTATAATACCAAAATTTACGTCTTTAATCAATGAAAAAATTACGGGAAGATATCAGCATAAGATTTTACGATAAGGGGAAAGATTGAAGATAATATCCACACTTATCCACGAGTTATCCACAAATTGTGGAAGACTTTTAAAATTCCACAATTTCCTGCACATGTGGAAAACAATATTGTGGATAACTTTGAAAAAAATATAAAAACATCATAAAATCGCTTTTTTTCCTTGACTTAACGGGTTTTTTTGTTATAATTGAAATGGTGTTTTTTAGAGCAGAGGAGGTGGATAGATATGAAAATGACATACCAGCCAAAAAAGAGACATAGATCAAGAGTTCATGGTTTTCGGAAAAGAATGAGCACAGCAGGCGGAAGAAAAGTATTAGCTGCAAGAAGATTAAAAGGAAGAAAAAAATTGTCAGCTTAGGCCACAAATTTGTGGTCTTTTCTTCTATATATAAGAGGTTTAGCATAAAGTTATGAAGTTTTCAGAATCTCTGAAAAAAAATATTGATTTTCGAACGGTATATCGTCACGGTCTTTCCTATGCAGACAGGTATCTCGTGATGTATATCAAGGATAATAAAACGGAAAAAAACAGACTTGGCATTTCAGTCAGCAAAAAAGTCGGAAACAGTGTGGTAAGACATCGTCTTACCCGTTTGATCAGAGAAAGTTATAGGCTGAACGAAGAACAATTGAACAGAGGTTTGGATATTGTTGTGATTGCCAGGGTGAATGCGAAAGGAGCTTCCTATCATCAAATCGAACAAGCTCTGCTTCATCTGGCAGATCTTCATGCAATTACATTAGAAAAGAAGATGGAATCATTTTGAAAAAAATTTTAATTATTACAATTAAATTCTATAGAAGATATTTGTCGCCTTTGAAATCGACAAAGTGCCCTTATATTCCGACCTGTTCTTCCTATGGATTGGAAGCGGTGGAAAAATACGGTGCCATAAAGGGCGGTGCATTGGCATTGTGGCGGATATTGAGATGTAATCCTTTTTCAAAAGGCGGATACGATCCCGTTCCATAGTTTGTTATCAGGAGGTATGTTACATTGTCGGATATTATATTAACTGCATATGATGGTGCATTTCTTGGACCGATTGCGAAGATTCTTGGCTTTATTATGGACATTATCTATTCGTTTATGTCTAATGTGCTTGGAATCGGAAATATCAGTATTTCGATTATCATTTTTACAATTATCATTTATATGCTTCTTTTGCCGATCACATATAAACAGCAGAAATTTTCTAAGCTGACGCAGAAGATGCAGCCGGAGCTTCAAAAGGTCCAGAAAAAGTATCAGGGGAAAAAAGACCAGATTTCGATGCAGGCTATGCAGGATGAAACATCCGCCATTTATGAAAAATATGGAATTTCTCCCGCCGGAAGCTGTGTATCCATGTTAATTAATATGCCGATTATTCTTGCGCTTTACCGCGTATTTCAGAACATTCCGGCATATCTGGGAGATGTTAGAAGTCAGTTTTCTGCTCTCGTAGACGGAATTATGTCAACAGCAGGATATCAGGATATTATGGCAAAACTTGCCGAAGAAATCAAGCTGACAACGGTACGCGTAGATTTTACGGCAAAAGATCCCTCCGTTCTTTCCGATTATATTGTAGATACGCTTTATGGGATGAATTCTTCCGGATGGGAGATGCTGAAAGATAAGTTTTCCGGGCTTACGGATCTGATTACTTCTACACAGGGAAGTTTGAATGAGATTAATAAATTTTTCGGTTTGACGATTTCGGACAGCCCTACGCGTATTATTAAAGACGGAATGGAAAACGGAATGTACCTTATGGTAGCAATTGCGCTTTTGATTCCGATTACTTCTTATTTAACGCAGGCTCTGAATTTAAAGCTGATGCCTCAGGCAGCCGGCGGAGAAGACGCTATGGGAAATCAAATGAAGATGATGAATAAGATTATGCCTTTGTTTTCTCTGTTTTTTGTATTTTCCATGCCGGTCGGACTCGGTGTTTACTGGATCATCAGTTCTGTTGTCCGCAGCGTTCAGCAGGTTGCATTAAATAAACACTTTGAAAAGATTAATTTAGATGATATTATAAAAGAGAATCAGGAAAAAGCCAAAAAGAAGCGTGAGAAAAAGGGAATTGCCGAAAATCAGATCAATCAGGCTGCAAGAGTCAATGCAAGAAGGATTCAGGAATCAAAAATGTCTGAGAAGGAAAAAGAACAGATCCTGGAGAAGGCAGCGGCTGCCAGAAGTAATGCAAAAACCGGCAGTATGTCTGAAAAAGCGAATCTTGTAAAAAAATTCAATGAGAAAAATTCAAAGTAAGGGGGCAGATCGTATGGATTTTATTGAAATATCAGCGAAAACTTATGATGAAGCTGTAACAGACGCACTGGTACAATTAGGTGTGACAAGCGACCAGGTGGAAATTGAAGTAATTGATAAAGGAAGCGCGGGATTTTTAGGAATCGGATCCAGGCCTGTAAAGATTAAAGTATCCAAGAAACTTACAGTAGAAGGATATTTAAGGAAATTTTTATCGGATATATTTGCAGCAATGAAGATAGAGGCTGAAATTATTACAAAGTTAAATGAGGAAAATCATTCGATTGAAGTTGAGTTAAAAGGCGATGAGATGGGAGTTTTAATCGGAAAGAGAGGACAAACCTTAGATTCCCTTCAGCTTCTTGCAAATAATGCAGTTCATAAGAATTTTGAGACTTATTATAAAGTTAAGCTGGACACGGAAAATTATCGCATCAGAAGAAGAGAGACTTTAGAGAATCTTGCAAAAAATATTGCTTATAAAGTAAAAAGAACAAAACGTTCTGTTGCCTTAGAGCCGATGAATCCATTTGAAAGAAGAGTGATCCATTCGGCGCTTCAAAGCGATCGATATGTGGTTACTCACAGTGAGGGAGAAGATCCGTTTCGTCATGTGGTTGTTTCTCTGAAAAGATAATAAACGAATTTTAAGGCTGCTGCAGTATATGATACTTTCGTATGTTTCGTAAGTTTGTGTCTGCAGCAGCTTTGTTTTTTGGAAATTTTTATTTATTATTTATAAATTTATAAAAGAAAAGGGGATTTATTCTATGGGAGGAGATACCATTGCTGCAATAGCTACGGCAATGACAAATGCGGGCATTGGAATTATAAGAATCAGCGGAACAGAGGCTGTGCATATTGCGGATCAGATGATTCGTTTGAAAGGGAAGAAGAAAAAGATTTCGGAGTGCGGTACACATACGATTCATTATGGATTTGTAATGGATGGAGAACGTATCGTAGACGAAGTGATGGCGGTAATCATGAAAGCTCCGCGAAGTTATACAAAGGAAGACACGATAGAAATTGACTGTCATGGCGGAACACTTGTTATGAGAACAATTTTGGATTTGGCAATTCGATGCGGGGCAAGAGCGGCAGAACCGGGCGAGTTTACAAAACGGGCTTTTTTAAATGGAAGAATTGACCTTGCGCAGGCGGAGTCCGTGATCGATCTGATCAATGCAAAAAATGAGTTTGCCTTAAAAGCTTCTGTGGATCAGTTAAACGGAATCGTTTCAGAAACGGTAGAGAAGATGCGGAAAAAAATTCTTTATGAAATCGCATATATTGAGTCTGCAATTGACGATCCGGAACACTATGATTTGGAGGATTACGGAGAACGTCTTTTATCTGTGTCAGAAGATTTGCTGTCGGAAATTTCAGGTCTTTTGAATAATGCCGAAAACGGTTCTTTGCTGAAAGAGGGAATCCATACTGTAATTGTAGGTAAGCCAAACGCAGGAAAGTCTTCTTTGCTCAATGTTCTTGCAGGTAAGGAGAGAGCCATTGTAACCGAAGTTGCCGGAACAACCAGAGATGCAATTGAAGAACAGGTTTTGTTAAACGGAATCTGTCTGAATGTGATCGATACTGCGGGAATACGCAGTACAGAAGATCTTGTAGAAAAAATAGGAGTAGATAAGGCAAAAGAATATATAGAAAAAGCGGAACTTGTGTTATATCTTGTGGATGCGTCCATTCCGATGGATACGGATGATTATGAGATTATAGAACATATCCGGGATAAAAATGTGATTATTCTTCTGAATAAGTCGGACCTGGATGCAGTCGTTACAAAAGAAGAAATCATAAGCCGGCTGGATAAAAAAATTCTTTTTATTTCCGTAAAAAACAGAGAGGGAATGGATAAATTGTATACCGCAATTGAAGAGATGTTTTTTCAGGGAAAGATTCAGATGAATGACCAGGTATTTCTTCACCATGCCCGCCATAAACAAGCGCTTGCAGAAGTGCAGAAAAGTCTTATTCTCGTAAAGAACAGTATAGAAGAGGGGCTGCCGGAAGATTTTTATTCGATTGATTTGATGCATGCATATGAAGAACTTGGAAAGATTATCGGAGAATCGGTAGAAGATGATTTGGTAAACGAGATTTTCAGTAAATTTTGTATGGGTAAATAAAAACACTTATAGACAAGTAAAGCGGAATTAAGATACATTTTGTGGAAAGAAGGAAGAAATATGCCTTATGTTGTGGAACATTATGATATTTGTGTTGTCGGAGCCGGACATGCCGGATGTGAAGCAGCTTTAGCTGCAGCAAGGCTGGGACATAAAACGATTTTGTTTACAATCAGTATAGACAGTGTTGCTTTGATGCCGTGTAATCCAAATATCGGCGGAACGTCAAAAGGACATCTTGTACGTGAGATCGATGCTTTGGGCGGAGAAATGGGAAAAAATATTGATCAGACATTTATTCAGTCAAAAATGCTAAATAAATCAAAGGGTCCTGCCGTGTATTCTTTAAGAGCACAGGCAGATAAAGCGGCTTACAGTATGCAGATGCGAAAAACGCTGCAGTCGCAAAAAAATCTTACACTGCGTCAGTCGGAGGTATCTGAAATTTTAACGGAAAAAGAAAACGGTCAGGATCGCATCATAGGATTGAAGACAAGTTCCGGGGGAGTTTATTATTGTAAATCTGTGATTTTATGCACAGGTACTTATCTGAATGCAAGGTGCCTGACTGGTGAGATGGTGACGCATACCGGACCAAATGGTCTTTTGGCAGCAAATCACTTGTCGGATTCGTTATTGGATCATGGAGTAGAATTATTCCGCTTTAAAACTGGAACACCGGCAAGAATTGATGGAAATACGATTGATTATTCGAAAATGAAGGAACAGTTTGGAGATGAAACCATTGTGCCTTTTTCGTTTACTACCGATCCGAAGGATGTTCAGATCGATCAGGTTTCCTGCTGGCTGACCTATACAAATGAAACGACGCATGAAATTATTCGGAATAATCTAAATCGTTCTCCTTTGTTTGCGGGAGTAATTGAAGGGACGGGTCCAAGATATTGCCCGTCAATCGAAGATAAGGTTGTTAAGTTTGCGGATAAGGAAAAACATCAGGTGTTTATTGAACCAGAGGGACTTCATACAAATGAAATGTATGTTGCGGGAATGTCAAGTTCTCTTCCGGAAGACGTACAATATCAGATGTATCGAAGCGTTCCCGGACTGGAACATGCCGAGATTGTAAGAAATGCGTACGCAATTGAATATGACTGCATCAATCCGAACCAATTATATCCGACATTGGAAATGAAGCATGTGAAAGGTCTTTTTTGCGGAGGACAGTTTAACGGAAGTTCTGGGTATGAAGAAGCAGCCTGTCAGGGATTAATTGCAGGAATCAATGCAGCTATGTATATTCAGGGGAAAGAACCTTTGGTTTTAGATCGCTCGGAAGCTTATATCGGTGTTTTGATCGATGATCTTGTAACAAAAGAAAATCACGAACCTTACCGCATGATGACTTCAAGAGCGGAATATAGACTCATTTTACGTCAGGATAATGCAGATCTGCGTTTGACAAAAAAAGGATATGCGGTCGGTTTGATTCCAAAAGAGCGGTACGAGTGGGTTTTGAAAAAAGAAGAAATGATTCAACAGGAAATGGAACGTATTTCAAAAGTGATGATAGGCGCCAGTAAAAAGGTTCAGTCATTATTGGAATCTTTCGGAAGTATTCCTCTTAATACAGGAACTTCATTGGTAGAATTGATTCGTCGTCCGGAATTAAATTATGATTTGTTAGCTCCAATTGATGTCAATCGTCCAAAACTTCCGGATGAGGTGACGGAACAGGTAAATATTAATGTAAAATATGAAGGTTATATCAGCAGGCAGATGAAACAGGTTGGGCAGTTTAAAAAACTGGAGAAGAAGAAACTGCCTTTGGATTTGGATTATGAAGACATCCACGGTCTTCGGATCGAAGCGGTTCAGAAGTTAAATTTGGTGAAACCGGTTTCCATCGGACAGGCTTCCAGAATTTCCGGTGTGTCACCGGCAGATATTTCTGTTATTCTCGTATATCTGGAACAAAGAAAATATGAAAAAGAAAGGAAGAGCAATGGCAGATAATTTTGCATATATGACGGAACAGTTTGAATCTTTTGGATTTGCATTTTCTGAATTACAGAAGCGGCAATTTTATACATTTTATACGATGTTGATAGAAAAGAACAGGGTGATGAATCTGACTGCAATTACGGAGTTTCAGGAAGTTGTGAAAAAGCATTTTCTGGATTCTCTGTTTTTGAACCGGGTTGTGAATTTAGAGAAAAATCTTACGATTTTAGATCTGGGTACAGGAGCAGGGTTTCCTGGGATACCGCTGAAAATCGCATATCCTCATCTTTCAATCACTTTGATGGATTCTTTGAATAAAAAAGTAAATTTTTTACAGGAGGTTATACGGGAATTGGAATTGAGCGGTGTGGACGCCATTCATGCCAGAGCGGAGGAATTGGCACATAGAAAAGACTATAGAGAACAATATGACCTATGTATCTCGCGAGCCGTGGCAAATTTATCCACATTAGAAGAATATTGCCTTCCGTTTATCCACATAGGCGGCACGTTTGTCTCTTATAAATCCGGAGAGATAAAGGAAGAAATTCAGGAATCTAAAAAGGCCTGTTATTTATTGGGAGGAAAATTAAATCAGATTTATCCGTTTGATCTGGCAGAACATAGACGTTCTTTTGTCATTATTGACAAAGTAAGAAATACGCCCAAGAAATATCCCAGAAAAGCCGGTACTCCTTCAAAGATGCCTCTGGTATAATAGAGCATCGAACCAGAAGAAAAAAGTTATAAGAAATCGCCGTAAAGACAGAACAGAAAATTTTGTCTTTGCGGCGATTATTATTTTATGATATATTGCGATAGCCTATAGGATTTAGTCTTCGTAGAACATACGGATGATTTCAAATAATTTATCCGGAACTTCTAACTGGGGCAGTTTTTTACAATTGGATACATATGCGGTTTCTATAATTTCATCGTATTTTACATAAGAGTCTAAGATACGAATGGAAGAATCGGATTCTCGGCTTCCGATGATAAAAATTGGATGTTCTATTTTTTTCAAAGCAGGTATGATATTAATATTTGTATAGTTTCCGATCATGCTTCCGTAAAGGAATCTTCCTCCGGAATGATCCAGATGTGCCGCTTCATAATAGGAATCTTCTAAATTTCCGGATATCAAAGATTTGCGGAAATAAAATTCTTTTTCAAAAGTTTTACGTATTTTATCTTCTGTCATCTGAAGATTATAAAGAAATGTCCCAATGATAGGTAATTCTAATATGTTTTTCAACCAATTGGTCTGACGAGCAGGATTTTTCTGTAGTGACTCCAGAGAAGGAGGACTGATGAAAAATAGCTTTCCGAAAATTGTATCATCCATGTGTGCTGCCATTAAACTAAACGAACAGGAGCTTCCTGTTGCAATAAGGTCTGATTTCTGCTGAATATTTTTTTTTACAAAATCGGTGATCAATTGTACATACATATAGTTTGTGTAAGTAAGATTTGGTTTATCCGACCGGCCGCATCCTAACAAATCAATGGCATATACCGTATGGTACTTTGCAAGTTTTTTTAAGATCTGATTCCATTCTATAGAGGAGCTTGCCGGATGAAGGTCGTGGATGAGAAGAATGGGAGAACCGGTTCCCTGTTTTGTGTAAAAAATTTTTCCATACCGCCATTCAAAATAATACCCATCTTGTACTGTCAATCTTTTTTTGATGCATGAAGTCGTTTCTATTAATTTATTGAAGCCATACATGCAGCCTGCAGCCAGACCTGACAGCAAAAAGAAATGTCTGATGTTTTTCTTTATATTTTTCATAATGAACCTCCTTTATTTAAGTTACTTCTATATATTATTATATCTGAAAATTGTTGTAGATACAATTAGAAATATATTCTTTCTTTTTTTAGAAAAGTGGAGTAGAATAATTTCAGAGACAAGTTGTAGTGATGAAGAATATATGTTCTAAGAGGGTATTATGGTAAATGAGTTTTTAAAAAGCATTCGTTCCGGTTGTATGGAACAAAAAATGGAATTGGAAACAGAATATAATCGAATCCTGATCAAGCAAAAAGAAAATGAAAAACAAATGCTTAGATTAAAAGAAGAGGAAATGCAAAATTTTGATGCTTTTTCTCCGAGAAAGCAAAAATCAAATTTGAAGGATACGATCAGTAATCTGGAAAAAGAAAATCAAATGTTTCATCAAAAGATCGAAGAGATGAAAGAGCAGAAGAAGAAATTAGATGCTGAAATTTTGAAAATTTCTTCTGTTTTGAAGTATTTCAAAGAAAATTATATGGAAAAAAAGGATCTTACATTATCTTCGAAAGGAAAGAAAAAGTATCAGAAGTTACAGGAAAGATACCAGGGAGAACTTGGAGAATTGATACATAAAATAGAGTTTTGTTTCACGTTGATTGATTTAGATCCGGTTCGTTGTAAAATAGAATTATCAGCATTATTGAATCATTTATACTCAAAAAAAGAAAAACGAGAGGAAACGGAAAGGGCAGAATTGGTGAAGGATAAGGAGGAATAAATTTGAAGAAAATTAAGATTCTTTTGATCGACGACGCTCACTTGATTCGAGAAGCACTTAAGTATTTGTTGGAATCGGAAGATAATTTTCAGGTAGTTGCAGATACTTCGGACCTTTTGGAATGTGAAAATATTTTAAAAGAGAGACGTCCTGATATTATACTGTATCATTTCAATATGAATAAAGAACTAGAACTGGAATTTTTATTGAAAATAATTGACCAATATCCGTTGATAAAGATATTGATTTTATATGATAGCTTTCATACATGGTTTCTGCAACATTCGGTTTTACACCAGAGGTTTTCAGTTTATATATCAACAGAAGAAAAGTTCTGTGAGATAAAAGAGTTGATTTATCGTATGTGGAAGGGACAGTCAGATATTATTGTGGAAGGTAAATTTTTTGATCAATCTAAAATAAAAGTAAGAGAGGAAGATCAAATAAAAATTCAATCTTTAACAAAACGAGAGATGGATATTTTAAGAAATGTTGCCTTAGGAATGTATAATAAAGAAATTGCTCTGAAATTTGAAATCAGTGAACGTACCGTTAAGAATCATCTGTCAAATATATTTAAAAAAATCAGTGTTTCAGATCGAACTCAAGCAGCTGTATTTGCAATTAAAAATCATTTGGTAAATATCTATGAATAAAATGTTTCACGTGAAACATTTTTTAGAGATAATTATCGAATAGAAAATTAAACAAAGAAAACATATAGAAATTAGCCTTATTCATCTTATTTACTATAGAAATAAAAAAGAATAAATGATATAATTCAACCAAGAAAAAAGAAAGGATTATACAAAAAAATGGGAAGAGTGATAGCCATCGCAAATCAAAAAGGCGGTGTGGGCAAGACGACGACGGCAATTAATTTATCGGCATGTCTGGCAGAAAAAAACAAGAAAATATTGACCATTGATATCGATCCTCAGGGAAATACGACCAGTGGACTCGGTGTAGATAAAGATGATCTGGAAAATACAGTATATGAATTGATGCTGGATGAGTGCACCATAAAAGAATCTATCGTAAAGACTGAAATAGATAACTTAGACTTAATGCCTACAAATGTCAATTTGGCAGGTGCTGAAATTGAATTACTGGGAATCAATGATAAAGAATATATTTTAAAAAATGCGGTAGATTATATCAAAGATGATTACGATTTTATTATCATTGACTGTCCTCCTTCTTTAAATATGCTTACGGTAAATGCCATGACAACGGCGGATACGGTATTGGTTCCGATCCAATGTGAATATTATGCGTTGGAAGGTCTGAGCCAGTTGATACATACGATCAATCTTGTGCAGGAAAGATTGAATGCAGATCTTCAGATAGAAGGAATTGTTTTTACTATGTATGACGCCAGGACAAATTTATCCCTCCAAGTTGTTGAAAATGTAAAAAACAATTTAAATACAACGATTTACAAAACGATCATTCCAAGAAGCGTCAGACTTGCAGAGGCTCCCAGCCATGGTCTGCCGATTAATAAGTATGATCCGAAATCGACCGGAGCGGAGAGTTATCGTATGTTGGCAAAAGAAGTAATAGGAAGAAAGGACTTATAAAATGGCAGGAGTAAAAAAAGGCGGATTGGGAAAAGGACTGGGAAAAGGAATTGGAATCGATTCACTGATTCCTCCGGAAAAGGCTAAAAGTAAAGACGCCGTAATGATAGATATTCAAAAAGTAGAACCAAACAGAGAACAGCCAAGAAAGAATTTTGATGAAGATTCCCTGTTGGAATTATCCGACTCAATTAAACAATTTGGAATTTTACAGCCTCTTTTAGTACAGGATAAAAACGACTACTATGAGATTATTGCCGGAGAACGTCGATGGAGGGCAGCAAAATTAGCTGATTTAAAAGAAGTTCCGGTTATCGTTAAAAAGCTTACGGATCAGGAGATTGTTGAAATATCTCTGATTGAAAACATTCAAAGAGAAGATTTAAATCCAATTGAAGAAGCAATTGCATATAAACGTCTGTTGGATGAGTTTCATTTAAAACAGGATGAGGTAGCAGAGAGAGTTTCCAAGAGCAGAACTGCAGTGACAAATTCTATGCGTCTTCTAAAGCTTTCGGATCAGGTTCAGCAGATGGTGATCGATGATCTTCTGACGACGGGACACGCAAGGGCTCTGCTTGGCATTGAAGATAAGGACAAGCAATATGCACTTGCACAGAAAATTTTTGATGAAAAATTAAGTGTAAGAGAGACTGAAAAGCTTGTAAAGAAAATGCAGAACGAGAAAAAAGAAACGCCTGCAAAAGAAACTCCAATAGATCCAAAGATGGATATTATTTATCAGGATCTGGAAGAAAAGATGAAAGACATCATGGGAACCAAAGTGAGTATTCGCAGAAAAGATGCAAAAAAGGGAACAATTGAAATAGAGTATTACTCACCGGAAGAACTGGACCGGATCATGGATTTATTCCAGTCAGTGAAAACAATTTAATAGAAAAGGAAGAAGATTATGATAGAGTATTATTTAGGATTTGATTCAGACTATATACTGCTTGGACTGGCAGGATTGGCATTGATTTTGTTGATTATACTATTAATAAATTCCATTCAAATGCATAAGCTGAAAAAGAAATATAAAATGTTTATGGATGGAAAAAATGCAAAAACTTTAGAAGAATCTATTATGAGCCGAATGGATCAGATTGATTATCTGATTTCCTCCAATCAGAAAAATGAAAGCGATATCAAAACCATATACCAAAAAATGAAGAATACATTTCAAAAGGTAGGTTTGGTAAAATATGACGCTTTTCAGGAAATGGGAGGAAAACTGAGTTTTTCGCTTGCTTTGTTAAATGAAGCAAACGACGGATTTATTATTAATGCGATGCACAGCAGAGAAGGATGTTATACTTATATCAAAGAAATCATAGACGGTAATTCAATTATTGCTTTAGCAGAAGAAGAGAAGGAAGCATTGGATATGGCAATGTCATATTACTCCAAAGAACAGATTTAAAACATATGTTTGCCTATTCTGATGCGGAAAAGAAAGGAAAAGAATGCATAGCTATTTAAGGACAGTTGGATTTGAACAAATGAATCATGCAAAGATTGATGAAATTTTAAATAAAGTAGCGGAGCAGCCAAATTATATGAATCATACAAAGGATTCTCAGGGAAATGATTTCGTGGAATTTTCTAAAGATTTCGGTGATTCCATAGGCATTACCGTATGCGGCAGTTATTCGGAAGACGGATCTTTTCGGATGGATTACTATTATCCGTATTTTCGGGGAACCGGAATTACAAGCGAAGAACATATAGAAATTGAAAAGCATTCAGACAAAGAATCTTATGCTGCAGTTTGTGATGATATTAAAGTTGGAATTACTTTGATTTTCTATTTGCAGAACGTATCAGAATATCTGAAAGAAAAAAGCCATTGGAAGAAGGATCAATATCCGAAAATGACGGCTACGCTTGCAGGACTTTCTTTGAGCGGCAAGATCCTGTTTCCGATCAATAAAAGTCAGGGGCAGATTTTAAAACATGAAGAACTGACACAGAACCGCAATCACTTGCTTGCTGCAGCAAGAGAGGGGGATGAAGATGCAATCGAAAGTTTGACACTGGAAGATATTGATATGTATTCTATGCTTTCTAAAAGAATTGTGCATGAAGATGTTTTGAGTATTGTGGATTCTTACTTTATGCCTTTTGGTATTGAAAGCGACCAGTATTCGGTATTGGGAGAAATTTTAAATGTCTGTTATACGCAGAACATGGAAACGGGACAGCGGGTATGTATTATGACAGTAGATACGAATGATTTGATCTATGATATCTGTATCAATGAAAATGACTTATTAGGTGAACCGGTCGTCGGAAGAAGATTTAAAGGAAATATATGGCTTCAGGGATCCGTTCGTGTAAAAAATTGATTGATTTTTCTTAGATAGAGTGATAGAATGTAATAGTGTCAAATGTCGCTATAGCTCAGCTGGATAGAGCGACCGCCTCCTAAGCGGTAGGCCGGAGGTTCAAATCCTCTTAGCGACGTCTAAAGAAATACCGAGAATACTGGGTTTCCAGAGTTCTCGGTATTTTACTATATCTGAGTTTGCTAATCAAAATAGCGGTTCTGCTAATTGTCCGAAAAATTTTGCTGAAAATCTTGTTAATTGAAAAGGCGAGAGTTTTTAGTTCAAAAATATCAAATTTGTCACAAGTTGGGACGAAGTTATGACACCTACGAAGATGCTTCTTTGAAAAATTGTAGAAAAATAATTTCTGTATGATATATTGTAAAAACAAACAATAAGCGTACATAAAACTTGGTATTCCGATTTAGAATTTCGAGTTTAAGGTTAGAGAAAGTAACAGAACTTGAAGTCGCAAATTGTGATTTCAAGTTACTCAGAGTTTCGAGGTTCCAATCTGGCACTTCAAAATAGAAAGGACGATAAAGATGGCTGATACAAAACAAACAGCTCTGGCAAAGGCAAATAATGATACCCAAGAAATAAGCATTGAATCAGTAGAGTCCGATATAAAAACCATGATATATGTTATCCGTAACCAGCAGGTTATGATAGACAGCGATTTAGCGATGCTGTATCAAGTAGAAACAAAGCGATTAAATGAAGCGGCAAAACGTAATATCTCAAGATTTCCAGAAAGATTCCGATTCCAACTGACGAAAGAGGAATATGAAATCTTGAAGTCGCAAATTGCGACTTCAAGTTCGGAGGATGATAATGGATATGGCGGGCGTAGGAAACTGCCATTTGTTTTTACAGAACAAGGAATTGCAATGCTTTCTGCGGTTTTGCGTAGTGATGTTGCTATCCGAGTAAGCATTAGGATTATGAACATTTTTGTAGAGATGCGGAAGTATATGGCAAATATATCTTTGTTGTATGAGCGGTTAAAGGCAATAGAGGTTCGCCAGATAAATTACCAAACGGAAACAGACGACCGTTTTGAGAGAGTTTTTGCGTACATATCCGAGCATGAGGAATCCAGTCAAAAAGTATTTTTTGACGGACAGATTTACGATGCGTTCAGTCTGATCGTAAGTCTAATTCAAAAAGCAAAGAAAGAAATCACTCTGATAGACGGATATGTAGATGTTGGGACATTGAATCTGCTTTCAAAGAAAAATTCTGATGTTGCAGTTACAATTTATACACAGAAGCAGACCAAGCTAACGAAAGATGATGTTAAAAATTTCAATGCACAGTACCCGATATTGAAAATAAAATATACCAAAGTATTCCATGACAGGTTTTTGATTCTTGACCAAGCGACAGCCTATCATGTAGGAGCGTCTTTGAAAGATGCAGGAAAAAAGTGTTTTGGAATCAATTTAATTCAAGATGCAGGCATCATCAAAGACATCCTGCAAAGGTTGGAACTGGAAACGGAGAAATAAGAAGTTCTTTGAGGTCGCAATTTGCGACCTTAGAAAAAATGCAAACAGCTTAAACTATTCTGGGATTCGTTGTGAAATGCAGGTATCAATCGGGAAAGGCTTTACAGCGTAACATTTCCCTAAATTCAAGCCCCTTGCTAATCGCCTGCTAAAAGGAGCATTTAAAATACCTTAAAATCAGCAGTCACACGGAGGTACGAGATAACATTCTGATTCCGTGACAAGCAAGGAAATAAAGGGATTATATAACACTAAGAGGGAGCTGCTTACTGGCAAATGGTTCTACTCCTAAGCGGTAGGCCGGAGGTTCAAATCCTCTTAGCGACATCTTAAAAATTCCGGGAATACTGGGATGCCAGAGTTTCCGGTATTTTATTATATCTAAGTTTACTAATCAAAATGGCAATTCTGCTAATGGTTCAAAAAATTTTACTGAAAACCTTGTTAATTAAAATAGAATAAGTACATAAACGTATCGGCGCTATGAAAAGATGGCATAGAATTAATAAACAAATACTGCAAAAGCTTTTTCATTCTTTAAAAATATGATATGATACAGTCAGATGTTTAAGTTGTTTCGAGATGATTATTTTTTTATCATATGCTCATAAAGCAAAGGAGGAAAAGTAAGATGCGTGAAATTACAATCCTAAAGGGAGATGAATTTAAGATTGCGGTAAAAGATAAGATTGAAGAGAATGATATCTTTTTTGAAGAATACAGGCGTGCTGCAGAGATGCTGAATGAAATCACAGGGGCGTGGATCAGTAAAAAAGCGAGGCAGAGAGAATGGTCCTGGAAAGAGCAGGATTTTGAAAATAACATCATTGCATTCTGCGGTGAACGGGGAGAAGGAAAAAGCAGCGCGATGATGACCTTTGTCAATGCAGTATATGAGGATAAGAAAAAAGAAAATAAGGTTTTTTCAGCGTGCAGATTCTTAAAAGAAGTGCGCTTTTTGACACCTATCCTGATAGATCCCACGCAATTTGACGATGTACATAACGTATTGGATATTGTTTTGGCAAAGATTTTTCAGAATTTCTATATGGAATGTAACGATGATACCAGTTCTTATGAAAGAAACAGAGAACAGCTTTTGGATCGGTTTCAAAAAGTTTACCGTTATATTTCTCTGATCAATAACCAGAAACAAATGCTGGATGATGAATTTGATTATGAGGGGAACATCAGTAAATTGACAAAACTGGGAGAAAGTACAAAATTAAAAGAAGAACTCTCAAAATTGATTGCAGAGTACCTTGCCTTTATGGATCAGAGTGAAAAACAGCATCAGCTGATCATTGCCATTGACGATTTGGATCTTTGCAGTGCAAATGCCTATAAAATGGCGGAGCAGATCCGAAAATATCTGATGATTCCGAATGTATCGATTGTGATCAGTGTAAAGATCGACCAGCTGGAATTATGTATCCGGGAAAAGAATCTGAAAGATTTTGAAGAAATCTATAAAAACAAAGAAGAAGCCGTATACAGACAGTTAAATAATGAAGTCAGTACAATGTCGGAACGTTATATTTCTAAGCTGATTCCGAAACAAAGACGAATTTATCTTCCGAAAGTGCAGAGTTTTGATCAGATCCATATTACATACAAAGACAGAGAAAACGATACCATAATCTGGGAGTCGGTTCAGCCGGAAGAAGGAGAAAAAAATTTCACCTCCGTTATGCTGGATATGATTTATAAAGCTACGGGAATGCGGTTTCTACCGGAAGAAGGCGGAAAGAGTTATTTGTTTCCGAATAATCTTCGGGATATGATCAGCTGGATTGCCTTAATCGGAAATTTCAGTAAAACAGAAAACAAAGAAAACGGTTATCTTGAGAATATTCAGGAATTTGAGCGTTATGTACAAAGAGAGTGGACAGAAGATCATTTAAAGCTGTATGAAGGCCTCACCTTACAGGATATTGAAACCATGGATGCTTACCACATGCATATTGCGGTAAAACGCATATTGGAAGGAATTTACAGTGAAATCAATCCAGGCTATGATCCGAAATATCATGTTCCCACACATGATCGTATGGACAGTTTTTATCAGGTCATCGGCTGGTTTTATATTTTTAAAAAAAATGTGGTGGATATCGGTACAGAAGGCTATATCAGCCGGCTGCGCACCATCTATACAATACGAATGAATCGGTGGCTGAACAGCGGAGAACAGACGGAACTGACAGAATTTATGAACGGATATTTGTTCGGAGAATATTTTTCCAATGTACTGCCTGCGCATGCAAATAGCGGTATGGACCGTTCCCGGTTTCCGGTTCCAACCATAGAATGTTATAATCAGATATTAAAGATGATCAAAAGTAACTTGCCTGAACTTTCGGTTCCGGAATACGGAAAGATTTACAAGATTTCTAAAATCAAACAGGATGAAAACAGGACCTGCTATTTACAGGCATGGATTGTGCTCGGATTATTGTCGAACATATTTTATACCAATAATAATCAGGTGATCTTTTCTTCTGACGGAACTGTCATTTATGATAACAACAGCATCAATTATTTTATTCATGTCAGCTTAGAAAATTATCTGGTTGGGTTAAGCGATCTGGATGCGATCTATGATAAGATAAATATGGCAAGGCTGGGAATCAAGGAAGAAGAATTTAAAGAAACGATCCGCAGGATGCAGGAAGAAAATAAGGAAATTATAGAGTGTGCAAAAAAACTTATCTGTAATGTAGATTTAATTCTGGGAATGAAAGATTACTGTATCAAACACCGGGATTATAAAGAAGATACAACGGATGATACGGACAGGTGCCGAAAGCTTGCAGATACATTTTTGAAAAATACTGCAGAGTATATGAATCAAAACGGGATCGCATGCACGCCCGAAAAATTTCAAACATTTTCTTTGGGAGACGAAAAAGAACCGATGGCTGTGAGCAGCCTGTACGCAGAATTATTTGATTTAAGCCTGGCAAATAGAAATGTTCAGAAAGAATTTGAAAGAAAGAAAAAAGTAGACGATCTTGTTTCGGAATTTCGAAGAAAATTGGTTGAAATGCCGGATTACTGGAATCCCAAAGAAGTTGCGGTTCCAAAAACATTGAGAAAATTAACGGCAGAGAATTTGAAACTGCATTTGGATGATTTGGCGTCTAATATTCAGCGGTATAACGGAATTACGAAAAAGCCGCTGGAACATGTGGATGTAGAAGGATTGTGCCGGTTATACGGAGCAATTGCGGATCTGTATATCAGAAATAAAGAATTAAATGTTCCTGAAGAATTGTATGGAGAATATAAACGCCTGGTACTCATTCAGGATCAAATAAAACTTGAGGAATCTTAAAGCACAGGCGCTTTGAATGACATGAGAAACAGATTCTGCAGCGAGCGCTGCATAAGACAGAGGAAACCATATGGATATTGAAAAAGGAAATCTGGAACTGTTATTTTTAAAAATACCATATACGAAGATAACAAAAAAACCGACATTAGAGAAATCAGGGCATGATTACAGACAGGTAAATAAAGATCTTTATATGCAATATGCCCAGAATGTATTTTCCAATTATTCGGAAGATGAACGATATCATCATTATCAAAAACTGCTTCAGGATATGAAAAACAATCCGCAGGGAAATTGCAGCATCTTTCACTTTATTATGACAATTGCAAAAAAACTTCTGGTCTATGACGGAAACGAAATGACCTGCCGGTTTCAGGAAATCCTGCGCTGGCGGGAAGTTTCTTTTTTGCTGGGGCAGGATTTTTTCACCTGTGCGTTTTTGGCGGCGCATGATCTGGAAAAAGGATATCAGTCGAAAAATTTTTCCTGGCTGCCGATCATACGCAGCAACGACAATCGCCTGCATAATATTTTAAAACGCGGCATGGCTGAGAATCATTTTCATTTGGCAGGATCTACCAAGGTATTTGAATTAAACTGGATCTGTCTGATGAACTTAATCGAAGGCAGAATGCACGATTTTAAGAAACTGCCTGCGGCGCTGCAGGTTCATTCTGTGGATCGGATTCGGAGTGAGGGAAACAGAGAAAGCTTTTATGCAGAATGCCAAAGAGCGGCGCTTTACCGGGTCTATCTGTTTTCAGTCCTCAAGCAGGATTACGCACTAAAGGAAAGAATAGAAAAACTGGTGCAGAAAGCAGACCGGGAAGAACCGATGGAGCGTCTGACGGCAGAGATTCAGGATATGATCGTGCTAGCAAAATATTTGTACGGGGCAAAAATAGAAAGCGCCGGTTCATCAGAGACCGACAGAACGATAAAATGGAAGCAGATTAAAAAAGGTTCTGTTCTGGATTATGCATTTGAAAAGGATATGGCAGATAAAAATGACAGAGATTGCTGTCTTTTAACGGGAGAACGGCGTTTTTTGTACGAATGTTACAAAGCGTCTGTCACCGGAGCATTTAGCGGATATCAAAAAAATCTGTTTTATATCTATTTATCGATCCGCACCCATTTCCGCGGAGAACTGATACAGATCAACAGACAGGTAGGATTTGCAAATTTCAGCAATTATCAGGACAGAAAAGAAATTTTTATTGAAGGACAGAAAGAATACGAAGATGAATTGATTCGCCTGGCGTTAAATGAAACGATGCGGAAACAGAATATCGTTTCCCTGGAAGCGCGGATCTGCCCAAAGAGCAGCGCGGCAAAATTATATAAAAGTATTACAAAAAGCCAGAACATAGCAAAAAGTGAAACAAAAGCAGAAGAAAAAGTGATCTATGTGCTGCATTTTCCGAAAAAGAAAGATCAGGCGTTTAGTGCAGGTACGCCGCGCAACCAAAACGTTCGAATGGCTTCGTTTCGACAGGCAAGAAGCATTGCGGCTTTGTTGGAAAAGGAAACGGATATCAATGAAAAGATTCGTGGAATCGATGCCTGTTCCAGTGAAATTGCCTGCCGTCCGGAAGCGTTCGGACAGGTATTCCGTTATTTGCTGGATTTGGAATTTCCATGTAAGAAAGGCGGTATGAAAACAAAACTGCATGCAACATATCATGCCGGTGAAGACTTTTTGGATATTGCAGACGGGCTTCGTGCAATCGACGAGGCAATAGAATTCTGCGGGCTGGAACGAGGAAGCAGGATCGGACATGCGCTGGCGCTTGGTATTTCTCCCTGGGATTACTATAAATATAAAGGATGTAAGCTGACACTTCCCAAGCAGGTTCTGTTGGATGATCTTGCCTGGATATTAGCCAAAGCAGACGAAACGGGATGCATCATAGAAAATCAGTTGCGAGCAGAATTAAAAGAACGATTTTATCATCTTTATGAAGAAATATACGGAGAACATGTGAGTACAAAAAACAAGGTATCTGTATGGGATTATTATCAAAGCTGGAAACTGCGGGGCGATCAGCCTGCTTTTTACCGGTTAGAAGAGGAGGAATTTTTAAAACAGCTGACAAGGAAGCAGATTCAAAGATTTGACAGATACGGGTGGAACCATAAGGCAGGCAGTCATATCAGAAAAACGGAATGCGCCAGAAATTTATATTTTGCCTACCATTATAATCAAAACGTCAGACTAACCGGCGATGAAAAGACAGAATGGAAAATGGATCAAAGATACGCGGATCTTATTTATCAGCTTCAGGAAAAAATGATACAAAAACTGGTGCAGGAGGGAATCGGAATCGAAACAAATCCGTCGTCGAACTATCTGATCGGTACCATTCAAAAATACGATGAACATCCCATCTTACGTTTTAACTCCAGAAAATTAAAAGATGTTCCGAAGAACATGTCGTTACATGTATCCATGAATACGGATGATCAGGGGGTATTCGATACATTGCTGGAAAATGAATATGCATTGATGGCCATGGCTTTGAAAAAAGCAAAAGATGAGAATCATCAGCCGTTATATGATATCGAAGATATTTACGAGTGGATCGATTATGTGCGGAAAATGGGAGTTGAGCAGGTGTTTGTATAAAAAATACAATAAGTACAGGGAATTTCCGGAAATAATCATAACAATTTTTATATTTTGCACAAACAATGAGGATAAACTTGTGAAAATTCACAAAAATAAAGTAGAAAAGCATGTTTTTTTGTGATATACTGAACACAGATTTATCAACTTTTATAGAGGAGAAGGGAGTATAGTATGAGGATAAAAACAATTACAAAGCTGTTGTCAGCAGTGTTATCGGCTTCGATATTAGCCGCATCCGTGCCGACGGCATTACTGGCGGAACCTGCGGTGCCGGCAGAAGCCGGTGAAACAACAACGGAAAGAAATCCGCTGAGGTTATGGTATAATACCGCGGCTGAAAATTGGCAGGAGCAGACGCTTCCGATTGGAAACGGTGATATCGGAGCCAATATTTACGGCGGAATTGCAAGCGAACATCTGACATTTAATGAAAAGACCTTATGGACAGGAGGTCCCAGCAATTCCAGACCAAACTATAACGGGGGTAATTTAGAAAACGTAGGAAACGAGGGGCAGCTGGTAAAAGAAATTCAGGAGTTGTTTGCGGCGGGAAATTCAACGGCAGGCCCTAACAAATGCAGTACACTGATCGGTGCGCAAAATGGTTATGGCGCTTATCAGGCGTGGGGAGATATTTATTTTGATTATGAGGGAGTGACTGCCTCAGCCGCACAGGAGTATGTCAGGGACCTTGACCTTGAGACAGCATTGTCAACGGTAAGCTTTCAGGCAGACGATACGAGATATACGAGAGAATATTTTGTCAGCAATCCGGATAATGTTCTGGTGGCAAAGCTTTCTGCAGAGGGAAGCCGAAAATTGAATGTAAACGTCCGGTTTACATCGAAGCAGGGTGTTACGGCAGTGGCTTCCGGCGATACGCTTCTGGTAGCGGGAAGCGTTTCTGACAATCAGTTAAAATTTGATTCTGTGTTAAAGGTGGTAAATGAAGGAGGAAGCGTAACGGAAGACGGAGCGAGTCTTCAGGTTCGGGATGCTTCATCGATTACCGTCTATGTATCAGCAGCGACGGATTATAAAAATATTTATAAAACTTATCGTACAGGAGAAACGAGCGAAGAACTTCATGCCAGAGTGGCAGAAGATGTTGATGCAGCGGCACAGAAAGGATATGACGCGGTAAAAAGAGATCATATTGCAGATTACAGGGAATTGTTTTCACGCATGACGTTAGATCTTGGGGCTGAGGTTTCCGATAAGCCGACGAATGATCTGTTAGCTGCATATAAGGAAAATACTGCAAGTGAAGCGGAGAGAAGGCAGTTAGAAACGATGCTGTTTCAATATGGAAGGTATCTCACCATTGCTTCTTCCAGAGAAAACTCTCAGCTTCCGTCCAATCTTCAGGGTGTCTGGAATGATTCAAATTCACCGCAATGGGCTTCGGATTATCACTTAAATGTAAATCTGCAGATGAATTACTGGCCGACATATGTGACAAATCTGTCGGAATGCGCAGATCCACTGATCCGTTATGTAGACTCTCTGCGCGAGCCGGGAAGGGAGACGGCAAGAATTTATGCGGGTATTGTAACAGATGAAGAGCATCCGGAAAACGGATTTATGGCGCATACGCAGAATACGCCGTTTGGATGGACCTGTCCGGGCTGGGCTTTTTCCTGGGGCTGGTCGCCGGCGGCAGTACCGTGGATTTTACAAAATTGCTGGGATTATTATGATTTTACAAGAGATGAGGAGTATCTGAAAGAAAATATCTATCCGATGATGAAGGAAGAGGCTGTGCTTTATGACCAGATGATGATCGAAGATGAAGACGGTAAGCTGGTATCTTCGCCGTCTTTTTCACCGGAGCACGGACCGTATACAAGCGGCAATACCTATGAGCAGTCGTTAATCTGGCAGCTTTACGAAGATGTGATTGAAGCGGCAGAAATTGTAGGGGAAGAAGATACGGAAAAAATAAACGGCTGGAAATCCAATCAGGAACGGTTAAAGGGACCGATTGAAATCGGTACGGACGGACAAATCAAAGAGTGGTATACAGAAACTACGCTGGGAAGCGTAGGAGGAGAAGGATACGGGCACAGACATCTTTCCCATATGCTTGGGCTGTTTCCCGGAGATTTGATTTCGGTGGAAACGCCGGAATGGCTGGAAGCGGCAAAAGTCTCCATGAACAACAGGACGGATGCAAGCACAGGCTGGGGCATGGGACAGAGAATTAACACCTGGGCTAGGCTCGGAGAAGGAAATAAGGCATATAAGCTGATCACGGACTTGTTCAAAAACGGTATTTATGCAAATCTCTGGGATACGCATCCGCCGTTCCAGATTGACGGTAACTTCGGTTATACCGCAGGCGTAGCGGAGATGCTGGTTCAGAGCAACGTAGGGTATATCAATCTGCTTCCGGCGCTTCCGGACGTATGGCCCAAGGGAGAAGCAAACGGTCTGCTGGCAAGAGGAAATTTTGAAATTGACATGAGCTGGAGCAAAGGTCAGGTAGATACGGTAACCCTTACATCCAATAAGGGAAATAAAGCAGTCATACAGTATAAAAACGTGATTCTGGCTATGGTTACAGATGCAGAAGGCAATCCGGTAGAAGTGGAAAAATTAAGCAATAACAGAATCTCATTTGACACGGAAGCAGGGAAAACATATAAAATTTCCGGTTTACCGGAAAAAGAAGAAGTCCCGTCTAATCTTAGAATTGAAAATAAGGCAAAAGATACGGTAACACTTGCATGGGATGCAGTGGAATCGGAAGATGCGGTATATAATGTATACCGCAAAACAGAAGGCGGTGTGATCACACAGATCGCTTCCGGAATCTCAGATACTTCTTATACGGATGCAGAAGCGTATGATATTTTAGGAACGCTCACGTATCAGGTAACGGCGGGTTCCGGAATGACTGAATCCATTATGAGCGCATCGGTCGAGAAAACAGAAGAGAGCCAGATGGTAGACGATACCAGTTCTGACATTACATATAGCGGCTGGGCAAAATGGGACGCAACCGGACATTACGGAGGATCCATTCAATATGTACAGAATCCGAACGGCAACGAAACCATAACACTCACTTTTACCGGATGCGGGATTGAAGTCCTTGCTCCGAAGAATGCAGACAGAGGATTTTTGGAAATCAGTATTGACGGTAAGGTTGTGGAAAAAGCAGATACCTATGCGTCCGGAGATTTGAAACAGCAGGTTGTATTCAGTAAAAAAGATCTGGATGCAGGAGAGCATACCATTGTTGTTAGAGCTGCCAATGAAAAAAATAGCAGCAGCAGAGGAACCAAGGTTGAATTTGATGCATTCCGAATTTTTACATCAATAGTTACCCCGCCGTCACTTCCGGCAGACAGCCGATATCATGTACTTGCAGTAGAAGAGGGACGCGTGATGGCACAGTGGGAAGAGACAGAAGGTGCAGATTCCTATAACATCTATGTGAACGGGGAACTTGTAAGTACATCAGATAAACCATATGCATGGATTGCAGTGGAAGCAGGAGCGGAACGTACGATTGAAATTAAATCGGTGGCAAACGGCGTAGAATCCTCAGATGGTATTTCCTTTGGTACGACGGTACCGTCAGAACCGAAGACACCTGAAAAAGTAACCGGTCTTACCGCGGTAAGAGATACATCGGATCCTACTCTTGTACGGATTTCCTGGCAGGCGTCGGAAGGCGCAGAGAAATATCTGGTTTATCTGGATAATAAGCAAGTGGCAGTTACAGAAAATACCGAATTGTCGCTCGGCGGATTTGATACGGCGAAAGAATATACCATCTTAGTCTATGCAGTGGCAGGTCAGGACAATATCTCAGAATTTACAGAAGTTACGGTGGAAGCATGGAAAGAGATATCGGTGTCCATTTCGGTAGCTCAAAAGAGCAAAGAATTAAAGCCAGGAGAAATATATGTGATCAAAGCATCTGCTGCACCGTCTGATGTTCATCTGATCTATCGCTCTTTAAATGATAAGATTGCAGCAGTAGATCAAAACGGAAAAGTTACCGCAATTGCGGAAGGTGAAACGGATATTGCGATTACATGTATGGAAGATGCAAAGGCTTCGGTAACCGTACATATTAAAGTAATAAAATCAGAAAGCAGCGGTTCCGATTCTGTTCCCACATTAAACAGTAAGGTGGAAGATGCAAATCTTGAGTACAGAGTGACCAAATCAGACGCCGTTAACGGTACGGTAACAGTCTCCGGCGTAAAAGCGGCGGGCAAGAAGAAAAGTACGATCACAATTCCTGCGACGGTATCCAAAAATAATTATACCTTTAAAGTTACGGCAATTGATAAAAATGTCTTTAAAAGCTGTAAGAAAAAATTAAAGAGTGTGATTATCGGAGCAAATGTGAACGAAATCGGAGCAAACTGCTTCCAAAAATGTACGAAGTTAAAAAGTATTCGTTTTATGGGCACAATCGCACCGAAGAAAGTCGGAAAAAATGCATTTAAGAGAATAAAATCGAACTGCAAGATTTACTATCCAAAGAATATGCGCAAATCGGAACTCAAGAAATTAAAGAGTAAAATGAAGAGCGCAGGCAAAAAAGTAATATATAAGAAAAAGTAAAAAAAGCAGAGAAGCTTGTTGCTTTGCAACGGCTTCTCTGTTTACAATTATAGTAAGATTGTTGTGAAAAAGGGGAAACAAACATGCAAAGAAAAACAATCTTAAAGTTATGTTCTGGAGTTATTTCGGCGGCTGTGCTGATGACTTCCATACCTGTATCGATGTTGTCGAAACCGGCAGAAACGGGAAAGGCTAAAGCAGAGAAAAAAGAGGAAAATCTGCTGAAACTTTAGTATGATGAATCAGCCGTTGAGGGGGCTGCACAGGCACAACTGACTGCCGAAAACGATATCTGGGAACAGTACACACTTCCGATCGGCAACAGTTTTATGGGAGCAAATGTTTACGGCGAAATTGTAAACGCATTTATTGCAGGAGATATCGAAAATGCGGAGACGATCTGCGGGCAGCAGCTGGTAGGGATATCAAGCGGATACGGCGAGTATCAGTCCTGGGGCGATCTCTATCTGACGTTTCAAAACCTGAATGCGGATAAGAGCACAAATTATGAACGTAATCTGGACTTAACAACCGGTATTGCAAATGTGGATTTTACTATCGGAGATACGGATTATCACAGAGAATACTTTGTCAGTTATCCGGACAATGTTCTTGCCATGAAACTGACGGCAACGAAAGAGACGCTTGATTTTAATGTCCGGTTTCCTGCGGATAACGACGATTTGAATGAAAACCAAAAAAAGTTGTTGCTTATGAAACAGAAGCCGCATCCAATGTAGGAACGATTGTAATGGCAGGGCATCTGCCGGACAATCAGATGAAAATGAATTCCATGCTGAAATTGGAGACAAACGGAACGGTTACGGAAGGTGAGGACGGAGAATCGCTGAATGTTGCCGGGGCAGGCGAAGTAATCATTTATATTTCGGCGGACACGGATTACAAAAATCAATATCCGCATTACCGTACCGGAGAAACCGATCAGCAGCTTGCAGAAAGCGTTGCAAAAGACGTTCTGGATGCGTCGGAAATGGGATTTGAGGTAGTGAAAGACAGACATTTGACAGATTATCAGAGATTATTTGGAAGAGTGAAGTTGGATATCGGATAGACGTTTTCCGAAAAACGACAGACGAGCTGCTTACGGCATATAAGACGGATGCAGCTTTGGAAGAAAAGAAACTCTATGAAGCATTGCCGTATCAGTACGGCAGGTATCTGACGATTGCCTCTTCCAGAGAAGGAGATCTGCCTTCTAATCTGCAGGGAGTATGGCAGAACCGGACAACAGGCATAGAATGGGGCAGTGATTATCATATGAATGTAAATCTTCAGATGAATTACTGACCGACATATTCTTCTAATCTTTCGGAATGTGCAATACCGCTGATCGAGTATGTGGATTCCCTAAGAATGCCGGGGCGCGTCACGGCGGAGTCTTATTTCGGAATTGAAAGCAAACCGGGAGAAGCAAACGGATTTAGTGCACATACGCAAAATACCCCGTTTGGCTGGACCTGTCCCGGCTGGAGTTTTGACTGGGGCTGGTCGCCGGCAGCGGTACCATGGATCCTGCAGAATTGCTGGGAATATTATGAGTATATCGGTGACGTAGAATATATGAGAAAGAATCTTTATCCGATGCTGAGAGAGGAAGCGATTCTCTACGATCAGATACTGGTAGACAGCGGCGTGAAAATCACGTTGGAAGACGGTACGGAAAGCACGCGTTTAGTTTCCGCACCGGCATATTCGCCGGAATGGGGTGAACGTACCTTAGGTAACGTTTATGAAAACAGTTTGCTCTGGCAGCTGTATGAAGATGCAGCGACAGCGGCAGATATTTTAAATGTAGATGAAGATCTGGCGGAGCATTGGAGAGAAAACCAGAGCAGGCTTTCCCCGATTGAAATCGGCGACAGCGGTCAGATTAAGGAATGGTTTAATGAAACCACGGTAAATCCAGGGCAGCATCGTCATATGTCTCATCTTTTGGGGTTGTATCCGGGAGATCTGATCGCAATGGATAACGAGGAATGGCGCGAGGCAGCGCAGGTGTCTCTGGGATACGCATCCGCCGTTCCAGATTGACGGAAACATTGTGCTTACATGGGACGCGGTAGCAGGCGCTGCTTCTTATCATGTCTACCGAAAAACAGCAAACAGTTATGAGAAAATCGGAACGACGGCAAATCTTACTTATACGGATGCCGGAAGAGTTGATTTTGCAGAAGCTGAAAAATACTATGTTGCAGCCGTATCTGCGGACGGAAAGGAAGGAGAGCATTCCGAAATCGTCAGCATCAAACGTCCGATCCGATGGGTCGACAACACGAATGAAGGAATTGAATATAACGGAAATTGGGGTACATGATCCGATGGCAAGCATTACGGAGGATCGATACACTTTGTGGAAACGATGACCGGGGATGAAACCATTGAATTTGCATTCAAAGGAACAGGGATCGATGTCATAGCTCCTAAAAACTCCGGACGTTACGGAGAACTCAAAGTATATATTGACGAAGAAGAAGCGGGCATTGCAAACTGCAACTCCGACAGCGGCCTTGCCAAGCAGGTCGTTTTTTCTAAACGGGACCTGGAGGACGGAACCCATACCATTAAATTAACAGCGGAAGGGCAGTCAGGCAGAAAAATAGAATTTGATGCATTTACGGTATACGAAAAAGGATGGGAGAACATTCCCGAAATTAATGTTTCGTTTGATTTAGAAAAAACGCCGTCGTCCGGTTCTGCGCCTGCGTCACAAACCGTGCTGGCAAGAAGCAGTATCGTATTGCCTGCCTGCAGCGCATCCGTGACGGATTATCGGTTTGCCGGATGGAACGACGGAAAAAAAGTTTATGCAGCAAACAGAGAATATAAAGTATTGTCGGCAGACATGACATTTACTGCCGTATGGGAGCGGACAGCGCAGACGGTTACAAAGCAGTGTACCGTGACGGTAAATCCGCCTGCAGCCGCAGCTGTCACAGAGGTTAGTCTGGAAAAAGACAGAATCGTTTTAAAGAAAGAAGATACGACTTCTCTGGTTGCCACGGTAACGCCATATTTTGGAACGGAAAAAAATATTGCGTGGTCGGTAGATGACAGTTCTGTTGCAGAAGTTAATGAAGACGGAGTGATTACGGGCAAAGCTGTCGGTAAAGCGACTGTCACGGCTACGGCAAATGGAAAATCGGATTCCTGTGAAGTATATGTTGTGGAGCATATAAACATATCCGGCAGGCAGGAATTGCTCTTTACGCTTCAGACACTAAAGGATCTTGCGGAAAAATACGGAACGGATGATTACGATGCACAGGTTGCAGAAATAGAGAAGCTGCTTGAGAACGGAGATGCCCTTTTACAGACAGAAATAGAAGAGAGTATAACAAAAATCGACAGGGCAGAAGCCACACTGATCAAGAAAGGATTGAATCTTGCAATTACAGATGCAGATCATCTTGATTAAAAATATTGTAGGTTCTGTCGTCTGCAGCAATAAGTGCAACATTACTTCCGGCAGATCTTCCGGCGGCAGGTCTAAAAAAAGACTCTTTTTACATATAATGGCAGTAAACAATCCATAGGGAGAACTGTATGAAAACAGGAATTATTACAAAACCCTCCGCATGGCTTTCGTCCGTATCCGGCGGCGGTCATACCGACGAACTTTTTATGGGATGGGCGGTCGGTATTTTAAAAGAAGAAGGCGAATGGATGCAGGTTGTAACGCATTACGGTTACAGGGGCTGCCTGAAAAAAGAGGGAGTGGAGGTAGGAAATGCAAAAGAGCTGCAGAAACGGGAACAGACAGAAAAAATGCTCATAATCACAAAAGCGTTTACCGATGTCATGGAAGAAGCAGATGTACACAGCCGTATTCTCTGTACGCTGCACCGCGGCAGTTTTGTGTCGGCGCTGCCAAAGTCAGAAAATGGATACCGCAGGATTCGTCTAACGGATCAGACAGAAGGTTATATACCCGCAGTTTCCTGCAAAGACAGGAAAGACGGCGACGGATATCTTTATGAAGAAGATCCGGATACTTATTTTCTGCGCCAAAGAAGCGACCGGATCTTTACGGAAGAGGTTTTTCGCCGGCAGGTCATTCTCAGTGCAAAAAGCTATCTGGGAACGCAGTACCGATGGGCGGGCAAATCCGCGGAAGGGATCGACTGCTCCGGTCTTGTGTTTATGAGTTATTTAATGAACGGTATATTGATTTACCGGGATTCCGAACGAAACCATGCATATCCCGTTCATGAAATCCCGCCGGAACGAATGAAACCGGGAGACCTGTTATATTTTCCCGGGCATATCGCAATGTATCTGGGAGAAAAAGAGTATATTCATGCAGCCGGAAGAGAAGACAGTTTCGGATGTACGGTTAACAGCTTTTCTCCGGAAGCATGGAACTACAGAGAAGACTTGGCAAAGTCGCTGCAGGCTGCCGGCAGCATCTGGTAAGGCGCGGGTATGTTTGCGGCGGATATGCATTGCGACACGATTTCCGAAATGTATCACGACAGAAAGCGGGGAAAACATACGAATCTGCTTTCAAATGATCTTCAGGTAGATCTTTTTCGATTAAAGCGGGGCGGATATGTGCTGCAGAATTTTGCGGTATTTGTGGATATAAAAGAAGAACCGGATTCGTATCGGTGTGCAAACGGGCAGATCCGCCTGTTTCGGGAGGAAATCGAAAGATATAAAAATCAGATTCGTCCGGCTGTAACGGCTGAAGAATTGGAACAAAACCGCAGGGAGGGATATATTTCTGCCGTATTAACACTGGAAGAAGGGGAAGTCTGCGCGGGCAGTTTAAAAAAACTCAAAGCGTTTTACACAAAAGGCGTACGGATGATGACATTTACCTGGAAATACGAAAATTCCCTGGCGGCAGCAGGCGGTCTGACAGATCTGGGCTTTATGTTTCTGGAAGAAATGGAGCGGATGGGAATGGTTCCGGATGTGTCGCATTTGTCTGATGCCGGAATTTTCGACGTCTGCCGGCATGCCAAAAAACCTGTTGCGGCAAGTCATTCCAATGCAAGAGCGCTCTGCGGCAAAGCGCGCAATCTGACGGACGAAATGATCCGCGCCGTTGCATCCGGCGGCGGAGTGATCGGCGTAAACTATTATCGTCCGTTTTTAAACGAAAAAACGGATTATGCCGACGAGTCCGAGGGAGTCGCCTATATTGCGGACCATATCATGCATCTGATCCGGACGGGCGGGATCTTATGCGCGGGGCTCGGCTCGGACTTTGACGGCATACACGGCATGGGCGGCATGGCGGATTGTTCAAAGCTTCCGCGGCTTGCAAAAGAGCTTTCCGGGCGCGGGCTTTCCGAGAGAGAGATTGAAGCCGTATTTTACCAAAATGTTTTAAGATTATATAAAGAATGTTGGTAAAGGATGGCTTAAGGTTTGACGGTTGCTGCTAGATTCATTATAATAAAAATAATAGACTGATACATAAATGCCCGGCGGGGCATAATTTTTACAGAGCGTTTGCAGGGAGAAAAAGAGAGGTCTTTTATGGCTAAAAAGAGCAGCAGCAATCATTATCTGAAACAGGCGGGGATTCTTGCCGCAGCAGGTATTCTTTGCCGGATTATTGGAATATTATACAGAAGTCCGCTGACAAGCATTATCGGTGACGAGGGAAACGGATATTATACGTCGGCGTATAATATCTATACGATCATTCTGTTAATCTCGTCCTACAGCATCCCGTCTGCAGTTTCCAAGATCATAGCGTCGAAGCTGGCATTAAAAGAATACCGAAATGCGCACAGAATTTTCCGCTGTGCGCTGCTCTATGTCTGCGTCATCGGAGGAGCGGCAAGCCTGTTTACCTTTTTCGGCGCAGAGCTGTTTTTGGAAGGGGAAGCCGCGATAGTCCTCCGCGTATTTTCACCGACGATTTTTCTTTCCGGTTTTGCGGGTGTGCTGCGCGGTTATTTTCAGGCGCATGGCTCGATGGTACAGACTTCGTTTTCTCAGATCGCGGAACAGATTTTAAATGCAGTGATCAGTATTTTTGCGGCGCATATGCTGATTCAAACAGTGCAGACAAAAAGTTCTACGACGCAGGCGATTTACGGAGCTGCCGGAAGCGCTCTGGGCACGGGCAGCGGCGTGGCAGTCGCACTGCTGTTTATGATGTTTGTGTATGTCTTAAACAGGAATATGTTAAACGGCAGGATCGAGAAGGACAGGCATCGGTATACGGATACTTACGGAGATATTTTAAAAGGAATGCTGCGTACCGTAACGCCGATCATCTTAAGTACGTTTATCTATAATTTTTCCACATCTTTTAACCAGACCGTATACTCGAAAGTAATGATGAATGTCAGGGGGATGAGTCTTGCGCAGACGGCGACGGCGTATGGGGTATTTGCCGGAAAAGCAATGGTGATTATCAATATTCCGATCGCCCTTGCGGCGTCTTTGTCTGCCGCAATGATTCCGGCGATTTCCAAAAGTAATGCGCTCGGCAGCGACATGGGAACGCGGAAAAAAGCCGAAGATGCAATGCTGACGACGATGCTGATTGCGATCCCTGCCGCAGTCGGCTTGTTTGCACTTGCAAGACCGATTATGCAGTTGTTGTTTCCGCAGCCTGATTCTTTGGAATTGGCGTCTGAACTGCTGGCAATGATTGCGGTAACGGTGATTTTCTATTCTCTGTCTACTCTGACAAACGGAATCTTACAGGGAATCGGCAAGGTGAACCTTCCGGTTCGGAATGCCGGAATCGCGCTTGCCGTACAGACGGCGCTTCTGATTGGGATCCTGATGTTTACAGAGCTGGATTTATATGCGCTTGTAATCTGCCTAATTGTGTATTCGCTGTTGATGTGCGTGTTAAACAGTATTTCCGTCCGGCGCTGTATCGGCGTAAAGGAGGATTTTAAAACTATGTTTTTTTTGCCCTCTCTTGCCGCAGCGCTTATGGGGCTGGCTGCAAAAGGCACATATATGGGTCTGAACCAGCTGATTGAGAGCAATGTGATCTGTTTGATTCCCTCCATGATCGTCGCCGTCTGCGTATATGCAGCAGCCGTTTTAAAATTCGGAGCGATCAAAAGAGAACAGCTTTTGGGTTTTCCGAAAGGGGATCTGATCGTGCGGATCGCCGGGAAATGCCATTTATTAAACGAGAAAAAATGATTCACTTTTTTCGTTTAATGTGATATATTCTAGTATATGGAAACAAAAATTTTAAAATTGGACAGTCAGGCGCTGGGATGCGCGGCAATTGGGGAGGCCGCAGAAGTTATCCGCAGCGGCGGGCTGGCAGCATTTCCGACCGAAACGGTTTACGGACTTGGTGCGGATGCGTGCAATCCAAACGCGTCAAAAAAAATATACGAGGCGAAGGGACGTCCGTCGGACAATCCGCTGATCGTGCATATTTCATCATTTGAAGATCTGATACGGATCGCAAAAACCGTTCCGCATACCGCAAGGCTTCTGGCAGACGCATTCTGGCCGGGACCTTTGACGATGATCGTGAAAAAGAACAGGGCAGTGCCCGATGAGACAACCGGAGGGCTGGATACGGTGGCTGTCCGTATGCCAAATCATCCGGCTGCGCTGGCATTGATCCGCGAGAGCGGCTGTCTGATCGCGGCTCCGAGCGCAAATACGTCCGGGCGTCCAAGCCCTACGTTAGCGGAGCATGTAGCGGAAGATCTAAACGGAAAGATTCCGGTTATATTAGACGGTGGGGAAGTCGGGATCGGAATAGAATCTACGATCGTTGATTTGACCGAAGAGATACCTTTGATTTTAAGACCGGGATATATTACGCAGGCAATGATAAAAGAAGTGATCGGAGACGTTCGTGTGGATCCGGGACTGACCGCAGAAGACTCTGAAATTCCGCCGAAAGCGCCCGGCATGAAATACAGGCATTACGCGCCGCAGGCGGGGCTGATGATTGTAGACGGTCCGAAAGATGCGGTCATTCAAAAGATCAATGCGTTGACGGATCAGATGCATGCCGCAAAGAAAAAAGTCGGCATTATAGGAACGGATGAGACGGCTTTTGCTTATCATGGGGATGTGGTTCTAAGTTTAGGAGCCAGAGAAGAGGAAGATGCCATTGCAAGGCATCTGTACCGCATTTTGAGAGAGTTTGATTCGGTCAGTGTGGACATCATTTATTCGGAAAGTTTTCAGACGCCTAAGATGGGACAGGCTATTATGAACCGCCTGCTGAAAGCGGCAGGCCATCAGGTGCTTATGGTGCAGTAAATACAGTGGGGGAAAGAAAAGTGTATACAAAGATAGTATTTGTAGCGGAAAGCGGGACCTGCAGAGAACCGATGGCAGTTGCTATTTTCAATCAGATCGGATGCAGGTATCCGATGGAAACGGCTGCCCGCGGGCTGGTCGTACTGTTTCCGGAACCTTTAAATCAGAAAGCGGAGGCGGTTATGATCAGCAACGGGCTTCCGACAGAGGGATATATGTCGTCTCCGCTGACAAAAGAGGATTTGGAAGGCGATACATTGATACTTACGATGGAGCGCAGACAGCGGGAGAAAGTTTTGGAAAAGTTTGAGGAGGCAGATCCCGGAAACGTATATGTCTTGACGGAATTTGTAGGCGACGAGCTGGAAATCGTCAATCCGTACGGAGGAACGCTTCAGATGTACGGGCTCTGTTATGAAACGCTGCTGACATCGATCCATAAATTAGCGGCTATATTAAACGAAGGAAAATAAGGAGAAAAAAATGTCAAAAGTGATTGTAATGGACCATCCTTTAATTCAGCATAAGATCGGCTGGCTGAGACGAATCGAGACGGGTTCCAAAGATTTTCGGACCCTGGTCAGTGAGATTGCAATGCTGATGTGTTATGAAGCGACCAGAGATTTAAGGCTGACGGACGTAGAGATCGAGACGCCGATCTGTAAAACGATCGTCCGGGAACTCAGGGGCAAAAAACTGGCGGTCGTTCCGATCCTGCGGGCGGGACTTGGGATGGTAGACGGTATGTTAAATTTAATTCCTGCGGCAAAAGTGGGACACATCGGGCTTTACCGGGATCCGGAGACGAAAAAACCGGTGGAATATTACTGCAAACTGCCCGAAGACTGTTCGGAAAGAGAAGTATTTGTCGTAGATCCCATGCTTGCAACGGGTGGATCTGCCGTGGAAGCGATACAGATGTTAAAAGACAAAGGTGTAAAAAATATCCGTTACATGTGTATTATCGCCGCTCCTGAAGGAGTGAAGCTGATGCAGGAGGCACATACTGACGTAGACGTATATATAGGGGCTTTGGATGATCACCTGAACGAAGACTGTTATATTGTTCCGGGTCTTGGAGATGCGGGGGATCGTATTTTCGGAACAAAATAAGGAGGATGTAGTGAGCGATAAACGCCAGGATTATATCAGCTGGGATGAATATTTTATGGGGGTGGCAATGCTTTCTTCCATGCGTTCCAAAGATCCGCACACACAGGTGGGAGCCTGCATTGTCAGCAAAGACAATAAGATTCTTTCCATGGGATACAACGGGTTTCCGGCGGGTTGCTCGGACGATGCCTTTCCATGGGCAAGAGAAGGAGAACCACTGGATAATAAATATCTCTATACCACACACAGTGAATTAAACGCAATCTTAAATTACCGGGGCGGCAGCTTAGAAGGAGCGAAACTATACGTTTCATTATTTCCCTGCAACGAATGCGCGAAAGCGATCATACAGTCAGGGATCCAGACGATTATATATGATTCGGACAAGTACAAACATACGCCTCCGGTCATGGCGTCGAAAAGAATGTTTGACGCCGCAGGCGTGCGCTATTATAAATATGAGCACACAGGGCGTGAGATTTGCTTAAACGTATAGCGGGAGTGAGGGCTGTATGAAATACAGAAAAAATGTATATCAGTCTTTTACCATGGTGATGCAGTTCGGCCTCAACATGATCGTTCCGATTTTGATGTGTACGATGTTGGGAGTATATATCGGAGAGAAATATGATATATTGTTTATAGTAGCGCCTCTGTTTTTTATCGGGGCGCTGGCTGGGTTCCGCAATATCTACAGGATGGCAAAAAAAATATTTGAACAGGAAAGCGACAGGGACACAAAGGATGTTAAGAAGACTGAATAAGGTTCTGCCGGAATTGATTTTGGAAATTTTCATATATGGCGTTCTTCTTCAGCTTACCGGTGTGTGGCTGACGGAGGACAAATGGATGTATTCCTCCGGTTTATGGATCGGTATCTTCACGGCGGCGGGGATGGCGGTTCATATGGCGGCAGTGCTGGAAGATGCCGTAAGCGGAAGCTCTGGCAGAGGAAAGTTAATCACCATGTCCCTGCTTCGTTATGCGGTTGTCGTCGTTGTATTTTTTGGTATGATTCAATTTCGACTGGGCAATCCGATCGCCGCGTTTTTCGGAGTAATGGGATTGAAAATAGCTGCTTATATGCAGCCGTTTTTTCATAAAATGATTTTAAAATTGCAAGGAAGGGAGGAGTATTCCGCAGACAATGGAATAGAATAAAGCAGTATAAGGAGGTGAGAACTTGAACAATGCAATTTTAATGTCTTCCGGCGCAGATATTGATATTATGGTACATGGCCTGATTTCCTATAAGATCTTCGGGCAGACTTGCTGGATCACCACCACTCATGTATGTACATTGATCGTAATGATTCTTTTGATCGGCTTCTTCATTGCGGCAAATCGAAAGATTTCGCGCGCGAAGGAAGTGCCGGACGGTTTTCAGAATGTACTGGAACTGATCGTGGAAATGTTGGATAAGATGGTGAAAGGCGTTATGGGAGTTAATTCTGCCAAATTTGCCAATTATATCAGCACGATTTTCATTTTTATCCTGATGAGCAATATTTCCGGCGTCTTCGGCTTAAGGCCGCCGACGGCAGATTACGGTGTGACGTTTGCGCTGGGCGTTATGACATTTTGCCTGATACACTTTAATAAATTTAAACATCAGCACGTATCAGGCGTATTGAAAGGCCTGTGTGATCCATGGCCGATCTGGGCGCCGATCAATATTATCAGTGATATAGCAGTGCCGGTTTCACTGTCGCTGCGTCTGTTTGCGAATATTTTGTCAGGGACGATCATTATGGCGCTTGTTTACGGTCTGCTTGGCTGGATAGCAACGTTTTGGCCGTCTGTACTTCATGTGTATTTTGACTTGTTCTCAGGAGCGATTCAGACTTATGTATTCTGTATGTTGACTATGACATACGTAAACGATGCAATTGGTGCAGAGTAATCAACAGTTACAATTCTATTTTAAACAGGAGGAATTTTATTATGAATATTTCAGGAAATGATTTAATTTTAGCTTGTTCGGCAATCGGCGCAGGTCTTGCAGTTATCGCAGGTATCGGACCTGGTGTCGGTCAGGGTATTGCAGCAGGTTATGCAGCAAATGCCGTAGGAAGAAACCCGGGAGCAAAATCAGATATTACTTCTACGATGTTATTGGGGCAGGCAGTTGCGGAGACAACGGGTCTGTATGGTCTGCTTGTTGCAATCCTCTTACTTTTCGTAAAACCTTTGACATGGTAAGCAGCGCTTTCCGGTATGCCTTTATGCGCAGGAAGATGCGCAGATATATGGAAAGATCAGGAAGTTGAATACGAAAAAAAGGAGGGTGAACTTCTAAATTATGGACAGGTTGTTTGGACTTGATATGCAGCTTTTGATGGACGCCCTGCAATTTGGGGCTTCTGTATTCGTGCTGTTTACGCTTGCCAGCTATCTTTTGTTTAATCCGGTCCGCAAGCTTTTAAAAGACAGGCAGGAAGGGATCAGGAAAGACCTTGACGATGCCAGTGCAGATAAGAAGAGCGCGGCTGATTTAAAAAATCAATATGAAGAAAAGTTAAAAGGCATAGATAAAGAGGCGGAGCAGATTTTAAGCGAGGCACGTCAGAAAGCTTTAAAGAATGAAGCCAGGATCATAGAAGAGGCGAAAGAAGAAGCCGCCCGCATTATTGGGAGAGCAGAAGAAGAGATCGTATTGGAGAAGAAACGCGCGATGGATGAGGTAAAACAGCAGATGATTTCCATTGCGTCCATGATGGCAGCCAAAGTGGTTGCGGCTTCGATCAATACGCAGATCCAGGATACGCTTGTGGATGAGACATTGAAAGAAATGGGTGATTCGACATGGCAAAGCTAGTATCAAAAACATATGGGGACGCATTGTTTGAGATTGCGGCGGAAACGGGACGCATGGAGGATCTCTGCAAAGAAGCGGAGATTGTGTCTGCCGTTCTGGCAGAAAATCCGGAAATCTCCAAATTGATGAATCACCCAAAGATTGTAAAAGAAGAGAAAATCGAAATCATAGAAAACATTTTCAAAGGGAAGATATCGGATGAGCTGGTAGGTTTGATCCGCATGATCGTCGATAAAGGCCATTTTCCGGAGCTGGATTCCGTGCTTGCATATTTTATTACGGAAGTAAAAGAATCCAAAAATATCGGAACGGCTTACGTGACGACCGCGGTTCAATTAACGGACGCGCAGAAAGCGCAGGTAACGGAAAAGCTAATTCAGACGACAAAGTATGTGGAATTTGAGATGCACTATGATGTAGACGCTGCATTGATCGGCGGTATGGTCATCCGTATCAAAGATCGTGTCGTAGACAGCAGCATCAAGACAAAGCTCTGCGATTTATCCAGAGAATTATCCAAAATTCAGTTGAAAGTAGGTGAATTCGCTCCATGAATTTAAGACCAGAAGAAATCAGTTCTGTGATTAAAGAGCAGATTAAAAGATATGCAGCGCAGCTTCAGGTAGCGGATGTGGGAACCGTAATCCAGGTAGCGGACGGTATCGCCAGAATCCATGGCCTTGAGAATGCCATGCAGGGTGAACTTCTTGAATTTCCGGGTGAAGTATACGGAATGGTACTTAACTTAGAGGAAGATAACGTTGGAGCCGTATTGTTAGGCGATGGCAGAAGCATTAACGAAGGCGATACGGTAAAGACGACTGGAAGAGTAGTAGAGGTTCCGGTTGGAAACGCCATGGCAGGACGTGTCGTAAATGCATTGGGCCAGCCGATCGACGGAAAAGGTCCTATTGAAACAGATAAATTCCGGAAGATCGAGCGTGTGGCAAGCGGCGTTATTTCCAGAAAATCCGTAGATACTCCGCTTCAGACAGGAATTAAAGCGATCGACGCCATGATACCGATCGGACGGGGACAGCGTGAGCTGATCATCGGCGATAAACAGACCGGAAAGACGGCGATTGCAATTGATACGATTATCAACCAGAAGGGCAAAGACGTAAAATGTATTTACGTGGCAATCGGCCAGAAAGCGTCAACCGTTGCGTCGATTGTAAAGACACTCGAAGAGTTCGGAGCTATGGCTTATACGACAATCGTGGCTTCCACGGCAAGCGAACTGGCTCCGCTGCAGTATATCGCGCCGTATGCGGGCTGTGCGATCGGTGAAGAGTGGATGGAGAATGGAGAAGACGTGCTCGTCGTATACGATGACCTCAGCAAACATGCGGCGGCTTACCGTACGCTCTCATTGCTGTTAAAGAGACCGCCGGGACGCGAAGCTTATCCGGGCGACGTATTCTACCTGCATTCCAGGCTGTTGGAACGTGCCGCAAAATTGAACGACAGTTTAGGCGGAGGATCCTTAACCGCACTGCCGATTATCGAGACGCAGGCGGGCGACGTTTCCGCTTATATTCCGACAAACGTTATTTCAATTACAGACGGTCAGATTTATCTGGAAACCGATATGTTCAACGCCGGATTCCGTCCGGCAATCAATGCCGGGCTTTCCGTATCCCGCGTAGGAGGGGCAGCACAGATCAAGGCGATCAAAAAGATTGCAGCACCGATTCGTGTAGAGCTGGCGCAGTACCGGGAACTTGCCGCATTTTCGCAGTTTGGTTCCGAGCTGGATGACGATACGAAAGAAAAGCTGGCACAGGGAGAACGAATCCGCGAGATATTAAAACAGCCGCAGTATAAGCCGATGCCGGTAGAAAACCAGGTAGCCATCATCTATGCTGCTACGAAAAAGTATCTCATCGACGTACCGGTAGACGATATTTTACGGTTTGAAGAAGAGCTGTTTAACTATATTGAAACGAAATATCCGGAAATCTTAGAATCGATCCGCAAGACAAAAGAGATGACCGAAGATAATGAAAAAGCATTGATTAAGGCAATTGAGGAGTGTAAAGCAGCTTTTAAATAGAACGCCCTGCGGGCATCCCTCTATGTGCAGAAAAAAAGCACAATAAAATAAAAAAGGGCGGTGAGAGAAATGGCCTCGATGCGGGACATAAAGCGAAGAAGAAGCAGCATACAGAGTACGCAGCAGATCACAAAAGCCATGAAGCTTGTATCTACCGTTAAATTGCAGAAAGCAAAAAATCGTGCGGAAGAGACGAATCCATATTTTAATCATATGTATCAGACAGTCGTTTCCATGCTGAAACGTTCGGGGACGATTATGCATCCGTATCTGACGGCGGGAGAGTCGTCAAAGAAAGCGGTTGTTGTCATTACGTCTAACCGCGGGCTTGCAGGCGGTTATAATTCCAATGTTGTAAAGCTGATTACCGACAGCGGATGGAACAAAGAAGACGTGACGGTCTATGCGATCGGAAATAAAGGAAAAGAAGCATTGGAACGCAGAGGCTATACGGTTTTGGCGGATTACTCCGAGGTAATCGAGTCTCCGGTATATGAAGATGCGGCAGCCGTCTGCGGACAGGTACTTAAAGCGTTTCAGGAAGGGGAGATCGGAGAGATTTACCTGGCGTATACCCATTTTAAAAATACGGTGAGCCATGAACCTACTCTGATGAAACTGCTTCCGGTAGAAATCGACGAAACAGAAGAAACGGAAAATTCCAATATCTTGATGAATTATGAGCCGAACGACGAAGAAGCTTTGGATATGATCATTCCGAAATATATTACAAGCTTATTCTACGGCGCGCTGGTAGAAGCAGTTGCCAGTGAAAACGGAGCCAGAATGCAGGCGATGGATTCGGCGACAAGCAATGCGGAAGAGATGATCAGTGACTTGTCACTGAAATACAACAGAGCGCGTCAGGGCTCGATTACACAGGAATTAACAGAAATTATAGCAGGAGCGTCAGCGATATCCTAAGGACTGCCAGAGGGCAGAACGGTATGCCCACAGGGGGATTCCCAATGATTGCGAACAGGCACAAAGGGGTATCCGCAGGGGAGTTTGGGATCGTGACGTACACAGGAAACTGAAAAAATTAAGGAGTGATAGAAAAAGATGGCAGAAAAGAATATAGGTAAAATCACTCAGATTATCGGCGCCGTTTTGGATATTAAATTTTCCGAAGGGCATTTGCCGGAGATTAACGACGCTATCAACGTTACCATGCAGGATGGGAAAAAACTGGTAGTGGAGGTATCTCAGCATCTGGGTGATGATACGGTCAGATGTATTGCCATGGGTTCTACCGACGGGCTTGTCCGCGGAATGGAGGCGGAAGCTACCGGAGCGCCGATCAGCGTACCGGTCGGTGAGAATACATTGGGACGTATGTTTAACGTCCTCGGAGAGCCGATCGATGAAAAAAAGGCTCCGCAGAAAGTAGAATATTGGCCGATCCACAGAAAAGCGCCTTCCTTTGAAGAGCAGTCCACGTCTCAGGAAATGCTCGAAACAGGAATTAAAGTCGTAGATTTGCTCTGTCCGTATCAGAAGGGCGGAAAAATCGGGCTTTTCGGCGGCGCAGGCGTTGGAAAAACAGTATTGATTCAGGAGCTGATTCATAATATAGCCACGGAGCACGGCGGATATTCCGTATTTACCGGCGTGGGCGAGCGTACCCGTGAGGGAAACGACCTGTATTATGAAATGAAAGAATCCGGCGTTATCGATAAAACGACCATGGTCTTCGGTCAGATGAACGAGCCGCCGGGAGCCAGAATGCGCGTGGGATTGTCCGGGCTTACGATGGCAGAATATTTCCGTGACAAGGGCGGAAAAGACGTGCTTTTATTTATAGACAATATTTTCCGGTTTACACAGGCAGGTTCGGAAGTTTCCGCATTGCTTGGACGTATGCCGTCGGCAGTTGGTTACCAGCCGACGCTGCAGACGGAGATGGGTACGCTGCAGGAGCGTATTACATCTACAAAGAACGGTTCTATTACGTCTGTTCAGGCCGTTTACGTGCCTGCCGACGATTTAACCGACCCGGCGCCGGCAACGACATTTGCTCATCTGGACGCGACGACGGTATTGGAGCGTTCCATTGCGGAGCTTGGTATTTATCCCGCTGTCGATCCGCTCGGATCTACGTCCCGTATCTTAGATCCGCGTATTGTCGGACAGGAGCATTTTGAAGTTGCCCGCGGCGTACAGGAGATCTTGCAGAAGTATAAAGAGCTTCAGGATATCATTGCAATCCTTGGTATGGACGAATTGTCCGAGGAAGATAAACTCGTGGTAAACCGTGCAAGAAAAGTACAGAGATTCTTATCCCAGCCGTTCTTCGTAGCGGGACAGTTTACCGGACTCGAAGGAAAGTATGTGCCGATTGCGGAAACGGTAAGGGGATTCCGTGAAATTATTGAAGGTAAGTTAGACGACGTACCGGAAAGCCATTTCTTAAATGCAGGAACAATCGATGAAGTGCGTGCCCGCGTGAAGTAAGGGGTGATGGTATGGCAGATAACGAGAAGATGTTTCAGGTAAAGATTATTACGCCGGATCGTGTGTTTTACACCGGTGAGGCGGAAATGATCGAGTTTATGACAAGCTCGGGACAGATCGGTGTGTATAAGAAACATATTCCGCTGACTACCGTATTGGCGCCCGGAGCGGTAATGATCCATGAAGAAGGCGGAGAGAAGGTAGCAGCAGTACATGCGGGATTTGCGGAAGTGCTGCCCGATCAGGTGACGCTTTTGGCAGAAGTTGCAGAGTGGGCGTCGGAAATAGACATCGACCGTGCGGAAGCTGCGAAACAAAGAGCGGAAGAACGCCTGCAGGCAAAGGCGGCGGATCTTGATATTGCGCGTGCGGAATTTGCGCTGCGCAGGGCGTTAACGCGTATTGACGTAAAAGAAATGAAATAAATAGACGGCAAAAAGCCGGGCGATAGAAACGCGCCCGGCTTTTTTGCTGTTTTTTAGAAGACTTCAAGAGCCGGAAAAAGATTCTTGACATATAGATATTGATATGATATCATTTTTATATCAAAAAGAACGGAGGATATAAAAATGAAGGAAAAGACTTTA
>OFFF01000112.1_pt1 | contig 63237 bp, 56 predicted proteins | sample 1521301 | NCBI WGS metagenome assembly OFFF01 (sample SAMEA3504101, study PRJEB24116) | mouse gut metagenome | biome: mouse gut; feature: mouse-associated habitat; material: faeces | place: Denmark | collected 2011
GAAACCATTTTGCGGAATCTACTTGACAGGAACAATGTGAACCGCTATAATGAACATTGTTCACAATGAGGTGATTGGATGAATACAATAGTCACATCAAAAGAGGAAATTTTGAAGACCAGCCGGGAATTGATTCAGCAGCAGGGATGGTCTGCGGTCAATATCCGCTCTGTCGCCGGGGCCTGCGGGGTATCGGTGGGATCCATTTACAATTATTTTGATTCGAAAGCTGCGCTGGTGTGCGCCACAGTGGAAAGCGTCTGGTGCGAGATTTTCCATCGTCCGGAGGACAGCGCCGTGTTTCGGGACACCCAGGCCTGTATTGTCTGGATGTATGAGAGGATGAAGTACGGCTGCAGACAGTATCCCGGATTTTTTACGCTGCATTCTCTGGGTTTTATGCAGGAGGAGAAATCTGACGGGAAGCGAAGGATGCAGCAGACCTGGCAGCATATCCTGGATGGGCTTTGTTCCGTCCTAAAGCAGGATGCCGGAATCAGGGCCGGTGCGTTCACGGAGCAGTTCACAGCCGAAAGGTTTGCGGACATCTTATTTTCCCTGATGCTATCCGCGTTGCTGCGGCAGGACTATGATCCTACTGCCGTGCTGGAGATGGTCAGGAGGATTCTTTACTAAAAATCCACTGGACGGTGGCATTTTTTATCCCTCAAATTGAACGGTGTTCACCAAAGGCAGAGCAGTATCTGCCGCTGCCACAGTTTAAAATAAACCATAAAATCATAAAGGAGAAGAAAGCATGCAAGCAATCGTAGAAACCCTGTTTGATGCTGTCTATCTGATTTCCGTCATTGCCATCGGGATTTTGACAATCAGGGGCAGCAAAGGAAACCGCCAATTCCTTTTGTTCGGATGGATGGCGGTGGTGTTGGGGGCGGGAGACTCATTCCATCTGGTTCCCCGGGCCCTTGCCCTGTGCACCACCGGCCTGGAGAACTACACTGTTCCGCTGGGCATTGGAAAATGGATCACTTCTGTTACCATGACGATTTTCTATGTGCTGCTCTATTATGTCTGGCGGCAGCGGTACCAGATCAGCGGCCGGGGCGGCCTTACCGCCGCCGTGTACGGCCTGGCCGGTGTGAGAATCGGGCTGTGCATGATGCCGCAGAACCAGTGGCTCAGTGCCGAGGCGCCACTGTCCTGGGGGATTTACCGCAACATCCCTTTTGCCTTGCTGGGGCTTCTGGTAATCGTGCTGTTCTATGGCAGCGCAAAGGCCCAGGGGGATAAGGCGTTCCGCTGGATGTGGCTGACCATCGTGCTGAGCTTCGGCTTTTACATCCCGGTGGTGCTGTGGGCGGACACCATGCCCATGATTGGGATGCTGATGATTCCCAAAACCTGTGCTTATGTGTGGACGGTGCTCATTGGATATTTTGCTATGAAACAGGAATGCAGATAAGGAGGAATTACTATGAAACGATACATGAATACGGCTCTGGTGTACGCCGTCTTGGCCATGGCTGGCGGTGTTTTTTACCGGGAGTTCACCAAGTTCAACGGTTTTACATCTAAAACGACGCTATCAATCGTCCATGCCCATTATTTTCTGTTGGGCATGGTGTTTTTTCTGCTGCTGCTTCTGTTGGAAAAGAGCTTTTCTTTCACAGGCGCGAAAACCGGACGGATACTGGCGGCTTATCATATGGGCCTGAACCTGACCGCTGTCATGTTTTTGGTGCGGGGCGTGGCCCAGGTGCGGATGCCCGCGCTTTCCGCCGGTATGGACGCGGCAATATCCGGCATCGCCGGAATCGGACATATGCTGCTGGGGGCCAGCATGGTGCTTCTGCTGGTACAGATCAGGCGCAGTGTAGCGGCGGCATAGATTTCGTTTGAATCTGCCGGACGGGGGAGAAAATCATAGCTTCTGCCAGTTTCTAAGGCAGGGCGGCGGGATGCCGACATTTGTCCCGCCGCCCTGTTTTGGTCTTTCATTTGCCCGATAGACTGGAAGTATGATAACAGCACCAGATTGCATGATATAATCCATCCAGTTTGCGGAGATCATATCCGACAACTGTAGGACAGTATCCTTTCGCTCCTCCGGTTTCCTCTCATAAATTGCAAGCATCGTGTCCAGCACCCTTAAAGCGAGAGTGGCCAGCACAGAGCAGAGGGAAAGCAAAGGCAGAGGGTGGATTCAAAGAATACGACAAAGGAACCTTAAACGAACTTTAAAGGAAGCTTAAACGAACCTTAATGAAAATGTCCGCGTATTTATGATAAGATAGTGATGGTGAAGAAACCGATAAAGCGAAATATTTTCAGAATAGAAGCGGTGGGATATTATGAAAAGTGAATTAAGAAGAGCTTTGTTCAAAAAATCAAATATTGTTCTTATGATTTCTGTTGTCAGTCTGATGATCATAAATGCATATTATGGCGGCTGGAGAACAGCTCTGAAAATAGATTCTGCACAAGATATCCGGAACATTGAGGATGTTATATTCTATAAAAAATATCACGGCAACATGTACAGGGTATGGAAGGATTCCTATTATATGATTCAGGCATTGGCGCCAGTGATACTTGCTGCTCCCTATCTGAATTCCTATCTATCGGAGAAGGCGAATCGTTTCAGGTTTTTTTGTGTCAGCAGAAAAGGAAATCTGAAATATATCATGCAAAAAGGATTGGCGATTGCTTTATCAGGTACAGCGGTATTAGCCTTTTCCGAGATGCTGTTTGCGGTGATTACCGGCTTGTTGACACAGCATGATATTTCAATAGAATTCATACAGGGAATTGTGTCTTTTAAGGAAGATTTTTTTCTGGACAATCCGCTGCTGTATTTTGTTTTGATTTACATTTCCCATGTGATATACTATTTCTGTTTCATGATTTTTTCTCTGGGAATCACATCATTTTTAAATAACAAGATAGCTGTCATAGTGGTGCCTTTCATCATAGCGGCAGTATTGGATACGATATTGCCCACAGCATTGCAGCCGAATGTGGCCATGCAGCCATATCGGGAGGGATTTCGTATCGGTGGATATGTTGTCCTAATTGGCATATATGTTATTGCTGGATCTGTCCTGTTGATGGTATCAGAGAAATGGTATCTGAAAAGAGGGACATTCCTATGAAACAATTGCGGTTGCTGAAAAATAAGTTAAGGCTGATTTATGGAGCATCGTTACTATATTGGATGATGTTTCTTCAGGTTTCCTTTTTGGTGCTTTACCTATATGCTTATAAAATCACTGCTGTATCCGGTTATTTTATTCTTCTGAAGAAGGATCTTTTTTTGTGGTTTATCTGCATTCCTGTTATGGTGGTTCAGCATAAGGTGAGCATCTTTTCCACGTATTACAGTTGCATCTCAAGAGTCTGCTGTAAACGCAGAATGGTTCTTGTGGATTATATGACATTGGCGGTTTCTACCTGTATATCCACATGCATCGTATTATCTGTTCCGCTGGTTTTCTTAGCAATCAAGGGCGCAGCTTTGGCAAGTCAGGAAGAGCTTTCTGCATTTTTCTTTTTGTTGATGCGATATATTTTGCTTGGGGTTTTGATGCAATCTATCATTTATTCCATCCTGTTTGCTTTCCCAGATTTTCAAAAAAAGGGAGGAAGTATATGCGTACTGCCATTTCTTCTTTACTTTGTTTTCACGTCTCCGATGGAGCTTTTGAGAATAAAAGGACAGTACATGCTGTTTTTAGACTTCTCGGCGGGTGCATATTCTGGTTTTGCGATGGATGGCGCTGTTTTATGGAGGGATATTTTCTTTTACAATATTCATCTGGTTGGGTACCTGGTGTTATATATAGGGATAACCGTAGGATGTCTCTCTAAGAGATGGGAGTTTATGGAAAATGAAACTGTTTGCGCTCTTTAAAATGACCATAAGAGAGTTTAGGCGGGATATTTTTAGATCCATTTTACTCTTGGCCTTGGTGGATTTGATATATGCAAACTTTACCGGGATTCAGCTGAACGGGGAAAGCGCCAGTATTCTCTGGCAGGGCGGAAATTGTTTATATGGTAAACACAGTTCTACCGGTTCCCATTTTATTTGCGATGTCCACGGCGCGGTTCATCGCCCTGAAAAGCCAGATTGCAGCCGTTCCGCTGTTCCTGTTGCTGGCAGGCATGGACTTGACTGTGGCATGTTTTTATTATGTGCTCATTAAAAAAAGGAGAGTGAACATATGTTAAAAATAACGAATTTAACAAAAAAGTTCAAGAAAAAAGTGATTTTTGAGGAGATTAATTTAGAGCTGGAGTTTGGAAATATTTATGGGTTTATAGGCGCAAACGGTTCCGGGAAATCGGTGTTTTTCAAAACAATCTGCGGTTTTTTGAAAGCCGATGGAGGAACAGTCGCCTTGGATGGCAAAGTGATCGGAAAGGATATTGATTTTTTGCCGGAATTGGGTGTTCTCATTGAAAAGCCGGGCTTTATGGAAAATTACACACAATTTCAGAATTTAAAATATCTGGCACAAATAAACAATGTCATCAATGACGAGGACATAAGGGCTGCATTGGAGTTGGTGGGCCTGGAGCCCGGCAATCCTGAAAAAGTGAAGAATTTCTCTTTAGGCATGCGTCAGAGACTGGCGATAGCCCAGGCCATGATGGAGAATCAAAAGATTATCATTTTAGACGAGCCGTTTAACGGCTTAGATCAACAGGGTGCAGCGCGGATAAAGCGATTGCTTTTGGATTTGAAGGCTCCGGACAGGCTTATTCTGCTGACCAGCCATATATCCGGTGATATGGAGGAACTGTCGGATTTCATTTTTGAGTTTAGGGAAAAGAAGATTTTGCCGGCGTAATCCATGCCGCTTCATTTTTTTGAAACTTTTTCGTTCCCCCGGGAATCTATATAGTGACAGAACAAATTTTGCCAGCCGGGCATTTGACTGCATCAAATGCGGCATGCGAGGAGGGCGCTTTTGAGGGAAACGGCAAATGAATCTGATTGCCTGTTGGAATCCGAACAGTATTTTCCTGTTGACAAGGCTGGACTATTGTGATAGTCTGTAAATGAGCTCAGACTATTGCAATAGTCCATTTTGTATTTATTTAGATTAAGACACAGACAAGTCACCAATCAAAAATCAGAACAAAGAACACAAGGCACCGGAAAGGAGGTTCCATGGACGGAAAGCTTTTTGATTCGGAACTGAAGGTCATGGAGGTTCTGTGGGAGCAGGGCCCCAGCTATGCGAAGGATATCGTGGACGTACTGTCCCGGCGAATCGGCTGGAACAAGAACACCACCTACACCGTCATCAAGAAATGCATGGAGAAAGGGGCCGTCCAGCGCAGCGAGCCCGGCTTCCTGTGCACGCCTCTTGTCACCAGGGAAGAGGTGGCGCGCAGCGAGACCGAACAGCTGATCGACAAGATGTTCGGCGGCTCCAGCGAACTGTTTTTTTCATCATTTCTGAGAGACCAGGGGATTTCGGAGGCGGATGCCCTTCGGCTTGCCCGTATGATAGAGGAGGCGAAATAAATGCTGCATTTTAGGATGAATATGCCATTTTTCCTGATGGCTTTTTATGGAAGCGTCATGATAGCGATCGTGCTTGCGCTGCGGGCAGCGCTGAAGAACAGGCTGCCGAAATTCGTGTTTCCCGTGCTCTGGGGCGTGGTGCTCCTGCGCCTGCTGGTGCCTTTTTCCATCAGCAGCCCTTTGAGTCTGCCTGTGCCGGGGGTTCTGTCTGGCCTGTCCGGATTTTCTCTGGGAGAGGAGGGGACAGGGGTGGTGGTGGAGGATGCCACGCAGTTCCAGTCCCTTGTGCCGGGAACTTCCGGTCCGGTATCGTCCGACCTGAACTTTGGGGAGGAAGACAGCACAGGCGTGGAAAATATAGGGCAGACCGTGGCGGAGGAGGTGACACACGGCTTTTCTGAGCGGGCCATTCCCTATGGTGTCATGGATTCCGAAGCTTTCTTTTCTTCGAGGGCTTTGTCAAAGGCATTGCCCGTGCTGTATCTGCTGGGGCTTGCCGTCACGGCGGGGATTCTGGGCCTGCAGAAGTATCTGTATGGGAAAAAGCTGCGAAGGGGTCTGCTGATGGAACACAATGAGACCGTGAATGAACTGCTGCGGGGTATGGGCATGGGGCATGTGCTGGTGTTCTCCAATGACGAGATCGCCTCGCCCCTGGTGTGCGGACTGATCAGTCCCCGCATCTATCTGCCCACCAGGATGGATTTCGGAAATACCGTGCTGCTGCGCCATGTGCTGGCCCATGAGACCATGCATATCAGGCGCAGGGACAATTTCGTGAAGGCCGTCATGCTGGCTGCGCTGGTGCTGAACTGGTACAACCCGCTGGTATGGCTGATGGCGAAATGCCTTGCCTCCGACCTGGAGGCTGCCTGTGACGCGGCGGTGCTGAGCCGGTGGGGCGAGGAGGAGAGGAAGGGATACGCATACAGCCTGTTGGCCATGGCCGTCAGCGCAAGCCGCGGCACGCTGCTGTACAGCGCCTTCTCCAGGACGGAGGTGGAGAGACGGGTGAAGGGCATTCTGGCATTCCGGAAAGCCACCGCCCTGGCGCTGCTGTTTTCCGTCCTGCTGCTGGCGGGAGGTACGGTTGCCTTTGCCACCGGGGGACAGGCCCCTTTTTCCCGGTATCTGACCAGCTATTGTGCCAGCTCAAGCTCCAGATGGGGCGTGCGGGTGGAAATCGCCCGGGACATCGCCCTGGGGGAACAGCCGCAGAAACGGGCGGAGGACGCGGTGTTCTCCGTGCTGGACGAGGATACATCGGAGGATCCTGACATCATCCGGGAGGCCATTCAGGCGTCGCTGGCCCGGGAGTTCGGCGTAGAGAGAGGCGCTTTTGACGTGGCGTTGAGCCTGTGCCTGGATTCGGAGACAGTGGATGCCCAGTACGCCCCATGGGGAATCGAGTGCCTGGACAACGGCACCTTGCGCTACCAGGGAGAACAGGTGCGCACTTACCGGGATGAGATGCTGGGCTTCTATCAGACCAGAGAAGACGGGACTGTAGACATCGTTGTCCAAAGGGATCGGATGGGAGAGATTACCGCCGTCACGGCTGTGCATGAAGGGGACGCGGAATACGACAGGCGGACCAGAGAGCTTGGCCGTTCCTTCGGCGGCTACGACCGGGAAAGCAGCCAGGGACAGGAGGAGTGAGGTATGGACAGAATGGGGGCTTTCCGAGGACAGGATTCGGGGGAATTTCCGATGGGTGGTTGAGCAAAATGCGTTTTTCCATTGACAAGGGGGTAGGTTGATGACATAATATTCTTATAAAAAAGATGCCGGGGTCAAAACCATATGCGGGCACGAATTGTGTCAACTGTACGAAAATCGTTCGTCACTGATACCCTTTTGGCCCTGACATCATAAAAATATCCTGGCTGATGCCGAGGCGGCTATGCGGAGGTGTCAGCCAGGATAAATATCGATTTGAGGTGAAGGGAAATGAAGTCTATGTGGATGAAAAAAGGAGTGGCGGCAGCGATGATTGCGGCCTGTGTGCTGCAGTTGGCGGCATGTGGAGAGGCGGACCCGGGGGAGGGCAGCCCTTCGTCGGTGTCGGAATCCGGAGAAGAGGCCGGGGAGGAAACCGGGGAAGATAGTTCCGACAGCGGGGCGCCTTCTGAGGAAGGGGCAGGGGAAAGCGATTCATCGGCTGAGACGGGCACAGAGGAAGCCGGGGAGGAAGAGGCGTGGGTGAATCCCTATACGATGCCGGACTCCCTGGAAAGCCAGGAGGATATCGTAGCTGCCAGGAACTACATCTGGGAAGAATATCTGAACCAGGCCAGGAACGATGAGGCCAGAGCGGCAGAGCTGGAAGAACACGCAATGACGTTCGGCGAGGCCACCATGAAATACGGCTTCTTTGTCAAGGGGGAGCCAGACGAGAACGGCTATCCCCTGTACATTGCCCTTCACGGAGGCGGCGGGAGCGACACACCCGACCTGAACAACGATCAGTGGCAGCAGATGATGACCTATTATCAGACAAGCGTGGAGAACGGCATCTATGTGAATCCCAGGGGCGTGCGGGATACCTGGGACTGCCATTTCAACCCGGAGTCCTATCCCCTCTATGACAGGCTGATAGAGAACCTGATTGCCTTCTATGACGTGGATCCCAACCGGGTCTACCTGATGGGATTCTCCGCTGGCGGGGACGGGGTCTATGGCGTCACGTCCAAGATGGCAGACCGGTTCGCGGCGGCTAACATGTCGGCGGGACATCCCAACGGCCTTCCGCTGTGGAATCTATACAACATGCCTCTGCTGATCCAGGTGGGCGAGCTTGACGATGCCTATGACCGGAACGTCATAGATGCCCAGTATGGCCTGTTGCTGGATGAGTACAACGAGACCATGGGAGGCGGATATGAACATGATACTTATATCCACCAGGGAAAGGGACATAATTTCGTCGACAATGGAACGGCAGACCAGAAAGTGATAGAGGATATCCAGGGGTGGCTGGATACCGGCGAGGGCGCAGCCGTCGAAGTGGATGCCAACGCGGTCAGGTACCTGGAACAGCATGTGCGCAACCCGCTTCCGGAGCGGGTGGTGTGGGACCTTACCCAGCGGGCGGACCAGCGGCAGGGGGCCAGCTTCTACTGGCTTCAGGCCGACAGAAGGCATACGAAGGGGATGGTGGTCGCCTCCTATGACAGAGAGACCAACTCCATCAATGTGGAGCAATGCACCGTGCCCGGCAATGTGACATTTCTGCTGAGCAATGACATGCTGGATCTGTTCGCGCCCATCACGGTGAACACGCCTGACGGCAACAGCACCGAGATGACGGTGACGCCGGATATTGACTTATTGTATGAGACTACAGAGGAGCGGGGGGACTACAATTACCAATTCGCGGCGAAGATCACCATAGATTTCAGAGAGATGGAGAAGACAGAAGAATGAGGTTGGAGCAAATTTTATTGTATTTCCGGGCTTTTTCCTAAACAAATTGCAGCGTTTATTTTCCGGCAATCCCTGAGGAATTGCATCTGACAGTTCAAGAGACAGATACAGCAGCCCTGGCAAATGGAATCTATGCCGGGACTGCTGCTTTCTGAGATTACGGATTCCTACAGGACTGCGCCGTCATCTGCGGATGTCCAATACCCTTTTCAACAGGGAGATTTTTTCTTCCGCGGCTTCCGCACTGTAGCCGTCGACGTCTTCCGGGGTCAGGATTCTGGAATCGGTAAAGTATTCCAGGCATTCCAGCATGGCATTCCCGAAGAGCCGGATATTTTCCTTCAGGTACTCGGCCAGCTCTCTTCCGCTCAGCAGATTGCTTCTGCCCAGGTTATATTCCCTGCAAAGTTCAAAAGCCGGCAGCTGTTCCGCGTAATGCAGCGCAAAGGCATCCTCGCCCTTTGTATAATACCGGTATATCAGGTAGCGCATGGCTTTCAGCTTTAACGTCCCGTCAGAGCTGGTCTCGAGAATCTTCAGATAAATCAGGATGGCTTCGTCCAGGTTCTGGGGATGTTCCCGTATGGTTCCGGTCAGCGCCCAGGCAAGACGGTACAGCAGCTGATCGTTGACGGGATATTGCACAAGGTCCAGCCGGAGCTTTGCCACTGCTTCCGCGTATCTTCCCTCCGCTATCATGCCGTCTGCGGCAAGGCACAGTTTCTGGATGGTTTCCGTTCTTTTGGCGGTGTCCACCCCCAGCAGCTCATCCGTGCTGACTTGAAAATAATTGGCCAGGACGGGAAGAAGCGATACATCGGGGTAGGAGATGTTGTTTTTCCATTTGCTCACGGCCTGTGAGGATATCCCCAGGTATTCCGCCAATTGTTCCTGGGTCAGGCCGCGCTTTTTTCTGAGTTCTTTTAAGGTGCTTCCAAAGTTTTCATATTTCATTTTTCTTCTCCCATTCAGATTTTTTCTGATGAACCGGTTCTGTAATGTATTATACAGGAAGACTCCCGGCAGAACCATAGACTGCCTGTGGGGAACAGGACTACTTTTGGTTGGAAATCGGAATTGAAAGCCATGCCGGAAAGTGGTAAGATATGGGAAATGGAAGACAGCGGAGGGGACGAAATGGAGGTATTATGCTCTACAGGGGCGCTGATTGGGCGGCCCAACGGCAGGGTGGACTGAAACATGCGTAAAACTCTCTTTTTTGATATGAAAATGGTGAGGAAATAGACACAGGACAATGATATATTTAAGGAGCATCAAAGGAGCGCAGACGTGAATTGGATCGAGCAATTAAACCAGTCCATGGAATACATCGAGAGCAATCTGGATAAGACAATCGACATGCACACAATCAGCCGGATAGCAGGCTGTTCGCCCTACCATTATCAGAGAATGTTCTCTCTGGTCGCTGAGATCACCTTGGGAGAGTACATCCGAAAACGCAGGCTGACGATGGCGGCTTACGAACTGCAAGACAGCGGAGTTTCTGTCATCGAGACCGCATTGAAATATGGATATGAGTCCCCCACGGCCTTTACCCGGGCATTTTTCAAATTCCACGGAGTGACGCCCAGACAGGCGAAGAAAGCCGGAGTTTCCTTGAAGGCGTATCCGAAACTCTCATTTGAGATTGCTGTAAACGGGCGGGGAGAATTAAATTACCGCATTGAGAAAAAACAGGGTTTCCGGTTTGTGGGAATAAAAGAAACGGTTTATAATGATGGCGTCAATAATTTTATCCGCGTCCCCAGAATGTGGCAGGAAGCGCGTGAAAATGGGATGATTGAGGACATTTTCAAGCTGTCGGACGGAAGACTCTGGGGCGTGATGGGGGCTCTGGCAAACTACACACAGGATACGGTTGATTATTATATCGTTGCAACCAGCGATGAGGCCGTTCCGGATGATATGGTGGAGCTGTATGTGGAGGAGGGGCTGTGGGTGATTTTCCCATGTCATGGGAGAAAAAACATTCAGCCTGTATGGAAAAGGATTTATGGCGAGTGGTTTCCTGGATCCGGATATGAGCATTCCGGCGGCGTGGAGGTTGAATGGTATTCCGATGGCGATTTGGATGCCGATGATTATTTGACTGAGATATGGATACCGATCAAGGAGGGCAAAAAACATGGAACTTTCCAAAGCGATTTTGACAAGGAGGAGCGTGCGGAACTTTCTGCCGGGCAAGGTTCCGGATGACAAGATACGGGAGCTGATAAAAGCTGCCATTTATGCGCCAAGTGCCGGAAACTGTCAGCCGTGGCATTTTTATGTGGTGAAGGACTCCGGGATAAGAAAAAGGGTGTATGAGGAGGCTTGCAGGCAGGGATTTCTCACAGAGGCACCGGTACTGATCATTGTGTGCATCGACCGGGATGAAAGCGCAGGCCGTTACGGGGAACGGGGCAAAACTTTGTATGACATCCAGGATACGGCAGCGGCAGTGCAGAATATATTGCTGTCCGCCACGGATATGGGGCTTGGGTCATGCTGGTGCGGTGATTTTGATAAGTCAGGCCTGCAGGAAATTTTTCGGATGAACGGCGGGAGGGTTCCGGTCGCCATAGTGGCTGTGGGGTATGCGGGATTTGAACCTTCCGTGCCGAAGAGAAAGCCGGTGGACGAGGTGGCTGATTTCATTGGGGAGTGGGAGGATTGGGGAGAGGAAGAAACCTCTGAAACCAGAAAAATAGAGCACTGCGACATGGGCGGAACGGTTTTTCGGGATGTGAATCTGTATGGAGTGGAGATATCGGACGCCAATCTGGCAGAAGGGAAGATATTTGACTGTAATCTGAGCAATCTGGAAATATATGATTGCCGCCTTGATGGAATGAAGGTGAATGGAGTTGATGTCAACAGCTTGCTGTAACAGGCAGCTTTTCGGGAGACCATAGAAATCCGGAGCATGCTTTTATCCAGCGACATTGGATAGATGTGTTGCTGTTTTTTCTTTCCTGTGGTATAGTGGAAAAAACGTGATATATACTGGAAGGGCAGAGGGCATGAAGAAGATTTCGCTGGAGGAACTGCAGAGGGAGAGCCGGACGGATTCTTATCCGGAACAGTACCGCTATATCTGCGGCCGGATGGAAAGCGGAAGGATCATGCCGGTGAAAAGTTCTCCGCTGAACGGGAAGAAGCCCGCCCTCCATACGAGCTACTGGCTTGTGGAAGAGAAGCCGGATTACGGGGAGGAGACGGAGGAGCTGCAGTTTCGGACAGTGCCTGGGATTCGGACGGATTATTATCTGAAGCACCTGGATGTGTACCGGGAAGAGCGGAAGTGGGTGCGGCTTTTGAACCGCTTTTTCCTGGAGCAGAGGGGAGCGGGCGGGGAGGGGCCGGCCTGTGTCTCTTTGAACGAGAGGAGCTTTCAGATATGGGGGCGGGAGAAGTTTCTACAGAGGGAGCAGGGGAGGAAGATTCTGGCCCACTGCGGAATCGGCATGGAGGAGCTGCGCGTCTATCAGACTACGGAGCCGCTGGCCTATTATTCCGGTACCCGGCGCGTGCCCCAGACGGTTTTGATTCTGGAGAATAAGGATACGTTCTATACCATGCGCAGATGGCTGATGGGTGGATTCGCCTTATCCGGCGAAGACGGCGGAAAAGAAGAAAGCGTGGATGCTGCCAGTTCCCCCGGAAAGATTTTCGGCAGGGAAATCGGAACGGTCATCTACGGCGCGGGAAAAGGCATCCTCCGCTCCTTTGAGGATTTTCAGTTCTGTGTGGAACCCCATATCAATCATCCGAACAATGAGATACTGTATTTCGGCGATTTGGATTATGAGGGCATCGGCATCTATGAGCGGCTGGCGGCTCTTTTTTCTATGGGGAAGGAAGAGACAGGGAATGGGAAGTCTGGCGATAACGGGGAAGAGATGCCGGAGGCTGTAGAAGAGCCGGCTGGCTGTGTGGGAGAGGAAGAAGCTTTTCCCGCGGCGCAGGCGGGAGAATGCAGCTGCCTGCATGAGATAAAGCCTTTCATCCAGGCCTACGAAAAAATGATAGAAAAAGCACGGGAATACGGAAGAGACTTTCTGCCGGAGATGAGCGAGAACCAGAACCACAGCCTTTCCGGCCTGTTCTTCCGGTATTTTTCTGAGGAGACGAAAGCGGCCATGAGGGAGCTTCTGGAGGCCGGGAAGTACATCCCCCAGGAGATTGTGACGATTACGGACTATTGAGGGGTCGGAACCAATGCAATATGAATTCTTAAAGCGCTTCCCCAGGCGGATGAAGCATGTGGGAGCCTATGCGCTTCTGTTTGCGAACAGCAGCCAGAAGACTATCTGGAAGCAGTACGGTTTCCTGAAGCTGGACGAGCAGTTCAACGTGATTTTCGCCGTGCTGCTATATCTCATGGAGCAGTCCCTGAAGGAGGAGAACTGTACCATCGATGACATCGGCGCCTATCTGGACAGCCTGAACATGCGGTATTTTGAGAAAAAGATGGGCTATGAGGACTGTAAGAATCTGGGGGACTTCATCATCAATGTGGTGCTTTCCAATGAGGGGAAAGCCATGTATTTCGAGGGATATGACTTCGGGCAGCGGGAATACCAGGTCATGAACGTGAGCTATGTGGCCAACAAGATCGTCTACCTGGATTCGGAGGTGCGCAGGACTTCCTATTATCTCACGGAGGACGGCTACAATCTGCTGCTGTCCACGCTGGAAATCGAGAGCAACCTGAAAATCACCATCCACGAGATGATTTTCAAGATGCATCTGGAGAAGCAGAGCTACGACAAGGCAGTGGACGATATCAAAAATGTATTCAACCTGATGCGCATCCAGCTGCAGAGGATTGAGGAAGCCATGGGCCGGATTCGCAGGAACGCCCTGAATTATTCGGTGGCGGACTACGAGAATGTCTTGGAGACTAATTTGGACACTATCAGCGACACCAAGCAGAAATTCTTAAGCTACCGGGAACTGGTGAAGACCAGGGCCAGGGAGCTGGAGGAGATGAACCTGAACGTCCGGCGGCTGGATGAAAAGGAGGAGGAAAAGCTGCGGAACCTGGGTATCATCGAAAGCTATCTGAACCGGGCCATCGATGAGCACCAGAAGATTCTGAGCAGCCATTTTGATTTGAAATCCCTGTATACCAGGGAGCTGGAACAGCTGTCCCAGATGTCCTTTATCCGCAGGTTTTCCCTGAGGAATGAGCTGTATGAGGAGATATTGGAGCGCCCGGAGGGGCTGTCCCGCATGGAGATTTTTCTGCGGCCGCTTTTCGGGAATGAGCCGGAGAAGATTTATAATCTGAAGAAATGCACAGAGCTGCAGCGTCCTCTCCGGAAGAAAGGGGAGGACGAGACGGAAGCGGTGATGGAGTTCGGGGACGAGGAGTGGATGCAGGAGGAAGAGCGGCTCAGGCAGCAGCGGCTTGCGGGGTATGAGGGCTGTCTTCTGTTCTTGCTGCAGAGGGCCATGGGGGCGGACACGGGGGAGGTCTCCCTGGAAGAAATCCGGCAGGGCCTGGATGCGGATGGGGAGGATTACGCCAGGCTGCTGCCCAGCGTACAGATTTTCAAGGAGGTCATGGTGGAGCTGCTGCGGGGCAGGGAGATTGACATCGAAGTCCTGCGGGAGGAGCGGAGGAACTTTATCGGGGAGTTCTCCAGCGGGTTCCAGCTCAATGAGATGCTGCTGAATCTGATTGAGATGCACGGCCTGATGATACGGAAAGTTACGGTTTACCGGATAGAGGATGGCAAGGTGATTGCCTTTGAACATGTGCCGGATGATACGGGCAGGCAGAAGACTGTCTGCTGCTCTAATGTGCTGATTCGGGTGGCTGGTTGAGGGTGGGGGCAATGGATAAAATATATAAGGTCATTTTGGATGGCAGACAGTATGGCCTGTTGGAGAAAATGCTTTCTAGTGAAAGGGCGCATCAACTGGCACGGAACCAGTCCATCAATGGATATGAATTATTCTGGGATATGATAGAGTATATATGTTCGCCTGTTACGGATGGGTGGTGTACTTATGATGTGCTGTTGAATGAACTGGATGAGGAGCAGATAGGGTTGCTGAAGGTTCTGACAGGGCAGGTATTCCCGAATGAGGAAGACTATTTTGTAGGGCAGATAGGAAAAGAATTTCATTGCAACAGGGATTTTTCCGTTCTGATCGAATTGCGGTTTTAGCATCGTGAAGTAATGAGGATTCTTTCGCGCCAGACGACAAAGGCCAGACTGGTCATAAAAGTGTTGGAAGCACAAGGCCTGATAAAAGCAATTCAGGGCAAAGGAAAGTACATCTTAAATGTAACTGGAGGAGCTGGAGAGGAATATGGCATATGAAATGGAAGACATCCGCACGGGGCAGGAGATTTTTTATTATCTGCTGGAGCACCATGAGATGAGCGAGGAGGCCCAGGAGCGGCTGTTCCGCAGCTATGCGGAGAATGAGCGGATACAGAATCTGGTGAAGTCCCAGGGGGACGCGGCGGAGTGCGACATCGAGCGGTATGGGGACGTGGTGTACCTGATTCCCAGGGAGGACAATGCCTTTCTGGGGTTTTCCAAGGCGCAGCTGAAGCAGATTCTGTGCAAGTCGGGCGGGACCGACAAGGATTACTATCTGTCCCAGTTCGTCATATTGACTTTGCTGGTGGAGTTCTACGATGGACAGGGTGCCACCAGCAAGACAAGGGACTACATGCGCGTAGGCGAACTGCAGAACTGCATCTCCAGCCGCTTGCGGGAGGGCGCGGAGCGGGTCAGCGCAGAGACGGAAGAGGGTCAGGCTGCGGAAGAGAAACAGGCCTCGAAAGGGAAACAGGCCTCGAAAGAGAAACAGGTCTCGAAAGAGAAACAGGTCTCGAAAGAGAGACAGGCTGCGGAAGGGCAGCATGCTGTGGAAGAAAGGCTGGGAATCGCCTTTTCCAATATGGTCGAGGCCTACGAAGCGCTGCGCTCGGACGAGAAAGGATCCCGGGCCAAGACCACGAAAGAGGGCTTCCTCTACAATATCCTGAATTTCCTCCAGAAACAGGGGTTGATCGAGTACGTGGAGGAGGACGAGATGATCAAGACCACGAAGAAGCTGGACCAGTTCATGGACTGGAACCTGCTGAACCAGAACCATTTCCAGCGGGTGCGCAGAGTAATGGAAGGAGGGCATTCCATGGAGGGGGAGTCGGCGGGCTCATGAGGGAAACGGATGATTTTTAAAAGAGCTTATCCGACTGGAAAACAACATAAATTGACTTTTTGGGAATTGCTTGGACTGTTCGGCAAATCGCCGGAGGACTTCGGATTTGAGCTTTGCGTGAATGCAGGGGATATGGAGGAACTATAAATTTGATTCCGGATTTAGGAACTGCCGGAAAATAATCTACGCATTTTGTTTAGAGTAAACCTGATAAAATCTGTAAATTTTGCAACAGGCTTGCGTAGGTTATTTGGAGGCATTTCCTTATGCCGCGACAGAGCGGCATGGAGGTTGATGTGAGCAAGATAAACGCAGTCCGTCTGATTAATTTGAATTATAACAACAATGCCATCCGCATCAGCGACGAGACCTTTCAGCTGCATGGGGAGAGCACCCTCCTGTCGCTGCGAAACGGCGGAGGAAAGTCCGTTCTGGTGCAGATGATGATGGCGCCTTTCGTCCACAGGCGGTACCAGAATGCCAAGGACCGCCCTTTTTCCAGCTATTTTACCACCAACAAGCCCACGTTCATCCTGGTGGAATGGAAGCTGGACCAGGGGGCGGGCTATGTGCTGACCGGGATGATGGTCCGCAGGAGCCAGGAGATTTTGGAGGAACGCATGGGAGAGGGACATTCCCAGGATGAACTGGAAATCATCAATTTCATATCGGAATACAGAACAAGATGCCAGCAGGACATCCATCATCTTCCCGTGGTGGAGAAGACGAAAAAGGATATCACGCTGAAAGGCTTTGCCGCCTGCAAACAGCTTTTCGAGACTTATAAACGGGAGCGCAGCGTTCCTTTCTTTTACTATGACATGAACAATCCGGCCCAGGCCAAGCAGTATTTCAACAAGCTGGCGGAGTACCAGATTTATTATAAGGAATGGGAGACCATCATCAAGAAAGTCAATCTGAAAGAGTCCGGCCTGTCGGATCTGTTCGCCGACTGCCGGGATGAGAAAGGCCTGATGGAGAAATGGTTCCTGGATGCCGTGGAGAACAAGCTGAACCAGGACAAGAACCGGATGAAAGAATTTCAGGGCATTATGGAAAAATATACCGGCCAGTACAAGGACAACCGGTCGAAAATCCAGCGCAGGGACACCATCCGCGCCTTTGGCCAGGAGGCGGAGCGGGTGCGGGAGCATGCTTTCCGTTATCGGGACGTGTCGGCGCAGCTTGCAGGCCAGAGAGCCCGCATAGGGGATTTCATCCGCAGGCTGCATGGCCTGGAGGGGCAGGAGCGGGAAAAGGCTGAGACGATGGAGCGTGAGATGGACCGGCTGGCTCAGGAACTGCATCGGCTGGAATACGAGAAGCTTTCCGGCGAGTATCACGAAATCGCCGACAGGGAGCGGTTTGCCCGGAGCAATCTGGAGATGCTGCGGATGGAAGAAGAGGGACTGGAGCGCAGGAGGGACGAGATTTCCCACAGGCTTCATGTGCTGGCCTGCGGAAAGCAGCAGGGGGATGTGGAGGAAAGCAGGCAGGAACTTGGCAGGGAGCAGCAGCGCCTGGATTTTTTCCGGGAGAAGAAAGAGAATCTGGAGCCGGAGAGGATGGCCCTTGGCTGTGGGCTTCGGCTGTATTATGAAGCGCTGCAGAAGAAGAACGGGCAGGAAAAGGAGCAGTGCCTGGGAGCGGTTGAGACTTTGCGGCAGGAGAAGCAGGAGGGGCTCCGGAAACTGGAAGAACTGCGGGGGACGGAGAGCAGCCTGACGGAGGATGCGGGCGCGTTGCAGGCCAGAATCCGGATGTTCGACCAGGTGGAGGACAGATTCAACCAGGAGTATATGGAGACGGGGCGTTCCGGGGAGACGAGGCGTCCCATGGAAGAAAAGCATTCCATGGAAGAAAAGCATTCCATGGAAGAAAAGCATTCCATGGGGGCCTGGAGCCGGAATCTCCTGGGAGAGTACGAGGCCGGTGCGCTGGAAATCAGGCAGGCGGAGTACGAGAAAGAGCAAAGCGCCACAGAAGCCCGCAGGCGCAGCGCGAAAAAGGACATAGAGCAGTATCGGGAACGGATCAAGGGCTGCCGAAGACTGGTGGAGGACAAGCTGGCGGAGAAGAGCCGCCTGGAATCTGCCGGAAAAGAACTGGAAAGGCAGCTGTCGGAGTATGAAAGAGAACTGGCGGAGCGAAGCGTCATTCTGCGGTATGCAGGTCTGGGGCAGGAGGATGTGTTCGACTCGGAGAAGCTGCTTGCCGCAGTGCAGAGAAAGCTTCTGGACACAGACATGGCAAGACAGGGGCTGGAGAAAGAGACTGACGGGCTGGAGAAAGAGCATCGCAAGCTTTCCAGGGGACAGGTGCTGGAATTGTCAGAGGAATTCCGCGGGATGCTGGAGGAGACTGGAATCCATTTCGTATACGGAATGGAATGGCTGCGGAAGAACCAGCTTTCACCGGAGCGGAATAAGCAGCTGGTAGCCAGACAACCGTTCCTCCCCTATTCCCTGATTTTGTCAAGGCAGGAACTGGAGCGGCTGAGGAATCTTCCGGACCAGGTCTATACCTCTGCGCCGGTGCCTGTCCTGATTCGTGAAGAATTGGAGGGGCAGGGGGAAACCATAAGCGGGCCGGTGCAGTCTTTCGATTCACTGCACTTTTATGTATGGTTTAACGATAACCTGCTGGAAGAAGAGAAGCTGGCGGCCATGCTCTCGGAGCTGGATGCCCGCATCCGGAAGCTGCGCAAATCCATCGACATCCGCAAGGCGGAATACACGGAATATATCGGCCATCAGGAGAAGCTTAAGGGCCAGAAAGTCTCCAGGAGCGCCTATGAGACATTAAAGGAGGACATTGCCGGACAGGAGAAGGCGTTTGCCGGTCTGGAACAGGAGATTTTAGGAAAAAGAGAAGAACTGGAAACTCTGGAAACCAGCCAGGCCAGACGGGAACAGGAGACGGCTGAACTGGACAAGTCGCTTGCCTATCAGAGCAGGAGGCTGGAGGATTTTGGGAGATTTTGCCAAAGCTACAGGGAATACCGGGAGAACTGTCGTCTCCTGGAGAAGAACCAGCGGGAAAAGGAGCGGGTGCGAAACCTCCAGAAGCTGGAACAGGAGAAGAACGCCAGGCGGGAGCAGGAGCTGGAAACGGAGAAGAACCGCCTGGCTGCGCTGGAGCGGGAGGGCGAGGTCTGTGGGGAGCGGTTGGTAAGATATCAGCAGTATCCGCTCCCGAAGCAGACGAAAGATTCATCCAGTGCCCGGTCTCCGGAAGAAAGCTTGATCGACGCCCAGTCCCGGGAAGAAAGTTCTGCTGCACAAATGACGGAAGACAGCCTGTCCGGCGCACAGCTCCCGAAAGAGAGTTTTTCTGTGGTGCAGCCCTTTACGCAGCAGCAGGCGAAAGAAGCCGAGAGCCGTTATGATATCATCACGAACGGCATCAGCGCGGAGCAAAAAGAACTGGAAGAGCGGGTCCGGGAAGCCCGGAAGCGGTACAGCAAAGCTTTGGAGGAACTGAAAGAGCTGGCGGGAAAGTTCTGCCTGAAAGAGACTGACTGGACATCGGTGCCTTACGATAAGAAAGAGGAGGCCCACCAGGAAATCCTGCTGGAAGACCAGAACCGGAAAATCGAAAAGCAGAACCGGCAGATTCATGAAGAGGAAATCAAATGCGCACTTTTACGTCAGGAAAAAGACGGTAAAACAAGACAGATAAAGGAGCGCTGCCAGAAAGAGGAACCGGTTCCCAAGGAGGAGATCCGGACCGTCCGCTTTGAGGACGCCATCAAAAAGCTGGAATACGAACAGGAAGAAGCCCGGAAAGAAGAGAAGCTGATTCATAAGAGACTGCAGACTTTCGAGAGCAATCTGGCAGCCCTGGCGGAGTATGAGGAATTCGCCGCCGAGGAGCCTGCGGAATATCCCTCTGAGGGGCCAGGGGCCAACCGGCGCGGGGAATCGGCAGCAAACCATGGGTATCCTCCAGTGGTATGGGAATTTGAGTGGTCTGCCATCAGCGGCCCGGAGCTGACGAAGCAGAAAGGCATCCTGATCCGGGATTACAATGCCTATCAGGAGCAGCGCAGCGACACGAGAGCGGCTCTGGAGCGGGAGCTGAACCGGATGATACGGATGGAAATCTTCGCGGAGGATTTTTACCAAAAGCCCCTGGAAGCCATGCTGCAGCTGACAGAGGACGCGGAGCGGGTCATCCGGCAGCTGGAGACTACAATCGCTTCTTATGAGAACCTGATGGAGAAGCTCCAGGTGGACATTTCGCTGGTGGAGAAAGAAAAAGAGAAGATTACGGAGCTTCTGGGGGATTACCTGAAAGAAGTCCATGAAAATCTGTGCAAAATCGACCGGAATTCCACCATAACCGTGCGGGAGCGGCCTGTGAAGATGCTGAAAGTGGAGCCGCCGGACTGGACAGAGAACGAAAATATGTTCGCCCTGCGGCTGCAGGATTATATCGACGATGTGACATCCAAGGGAATCGCGCTGCTGGAGGAGAACCAGAACTTACAGGAGTTCCTGGGCACCCGGATTACCACCAAAGGGCTTTACGACGCGGTGGTGGGAATCGGCAATGTGCAGATTCGGCTCTACAAGATAGAGGAGCAGCGGGAATATCCCATCACCTGGGCGGATGTGGCGAAGAATTCCGGCGGGGAGGGCTTCCTGTCGGCGTTCGTGATCCTGTCGGCGCTGCTTTACTATATGCGCAAGGACGACTCGGACATTTTCGCGGACAGGAATGAGGGAAAAGTCCTGCTGATGGACAATCCCTTTGCCCAGACCAACGCTTCCCATCTGCTGAAGCCCCTGATGGATATGGCGAAGAAAGCCAACACCCAGCTGATCTGCCTGTCAGGGCTGGGCGGGGAGTCCATCTACAACCGGTTCGACAATATCTATGTGCTGACATTGATCAGCGCGAACCTGCGAAACGACATGCAGTACCTGCGGGCGGAGCATATGCGGGGCTCGGAGGAGGAGACTGTGTTGGTGTCCCAGATTGAGGTGATGGAGCAGCAGGAGTTCGTGTTCTAAGAGGCGCGGCAGTGGGATACGCAGGCTGGCACAGGCTCCCGGCATTTGCGGAAGAAATCCGGGCAAAAGGAAAGGGCCTGGCCTGGGCAAAAGGGTTTGACAGGCTGCCGGGATGTGGCTGTAGCATATGATGCGGTGAAGTGATGCTTGCTGTCATAGGATTGGAGCAGGTGGAGTACAGGCTTTGCGTCGGAGAAGTTGTCTGTTTGCTGGTTTCAGGATATCATGTTGGCGCAGAAGGGCATTGTGCCGGAGCCTGGTTCCATATGCCCCGAAGTGACTTTATAACTTTTATGGCATACCAAAGGAAAAACGAAATAAAGAATATAAGTGATTTGATTACTGTCTGTCGGAGGAACGGAAATGCGGCATGAAATGACATATGAGGAAAAGTACCAGATGATGGTGGAGACCCCGGTGAACAAGCTGATCCCCAGGCTGGCTGTGCCCACGATTATCAGCATGCTGATAACCTCCATCTACAACATGGCGGACACCTTTTTCGTAAGCCAGCTGAGCACCAGCGCTTCCGGCGCCGTGGGGGTCAACTTCTCCCTGATGGCCATGATCCAGGCCATCGGCTTTACTTTAGGGATGGGAAGCGGGAACTATATGTCCCGGATGCTGGGTGAGAAGAAGGACGAAAAGGCCCAGAAGGCCTGCTCCACGGCAGTGTATACGGCATTTGTCTTCGGCCTGCTGCTGGCGGTCTTCGGTATCTGGAACATAGAGTCTCTGGTGCGTGTGTTGGGAGCGACGGAAACGATTGCACCTTTCGCAAAGGATTATGGGCGCTATATCCTGATTGCCGCGCCCTATATGACGGTGTCCTTTGTCTTCAACAACCACTTGCGTGCCCAGGGAAACGCGGCGCTGTCCATGATTGGCATCACCACCGGGGGTGTGCTGAATGTCATATTGGATCCTATCCTGATTTTCGGGTTCGAAATGGGAATCTCAGGCGCTGCCATTGCCACGATTGTCAGCCAGTTCGTCAGCTTCCTGATTCTGCTGGCCCTGGTGATTCGCTCCGGGAACGTATTGAAACCCCATCCGAAATACTTCACCATGGAGGGATGGGTGTTCAAAGAAATCCTGTCCGCGGGGATGCCTACTTTAGGGCGGCAGGGGCTGGCCAGCGTGGCTTCGGTGCTTCTGAACGTGGCTTCCTCCGGGTTCGGGGACGCGGCGGTGGCGGCCATGTCCATCGTCACCAGGATCATGATGTTCATCAATTCGGCCCTGATTGGCTTCGGACAGGGATTCCAGCCGGTGTGCGGCTTCAATTTCGGGGCGAAGCGGTACGGGCGGGTGCTGGAGGCCTATTATTTCTGCCTGAAAGTGGCATTTGTGTTCCTGACGGTCATGGCGGTGGTGATGTTCGCTGTGTCTAACCCCATCATGAGGATGTTCCGGCGGGAGGACGCGGAGGTGATCCGGATCGGGGCGCTGGCGCTGAAGATGCAGTGCGTGCTGCTGCCGGTGCAGTCCTTTACCATCATCGGGAACATGCTGACACAGTCCATCGGCTACAGCTTCCGGGCCACGCTGACGGCCATCGGGAAGCAGGGGCTGTTCTTCATCCCGGCCATATTGATTCTGCCGGGGATTTATGGCGTGCCGGGGCTGCAGCTGGCCCAGCCGGTGGCCGATCTGCTGACTTTTATCCTGACCCAGGCAATCGTAGTGATGGTTCTGAAAGAATTGAAGGAAATGGACAAGAATGGTAAGGAATCGCGGCAGGAGGGTTGAGACGGAACAGAGGAAACCCCAAAATGTAATAAATGATTTTACGGATATATGCAGAAGAATCCTGGGGGAGAACCTGGTGGGCGTTTATCTGCACGGCTCGGCGGCCATGGGATGCTTCCATCCGAAGCTGAGCGACCTGGATTTCATCGCGGTAGTAGAGGAAAGCGTCCCGGACGCGGCAAAGCTAGACTTCCTGGGGGAGCTGGTTCCCTTACATGCGCAGGCCCCGGCCAAGGGGATAGAGATGAGCATCATCAGGAGGGAATTCTGTGAGCGCTTTGCCTATCCAACGCCTTTCGAACTGCACTTTTCCGCAATGCACCTGAACCGGCTCCTGAAAAATCCTCAGGCGTATGCAAAAGAGATGAAGGGCACAGACAAAGACCTGGCGGCGCATTTTACCGTTCTGAAAAAATGCGGAATCGTGCTTTGGGGAAAACGGATAGAGGCGGTATTCGGAGCGGTCCCGCCGGAGGCCTACACGGACAGCATCTGCGGCGACATTGAAAATGCCCCGGAGGAAATCGCGGAAAACCCCATGTACATGACGCTGAACCTGTGCAGGGTGCTCGCCTGGCTGCAGAAGGGAGCGATTCTGTCCAAACGGGAGGGCGGAGAATGGGGGCTAGCCGCACTGCCGCAGGAGTTCCGCGGCCTGCCAGCCCTTGCGCTGTGCTGCTATGAAGCCGGAGAGGAAATGAAGATAGAGCCGGAGGCCGGCAAGCGATTCGCGGCGTATATGAAAAAAGAAATTTTGCGGATTCGTTACGGCCGGGAGTGAAATTGCCAAAAAAGAAAACGGCAATTATCTCAGGAACTGATGGATTTGAAGAGAAAGAAAAATGAAACTTTGCGGATTGGTGACAGCCGGGAGAGAATGCCGGAAAGGATAACGGCAATCCTCCCAGGAACCGATAATTTGAAGAGGGAGAAGAATGACAGAAAACGATTTCAGCGGGGCTTCTTGTAACAGGGCATCCGATATTTCATCCATAGTGGCACGTATGCTCCGCAGTCGGATTTCCAGAGAGATTGCCCCTGAGACATACGGATTCCTGGACACGAAGGAGCAGCTGGGCCGGCATGTGATTCTGCTGGGGCTGGGCGGCAGCTATTCCTATGGAACCGCCGGAGAGGGCAGCGACATCGACATCCGCGGGGTGTCCCTGAACAGAAAATCGGATTTGATCGGATTGACGGCACATGAGCAATATGAGGACGAAAATACGGACACCGTAATCTTCTCTTTCCGAAAGATGATAACCCTCCTCATGAGCTGCAATCCCAACACGCTGGAGCTCCTGGGCCTGAACAGGGAGCACTATCTGTACCTGAACGAGATGGGCCAGGGGCTTGTGGACAGGGCGGAGCTCTTTTTGTCCAAACGGGCGATACGCTCCTTTGGCGGGTACGCGGACGCGCAGCTTAGGCGGCTCCAGAACGCGCTGGCCAGAGACGCCTGTCCACAGAGCGAGAGGGAGGAGCATATTTTCCGCTCCGTGCGGAACGCCATGTATGATTTGGAGCAGCGCTACGGAAAGTTTGAAAACGGCTTTTTGAATCTTTATATCGACAAGGCCGTCAACCCGGAGCTTGAGACAGAGATTTTCATGGATGCAGAACTAAAGCATTATCCTTTACGGGACTACAAAAATCTGTGGAACGAAATGCATAATATTGTAAAAGACTACGACAAAATCGGGAAGCGCAACCGGAAAAAGGACGACAACCACTTGAACAAACATGCCATGCACCTGGTGCGGCTTCTGATTATGGCCGTGGACATCGTAGGAAAAGGAGAAATCCGCACCTACCGCAGCCAGGAGCATGAGCTGCTCATGAGCATCCGTAAGGGAGAGTATCAAAAGGAAGACGGCACGTTCCGTGAGGAATTCTACGAAATTGTCAGCGACTATGAGAGACGGCTGGACGAGGCGGCGCGGCACACGAAGCTGCCCGATGAGCCTGACATGGCGGCAATCCAGAGATACGTCATGGCCGTGAACGAGAGGGTGGTAAGGGATGAGATATAAGGAGTTCGAAGGCCCCATAGAGGAGCTGGTACGGCAGAAGCTGGCAGAGATAGAGGAAAAGGAACAGGTAAAGATACTGCATGCCGTGGAGTCCGGCAGCCGCGCCTGGGGACTGGCCTCCCCGGACAGCGATTACGACGTGAGGTTCATATATATGCGGCCCATGGAATACTATCTTGGCCTGAATCCCAGGAAGGATTTCATCGACTGGGAGCTGGATGAGACCCTGGACATCAACGGATGGGATCTGTCCAAAGTCCTGCAGCATTTCCATAAGTCCAACGCCGTGATGTACGAGTGGGCGGGTTCCCCGGTGGTATACGCCACCACGCCGGAGTGGGACAGGGTCAGGGAGACGGCCCTCCCTTATTTTTCCTGCAAAGCGGCCATGTACCACTATTACGGCACGGCCAACAAGAACTACCTGGAGCACCTGACGGCGGACGCGGTCAAGTACAAGAAGTACTTCTATGTACTCCGCCCCCTGCTGGCCTGCAGATGGATTGACGCCAAAGCCTGCCCGCCGCCGGTACTGTTCCGGGAGCTGGCTGAGGAGATGCTGGATGAAGACATGAGACCCATCATTGCGGACCTGACGCGGAGAAAGATGCAGATGGCGGAGAGCGAGAAAGGCGAAAGGGTGGAGCCGGTCAATGCCTATATTGCGGAGCAGCTGGCCTGCTTTAAGCAAAAGACCGATTCCATGGAGGACGACAGGAAGGCGGACTGGCAGGATTTGAACAGGCTGTTCCTGGAGCTGGTATCTTCACCGGCATGCAGACAGTGAAAGGGTCGGTGGGGAACAACAGGAAGCGCAGGAGAAGGCCTTCGTATCAAAAAATGCTTGCCAAGCCGCCATGGCTCTGCTATACTACATTCAAAAGCATATATTCTTTTGAATCTGCATGGCAGAGCCATATCTGGAGGGATTCTTTCCCGTCTGACTTCAAACGAAATCTGTGCTTTTTTGCTCAACCATTAAAAATATACGGAATTTCGTAAGGAGGGCAGAATGGACTGGAAAGAAAATGCCGGAGACAGGGAGTGCTGAAGGGCAAGGAGGGCTTATTCGGATGGACAATATGAAAAATATGTGGGACTTTCCCGTGATGGAGGGAGTCTCCTTCCAAAAGGCCAATCGGGTGCACCCGCTGATGCAGGCGAGGGTCGAAAAACTGATGCAAGGATGGACCTGGAAACGGCGAAGACCTTGTGGAAGACCACCTGGGATGATGAAATGATGTTGAACAATGCGGCATATCATTTGCAGCAGGCGGCAAGACCCAGGCAGAGTATCATCAGGCGAAAGCCTTATGCAGAGAACCGCAACAGCCTGGGCAGGCAGCCACATATCAGGGAACAATCCGTACCGTAATTGAATAGCGACTGAAAACAGGGTGTAAAGGCTTTGGCGGAGTGCCAGGCCCTTACACCCTGTTGATTCTCCACATTCTGCTTCAAAAGAACATTCACAAAAGAAGATTCCCAAAAAACGACACGCGAAACAGAAAGAATATTTTCCTGATGATGCAAGAAAACAAAGCCGTGCGCCTGTCTAATGTTTGAAAGGAGGCGCAAGACGATGTACGATAAGGGCAGAAACGGAGGAGGAAAATGGTGCATGGACAGAGCATGGCGCTGACATATGCCGGGCAGCAGGAGCGGACAGCGCTGACAGAGGACGGCATGGAGCTGCTGATTCGCAGGTACGGGGACTCGCTTCTCCGCCTGTGCACGCTCTACCTGCGCGATCCCTATCTGGCGGAGGACGCGGTGCAGGACACCTACCTGAAGGTATGGCGGCACTACCAGGGATTCGAAGGCCGGGCCTCGGAGAAGACCTGGATTACCAGAATCGCCATCAACACCTGCAAAAGCTATCTTGCTTCCAGCTGGCGGCAGCGCGTGGAGACCACGGAAGTCACCCGGGTGCTGGAGGAAGGATTGCAGAATAGCAGCGGAAATCAGGACGCCTATGAAAAACTGAATAACACCATGGATCTGATGAAAGAAATCATGGAACTGAAGGATAAGTACAGGCTGGCCATACTGCTGTACTATTATCAGGAACTGCCGGTTCCCGAAATCGCCAAGATTATGGGACGGCAGGAGAGCACAGTGTTCACGTTGCTGAAGCGGGGCAGGGAACAGTTGAAAAAGAAGCTGCCCCGGGACTCTAAGGAGGTGCTGTAGATGGAATTCAGAGAAAATGTTGACAATCTGATGTCAAATGTGAAAGTGAGTCAGAAGCTGCAAAAAGCGATTCTGGAAGCCAATCCGGAAAAAACAGGAAATCAGGCGATGAAATCTATGGCCATTGCATACAAAAGGCCGGCAGAAGCAGAAGGAGGCATGGATATGGGACATAGAACGGACATGGAAAACAGAAGAAACACGAGAAATACAAGAAACAGGAAGAGACCCTTGTGGAGACAGGCCGCAGTGCCCGCCGCCGCAGCTCTCCTGGTGATGAGCACCATGTACGTAGGGGCGGCATATCTGATAGACCACACCCCGCTGCGGGACATCTTTACCGCCAGGGACGATTCCGCCCTTCCTGTGCCGGAAGCCCAGCAGCGCCCGGACATCTATGGGGAAATCTTGGACGACGGCTTTGTCTCTGGGGAGAACCAGGCGGAAGCGGGGACGCAGGCAGGGGAAAGCGGCGCAGAGGAGACCCCGGCCCAGGAGGAATCCCAGGCGCCCCGGGGAAAATACGGGGAAATCGTCATGGACAATGAGCTGTTCTCCATCGAAATACTGGAGATTACCTGTGCCGGACGGGAACTTACCGCCAGCTATATCCTGACGAAGAAGACGGATCAGCTCCAGTCGGTACATGTGAGCATTGACAATGACTACATGGGTCAATGGAGGGACGGCCTGGCCGGGGAGGAATATGACACAAGCAGAAGCCTGATGCGCAGCGGCTTCGGGGATACCTTCCCGCGGAACAAGCTGCCGGAGGGATGCGGATATGAACTGGCGGAGAACCAGGAACTCTGCATCATCACACAGCTGGGAAAGACGGACTACGTCTCCGGAACCTATACCCTGTACGCGGAGACCTTTTCCTATGAAGCGCCGGCTGTGGAGGACGGAGGGGAGTCCTACCAGTTCGTGGAGATTCCGGATGAGGATATCCGGGAGGGCTTCTACAGGACTTCCATTGAGATTCTGCGCAGCGGAGACTACGGGCTTGCCCTGAACGGAGCGCTGGACAAGACGGAGGAGCAGGTTCATTTTGACCAATACGATATCTATGTGTCGCCCCTGACGGTATACCTGACCATGGAGGGAACCTACCAGGGAGAAGTATCTGAGATATGGGGCATGCACAGGAGCCATAAAATCACAATCGGCTTCGCGGACGGCACCGAGACCCAAACCACCGTGCTGCTGAGCGGAATGGGATACGGCAAGGGCGAAATCGATGTGGACATGAGGGCTTCCTTCGGCACCGCCATCGACCCGGATTCCATCGTCAAAGTCATGCTGGACGACATCTTGCTCATGGGCGAGTAAGGAGTTGTCTGCAAATAACTGATACAAGTCTATGGCGGTTTTCCACGAGATTGAGCCACACCGGAAAATGTGCTATTATTTCCCTGGGCTGAGCCATCGGCCCGGGGTTTTTACCTGAAAAAGCGGTTCGTACAGATGTTCTTCTTGACAACTCCGCCCTTATATACTATCCTTATTCTAAAGCAAGAAATCTAACCTCTGTTTCTTTCTGATGTTGAATGGCATCTCTGCCGTTTTTCACTGGAAAAAGCGCAACCAAAACACCAAAACAAAAGCGGCGGGGACCAGGAAGTGTAGCCTACGTCTCCCTGCCGGAAAGGAGGAAAGTCGATGGGACTGCAAAACGAAACGATGCTGTCCTACCTGGATGACAACCAGAGGTTCGCCGACCTGTTCAACCAGCTGTATTTTAAGGGAAAGCAGATAGTGGACGCTGACGGGCTGGAGGAAGCATCGGAGACCTACCGCGGGAAGCCGGGGGAGAAGGACAGCGGGAGGATAAGGGACATCAAGAAGCGCCTGAAATCCGGCCGGGAACTGAAGGTACTGGCTGTGGAGAGCCAAAGCGAGATAAGCTACATCATGCCCTGGCGGGTCATGGACTACGACTGCCGGGAATACGGCCGGCAGATCAGGGAGGCCCAGAGGGCCAATGAAGCCCTGGACAAAGCCGGGGAGAAGGTCTACGCGGATGCCGGGGAGCGGCTGTGCAAGGTGCGGAAGGAGGAGCGTTTCGCCCCGGTCTATACGCTCTGCCTGTACCACGGGGAGGAGGCCTGGGACGGCCCCAGGAGCCTGAAGGACATGATGGACTTCGGAGACGAGGAACCGGAAGAGGGAGACAGGCAGACGTGGGAGGAGTGCTTTGCGGACTATCCCCTGCGCCTGGTCAGTGCCTGCGAGCCCATGGACTGCTCAGGATTCCGGACATCCCTGCGGGACTTGTTCGAAATCCTGCCCTACCGCAGGGACAAGGAGCGGCTGAAGGAGCTCCTGGAAAGGAATCCCGCCTACCGGAGGATGGACGAAGAGACCGCGAGGACAATCGGTGTCCTGATGGGGATAAAGAATTTTGGCGAAAACGAAGAGAGGTTTAAGACAGAGGAGGGATATGATATGTGCCAGGCCATACGCGAAATGATGGAGGACAGCAGACAGGAAGGGATTGCGGAAGGAGAGGCCCGCGGAGAGGCTCGTGGTGAGGCTCGCGGAGAGGCTCGTGGTGAGGCTCGCGGCGAAATCAAAGGAAGCGCTAGCCAGATAATCGAGATTATAGACAATATAAGGAAAGAACTCCACTGCTCCCTGGAAAAGGCCTGCAAGGTAGGAGGCAAGACCCAGGCTGAGTACCAGCAGGCGAAGAATATATGCAGAAAACCGTGACAATTTATATATGCAGCGATCAAATCTTGCCCATAAACCGGATAAACGGCATGACTTGCTGTGCTATGTGACCGGCAGGAATTAAATGCCGTTTATATAGATGAATAACAGAGAAAAAGCCACATAAGAAACACAGTCAAGGTATCAGCTCCCGGCCCAGCTCTCTGCGCCAACGGGAAGAATGCAGGCAAGGATTTTCCCGCGTCTCCCCCAAAATCTACTATACAAAATAAAAATAAGTGATATAATAGACGCTAGGAAAAAACAAGCATCAAAAGCCCCGGCGTTCCCAGAGGGCTTTCGATAAACCGGGAGGAAGAATACATGAAACCATACGGCGTAAACGAACTGAGAAGAATGTACCTGGATTTCTTCGAGAGCAAAGAACATCTGAAAATGAAGAGCTTTTCCCTGGTGCCCCACAACGACAACAGCCTGCTGATCATCAACTCCGGCATGGCCCCCTTGAAGCCCTACTTCACGGGCCAGGAGATTCCCCCCAGGCGCAGGGTCACCACCTGCCAGAAGTGCGTCCGCACCGGCGACATCGAGAACGTGGGCAAGACCGCAAGGCACCTTACCTTCTTCGAGATGCTGGGCAACTTCTCCTTCGGGGACTACTTCAAGCATGAGGCAATCCGCTGGAGCTGGGAGTTCCTGACGGAAGTGGTGGGCATGGATCCGGAGCGGCTCTACCCCTCCATCTACTGCGAGGACGAGGAGGCCTTTGAAATCTGGACGAAAGAAATCGGCGTGCCCGCTGATAAGATTACCCGCTTCTACCGGGATGAGAACGGAAAATGCGACAATTTCTGGGAGCACGGCGCAGGCCCCTGCGGCCCCTGTTCCGAAATCTACTACGACAGAGGAATCAAATACGGCTGCGGCAAGCCGGACTGCAAGGTGGGCTGCGAGTGCGACCGCTTCATGGAAGTGTGGAACAACGTGTTCACCCAGTTCGACAATGACGGAAAAGGCAACTACACAGAGCTGGCCCAGAAGAACATCGATACCGGCATGGGCCTGGAGCGTCTGGCGGTGGTGGTGCAGGACGTGGACACTGTGTTCGACGTGGACACCATGAAGGCCATCCGGGACAAAATCTGTCAGATTGCCGGGACAGAGTACGAGGCGGACGAGGTAAAGGACGTGTCTATCCGCCTGATTACCGACCATATCCGCTCCACCACCTTCATGATCAGCGACGGCATCCTTCCCTCCAACGAAGGCCGCGGCTATGTGCTCCGCCGTCTGATCCGCAGGGCGGCAAGGCATGGGAGGCTTCTGGGCATCCAGGACAAGTTCATGGCACATTTAAGCGAGACTGTAATCGACGAGAGCAAGGACGGCTACCCTGAGCTGGAGGAGAAGCGGGCCTTCATCCTGAACGTGCTCACCCAGGAGGAGGACAAGTTCGACAAGACCATCGACCAGGGCCTGAGCATCCTGGCCCAGATGGAAGAGGAGATGAAAGCCCAGGGAACCACGGAGCTTTCCGGGGAGAACGCTTTCAAGCTGTACGATACCTTCGGATTCCCCACGGATCTGACCCAGGAGATCCTGGCGGAGAAGGGCTTCACCATCGACGAGGCGGGCTTTGGCGTGTGCATGCAGCACCAGAGGGACACGGCCAGAAAAGCCCGGAAGACCACCAATTACATGGGGGCGGACGTGACGGTATACGAATCCATCGATGCGTCGATCACTACCCGGTTCGTAGGCTACGACAGGCTCCAGCACAATTCGAACATCACTGTGCTGACCACGGAGGACAGCCTGGTGGAAGCGCTGACGGACGGCCAGGTGGGCACCGTCATCGTGGAGGAGACCCCCTTCTACGCCACCATGGGCGGCCAGAGTGCTGACACAGGTGTCATTTCCACCGCGGACGGCAGCTTCCAGGTAAAGGATACCGTAAAGCTCCTGGGCGGCAAGGTAGGCCATATCGGCACAGTCACAAAGGGCATGCTCAAAGTGGGCGACAGAGCCACCCTTACCGTGGACGCAGGAAAACGAAGCGACACCTGCAAGAACCACAGCGCCACCCATCTGCTGCACAAGGCCTTGCGGGAAGTGCTGGGCACCCATGTAGAGCAGTCCGGTTCCTATGTGGACGGCGAACGGCTGCGTTTCGACTTCAGCCATTTTGCCGCCATGACGAAAGAAGAGCTGGACAGAGTGGAACAAATCGTCAACGAGCAGATAGCGGCGAATCTCCCTGTAGTGACTGAGGTGATGGGAATCAAGGATGCCAGGAAGACCGGAGCCATGGCCCTCTTCGGCGAGAAATACGGCGAGGAAGTCCGTGTGGTGAAGATGGGCGACTTCTCCGTGGAGCTCTGCGGCGGCACCCATGTGAAGAACACGGCTTCCATCGCTGCCTTCAAGATCCTCTCCGAGAACGGCGTCGCCGCAGGCGTCCGCAGGATAGAGGCGCTGACAGGCAACGGCGTGTTCGCGTATTATAAGGGCCTGGAGCAGACCATCGAGGAGGCGGCCAGAGTCCTGAAGGTCACGCCTGCCGGCCTGGTGGAGAAATGCGGGCATGTGATGGCGGAGGTGAAGTCTCTGTCCTCCCAGCTGGAGTCCCTGAAGGCCAAAGCGGCCAAGGAAGCCCTGGGAGACGTGATGGACAACGTGGCGGAAGTGAAGGGCGTGAAGCTCCTGGCCGCCAGCGTGGACAACGTGGACATGAACGGCCTGCGGGACCTGGGCGACCAGCTTAAAGCCAAGCTGGGCGAGGGCGTGATTGTGCTCCTGTCCAACGCGGGCGGCAAGGTGAACATGATAGCCATGGCCACGGAGGCCGCCCAGGCCAAGGGGGCCCACGCGGGGAACCTGATCAAGGGCATCGCCGGCAAAGTAGGCGGCGGTGGCGGCGGAAAGCCGGGCATGGCCCAGGCTGGCGGCAAGAACCCGGCAGGCATTCCGGACTGCATCGCGGAGGCTGCGAAAGTGCTGGAAGGCCAGCTGCAGTAAGGCGCAAATAAAGTTCCGCAATCCGTGCCTTTCCCTTGGTTCCAATCAGAAATTAATATGTACTCAATACCTAAAAGCCTTGTAATTGCTAAGCATAAGATACCGTTGCCAGCCATGGGACCGGCAGCGGTATCTTTTTGCAGGATGGGGGCTGAGGGTCGGATTCATTTGCGCATGAATAAGCGGCTCTCTGGGAACGCTTTCACGATAGTTGCATTCAAAAAAAGATTCATGCTATAATGCCCAGGGAGAGGGCATGGAGCGGCGGACGCCCATTCAGCGCGTGTCTGGCTGATGAAGCAGGTGTCCGCGGAACTGTAGATGGGAGGAAGGGTTTATGGCGTTACCGGCAGAAAAGGCAAGATATACGTTTGCGGATTCTCTCGCATGGGAGGGGGACGGGCGTATGGAAATCATCGACGGCGAGATATTTATGATGGCTTCCCCGTCCAGCACCCATCAGGAAATCAGCATGGAGCTTTCCAGGCAGCTGGCGAATTATCTGGTGGGAAAGCAGTGCAGGGTCTATCCGGCTCCTTTTGACGTCCGGCTTTTTGAGGAGGACGGGGACGCACCGGAGGACGTTGACACAGTGGTCGTGCCGGATATTTCCGTAGTGTGCGACAGGGATAAGATAGATGAGCGCGGCTGCAAAGGAGCGCCGGATTTGGTGGTGGAAATCCTGTCCCCTTCCTCCCTGCGGACTGACAGGCTCATAAAGCTCCGGTTATATCAGCGGGCAGGAGTCAGGGAATACTGGATCGTAGACCCTGAGAACAAGTCGGTACAGGTGCTTTTGCTGGACGACAGCGGGACATTCCGGCCATATGAGGACTATGGGCGGGAGGAAATCGCCAGGGTCCAGGTGCTTGACGGATGTTTTATTGAACTGGATAAGGTGTTTTCCTGATACGTATTGATAATTTTAAGAAATGAAATACCAAAAACATTTGTATTTTCAGATATTTTGTGCTATAATCCTAAAATGACTGTGAGTGCGTCTGCCGATGGACCGGACGCAGGCGATTGAAGGAGGAAAACGTAAAAATGAGTTTACAGGTAGACAAATTAGAGAACAATATGGCGAAGCTGACGATTGAAGTGCCTGCTGAGGAACTGGAGAAAGCCATTGAAGGCGCATATCAGAAGAACAAGAACAGAATCAACATCCCCGGGTTCCGCAAGGGCAAGGCTCCCCGCAAGATGATCGAGCAGATGTACGGCAGGGAGATTTTCTATGAAGACGCAGCAAATGCCCTGATTCCCGATGCCTATGAGAAAGCTTACGATGAGTGCGGGGAAGAAATCGTGTCCAGCCCTCGGGTAGATGTGGTGCAGCTGGAGGCGGGAAAGCCTTTCATATTTACGGCGGAAGTGGCCCTGAAGCCTGAGGCGACCTTAGGTCAGTACAAGGGCGTCAAAGTGGACAAGGCTGATGTGACAGTCACAGAGGAAGACATCGCTGCCGAAATCAACAAAGAGAGAGAGAAGAATTCCAGGACAGTGGAAGTCACCGACAGAGCGGTGAAAGATGGCGATATCGCCACCATCGACTTTGAAGGATTCGTGGACGGCGTGGCTTTTGAAGGCGGCAAGGACAGCGACTATCCGCTGACCATTGGTTCCCATACATTCATCCCCGGATTCGAGGAAGAGCTGGTGGGCGCTGAGATTGGAAAAGAGACAGATGTGAACGTGACGTTCCCTGAGGACTATCAGGCAGAGGAACTGGCAGGCAAGCAGGCCGTGTTCAAATGCACGGTGAAGAAGCTTCAGGAGAAGCAGCTGCCTGAATTGGACGATGATTTTGTCGGTGAAATTTCCGAGGAGAGCGATACCGTAGAGGAATACAGAGATGAGATCCGGAAGAAACTTGCCAGCCGGAAAGAAGAGTCCGCCAAGGCTGCCAAAGAGGAAGCGGTCATCGATGCTATCATCGCGGATGCCAAGATGGACATCCCTGAGGCCATGGTGGAGACCCAGCAGCGCCAGATGGTGCAGGACTATGCCCAGAGGCTACAGTCCCAGGGACTTTCCATGGAGCAGTATATGCAGTTCACCGGCATGACCAGAGAGATGTTGCTGGAGCAGGTGAAGCCCCAGGTCATGAGAAGAATCCAGTCCAGGCTGGTGCTGGAGGCTGTAGCTGCCGCCGAGGGGATTGAGGTCACGGAGGAGGAGATCGCTGCGGAACTGAAGACCATGGGCGAGGTTTACCAGATAGAGCCCGATAAGGTGGAAGAGGCCCTGGGCGAGAACGGCAGAAAACAGGTGGAAGAAGACCTGAAGGTCAAGAAAGCCGTGGAGTTCGTAGTAGCGAATGCGGCAGAAGCGTGAGAAGAAATTCTGAGCCTGCAGAGTACGCAGGGAAGATTATGGATGCCTATGGAGCCGGAAGCTTTTCAGAGGAAATGGTATTGTGCGGGTAGTTGCGGAATTGGAAATCAGGAGGATTATAGAATGAGTTTAGTGCCTTATGTCATTGAACAGACCAGCAGGGGCGAGCGCTCCTATGATATTTATTCCAGACTTTTGAAGGACAGGATCATCATGCTGGGCGAGGAAGTGAATGATACTTCCGCCAGCATCGTAGTGGCGCAGCTGCTGTTTTTGGAGGCGGAGGATCCGGAGAAGGATATCCATCTGTATATCAACAGCCCGGGCGGCGTCATCACGGCGGGCATGGCTATCTATGACACCATGCATTATATCAAGTGCGACGTGTCCACAGTGTGCATCGGCATGGCGGCCAGCATGGGTTCTTTTCTGCTGGCAGGCGGTGCGAAGGGAAAGCGTTTCGCCCTTCCCAATGCGGAGATCATGATTCATCAGCCCGCAGGCGGCACCCAGGGACAGGCCACGGAAATCGACATCGCCGCGAAGCATATCTTAAGGACCAGGGAGAAGCTGAACCATATCCTTGCGGAGAATACCGGCAGGGATTATGAGTCCATATGCGCCGACACCGAGCGCGACAACTGGATGAGCGCCGAGGAGGCAAAGGACTACGGCATCATAGACATGGTGATCAGCTCCCATGCGGTTCCGGAGACAAAATAGGACGCATTCTGCTCCAGGGGGACAGCCTCAGGGGCAACCCCGGCGGGGAATAGAGAGAAGCTTCGCTGTCCCCGGCGGGGCATCAAGTATGAGTCAGGAGATTTAGGAGAAGAGAATGGCAGGAAAAATGATCGGAAACGACATCAGATGCTCCTTCTGTAACAAGACCCAGAACCAGGTCCGCAAATTGATTGCGGGACCGGCAGGGGTCTATATCTGCGATGACTGTGTGGACATCTGCGCGGATATTCTGGAGGAGGAGCTGCAGGACGAGGAAGAGGAGGAATCGGTTCGTCCTGATATCAATCTTTTGAAGCCCATAGAGATTAAGAGCTTTCTGGACGAGTATGTAGTAGGCCAGGAGGAGGCGAAGAAAGTGCTCTCAGTGGCCGTCTACAACCATTACAAGAGGGTGATGGCGCCCAGGGATCTGGACGATGTGGAGCTGCAGAAGAGCAATATCATCATGGTGGGCCCCACGGGCTCCGGCAAGACTTATCTGGCGCAGACGCTGGCGAAGATCATCAACGTGCCCTTTGCGATTGCGGACGCGACGACCCTCACCGAAGCGGGATATGTGGGCGAGGATGTGGAGAACATTCTGCTGAAGCTGATCACGGCGGCGGACTATGATGTGGAGAGGGCGCAGTACGGTATCATCTATATCGATGAGATTGACAAGATTACCAAGAAAGGCGAAAACGTCTCCATCACCCGGGATGTGTCAGGGGAAGGCGTCCAGCAGGCGCTTCTGAAGATCGTGGAGGGGACAGTGGCCAACGTGCCGCCCCAGGGGGGCAGAAAGCATCCGCATCAGGAGCTGATTTCCATCGATACCTCCAATATCCTTTTCATCTGCGGCGGCGCATTTGACGGCTTGGAGAAAATCGTGGAGTCTCGGCTGGACCGCAAGGCTATCGGTTTCAACACGGAAGTCACCCAGAAGTCGTCCAGGGAGCTGGACGATCTGCTGCAGGCGGTGACGCCTCAGGACCTGGTGAAGTTCGGTCTGATTCCTGAGTTCGTGGGACGCGTGCCCATCACCGTCGCACTGAAGGGACTGGACAGGGACGCGCTGGTGCGCATCCTGAAAGAGCCGAAGAATGCCCTGATTAAGCAGTATCGGAAGCTGTTCGACATGGACGATGTGGAGCTGAATTTCGAGGAAGAGGCCATCAAAGCCATCGCTGCCAAGGCTTTTGAGCGCAAGACAGGGGCCAGAGGGCTGCGTTCCATCATGGAGAGCATCCTGATGGATACCATGTACCAGATTCCTTCCGATGAGAGCATAGAGGAGTGTGTCATCACCGAAGCCACCGTGGAGGAAGGAAATGCCCCCATGGTCTTCCGCAAGAATGAGCGCAGGAGAAATCTGGATAAAGCAATGTGAATCTGAATGGAACGCCGTCCCTGTGACGGCGTTTTGTAAATTTGTGGCTGCAGACCAGAAAGGATATACAAGACATGGTGATCAAGGAAGTCAGTCTGGAGACAGTGTGCGGCATTACCAGCAAGCTGCCGGACAATCAGCTGCCGGAGGTGGCGTTCGCGGGCAAGAGCAATGTGGGAAAGTCGTCTCTGATCAACGCGCTGATGAACCGCAAATCCCTTGCCCGTACAAGCTCTCAGCCGGGCAAGACCCAGACAATCAATTTTTTTAATGTGAACAATGCGATGTATTTCGTGGATCTGCCGGGCTACGGCTACGCCAAGGCCAACGTGAAGGTGAAAGAGCAGTGGGGCAAGATGGTGGAGAGATATCTGCACAAGTCCAGGCAGCTGCGGCAGGTCTTCCATTTGATCGATATCCGGCACGAGCCCTCGGAGAACGACCGCATGATGTACGATTGGATTTTGCACAATGGCTATCATCCGATCATCATCGCTACGAAGCTGGACAAGATCAAACGGAGCCAGATACAAAAGCAATTGAATCTGATCCTCAGCACCCTGGAGGCGGAGAAGGGGACGGCCATCATCCCTTTTTCGGCAGAGACCAAGCAGGGGCGTGAGGAGATATACGCGATACTGGACGGTATCCTGGAGGAAAATTCGTGAAAAAATACTGTAAAGCACTGGTGAACCTTGGGGTGGCGGCTGTGATATTGGCAGCGGTCCTGTTCCTTCTGCCCAGGCTGTTCCTGTTCTTCATGCCTTTCGTGGCCGGTTGGATCATCGCCCTGATCGCCAGTCCTCTGGTGCGTTTTTTTGAGGAAAAGGTGAAGCTGAAGCGGAAAGCGGGCAGCGCCTTTGTCATCATCGTCATCATCGCCCTGGTAGTGCTGATGATTTATATTGTCTGCGCCCAGCTTTTTGAGCAGATTATAGGGCTGGGGAGGGCCCTGCCGGAGATGATGGAGGGCATGGAGTCGGATCTGGAGAGCATAGGGAAGAACCTGAACCTTCTGCTGGCCAGGCTGCCGGGGAATATCCAGCTGAACCTGGGCGACCGGGGGATAGAGCTGGAAAGCTATCTGGGAGAGCTATTGGAGCGATTCGGCTCCCCTACGATTGAGGCTGCCGGGAATCTGGCCAAGCTGCTGCCGGGCATCTTCATCGGGATGATCATGGCCCTTCTCTCCGCCTATTTCTTCGTGGCGGAAAGGCATCAGCTGAACGAGTGGTTCTGGAAGCATATGCCCGCGTCCGTGAAGATGCGCTACAGGGTGGTCCGTCACAGCTTGGGCAAATCCGTGGGCGGCTATTTCAAGGCCCAGCTGAAGATTGAAGTGTGGATGTACTTTCTGCTGCTGCTGGGCCTGGGTATCCTGCGGGTGAATTATTTCGGGCTCATAGCACTGGGCATCGCCATACTGGATTTCCTTCCCTTCCTGGGCACAGGCACAGTGCTGATTCCCTGGGCAGTCATCCGGATTCTGACCGCCCAGTACCAGACGGCCATCGGACTTCTGGTGATCTGGGGCGTGGGGCAGCTGGCGAGACAGCTGATTCAGCCGAAGATAGTGGGAGATTCCATCGGGGTGCCTCCGCTGCCTACGTTGTTTCTGCTCTATATCGGATACAAGGTCGGCGGCGTGATCGGCATGATCCTGGCAGTGCCGCTGGGGCTGCTGGTGTACTCCCTGTATCAGGACGGGGCCTTCGACACCACCAAGAACAGCGTGCTGGTCCTGACGGCGGGCATCAACCGCTTCCGAAGGCTGGAGAAGGAGGACATGGCCGAGGTGGAGGAGATGCACCGGCGCAATGAAGAGGAGGCCAAAAGGCTGGAGGAGGCAGAGGCACAGCAGGAGCCGCCCAAAAAGAAAAAAGCAGAAAAATGAAAAAAATTGAAACTTTTGACCGGGAAAACCAGTCTATATAGTAGAGAGTGTCTAAAAGCGCTCTCTTTTTTAAGTCCTTTCATCCGTTGTAACTGTTTTTCCGGGGAGGAATGTGCTATGTTGGATGCAGGCCGGGAGATTTTACGAAGATGCACAATATTTAAAAGATTTATGCAACTTTGATACAAAATTATTTTACAATATTTGCAGTAAAACGATATGCAACGGGATATTAATAGTAGAATGGGGAATCACATTCCAAAGAAAAGGTTTGGCACAGACGAACTGAAATGATAAAAGCAGACACGGATCAGCAGGAACTACAACTAAAGATTGACGAGTATGGTGATATGCTGTTCAGGCTCTGCTACGTGCGCCTTCAGAACGTGCAGGACGCGGAGGATGTGGTACAGGAGGTCTTCTATCAGTATCTGAAGAGCCTTCCTGATTTCCAAAGCCAGGAGCATGAAAAGGCATGGTTTCTGAAGGTGGCCCTGAACGCCTGCAGAAAGGTCTGGCGCAGCGCCTGGAGGCGGCATCGAAGCGCCTGGCAGCCGGAGGAGGGCGGCCGGCGGGAGGATTTTCCGGACTGCGACTGGTCGGAGCGGGAAGGCGGCTCCTCTGCCTGCGGACCGGAGGAGCGCGCCGTCAGGCGGGAGGAGAACCGTTGCCTGCTGAAGGCGGTGATGGCCCTGCCGGAGAAGTATCGGGACGTGATTCATCTCTTCTACTATGAGGAGCTTTCGGTGAAGGAAATCTCTCAGGTCACAGGCCGGGGGGAGTCCACGGTCACTTCGCAGCTTACCAGAGGGAGAGGGCTGCTGAGAAAGTCGCTGAAGGAGGAATATGACTTTGGATAAATTTCGGGATGCATATCGGGAGGCTTCAAGAGAGCTGCCCCGGATGTCGCTCAGCGTGGAGGATGTCCGCGACGAAATCCATCATCACAAGATGCAGCGCCAGAGGCGGAAAATCCTGCTGACCAGAGGGTGCACGGCTGCCGCCATATTCCTTTTGTGCGGCGTGGGGACAGTGGCAGCGAAGAACTACAGGGAAAGCGTCATTTCCGTAGGCGAGAGCGGCTTCGTCATCACAAGCGTACAGGAAGAGGCCCAGGCGGCGATAGCGGAGGACCTGGCCGGACTTTCGGATATAGCCGCATTTTTGAAACTAGGGGGGGCATTTTCCACAGAGGACGATATCCCTGACGGGGATGTCGAAGAGTACATTGAGCCTGAGATTGCGGAATATGCTTCCCTGGAGGAATTCCTGGCCAGTGAGGACATGGTGGTGGCGGTTCCCCCAAAAGAGCTCTTTTCCAGAGAGTTCACCACCGAACGGATATGCGTGATTGATGAGGGTGTGGACGTGCATATGGATTTCATGAATGAAGATTCCTGTTTCATGCTGCACCTGATGGACAACAGAGGTTATGAAAGCTACAGTTCGGCCACGTCCTATATGGGGCGCAGCTGCAACGAGAGAAGCTTCGTGAACAGCCAGGGACTAAGCTATGTAATGTTCGATACCGTGGACGAGGCAGGGGAGATCCAATCCGTCCACGCGGTGATTTCCGTGAACGGCAGGGATCTGTCCATGAGTTTCGCGGGATTTGAAGAGGAAGAAATTGAACGGGTCCTGAATGGCCTGGACTTGACGGTTTATTATCAAGATTAACAGTCACTTGGTTGGCTGGGAGAGGATGGAGGATACGATGGAGAAAAATATTCTGGTGTATAACAATAAGACAGGCATCGCGGAGAAGATGGCGCCTTTGTTCGCAGGGGAAGGGCTTTCGGTGCTGGTAGCGGCGGATATAGAGCATCTGTATACGATATTGAGCAGCGCGCAGATACATCTGATGCTGGTGGATGTGGAACTGAACGACAAGGGATGGGACCGGGGCATCGAGATGATTGCGAACCTTCGGAAAAAGAGCAGCATCCCGCTTATCGTGGTCTCCGCCCAGTCCGCGGAGACGGCTAAGATCATGGCGCTGGAAGCGGGAGCGGACGATTATGTGACATCCGACTGCAATCCACTGGAGCTGATGGCCAGGATCAAGTCCCAGCTGCGCAGATATACCCAGCTGGTGAACATGTGCGCGAACATCGACAGAATCTACAGGGTGGACGATTTGGTCATAGACGACACCCAGAGGAAGGTCACCGTGGAGGGGAAGAATGTGCGGCTGACCCCTATCGAATATAAGATACTGCGTTTCCTGGTGCAGCAGAGAGGCAAGGTATTCTCCAACAGCCAGATATATGAGAATATCTGGCACATGCAGGCCATCGGGGCCGACAATACCATAGCGGTGCACATCCGCCATATCAGAGAGAAGATCGAGAAGAATCCGAAAGAGCCCAGGTACCTGAAAGTGGTATGGGGAAATGGCTATAAGGTGGGATGATGAGAGAGGGCAGGCGCAGGGCCTGCCTTTTTTCTTATCTTTTCCTATTTCTGTAAAAGATGTCTATTGACAGATTATGGATAAAATATTATCGTAGTGTGAGTAGAGCCGCAGGCGGACAAGTTTGCCTTGCAAGCCGGCATGCCCGAGAGCGTCCTGTACGCTTTGGGTATGGGCAATCTTTCAGGGGACGTTCCTTTTGGGGCTTTATGTTTTTCAGGGGCCTGGTGAGGAGATTTTTGTTGAGTGGGAGGATATGGAAGTATGGAAGGGGTGCAATCGGGGATGCAGACAGGGGGGGACGGAGCAGGGAGTGCGGGAAGGCCGGGATTCAGCGGCAGCACGATTAAGATAATCGCGGTGGCGGCGATGCTGATTGACCATGCGGCGGCGACGGTGCTGGCACGCTATCTGATTGGAGGGATCCGGGAGGCGGCCGATACAGGGACGACGCAGAATTGGCTTGCGGAGAACGCCATGTGGTATGATATCTATGATGTGATGCGGGGAATCGGCAGGCTGGGATTTCCGATTTTCTGCTTTCTGCTGGTAGAGGGGTACCAGAGGACCAGGGATGTGAAGAAGTATGCGCTGCGGCTGGGGCTGTTCGCTTTGATCTCGGATGTGCCCTTTGATTTGGCCATCTGCGGCACGCCTTTTCATATGGGGTACCAGAATGTGTATTTCACGCTGCTTTTGGGGCTGCTTGCGCTGTGGGCCTATGGGTTTTTCGGGAAATTCGGACAGGAGGGGAAGGCGGATCTGCCTGCGCCGGTCCGGATCGGATCCATGGTCACAGGGGTGGTGGCGCCAGTCCTGTATCTGGGGCTTGGCATGCGGAAACAGGTGGTTACGGTAGAATTTCCCTATAAGACTTGTCTGGCGGTGGCTGCGGTCATTGTGTGCGGTCTGGCGGGATACGGGATCTGGAAGGGGCTGCGGAGCGTCCAGACGGCCTGCATGGACATGACTGCGCTGGCAGCCTGCATGATAATTGCCATGTATCTGGAGACGGATTATTCGGGCATGGGAGTGCTGACGATTACGGCTATATATCTGTTCCGGAGACGGAAGGCGCTGGCCATGCTGGCCGGCTGCGTCGTGCTGTGCGTCATGAGCCTCAGCGAGGTCTACGCCCTGTTCGCTGTTCTGCCCATTGCCCTGTACAATGGGCAGCGGGGTATGAAGATGAAATATTTCTTTTACGCCTTCTATCCGGTGCATCTGTTGCTGCTGTATGCGGCAGCGGTGCTTCTGGGGCTGGGGAGCGTGATTTTGCTATAGAGATCCCCGGGGACGGGGGGTTGCGAGGAGGGTGTGGAACATTATGTTGGAAGTTGTCAATTTGACTAAAAAATACGGGAAGACTTTGGCTGCCGACGGAATCGGCTTCACAGTGCCGGACGGGAAGATCGGAATCCTTCTGGGGCCCAACGGCGCCGGGAAATCCACTGTGATCAAGAGCATCGCAGGGCTTTTGCGGTATCAGGGGAGCATCCGCATCCAGGGGCTGGACGCAGGCACGGTGGAGGCAAAGAAGTGCTTCGCCTATGTGCCGGAGCTGCCTTATATGTATGAGGCGCTGACCGTGCGGGAGCATATCGAGTTCATTGTCAGGGCATACGGAAGGGAGGGCTGGGAGGAGGAAGCCAGAGCGCTCTTCGACCGGCTTGAACTGACGGACAAGCAGTACAAGCTGGGGAACGAGCTTTCCAAGGGGATGATGCAGAAGGTCAGCATCTGCTGCGCGCTGATCATCAGGCCGAAGGTGATTCTGCTGGACGAGCCCATGGTGGGGTTGGATCCCGCCGCCATCAAGGAGCTGAAGGCCATGCTCCTGGAGCTGAGGGACGAGGGCTGTACCGTGCTGATCAGCACCCATATGCTGGAAATGGTGAAGGAACTGTGGGACGTGACCTTCGTGATGAACAAAGGGCATATCCTGGGAACCTATGTCAAGGAGGCGCTGGGCGATGAGGACCTGGAGGAGCTGTACTTCACCGTCACAGGACAGGCGGAGCAGTCCTCATAGACATCTGCCGGCCGGAGACGGCCTGAGGCAAGGGATTCGGTGTGAAACCATAGGAGGGACATGGCGGACGCAAAAAGGGGAGGTTAGAGACAAGATGGACACATTCTGGTTCCTTTATCGGAAACTATTGATCAACCGCGTCAAGATAGCGGTACGTAAGCCGGTGACTTATGTCTATCTGGCGCTTCTTCTGTTCTATTTCTTCGTGCTTCCCGCGTCGCTGCGTCTGATGGTGGAACAGTTTGGCATAGGCTCACCGGAGGGCTTCGCGGGGGTGCTGACGGTGTTGGCAATCTGGCTGATTCCGGCGAACCTGATCGCCTACGCGAAGCGGAAAGGGCTGATGTACCGCAACAGTGACGTGCACTTTCTGTTCCCGGCGCCGGTGGGGCCCAAGCAGGTGCTGCTGTATGCGTATCTGAAGACTTTGTTCGTCCAGGTCATCATGAACCTGTTCGCCATTGTGTGCGGCTTCAGGATGTTCCATGTGGAGGGCTGGCGGCTGGCGGTGTATTTCCTGTTCTCGATTTTTGCGGAGAACCTGCTGGAGGGCGGCATCATGGTGCTGCTCTACGGCTCCGAGAAGCTGGGGGAGCGGCAGCGCAGGGTGGTGGTGGCGGTGGCCTACGCCCTGGCGGCCGTGCTGGTGCTGATGGGGATAGCCGCGTATCTGCAGGGAGGCCTGCGCCTGGGGACAGTGGCCGCTTTCCTCCACAGCGACAGGATTCAGATGGTTCCTTTGGTGGGATGGTATATCGGGGTGGTGCATCTGCTGTTCACAGAGGCCACTGCGGCGAACGTGGCGGGGACGGTATGCTATCTGCTGCTGTTGGCCGGGGTGGTGGCCGCGGCCTGGAGGATGAAGTGCACCGGAGCGTATTATGAGGATGCGGTGAAGTTCGCGGAGGATTACGAGGAAGTGCTGGAGAGCCGCAGGCAGGGCAATGTGCAGAAGCGGCTGGGCAGGAAGCAGAAGTTCGGGAAAGCCCATGTGCGCTGGCGGGGAAAGGGAGCAGCCGCGCTGTTCTACAGGCAGCTGCTGGAGTACAAGAAGAACAGGTTCTTCCTGTTTGATTTCCATACGGTCATCTCGCTGCTGATAGGGGCAGGGCTGGCTTATCTGTATGCCCGGGAAGGGGGCTTCGGTTTCATGGAGGGCTATAAGGCTTTCGTGATGCCGGTGGTGTCGGCGTATCTGATTTTTGTTTTCAACGCCTTCAACGGAAAGTGGGGCAAGGAGCTGGCCTCCCCTTATACCTACCTGATTCCGGACAGCCCTTTCCGGAAGTTGATGGGAGCTACCATGATGCAGCATGTGCAGAGCCTTGTGAACGGCTGCCTGCTCATCCTGCCGGGAGCCGTGGCCATGGAGATTGGGACTCTTTGCATGGTGCTGAGCATTGTGTTCTATGTGGAGTTGTCCGCCAATAAGCTGTACGCCCTGGCGGTGGCGGAGGCGGTGACAGGCAGCACGCTGGGCACAATGGGGCGGCAGATGTTCCATATGCTGTTCCACAGCATCGCCATATTCGTGGCAGTGATGGGGGCCATGGCGGGCATGCTGACCGGGACTGTGCTGACGGCGCTGGTGCTGATGGATGTGTTCCTGGCGCTGATTACCATCGTGTTCCTGGTGATAGCCATGCTGAACTTCTATCACATGGAAGCGGTGCGGTAAGGGCATCACTTCTCGGAAGCCTGTCCTTCAGCGCAGGATTTGACATAGTTCACATAATGGAGAACGGCAATCTGGGAGACGGAGTCCATGGAAAGGACCGTGTTGACGATGTCCTGGGCCGTATATTCCGGGGTGATGTATTGATTCAGGACTTCCGGCGGGCAGCGATATCCCGAGCGGCCCAGCAGATAGTCCGTGGTGACATGGAAGAATTCCGCCAGCCTGCACAAAGTGGCCAGGTCGGGGGAGTGCACGTTGTTTTCGTAGTTGGACACGGTGCCTACGGACATGTTCAGGAGAGCGGCCAGCTGTTTTTGGCCGAGTCCCTTTTCTTTGCGCAGAGTTGCCAGCGTTTCGCCCATTTCTCTCATCTGCCGCGGCCTCCTTTCCCGAAGCTGCCGATTCATCCTGTGTAAGAGATAGCAGAGCCTTGACCTGCCGCTTGGTGGGGAAGGCTCTTTTTGGCTGCTTATTCTCTCATTCTATAGGATTTGCCGTTTTATAAAATAGTATTTCAGGAAAACAATAATATTGCAAAAATATTTCAGGAAACGTGAAAAACGGAAAACGAAATGCGGCACATTGACTTTATGGATTCGGAATGATAAGATGTGAGTAAAATGAAAGAATGCGCAGCCAGAGGGCAGCGCGGAAAAGAGGTAGGCATGATCAATAGACTGATAGCGAAAATCAGGGAGACCAACGCCCCTATTGTGGCAGGGCTGGATCCCATGATGAAATTCGTGCCGGAGCATATCAGGAAAGCGGCATTCCATGAGCTGGGGGAGACCCTGGAAGGGGCAGGGGAAGCCATCTGGCGCTTCAACAAGGGCATCGTGGATGCCATCTGGGACCTGGTGCCCGCAGTGAAGCCCCAGATTGCCATGTATGAACAATTCGGCATTCCCGGCCTGATTGCTTTTAAAAAGACGGTGGATTATTGTAAGGAGAAGGGGCTGGTGGTAATCGGAGATGTGAAGCGGGGGGACATTGGTTCCACTTCCGAGGCCTATGCGGTGGGGCATCTGGGAAAAGTGCAGGTGGGCGGCAGCTTCCATTACGGCTTTGACGAGGATTTCGCCACGGTGAATCCCTACCTGGGCTCTGACGGGGTGAAGCCCTTCCTGAAAGTGTGCGGGGAGGAGAAGAAAGGAATCTTCGTGCTGGTCAAGACCTCTAACCCCAGCAGCGGGGAGCTTCAGGACAGGCTGGTGACGACCGGACAGGCGGGGGACGGCGGAGACCCAAGGCCTCTCTATGAGCTGGTGGGCAGCCAGGTGGCGGCCTGGGCGGAGGAATGCATGCCGGAAGAAGGCGCTTACAGTTATGTGGGCGCGGTGGTGGGGGCCACTTATCCGGAACAGGGTAGGATTCTGCGGAAGATCATGCCGAAGTCCTTCATTTTGGTGCCCGGCTATGGGGCCCAGGGCGGCAAAGGCGCGGATTTGGTGCACTTTTTTGACAAGGACGGACTGGGGGCCATCGTCAATTCTTCCCGGGGCATCATCGCGGCCTATCAGCAGGAGCAGTATGCCCGCTTTGGCGGCGAGGGCTACGCGGACGCGGCCAGGGCCGCCGTGCTGGCCATGCGGGAGGACATTGCCTCAGCGCTGAACGGGGCCCGTTGAGCCTTAAAATTTTCGCCCTTGTATTGACAATCGTCCTTTTTTGGGGGAAAATAAGAAGAAGCGGTTTCCGAGGCGGCGGATTCGGTATGGATTCCGTCTGCGGGAATACGGAGAAAGGATGGTAGAGGAATGACGAAGATAGATGTGGTTTCAGGTTTTTTGGGCGCCGGGAAGACGACGCTGATCAAGAAGCTTCTGAAAGAGGCCCTGGAGGGCAGCAAGACCGTGCTCATTGAGAACGAGTTCGGTGAAATCGGCATTGACGGGGGATTCCTGAAAGAGGCGGGAATCGAGATCAAGGAAATGAATTCCGGCTGTATCTGCTGCTCCCTGGTGGGGGATTTTGGCGCTTCGCTGAAGGAGGTCATCGAGACTTATTCGCCGGAGCGCATCCTCATTGAGCCTTCGGGCGTGGGGAAGCTGTCTGATGTGCTGAAAGCGGTGGAGAATGTGGCGGCGGATCTGGATGTGCAGGTGAACAGCGCCGTGGCGGTGGTGGATGCCTCCAAGGCGAAGATGTATATCCGAAATTTCGGGGAATTCTTCATCAATCAGGTGGCATATGCGGGGACGATTATCCTGAGCAGGACGGACAAGGTGAAGGAGGAGAAGCTGCAGGAATGCGTGGCGTTGATTCGGCAGCACAATGACAAGGCGACGGTCATCACAACACCCCTGGCACAGCTGGACGGCAAGGACGTGCTGGAGACCATAGAGGGCGCGGATAGCCTGGCGGAGATGATGCGTGAGATGCTGGAGCACGCCAAAGAGGAGCACGAGCACCATCACCATGACGGGGAATGCTGCCATGGACATCATGATGAGGAGCATGAGCACCATCACCACGACGGGGAATGCTGCCATGGACATCATGATGAGGAGCACGAGCACCATCACCACGATGGGGAATGCTGCCATGGACATCATGATGAGGAGCATGAGCACCATCACCACGACGGGGAATGCTGCCATGGACATCATGATGAGGAGCATGAGCACCATCACCATGACCATGATGGACACTGCAGCTGCGGCCATGACCACCATCATGCGGATGAAGTGTTCACCAGCTGGGGCAAGGAGTCTCCCGCAAAGTTCACGAAGGAAAGGATTGAGAGCATCCTGACCGCCCTGGACAGCGGCGAATACGGTGCCATCCTCCGGGCGAAGGGCATGGTTCCCGCGGAGGACGGCACGTGGATCTACTACGACTATGTCCCGGAAGAGCATGACATCAGAACCGGAAAGCCGGAAGTCACCGGCAAGTATTGCGTCATCGGCGCGGAGCTGAAAGAGGATAAGCTGGAAGAGCTGTTCCGCTGACAGCAGAAAAAGCAGAAACAGCGGCCCGGGGACGAAAAGGCGGCGGATGCAGGGGCGTGTGCCAGGCGGCTGCATCCGCCGGCCGGGCAGATGGGAGAGAAGATGAAGCCTGTATATATGATCAACGGTTTTCTGGAGAGCGGCAAGACGGAGTTCATCTCCTTTACGCTTGCGCAGAATTATTTCCAGGTCAGGGGCAAGACCCTCCTGATTCTCTGTGAGGAGGGAGAGAACGAGTACGATTCTGCCCTACTGGAGAAGAGCCGTACCGTGGTGGAGCTGATTGACGAGGAAGGGGATTTCACCCCAGCGCATCTGACGGATCTGGAGAAGCGGCACAAGCCGGAGCGCATCGTCATTGAGTTCAACGGCATGTGGAATTACAAGAACGCAAAGCTTCCCTGGTACTGGAAGATGGAGCAGCAGATTACCATCATTGACGGTTCCACGTTCCCTATGTACTATACGAACATGCGTTCTCTTCTGGCGGAAATGGTCCGCAAGTCCGAGATGATCATCTTCAACCGCTGCGACACGGTGAAGGATCAGCTGAATTCCTATAAGCGGAACATCAAGGCGGTGAACCCTTCCGCGGATGTGATTTTTGAGGATGCCCAGGGGGAGATTGACGAAATCTTCGAGGAGGATCTGCCTTACGATCTGAAACAGGATACCATCGTGCTGGACAACCAGGGGTATGGTATCTGGTACCTGGATTCCATGGAGCATCTGGAGCGCTATGAGGGCAAGAAGCTGCAGTTCGTGGCCATGGTGCTGAAACCGGAGAATTTTCCCCAGGGCTATTTCGTCCCCGGGCGCATGGCCATGACCTGCTGCGCGGACGACATGGCGTTTCTGGGGTATGCCTGTGAATTCGCCGGGGCGGGAAGCCTGAAGCAGAAGGAGTGGGTGAAGGTGACGGCCACCGTGACGAAGGAATACTGGAAGGATTACAACGGGGAAGGGCCCATCCTGCATGCGGTGAGCGTGGAGAAGACGAAAGCGCCCAAGGAAGAGATCATCAGCTTCTCATAAGAGACTTTGGCGGAAAAGGGAATTTCATGGAGAGAAAGAATTCCAACGAAAAAGAGATACAGCAGCTGAAGAACCGGTTCCGCGACCTGGCGGAAAAGTCCTTCCGACAGGGAATCTTCACCTTTACGGGATTTCTGGGGCTGAGCGAGCAGGATGTGTTCTGGCAGGAGGAGAGAGGGCTCTCCCATGCAGGGTACTGCCTCGGAGGCGGCTATGACGGGGCGGACAGGGTGATGATCCGCTTCGGAGATTCCGGGGAGCTCGGGTATGAGGTGCCTTTTCCTATCGTCTGCATCCATATCCAGCCCCTGGCGCAGAAATTTGCCGATGAGCTGTCCCACAGGGATTTCCTGGGGGCCCTGATGAACCTGGGGATTGAGCGGAGCACCATAGGGGACATCAAAGCTGGGGAAAGGCAGGCCTATCTGTTCTGCCAGGATTCCATCGCCGCATTCATTTGTGAGAATCTCCGGCAGGTGAAGCATACCCATGTAAAATGCGCTGTGGTGGAGGACATGGGGAGCCTTCCGGAGGAAGAGCCGCTGACTGTCGGCATACAGGTACAGTCCATGCGGGTGGACGGGGTGCTGGCCAAGGTCTACAACATGTCCCGGGAAAAGAGCCTGGATCTGTTCCGCGCAGGGAAGGTCTATGTGAACGGACGCCTCTGTGAGAACAATTCCCGTCAGCTGGAAACCGGCGAGACGGTGAACGCCAGGGGTTACGGCAAGTTTGTCCTGACAGGCCGGCCGAGGGAGACGAGGAAGGGAAAGCTGGCTGTGGAAGTGGCGGTATATCAATGAGATAAGGAGGAGGGGCGCTCTGTAGGAAGCAGTGCCGCAGCGCTGACAGGGACAGATATGTATTCGTACTCGATTGTACAATGGTTTTTCTTTTTTTATTTTTATTGTTTTGTGGGGTGGTGCATTGAGTCCGCCTATGTTTCGATTAAAACAAGGCAGCTGACCAACCGGGGGTTCATGAGAGGGCCGTTTCTGCCGCTCTACGGCAGTGGGGCCATCATGATGCTGGTGGTGTCCATGCCTTTTCAGGACAATATCTTCTTGGTCTATGTGGCCGGCTGCGTCGGGGCTACCATACTGGAATATGTCACAGGCGTGACCATGGAAGCTTTGTTCAAGGTGCGGTATTGGGACTATTCCCGGAACAAATTCAATTTCCAGGGCCATATCTGCCTGGGGACTTCCCTTGCCTGGGGGCTTTTGACCATTCTGATGACGGAAGTGGTCCATGTGCCGGTGGAGCGGTTCGGCCTCGGGATACCGGATATGGTGCTGAAGGGAGTGACTTATGTTTTGAGCGTCCTGATTTTCGCGGATTTCGCCCTTTCCTTCAAGGCGGCCATCGATTTGCGGGACGTGCTGGTGAAGATGGAGCAGGTCAAGTCGGAGATGGTGCATATCCAGAAGCGCCTGGACGTGATAATAGCGCTGGCCAATCAGGAGGTGGAAAACCGCAGGGCAGTCTTGGCTGAAAGCATGAGCATGGCCAGGGAGGAATGGACGGAGCGGATGTCTGTGCACATCGACGACATCAAGGCCGGCATCGAGAAGAAGATGGAACAGATGAAGGCCGGCAGTTCCGCCTGGGAGGAAAGCCATATGGACGGCATCCACATCCAGGAGGAGCTCCAGAATCTGAAGACGAAATATGCCATCAATCTGGCAGACCGCAAACGTCTGGGCAGGCTGAAGGATTTCTTCCAGCGGGGGTTGGTCTGCGCCAACCCTGGCATGACTTCCGTGAAGTTCAGGGAAGCCCTGGAGGAGCTGAAGCGCAGGACTATGGGGAAGGACGAGCCGGAGGATGAGGAGTAGGCGCGGCCTGCAGAGGGAATCACCTGCATTTGGTCGTTTGGAGAGAATGTTTTTAGCAAAACAGCACCTTGCTTTTGTCTGGGCGGGGTGCTGTTTTTATGGCTGATGTCTTAAGCAAATCTTAAATATTTCCCATGTTTTATGTTAATGGTTCTTTTGGTAGAATGGTTTTATGATGATCATGATTTCATAGGGCGGTGGTGTTTTGCAGAAGGGATTGCCATGGCCAGGAGGGATATGCCGGTATGTATAATATTTTGATCTGTGACGATGAGAAAGATATCGTAAATGCGCTGAAAATTTATCTGAATGACGCTAATTATGCGCTGTTCGAGGCATTTGATGGATGGGAGGCGCTGGAAATCGTGGAAAGGGAGGACATTCATCTGGTGCTGATGGATATCATGATGCCCAAGATGGATGGGATAGAGGCCATGGTCAAGATTCGGGAGAAGAGCAATGTGCCCGTAATCCTCCTGACGGCAAAGTCGGAGGACTCTGACAAGATATTGGGGCTGACAGTGGGCGCGGACGATTATATCACGAAGCCTTTTAACCCTGTGGAGGTCTCCGCCAGGGTCAAGTCCCAGTTGCGCAGGTACATGCTGTTGGGGGCGGGGAAGGAGCGCCGGGAGGTGCTCCGCTGCGGCGGCATCGAGCTGGATGATGTGCAGAAGAAGGTGTTGCTGGACGGTGAGGAGGTGGCCCTGACGCCCACGGAATATGAGATTCTGAAGCTGCTGATGCAGCATCCGGGGCGGGTGTTCTCACCCAAGGAAATCTATCAGAAGATATGGAACGATCTGCCCTATGGCAGTGAGAACACGGTGGCGGTACATATCCGGCATATCAGGGAGAAGCTGGAAATCAATCCGGCGGAGCCCAGGTATTTGAAGGTGGTTTGGGGGCAAGGCTACAAGTGTGAGAAGAAGTTCTAAGCCTGCAAAGCACGCAGGCTAAGAACTTCTAGGCTCGCATGAGCGAATAAATTCGCTCGCGGCCGTCTCACAGGTCAGAATGCCCGAAGTGCATGGGCATTCTTCCTGGTTTGCGGCGGGTTTTTGAGGGGGATTGGCGGAGTGGGCTGTGGGATGAGAGGAAGGGGGAAGTATGGGGTGTGTGGAGACGGGGGGACGTGGGGAAATGGGAAGATGGGGTGTGTGGAGATGTGGGGAATGGGGAGTGTGGAGACGTGGGGAATGGGAAAACGGGGAGTGTGGAGACGTGGGAAGATGGGAAGGTGGAGACGTGGGGAAATGGGAAAACGGGAAGATGGGGAGTGTGGAGATGGGGGAAGGGGAAGATGGGGAGTGTGGAGATGGGGGGAAATGGGAAGATGGGGTGTGTGGAGATGGGGGGAATGGGAAGATGGGGGACGGTGAGTTGGGGGACAGGGGGAGGAAGAGGATGGTGAGGTGGAGCGGGAGGATATGGATTGTTGGAAGGGGAGGAAGCGTGGCATGGGGAAGGAGATGAAGAGGGAAAAGAGGCGTGGGGACGGGTATCGGCTGACGGGGTCTGTGCTGGCGAAAATTGTGGTGTTTTTTTTGCTGGGGTTATCTTTTTTGGCGGGTTTTTTGGGAACGATGGTGTGTGTGTGCATTGGGAAAGAGGGGTTTTATGTTAACAGTTTGAATGAAGTGACTTTGGAGATGCTGAGTGGCCCCAGCAGAAGCGTTGCGTATTTGGTGGCCAATTATCTGGAAATGGGGGATGTGGAGGCTGCCAGGGAAGTATGCCAGGGCAAGAATATTGATATTGAGGTAAGCTGTAAGGGGGAGGCGGATCATATGGTCAGTATCTGGAGCACCTGGAGCGGATATGATACGGAATTCATCGTGGATACGTCCATTGTGCTTCATCAGCCTACAGGACTGGAGCTGAGCGGGCATGTGCTTCAGGAGGATGAGCCGTATCTGTTCCGGGCTTATCTCAGGCCTGGGTTTCCGGAGGCTGACGAGTTCCAGAGGCTGGAGAAGTTGGTCAGATATGTCTATGAGTTCAGATATGCTCTGATTGGTGTGGCGGCAGGTGGCATTTTCCTGTTCCTCGTCTGCTTCCTCTTCCTGATGTGCAGCGCGGGGCACCGCAACGGGCAGGAAGGCGTGGTGCCGGGGGTGCTGACGGGGATTCCTGTGGATGTGGTGACGGTGCTGTTCGGCGTGGTGCTGGCGTTTGTGGCATATTTTTGCATGGGGATCGGCTGGAATCTGAATGATGTGGAAGAAGTTGTCCTTTTGACGTTTTTGGGATTGTTCGCGGTAGTCTGGGGGACGATTTACTGTATGGATCTGGCCGCTCGGCTGAAGCTGGGGAAATGTTTCAGGAACAGCCTGGTCTTCCTGGTGCTGCGGGGAGGTTGGCGTTTTCTGCGCCTGATCTGCAGAGGGGCTGCGGGACTGCTGAGAGGGGCTCCGCTGATATTGACCACGTTGATTGCCTATTTCGGTCTCTTCATCCTGGAGTTGATGGGGGTATCCCGTTTTGTCTGGGAACAGGAAGGAGTGATGCTATGGCTTTTGGAAAAGCTGCTTTTGCTGCCGGTGGTCATGTATGTCGCCCTTACCTGTAAACGGTTTCTGAAGGCCGGCGAGGCGCTGGCGGAAGGCCATGGCGATTATAAGGTGGATACCGCCAGGATGTTCGGCGATTTCCGGGAGCATGGGGAGAACCTGAACAGCCTGGGGGAGGGGATTTCCAGGGCGGTGGCGGAGCGGATGCGCAGCGAGCGTCTGAAGACGGAACTGATCACCAACGTGTCCCATGATTTGAAGACGCCGCTGACTTCTATTATCAATTATGCGGATCTGATATATGAGGAGATTTCGGGAGGAGGCGCAGGGGCCGCTGGGAACCAGAGGAATGACGGTGTGGTGGGAAGAGCGGATTCCTGTGCGGCAGGTTTGCGTGCTGCTCGGACAGGAACCGCAGGCGCAAGTGCCTTAGAAGCGGGAGAGGCTGTAGGGGTTGGCGCTGTTGAAGCGGAAGGCGGCGCGGGCATGTCTGCGGAAGAGGAGGGCGGAGCTCCGGTGGGCAGGGATGGCGATGCTTCTACGGCGGAGGGTGACATGGCGGGATTCGGCAGCCCGGCAAATGCCAGGATAGCGGAATATTCCCAGGTGCTGCTGCGCCAGTCCAGGAGGCTGAAGAAGCTTCTGGAGGATTTGCTGGAGGCTTCCAAGGCCACCACCGGGAACCTGGAGGTGAACCTGGAGCCCTGTGAGGTAGGAGTGCTCCTGTCCCAGGCCGTGGGGGAGTATCAGCAGCGGATGGATGAAAAGAGGCTGGAGCTGATTGTAAGACAGCCGGAAGGATCGGTGCACATTATGGCGGACGGTAGGCATCTGTGGAGGATATTCGATAATCTGTTGAATAATATCTGTAAATACGCACAGGAGGACACCAGGGTCTATCTGAGCGTGGAGGCAAGTGAGGGATATGTACAGATTATTTTCCGGAACATGTCCAAGTACGCGCTGGACATTTCGGCAGAGGAGCTGGAAGAGCGGTTCGTGAGAGGGGACAGGTCGCGGCATATGGAGGGGAACGGCCTGGGGCTGTCCATCGCCAGAAGCCTTGTTGATATCCAGGGCGGTAGGATGGAGATTACGATTGATGGGGATCTGTTCAAAGTCCAGTTGATTTTTGCGGAAATCTGAACAAAATAAACTTGTGTCGGTGCAGTATTCTATGATAGAATACTTATGTTTGCGGCAGACCGCATGGATTCCGGCAGATTTTCCGGCTGCCTGATGAAAGGGGCGAAATGCTGCGGCTGCGCATAATAAGGAATTGTCTACAAATAACTGCTACGAGTTGAAAGCCGTTTTCCTTGTGTTTCAGGGCTTTTTCCTACAGAAGTTGTAGCAGTTATTTTCCGACAGTTCCTAAGGAGCTGAGGAGCTGCTTCGTGGCCTCTGCGATCAAGGGAAAAGCGTTTCAGTTGTTTTCCGGCAGCTCCTAAGACAGAAAGGTTGGGAATAGCATGGGAAAAGCAAAGGTTTATTTTACCAGAGAAATCACCCCGGAGGCGATGGTACGCATGTATGAGGCCATGGGCGTGGAGCTGCCCGGCAAGGTGGCGGTGAAGCTCCACTCCGGCGAGGTGGGGAACCAGAATTTTCTGCGGCCGGAGTTCATGAAGCTCGCGGTGGAGCGGGTAAAGGGCGCCATCGTGGAGTGCAACACGGCCTATGAGGGCGCGCGCAATACCACGGAGGCCCATAAGAATACCATGAAGCTCCACGGCTGGTCGGACATTGCCCCGGTGGACATCCTGGATGAGGACGGGGAATTGGAGCTGGCCATACCGGAGGGACAGAAGATTCAGAAGAATTTCGTGGGCGACCATATCAAAAACTATGATTCCATGCTGGTGCTGTCCCATTTCAAGGGGCATCCCATGGGCGGATTTGGGGGCGCCCTGAAGAATATTTCCATCGGACTGGCTTCTTCCCACGGGAAGGCTTATATCCATGGAGTGGGAGATGTGGAGGATTTCTGGGGCTCTGACCATGATTCCTTCCTGGAGTCTATGGCGGACGCCAGCAAGTCCATCATGAATTATTTTGGAGACAAGATTGTCTTCGTGAACGTGATGAAGAACATGTCCGTGGACTGTGACTGCTGTGCCGTGGCGGAAGACCCTGCCATGGGGGATATCGGCATTCTGGCCAGTACGGATCCGGTGGCCCTGGACCAGGCCTGCCTTGACCTGGTGTATGCTTCCGACGATCCGGGGAGAGACCATCTGCTGGAGCGGATTGAGTCCAAAAACGGTGTCCACACCGTGGAGGCCGCCGCGAAGATCGGGGTGGGCAGCAGGGAGTATGAGCTGGTGGAGATGTAGGCTGGATGTGACAGGGAAGCAGATAAAACAAACCGAAAAACAGAAAGAGCCGCGACAGAAGCGGCTCTTTTGCGCGCTATGCTCTGGCGGAGGTACGGCCAGGCAGACATGCTTTCCGGGAAGGGCGTGAAGGAAAGGGAGCATGTCGTGTCTGGAAATCCTGCCTAAAAGAGATGACATGGGGCCTGCCATGTGCGTCTGGGCGGAAGTGGGCATCGGAGGAACCGTAGGCCTGGGAATGCGATAGGATTTGATTCTATTGCAGGTCAGGTCCATTTTGCGGAGGACATGTATTTCTCCTCACAGTACTTGCAGCGGTATACTTCGTTCTGGGCGTCTGCCAGGCAGAAGATGTGGGGCAGTTCCTGTTCGATGGAGGTGATGCACCTGGGGTTGTGGCATTTGATGACGTTCTTGATCTGCTTCGGCAGGGTCAGTTCTTTTTTCTCTACGATTTCTCCGTTCTTGATGACATTGACTGTGATATTGTGGTCGATGAAGGCCAGCACGTCCAGGTCCAGCATGTCGATGTCGCATTCCACTTTCAGGATGTCCTTCTTGTCCATTTTGTTGCTCCGGGCGTTCTTGATGATGGCCACGGTGCAGTCCAGCTTGTCCAGCTGCAGATGTTCATAGATTTCCAGGCTTTTTCCGGCCTTGATGTGGTCAAGCACGAAGCCTTCTTCGATTTTTCCTACATTCAGCATTGATTCTGTCCTTTCTTGTGTTGCTTGTATCGTTATGAGTCGTATCGTTATGAGTCATATTGTTATGAGTCGTATTGTTTTGAACCGTATTGTTTTGCGCCGTATTGTTTTGAACCGTATTATTTTGAGATGTAATGTTCTGAGCCGTGTCGCTTCGGGACGTATTGTTCCGAACTGTATTTTACTGATTCGTGGATAGCCTTTCCGGCTCGGGCAGAACAGCGGTTCAGGCCAGCTCCAACAGCGTGAGGATCAGGGCCATGCGCACATAGACGCCGTACTGGGCCTGCCTGAAGTAGGCCGCTCTGGGGTCGTCGTCTATCTCCACCGAAATCTCGTTGACCCTGGGGAGGGGGTGGAGCACCAGCATGTCTTTTTTGGCCAGGGCCATCTTATCGGTATTCAGGATATAGAAATCCTTTAACCTGACATAGTCTTCCTCGTTGAAGAAGCGCTCCTTCTGGACCCTGGTCATGTACAGCAGATCCAGCTGGGGCATCACGTTCTCCAGACGGATGACTTCTTCGTAGGGGATACCCTTGTTCTTCAGCAACTCCGTGATGTAGTCCGGCACCCGCAGTTCCTCGGGGGAGATGAAGACGAAGCGGATATCGCTGTAGCGCACCAGGGCGCCTATCAGGGAATGTACCGTGCGGCCGAATTTCAGGTCCCCGCACAGGCCGATGGTGTAGCCGCCCAGAGAGCCTTTCAGGCTGCGGATGGTCAGTAGGTCGGTGAGGGTCTGGGTGGGGTGCTGGTGCCCGCCGTCCCCTGCGTTGATGACGGGGATGAGGGACTTCTCGGCGGCTACCATGGGCGCTCCCTCCTTGGGATGGCGCATGGCGCAGATGTCCGCGTAGCAGGAGATGACGCGGATGGTGTCGGACACGCTCTCGCCTTTGGAAGCGGAGGAAGAAGCGGCATCGGAGAAGCCGATGACCTTTCCGCCCAGCCTGGTCATGGCGGATTCAAAGCTCAGGCGGGTGCGGGTGCTGGGCTCGTAAAAGCAGGTGGCCAGTATCTTGCCGTCACAGGCGTGGGCATATTTGTCAGGATTGTGTTCGATGTCGTTGGCCAAATCGAAGAGCTCGTCCAACTCTTTTGTGTTAAAGTCCAGAGGACTCATCAGATGTCTCATAGGGTTACCTCCCGTGCGTTTTTTATGTTGCGGTATTTCGATATTTTTGCGCAGGGCCCCATTTTGCCTGCTGAGCGGCATGGGGCTATGTGAACCAGGAGCAGCAGGGCCTTGCGCATGCGGCCCTGCCCGAAAAAGGAGTCGAAGAGTTTTGGCTCTTCGACTCCTGATTATGATTGATAGGATAATAATTCTTCCACGGCCTTGCGTCTGGGAGCAGCGGGGGACTCTGCTGGATATCCAATGGGAATAAGAGCTACCAGCTCCCTCTCCGCGGGAATCTCCAGTAACTTCGTGGCTTCCTCCTCATCGAACAGTCCCATGATGACGGTGCCGAGACCCTGCTCATGGGCGGCCAGGCAAAATGCCTCTCCGGCGGCTCCCGCATCGTACATCTGCCATCTGTCGCCCTTGGGGGTGGAGAAGGAACCGTCCCTCTCGTAGCCGCTGCGGCCTTTGATGATGGTGACGGCGATGACCATGGGGGCTTCGTCCATGATTTTTCCGTTGCCGGGGAAGACGGCGGTGCATTTGGCCAGGGCAGCCTTCTTCTCGCCTTCCACTGCGATATAGCGCACAATCTGGGTATGCTTCCAGCTGGGGGCGTAGGACGCCGTCTCGACTACCTGCGCCAGCAGCTCATGGGAGACGGGCTGGTCCGTGAACTTGCGGATGCTTCTGCGGCCTCTGATACATTCGTTTGCAGTCATCTGTGAACCTCCTTTTTGTTGTGATATACTCTCGGAATCTCCAGACCACATATCATGCTGCTTACCGGAACTCCTTTGGGTCGGTTCCCCCACTTTTCCAGGTGCCGTTCTGACCCAATGCCTGATTCTGCTTCCTGAAATTCCGAGAGCCTATTGTGATTGATGCTCGCGGTCACAGAAACTTGCCATGCTGAGTATAAGATTCTGTGATTCGAACTTCTTGTGCTTCGGTTTGATTCCATGACTGGGCACCTGTAAGTCCCGGTGGAATCATGCCGGAATATTTCTGCTGCAACCATGATACCATGTCCAGGGGTGAGTTTCAAGTTTTAACAGTTGTATTTTGGAAAAAAATCCTCTATACTAAGGATGGCAGCCGGGAATGCGTACTGCTTTGCCTGAGACGGTTTCGCGGGCAGGGGAATCTATTGACGGCATCAGGGTCGCCGACGGCGGCTGTGCAGTGCCAGGCGGACTTTCGAAAGCGGTGCTGCATGTGGGGTGTCGAGGGCGACAGGATTGCCAGTGGGTTACGGAGAGATGTGTGTTGAGCACAGGAAAGGACAGGTGCGTGGAATGGAATATGTGGAAAGAAAGAGATGGATATTTTTTGGGCTTCCTTTTTCCTTTACGAAATATATGGTGAAAGAGGATATGATTACTGTTTCGGAGGGTTTTTTTAAGACGGTGGAGAACGACTGTTATATGTACAAGGTGCAGGATGTGACCCACAGCGCCAGCCTGGGGGAGAAGCTGTTCGGGCTGGGCACTGTGATCTGCTACACCGGGGACACCACTCATCCGCAGCTGTTATTGCAGCATATTAAGAATTCGAAGGAGATTAAGGAGTTCATCCTGAGGGAGTCCGAGGAGGCCAGGATCAAGAGACGCACGGTGAACATGCTGGATATCGGGTCGGAGGGCGCGGACGATATGGACGACTGAGGCATGGGGCCGGTTTTGTCTGCCTATTGGAAAAGTCTCTTTTTGGAAAAGCGTTTCCTTTGGTTCCTGTCACGGGTAGATTGGGCTGACGACGTGGATTTGGCTCCGGCTCATTGTCTGTCGGTATGGGAGGACAGGAGCTGTTCGAACAGGAGCCCCGCGCAGAACCAGTAGGGGGCGAAGTCCAGGCGGATGACGCGCCCTATGTTCCAGCGGCTGCGGTGATAGTCCCAGGGGCAGGATTTGCGCCTGGAGAGCAGGCGGCCGGTGAGGTATTCTATGGAGAAAATCAGTCCTGTGTAGGTAAGGCCCCGGGTCAGGGCAGATTTTCCCCGGAGCAGGCGGCTGATGGGGGACAGGATGGCGGCGCTGCCGTAGATGGGGAACATCCAGAGGGAGGTGTGCCCCTTTAGCGTCATGTCCCGGCGGCGCAGGGCGTCCATGGATGTGAAGAGGATTTCCAGGCACCAGCCGGTGAGGCCGCATTTCAGGAAGTTTTTCAGGAATCGTGTCAGGCATTGTGTCATAGGGAGGCTCCTTTGGGGGTATTGTGGGCAGTCCGGGGTGGAGAATGGGACTGTCGGTATCAGTATGGCACGGAAGGGGGAAAAATATTCCTGGAATATTTTCAGGGCAGGCTTATGGAAGCCGGAAGAGATTGGTGGTGAGTAGGTTCTCCACTATGCAGACGGCAGGCTTTTTGTCTGGCAGTTTGACGGTACGGAGGGGAGCTGTCGGGATTATCCGCTTTAGGACGGGGCGATGGTGCGCCAGTATGATTATGGCGGCAGCAGTTCATATACTTTGTTCCGTTATAAAAATAACGGCGAGACGGAAGGACTTTCCGGTCTGTTCCTGCGCGAGGAATTGTTGGATTTGGACAGAGACGAGCCCTGTCCTTATTTGCGGAAAGTCGGTTTTCGGAAATGAGGAATTTCTGTCTGGTGAGAAAAAGCAGACGAGGCCGGTTAGGCTTTGTGCCGGAGGGACAGAAGCCGGAGTCCGGTGAGGAAAGCTGAATCCGGCGCTGTGTCAGAGGGAGAGAGGACAGGTGGCAGATGAAGTATGCGGAAGCGCTTGACTTTATGGAGCAGATAGGGAAGTACGGCATTGTGCCCGGCCTGGAGGGCATCCGGGAGCTTTGCAGGCGGCTGGGGGATCCTCAGAGGGAGCTTCGGTTCGTCCATGTGGCGGGCACCAACGGCAAGGGATCCGTGTGCGCTTATATGTCCGCTGTGCTGCAGTGCGGCGGATACCGGGTGGGGAAGTATACTTCGCCTGCCGTGCTGGACTGGCGGGAGGAGATTCAGGTAAACGGAAGCTACATCGCCAAAGCGGCGGTGGGGCGGTATATGGAGCAGCTCAAGGCAGTGTGCGGCGAAATGGCGGCGGAAGGGCGGCCGCATCCTACGCCCTTTGAGGTGAAGACCGCCATGGCATTTTTGTATTTTCGGGACAAAAAATGCGATATCGTGGTGATGGAGACGGGGATGGGCGGGCTGTTAGATGCCACTAACGTGGTGGAGGACACCTGCGTGGCCGTGTTGACTTCTGTCAGCATGGATCACATGGGATTTCTGGGGAAGACGCTGCCGGAGATTGCGGCGCAGAAGGCCGGAATCATCAAGAGGGGCTGTCATGTGGTGACGGCAGTGCAGGAGCCGGAGGTGATGGAGGTGCTTGCGGGTCGGGCGGCGGCCCTGGGCTGTCCCCTGACCGTGGCCGACGCGAGGGCAGCGGAGCATGTGCGCTTTGGCCTGGAAAAGCAGCGGTTCGATTACGGCGGGCTGAAAAAGCTGGAAATCACTTTGGCGGGACAGTGCCAGATTGAGAATGCAGTGACGGCGCTGGAAGGATTGCGGGCGTTGGGGATTGGAGCTTTGGGGGGCGGAGAGCCGGGAGCCGGGACCTTGGAGAGCCGGGAGCCGGAAGCCGGGGCATTGGAGGGCGCAGAGCCGGAAGCCGGGGCCTTGGAGAGCCGGGAGCCAGGGATTGGGGCGGCGGATGGCAGGGCTCCTGAGGATAAAGAGCCAGGGGGCAGGATCCGTAAGCGGGAATTCCCTGTGAGGGAGGAAAGGCTTCGGCAGGGCATGGCGCAGGCAGTCTGGCCGGGGCGCTTTGCGGTGGTGGGGCGGAAACCCTGCTTCATTGTGGACGGGGCGCACAATGAGGACGCCGCCAGGAAGCTTGTCCAGTCCCTGGAACTTTATTTTTCCGGCCGGAGAATCCTTTATATCATGGGGATGCTGCGGGACAAGGAATATGGCAAGGTGATTGGGCTGACCCACAGCCTGGCCGACCAGATCATCACGGTGACGCCGCCGGGGAACCCAAGGGCCATGCCGGCCTATGAGCTGGCCGCCGCGGTGGCGCAGGTGCATGAGAAGGTGACCGCGGCGGACAGCCTGGAAGAGGCGGTGGAGATGGCCCGTCTCCTGGCGGATAAGGAGGACGTCATCGTGGCTTTCGGCTCCCTGTCCTACCTTGGCAGGATGCTGGAGATTGTCGGAGGAGGGATTCCGACAGGGGAGCTTAGATGACTACATAGATGAGAGCATGTATGATATGGAGTTGGATGTGTATGAGGCGCCCAGTCGGCACTATTCCTATGCGATGACAGATGTGGTGAACCACGATGCCTCCTATGGGAAGATACTTGTGCCGGAGGACTCCTGTGACCATGTGCCGGTCCCGTTCCTCTCATTGGGCGTCTCCGAGGTGAATGTGTTTGTGCTGCGGCATTTTGAGGGAAGCCTGAGGGAATATCTCGCTGCGGGGGGACTACGATACGGTCTTGATATGCTATACAGAGTTCATGATAGGCGCGCATGAGGATCCACAGTCGGCAAATTACAGGATGTTCACTTTTGAGTGAGAGGTTCTGTACTGCCGGGGATCGGCGCTGGGAGGGGTGGATAGAAATGATAGATGCGGATAAAATCAAAGAGGCGGTCCGCCTCCTGCTGGAGGGAATCGGGGAGGATCCTGACAGAGAGGGACTGGCCGAGACGCCGGACAGAGTGGCCAGGATGTACGGGGAGCTGTTCTCCGGCATGGATGCGGATCCGGCGGAACCGCTGTCCAGAGTATTTCACATAGCAAATAGAGGGAGCGGACGTTCTGCGGGAGACGCGGCTGTGGAAGGCGGCGCCCCTGCCGGGGATATGATCCTGGAGAAGGATATCGTCTTCCATTCCATGTGCGAGCACCATATACTGCCCTTTTACGGCAGGGCGCATATCGCCTATATCCCGGATGGCAGGGTGCTGGGCCTGAGCAAGCTGGCCAGGACGGTGGAAATCTACGCCAGAAGGCTCCAGATTCAGGAGCAGATGACAGGGCAGATCGCGGATGCCATGATGGAACGTCTCTCTCCCCGGGGCGTGATGGTGGTGCTGGAGGCGGAACATATGTGCATGACCATGCGGGGGGTGAAGAAGCCGGGCAGCAAGACCGTCACGGTGGCGGCCAGGGGGGTATTCCGGGAGGATGACGCGCTGCAGGAGCGGTTCTTTCGGATGCTGCGGATGTAGCAGACGGTTGGCGGCGGGGTGGGGGCTGCGCTGTCCGGCCGCTGCTGCCGGGCTTGACAGGATGTATGCGTGTAAGCGCAGCACGGGCCCGCTGGACGGACTGCCCTGCGCGGACTGCCCGGGCCGAACCGGCAGGACGTTGAGGGGCAGCCCGTGGCCTCTGAGTTCCGCGCGCCTGCCTGTGAGGGGCTCCCGGCCTGGGGCCATTGCCGCAGAGAAGAAAAAGTTTCCACCTGTGCGGTTGGATGCTCATTCGAGCA
>OFFF01000113.1_pt1 | contig 63135 bp, 58 predicted proteins | sample 1521301 | NCBI WGS metagenome assembly OFFF01 (sample SAMEA3504101, study PRJEB24116) | mouse gut metagenome | biome: mouse gut; feature: mouse-associated habitat; material: faeces | place: Denmark | collected 2011
AACAATACAAGGGAATTCTGCCGGGTGGAGAATCTGCCGGTGGAAGACTGGGCTCAGGCGGCACCGTGACTGGATGCGGTCCGCTCCAGCCTGCAAGGATCCGTCAGGATTCTATGCAAAAAAGGAATGGCTGCCCGTACCGGAGCCATTCCTTTTTCCATACCTTGAACAGATTGCTTTTTTCTACTGCGTCCTCAGCTCCGCACCCATGGCCTTGCGGAGCTTTTTCATCACCTGTTCCGCTGCGGCCTCGATTTCCTGGGACGTCAACGTCTTCTCCTCGGATCCGATGGTCAGGCGGATCGTCACGGACTTCTTTCCGGCGGGGACCTGCTTTCCTCTGTACTCGTCCACAAAGGCAGCCTCTTTCAGCAGGGCGCTGGCTTTCTTCTTGCCCAGGATGGCATCGTAGATGTCAGTCCATGTGGCATCGGGCTCAAAGAGCATGGAGATGTCATAGTCCGTCTCCGGGTACTCCGCCAGATGCGCGAACCGATTGGTCCTGGACTTCAGCGGCACGAGCTTCGTGGCGTCCAGCTCAAAGAGCATCACGGAAAGGTTCTTTACGCCGCATTCCATGGAGATTTTCTTGGCCAGAAGGCCCATGTCTCCGATCCGCTCCTCTCCCAGGAAGACATTCAGCCACACCACATCGTCCGCCCAGGCGGGTTTTTCTTCCTTCCGGAAGGTAAAGCTTTCCATGTGGGTGTAGCGGGGCATGTACGCAAGGGCGCCCTTGGCCTCCCGGAAAAGCTCGGTGATGTCCTTTTTGCTGCTGGCAAAGGCCCCTCCGATATGGCGGCTCTGCTGGGGCAGGGACTCGGATTCGTCATAAGGCGAACTGTAATTCCCGTCAAAGAACACCTGGGCCTCCTCAAAGAGGGAGAAGTCGTTGAAATACCGTTCATTCTTTACCACTGCTTCGCAGAGGTTGGGCAGCAGGGAAGAGCGGATGCAGCTTAGATTCGGCGCCGGCGGCGTGGACAGCTTCAGCACGCCCTCCCTGCCCGGCAGCAGGGCGTCCACGAACACATCGCTCATCCAGGGATAGGTGTAGACCTCCTGCATCCCGCAGCGGATTGCCAGGTACTCCTTGATATGCCGGAGGAGATCCTGATCCTTTTGATTGATGGACCCTGTAAACGTGGTGGTGAATTCCGTGGCCTCGAAATGATCGTAGCCATACATCCTGGCCACCTCTTCCATCACATCGTCCTTCATGGAGATATCGCCGGTAGAGCGCCAGGAGGGAGCGGTGACATGCATGTTGTCGCCGTCGATCGCCACATCGAAGCCCAGCAGCTCCAGCTTCCTGCGGATCACGTCATTTGCAAGCTCCTTCCCCAGGCGCTTCGCCAGCCATGTGAGGTTCACGTCGATCTCTGCCCGGTCAGGCTTTTTCACATATCGGTCACAGTAGCCGGTGACTTTCAGCTCAGGGTACAGCTCCCTGAAATACTGCAGGCACAGGGACAGGGCCTGGCCGCAGCGCTCCGGGTCGATGGCCTTCTCATAGCGGGAAGAAGCCTCGGTCCTGTTGTCATAGCGCAGGGCCGTCCTGCGGATTCCCGTGGACTCGAAATTCGCCACCTCCAAAATCACGCGCTTCGTGTCAGGCAAAATGGAATCCTTGGAGCCGCCCATGACGCCTGCCAGGGCCACAGGCTCTTTGGCATCAGCGATTACCAGGTCGTCTTCGCACAGCTTAAGCTCCTTGCCGTTCAACAGCGCCAACACCTCGCCCTCCGCGGCGGGCCTTACCGTGATGCGGTCCGTGATATGGTCCGCGTCAAAGGCGTGGGTGGGGTTCCCTGTGGCGAGCATGGCGTAGTTTGTGATGTCCACCAGGGCATTGATGGGGCGCATGCCCGCTTTCCAGATCCGGTTCCGCATCCGGTAGGGCGATGCCTTGACCTCCACGCCGGACATCTCCACGCCGATGTATCTGGGGCACCTGTCCGGATCCAGGATCTCCACCTTAAATTCCGCCTGCCCATCCGGCGCATAGGGCTCGATCTGGGTCAGAGGCAAATCATACAGAGCCCCGATCTCCCGGGCGATGCCGTAATGCCCCCAGAGGTCCGGACGGTTGGTCATGGATTTGTTGTCGATTTCCAAAAGGACATCGTCCATATCCAGAGCCTGCGCCAAAGGTGTGCCCGCCGGAACATCAAAGGCGCTCAGATCCAGGATCTCCGCCTCCCGGGACGCGGGGAACAGGTCGCCCAAGCCAATCTCGTCAGAGGCGCAGATCATACCGAAGGACTCCACGCCCCTTAGCTTGGAATTCTTGATCACCACGGGTTCTCCCTCCCCATGCCAGCGGACGATGGCGCCGGGGCAGGAGACTGCCACCCGCATCCCCTCCCGCAGGTTGATGCCGCCGCAGACGATTTCCTTGACCTCGCCTCCGATGTCCACCTTACAAACCCTGAGCTTGTCCGCATTGGGATGGGCCTGGATATCCTCGATCACGCCCACTACCATGTGCTCAAAACGGTCGGCCAGGTATTCCACATCCTCCACCTCCACGGTGGACATGGTCAGGTCATAAGCCAGTTTCTTCAGATCCATATTTTCCGGGATAGCCACGTAATCCCGGATCCATGATAATGATAATTTCATCGCTCCGCCCCCCTTATTTGAATTGATTCAGGAATCTTAAGTCCGCGCTGTGGAACAGCCTCACGTCGTCCACGCCGTAGCGCATCATGACCAGCCTGTCCAGACCGATGTTCACATAGAATCCCGTATATTCATCCGGATCCAGGCCCGCCGCCCGGAGCACATTGGGATGGGGAGAGCCCCCCGGCATGACCTCGATCCAGCCCACATGCTTGCAGACGCTGCAGCCCTTGCCCCCGCAGACCTGGCACTGCATGTCGATCTCAAAGCCCGGCTCCACGAAGGGGAAGAAGCCGGAGCGCATCCTTACGGGCACATCCGTGCCGAACACCTTGCTTAAGATGCTCTTGATCATCACCTTGCCGGAAGTGAACGTGATGTCCTTGTCCACAATCAGCGCCTCATACTGGAAGAAAGCCCTCTCGTGATGGGCGTCCGTGGTCTCGTTGCGGTACACCCGCCCCGGATAGACGAAGCGGTAGGGGGGCTTGTGGGTCTGCATATAGCGCACGCTCCCGCCGGTTAAGTGGGGGCGCAGGCAGAGCTTCTCGCAGGTCGCCCCGCTGTCATGCCCCTCCAGCCAGTAGGTGTCCATGCTCTCCCTGGCCGGATGGTTCTGGGGAAAGTTCAGCTTGTCAAAGGCGTACAGCTCGCTGGTGATGTCGTCCTCCTGGAAAATCTCGAAGCCCATGGAGCGGAAGGTGTCGTTCAAGTCATAGCACATCTGGGTGATGGGGTGCAGGCCTCCCTGTCTGGGCAGAATTCCCGGCACGGAACAGTCGAAATCCGGGGACACCTCCGAGGCCTTCAGCTTCAGCTCCGTCCTCTTTGACTCCACCAGCTCCGTCACCTGGTTCTTGGCCTGGTTCAGCGCAGAGCCGATCTGGGGGCGAAGCTCTGCCGCCAGGCCGGGAAGCTCTTTCATCAGAAGGCTCAGCGCCCCTTGCTTGCCGATATAGGCGCTTTTTACGCTCTGCAGCTCGTTTTCGCTTGCCGCCGCAGCTATCTTGGTCTTTACTTCAGATAGAATGCCGTTGATTCTCTCTTTCATTGCGGATGCTCCTTTCTGGTCTTTTGGCGGGCCTGCGCATAAAAAAACATCGCCGCCTGTCATTGGACAAGGGACGATGTGAATCGCGGTACCACCCTATTTCAGGGCATCTCCATACCCTGCACTCGTTTTGTGCACTGTGATCTGCTGCACGGACATCCGGCTTAACGCATTTTAGTCAATGCTTTTCGCGGGAAGGCTCCCATACTGAAACTTCCAAAAGAACCGCATGGGGCGCTTTCAGCCGACGACGTCCCATCTCTGCTTTTACGGATGCTTTTGTACTCACATATGTTCAACGCCTGATCGATGACCGATGCTGCACGCCGGTAGATTTTGTCACGAATCCCGACTGCAGCCCGCCGGCAGAATACCTTAGCCCATTTTCCTACGATAGATTCCGGCGGATTGCAATATATTTTAATACGGATCGGCTCTCTTGTCAAGCGGGAAATTCGTCCACTCGCCCGGTTTGGAAGCTTGCTTTAAGCGTAATACCGTGCCTGGGCATGCCACAGCTCATAATACTTCCCCGTCTCGTCCGACAGGAGCTCCTGGTGGGTGCCGGACTGGACAATCCTTCCCTCGTGGAACACCAATATCCGGTCGCAGAGCTGGCAGGAGGAGAGCCGGTGGCTGATGTAGACGGCAGTCTTGTCTCCCACGATCTCATCGAACCTGGCGTAGATCTCCGCCTCCGCGATGGGATCCAGGGCAGCCGTGGGCTCATCCAGGATGATGAAGGGCGTGTCCCGGTACAGCGCCCGGGCCAGGGCCACCTTCTGGGCCTCGCCGCCGGAGAGCTCCACCCCGTCGGAGTCGAATTCCTTGTAGACGGGAGTCTCCAGCCCCCTGGGCATCTCGCCGTACCGCTTTCCGAAGCCCACCTCATTCAGAAGCCGCTCCGCCTTCTCCCGATTCCAGGCAGCCGCGCAGGACACATTGTTGCCCAGTGGGACTGCCAGCAGGTTGTAATCCTGGAACACCACGGAGAAGATGTCCAGATACTGGCGGTAATCGTATTTCCGGATATTGAAATCATTCATGAGGATGCGCTCGTCACGTACTGGAATATGGTGAAGGCCACCGGGCGGATCTCCTGGAAGACGGCTGAGATCAGGGAATAATATTCCTCGATATTGTATTCGTTTATCCGCTTCCCGTTGAAATGGCTATGGTTTGTTTCTTTGAAAAAATACTTATTAAAAAATCGAGCGGAGCATGTTATACTTTTAAAGGCTGAGAAGATGTCCGTATAGAAATAGAGGCAAGGGAGGTACCACCATGAAACCAATCATAGCAATTCCCATGGGCGACCCGGCTGGAGTCGGCCCTGAAATCGTAATCAAGGCTCTGGCGGATCCGGAGATCGTAGGATGCGCCGCCTGTCTGGTGGTGGGGGACGGGGCGGTCTTAGAGCAGGCCATGACATTTCCGGGCATGCCGGGCCTGGCCATCCACCGCGTAGAGTCGCCGAAAGAGGGAGACTATACCCCCGGCATCCTGAACCTGATGGACCTGAACCTGATCCGGAGGTCGGATTTCTGCCTGGGAGAGGTATCGGGAGCCTGTGGAAGGGCGGCATACAAATATATAGAAAAGAGCGCGAAGCTCTGCCTTTCGGGCCAGGCGGACGCCATGGCCACGCCGCCCGTCAATAAGGAGTCCCTGCGGGCGGGAGGGGTGGATTTCATCGGACATACGGAGATCCTGGGAGCCCTGTCCGGCACGGCCGATCCGCTGACCATGTTCGAGGTCCACGGCATGCGGGTCTTTTTCCTGACCCGCCATATGTCCCTGCGGCAGGCCTGCGACGGCGTCACGAAGGAGCGGGTCATGGACTATATCGGCCGCTGCAGCCGGGCTCTGGAGAAGCTGGGCGTCCGCGGGGGCACTATGGCCGTGGCGGGCCTGAACCCCCACAGCGGAGAGCACGGAATGTTCGGCTGGGAGGAGGTGGAAGAGATAACCCCGGCGGTGGAGGAGATGCGCGGGCGGGGCTACCGGGTGGAGGGTCCCGTGGGAGCGGACTCCGTATTCCACCTGGCCCTCCAGGGCAGGTACAACAGCGTTCTCTCTCTGTACCATGACCAGGGACATATCGCCACCAAGACGCTGGATTTCGCCCGCACCATCGCCATCACCAACGGCATGCCCTTTCTGCGCACTTCCGTGGATCATGGCACCGCCATGGATATTGCGGGACAGGGAATCGCGGATGCGGTCAGCATGAAAGAAGCCATCCGCCTGGCCGTGAAATACGCGCCGGCCTTTACCGGGAAAGCGATACTCACCAGCGAAAAATCTGCCACCGGTTCATGATGCTTTCCGCTGGTGAGTCGGGTCACGAGGAAGAAGAGCATTCATGGCAAACTTTAGCGGCCGTCAGTATAAACAAAGGACAGGGGCGGCACCCTGTCCTTACGGCTTGCATTGCTGTTTCTATGTTTTTCACTATATCTATTATACCATAAAACTCCGAAAATTTCAAGTCTTGCATTTTTGCCCCATCCCACTATAATCATAGGAAACACAAGGAAAACGGGGGGGACATCAATGGAAAAAGACGATTTTCAGAAGGAACTTATCCATTTTAACGAAGTGGAGGGAATCATCCGGAACAAACTGGAGAAGCTGTACAGGGAGAAGGCTCCGCTGCAGGAGAGGCTGCTGCGGGAGCGGAAGGAGATGTGGGAGGACAACAGGCATCTGATACGGGATTTTGACGATGTGATCTTCCTGAACACCCAGGAGACGATAGTGAAATCCGTGGAGCAGCAGCTCGCATGGAATGAAGCCGATATACAGCAGCACACCAAAATGGAGAAATCCCCCTATTTCGGCCGCGTGGATTTCCAGGAGGAGGCGGGGGAGGCGGACACCATCTACATCGGAGTCTACAGCCTGACGGATGAGGAGTCCCAGGAGATATACGTGGTGGACTGGAGGGCCCCCATTTCCTCCATGTTCTATCAGTTTGATGCAGGCCCGGCCTGGTACGAGGTCCATGGGCATAAGAACCAGGTGGAGATCACGGGGAAGAGGCAGTACAGGATAGAGGATGGGCGCCTGCTCTCCGTGTACGACACGGATTCCTCCATGTACGACGACATCCTGGTTCAGGCCCTTTCGGAATATTCCGACCATAAGCTGAAGGTCATCGCAGGCAGCATCCAGAGGGAGCAGAACGCGGCCATACGCAGCGACACCAAGAGCTCCTGCCTGATCTACGGCCTGGCGGGCAGCGGAAAGACCAGCATAGGCCTCCACCGCCTGGCCTATGTCCTCTACCGCGACAGGGAGACCATAAAGTCCGAGAATATATTGATCCTGTCCAACAACAACATCTTCGGCTCCTACATCTCCACCATACTTCCCGATTTGGGGGAGAAGCCCGCCCAGACCAAGGTCTTCGGCGATTTCCTGGAGGCGTTTCTGGGGGAAGGGCTGGAAATCGAGGATTATTACAGCCAGCTGAAGAGCATCGAAGGCCCTTATGCCGAGGAGAGGATCAAGTGGATTCAGATCAAGTATTCGGCGGAGCTGCTGGAATACTGTATCCGCTACTTTGCCGAATTCCCGTTCCGGATTCCGGAGATTCGCTATGAGGGGGAGGTCCTGGTATCCCAGGAGCTTTTGCAGAGCAAGCTGGATGCCGGGCATTACCATACCTTTCAGTCCAGACGGGAGAGGCTGGAATACCTGGCCAGGAGGGCCATCGAGGATTACTTCCTTCTCCATAAAGAGGAAATACGCGACAGCATCGCGGAGCGCGGGATGGAACGGAATGAAGAGTTATCGGAAAAAGAAATATATGCGCTCTATAAAAGGACCAGGAATGAGTATGTCCAACTGGCGATGGACGGAATCGGCCGCCTGAACAGGCTGGATTCCGGGAAGCAGATGGCGGAGGTCTTCGCAAGGTATCTGCGCCGGGCGGAAGTGCCGGAGGGGGATGAGGAGGCGCAGAGGATGTTCCGCTCGCTGGAGCGGGGGAAGCTCCTGTACGAGGACGCGCTCTTCTATCTGTTCATCAAGGAGCTGATGGGGGAGGCGGCCCCGTTCTCCCAGATCTACCATACCGTGATCGACGAATCCCAGGATTACAGCCTGCTCCAGCTGTATATCGTGAGATATCTGTTCCCGGGGAGCAGCTTCACCCTGCTGGGGGACATCTATCAGACCGTGAATTCCGTGACCACCATGCAAAGGTATGAGGACTATGAAAAGGTCTTCGGGTCTGGCCTGGTCCGAATCCGGCTGGGCAGATGCTACCGCTCCTCCAGCGACATCAATGCGCTGGCGTTTAGGCTGATTGATGAGGAGGAACGCCCCATAGCGGAGGAGTACTCCTATTTCGCCCGGACTGTCAGGAAGCCGCAGTATGTGATATGCAGGGACATGTTCTCCTGCCTCGGGCCCATACTGGAGCGGCTGGAGAAGTACCGTTCCGTGGCGGTCATCGTGGACGGCGAGGAGGACGCCCTTGCGGTAAAGGCCCATCTGCAGGGGCAGAAGGAGGCCCAGCTCCTCATCTCCCCCGACGACGAGATGAAAAGTAGGCTGTCGGTCATTCCCCTGCTGCTGGCAAAGGGGCTGGAATTCGATGCCGTAATCCTGTTCGGCTGCATCCGTTCCAATGAAAAGAACGCCCATATGAGGCGCAAGGTGTATCTGGGATGCACCAGGGCGCTGCACGAGCTGTATTTCGTGGAGAGGGAAACGCTGCCGGAGGGGCTGCGGGAATGCGAGGGGTATATGGAGATTGTGGATTATTCCCGCGAGCAATGAGCCAAGCGGCCGTGCTTGCACGGCCAGTTGGCGAATGCCGCGAGGGGCAAATACCCCGCTGCTCTGCAGCGTTGCAAGCTTGATACCCCGTTGCTTGCAGCGGGGTATTTGATTATGGAAGGCCATGTACTGGCCTGCAAAGCGCCTCTGAAGTCCGGTAGCGGCTCAGGCCCTGGCCGGACTGCTGCGGGGCCTTGCCGGAAATCCCCGTAAAATGCCTGCCGGAAAGTGGACTTTTTGCCGCGGTATGTTATACTGACTACCTGAAGCATGCTGGAATCCATCGGCATGGGAAGGAGCCGGATCCGGAAGATGCTCATGGGGAGAGCCTGCTGCTGGTGTGCACACAACACCGAACTTGCCCCCTACACCCAGGATTGGGCCCTGTGCTTGCCAGGATGATGGCCAGGCAGAAGCCCCAGATACAGCACTGAGAGGATAGAGAATAAATACCCTAAAAGAGGAATGGCTGCCTGTATCGGAGCCATTCCTTTTTTGAAAAAAGTATTGTCTTTTTACTATATCTATGGCAGAATGAAGATACATAGGGTGCCCCGGGACAGGGGCCTGAAAGGAGAACATAGCTATGGACAAAATGAAAGTGGCAATCATCGGATGCGGAACCATCGCCAACAGCGCCCACATCCCCTCTTACATGAAGAACGAGGATGTGGAGATCAAGTATTTCTGCGACATCATCCCGGAGCGGGCGGAGGCTGCCGTGGAGAAGTACGGCTGCGGCAAGGCTGTGGTGGACTACAAGGAAGTGCTGGCAGACCCTGAGGTGGAGGCCGTATCCGTCTGCACCCCCAACCTGATGCACTCCGTGATCTCCATAGATGCGCTGAAGGCGGGGAAGAACGTGCTCTGCGAGAAGCCCGCGGCCAGGATCTACGAGGAGGCAGTGGCCATGCAGCAGGCCCAGCATGAGAGCGGCAAGGTGCTGAACATCGGCGTGGTAAATCGGTTCAACAACCAGGTGAACCGCATCCGCGAGTACATCCAGGAAGGCCGCCTGGGAGAGATCTACCATGTATACATCAGCTTCCGGGCCCACAGGAGCATCCCCGGGCTGGGCGGCGCTTTCACCACCAAGGAGATCGCGGGCGGCGGCGTGCTGATCGACTGGGGCGTGCATTATCTGGATCTGACCATGTACTGCCTGGGCGATCCCAAGGCCCTCACCGTGTCCGGCGAGACCTTCTGCAAGCTGGGCAGGGACATTGAGGGATATACCTACAAGGATATGTGGGCAGGCCCTCCCGTGAAGGACGGCATCTACGACGTGGACGATTCCGTCACCGCCCTGATCCGCACCGACGGCCCCACCTTCACCATGCACGGGGCCTGGGCGCAGAACATCGGCGAGAGCGAGACCTTCATCGACTTCATGGGCGACAAGGGCGGCATCCGCCTGCAGTACGGCGGGGACTTCACCGTGTACACCGCGGAGCATGACGCGCTGGTGAAATTCACCCCCGAGGGAAAGAGCGAGGACATGTTCCAGACGGAGATAGACTCCTTCGTCAGATGCATCCGCACCGGGGAGAAGCTGCCCTCCCATATCGACACCGTGCTGAAGACGGCCAAGATTTTGCAGGCCATCTATGATTCCGCCGAGCAGCACAGGGAGATCGTGCTGGATTGACGGCGCAGGGATGAACGTGATACAGTGCGCCAGGGCCTGTGGGCTTTGGCGCATTGTCTGTAAAGGGCGTACAGCGGAGACGGATAGAGCATTGGGAGGAACGGCAGATGAAGCTGATTATACCAACAATGGAATATGAAAAGGAAATACAGGCCTTCCGCCGGGAATTCCTGGCAGAGGGAGGGAGTATGGACGGATGCGGCTCCCTCAGGAGGCAGGAGCGGATTCAGGACTGGATAAAGGACGTGGAATGCTATCTGAAGGAGGAGACCTGTCCCCAGGGGATGGTTCCCGCCACGCAGTTCATTTATATCCGCGAGGACGATGGCAGGATGGTGGGGGCCATCCAGATCAGGCATTACCTGAACGATTATCTGGAAAAATATGCCGGACATATCGGATATTCTGTCCGTCCCTCTGAGCGCAGGAAGGGCTATGCCGCGCAGATGCTACATGACGCCCTCTCCCAGTGCAGGAGATTGGGTCTGGACAAGGTGATGGTAAGCTGCAGGGACGACAATGAGGGCAGCCGGAGGGTGATCCTCAGGAACGGCGGCATCTATGAGCGCACGGTGCACGAACCTGACAGGGATATGGATCTGGAGAGGTACTGGATATCCCTGGGAAACCTGTAAGTTCTCACTGCCATGGCCTTAGGGGGATCGCGAACCACAAAAACCAACACGAGATTTAGGAGGATACCAACATGATGAACGCTGCTCCCAAATGGAACAGAGTGTCCGATGCGGAAATGGTGAGGCGGCTGGAAAGGCCCGCGGGAAAAATCCATGTCGTCCTGGATACGGATACCTACAACGAGATAGACGACCAGTTCGCCCTGTCCTATATGGTCAGGTCGGTGGAAAAGCTGGAAGTGAAGGCCATCTACGCCGCGCCCTTTTCGAACCATCACTCCACAGGCCCCGCGGACGGCATGGAGAGGAGCTACCAGGAAATCCTGAAGGTGCTCACTTTGCTGGAGGCCGAGGAGCTGAAGGAGGTGACCTACAGGGGCTCCACGGGTTACCTGCCAAACGAAGACGAACATGTAATATCAGACGCGGCAAAGGACCTGGCAGAGCGGGCCATGCAGTATTCTGCCGGGAATCCGCTGTACGTGATCAGCATAGGCGCGATCACCAACATCGCCTCCGCCATCCTCCTGAACCCGGAGATTACAGGCCGCATAGTGGTGGTATGGCTGGGGGGACATGCGCTGGGCTGGCCGGACACGGAGGAGTTCAACATGGTGCAGGACATCGCGGCCGCCAGGATCGTCTTTGGCTGCGGCGTTCCCCTGGTGCAGCTTCCCTGCATGGGCGTGGTCTCGGAATTCGCCACCACGGGGCCGGAGCTGGAATATCATCTTAAGGGCAGGAACAGGCTGTGTGACTATCTCCTGGAGCATGTGCTGGACGAAGTGACCCTGCTGGATGCGGGCAGGTTCTGGTCGAGGGTCATCTGGGACGTGACCGCAGTGGCCTGGCTCCTGGACGGGGACTTCATGCAGGACTACCTGATCCACAGCCCGATCCCGGAGTATGACGGAAAGTACGCCTTTGACAATACCAGGCATTTCATCCGGTATGTCTATCATGTGAATCGGGACAGGCTGATGGGGGATCTGTTCGAAAAGCTGCGCAGATAGCTTCCGGGCGATTGGGGATTCGGAAGGCTTTGCGGGCAGGAAGCGGGCAGTCGCGCTGACATGGCCCGTCAGCCTGGCGTAATCTGCCGCCACTTCCCCGTGCGGTACCGGGCAAAGGAGATGGCCCAGTTGATCAGCCACCCCACGGGCACCGTGACCCACACCATCTGGATGCCGAAGACCGGGGCCAGGGACATGGAGGCCGCCACCCTGAAGAACAGGTTGGCCAGGTTGGCGATGGTGAACATCCTCATGTCCCCCGCGCCCCGCAGAAGCCCGTCCACGGCCATCTTGAAGCCGATGAGGCAGAAGAACCATCCCATGAAGACGAGGTAGTCGTTGCCCGTTGCCATGGCAGTCTCCGTGCCCTCGCTTCCCAGGAAGAATGCGATCATCGGGCTGTGGAACAGCTCCAGGGCCAGGCAGACCACAAGAGCGCAGAATATGACCATCAGATTGGCCGCATGGTATCCTGTTACGATGCGGTCTTCTTTTTTTGCCCCCAAGTTCTGGGCGGTGTAGGAGGACATGGCGTTGCCTATGGCGGCCATGGGCACCACGCAGATGGACTCCACCCGGATGCCCGCGGAGAAGCCGGCCAGGGCCTGGGGGCCGAAGCCGTTCACCACGGACTGTACCAGCATCATGCCGATGGAGATGATGGACTGCTGGAGGATGGAGGGCAGGGCGATCCGGGTCATGTCCGCCAGCTCTTTTTTGTCAAAGATGCCTGTCTTCCCGCACTCCAGCTTTTTCAGCACATAGAGGAACACCCCGAAGGACAGCAGGGCGGAGAGGCCCTGGGCGATCAGCGTGGCCCATGCCACCCCGGCCACGCCCAGGCGGAACCGCTGTACCAAAACCAGGTCCAGCCCGATGTTGAACAGGGAGGAGAAGACCAGGAAGCACAGCGGGATCCTGGATTTCCCCAGGGCGTTGAACATGGAGGAGATCACATTGTACATGAACAGGAAGGGCAGACCGCAGAAGTAGATGCCCAGGTACTGCACCGCCATGTCCAGCACCTCCGGGGGCGTATGCAGCGCCAGCATGATCTGGCGGCAGAAGGCCAGCCCGAATGCGGCCAGCAGGAGGCTGACGGCCAGGAAGGTCAGGAAGGCTGTGGACACGGCCAGCTTCATCCTGCTGTACTCCTTCGCGCCGAAGTGCCTGCTGACGATGACGGAGGCCCCCACGCCTCCGCCCACGGCGATGCAGATGAAGACATTGGTGAGGGCGTAGCTGGCCCCCACGGCGGCCAGGGCGTCCTCCCCCACCAGGCGGCCCACGATGGCGGAGTCGGCCATGGTATAGGTCTGCTGGAAGAGATTGCCTACGATCATGGGCAGGGCGAATACGATCAGGGCGCTGAGAGGCTTTTTCTGTGTGAGGTAGTCGTTTTTCATGTCTGGGGCTCCTTGTCTGGGATTTGGGCGATGGCTCTGGAGGCCCGCGGGCATATTTTCAAATTAGGTCTTGACATTTCCCGCCGGGACGATTATGTTTGCTTTATGTGGCATCTTACCTTATAATCAATATATGATGACATATCCACCATCTTATCAGATTCGGAGTACATTTTGCAAGACAGGAGAGGACAGAACGGATGAAGAATTTTAAATTTTTATTGGAATACGACGGGAGCCGCTACTCTGGATGGCAGCGCCAGCCGGAGAGGAACACCATCCAGGGGAAGCTGGAGCATGTGCTGGGGCTGATGTGCGGGAAGGAGACGGAGGTCATCGGGGCGGGGCGCACCGATGCGGGGGTCCACGCCAAAGGCATGGTGGCCAACGCCTGGCTGGAGACGGAGATGAGCTGCGAGGAGATCCGGGATTACATGAACCGCTATCTGCCCGACGACATCGCGGTGCGGGAGGTCAGGGAGGCCGCGGACAGGTTCCACGCCCGGTACAATACCACGGGCAAGACCTATCGGTACACCTGCCAGGACGGGCCTGTGAAGTCCGTGTTCGACAGGAAATACTGCGTCAGGCTGGACGAGCGGCCTGACCTTGCGAAGATGCAGAGGGCCGCGGAGCTTTTGAAGGGGGAGCACGACTTCCGGAATTTCTGCGTGAACCCCAGGATGAAGAAGTCCACGGTGCGGCATGTGGACAGCATTGAGATCAAACGGGAGGGAGGGTATCTGACCTTCACCATCCACGGCAACGGGTTCCTTCAGAACATGGTGCGCGTCATGGTGGGGACTCTCCTGGAGGTGGGCTACGGAAACATCACCCTGGATGAGGTAAAGGAATCCCTCACGGGCTTCGTGCGGCAGAAGGCGGGCCCTACGGCCCCGGCGGCGGGGCTTTGCCTGATGGATGTGGATTATAACTAGGGGATGAATTGGGAAGAAGCGGGTTTTCAGAGTTTTGACTGATATGTGCGCCGGAGCGCGCAAGGTGGAAAAGCATGAGGTTCATATTTTCTTATCTGAAGAAATACCGCGGGATGATAGCGGCGGCCATGACGATTAAGTCCATCGCCGCCCTGGGGGAGCTGATGCTCCCTTACGTCCTGGAGCATATGGTGGACGATGTGGTGCCCAGGCAGAGCAGGGCGCTGATTTTCGGCTGGGGCGCGGTGATGATTGCCCTGGCCGTCTTCGTGCGCCAGACCAATGTGAAGGCCAACCGGACGTCCACCAAGGTGGCCAAGGAGAGCATCTATGAGATCCGCAGGGATCTGTTCTGGAAGTCCCTGGGATTATCGGGGAACCAGGTGGATGAATTCGGCCTGCCGTCACTGAATTCCCGGATGACCTCGGATTCCTACAATGTGCAGAACTTCATCCGCAGCTTCCAGGCCATGGGGGTGCGGGCCCCGATCCTGCTGATAGGAGGCATCGCGATCACGCTGACCATGGACGTGGGGCTGGCGTCGGTCCTGTGCATCCTGGCGCCCATCATGATCGGGCTGGTGGTGTTCGTGTCCTGGAAGGGCATTCCCCTGTACGAAAAGGTGCAGCAGTGCGTGGACGACATCGTGCGGATCATGCGGGAGAACATCACCGGCATCCGGGTGGTGAAGGCCCTCTCGAAAGAGGATTACGAGATGCGCCGCTTCGGGGAGGCCAACGAGCAGATGGCGGGAAAGGACATCCGGGCGGGCATCGTCATGGCCCTGCCGGGGCCCCTGATGACTTTCGTGCTGAACGTAGGCCTGACCATCGTGGTGGTGGTGGGCGCTGTCAGGGTCAACGGCGGGCTCACCAGGCCCGGGGTCATCCTGGCCTTTCTCACCTATTTCAACATGATATCCATGGGGGTCATGGGCCTGAACCGGGTCTTTATGATGATGTCAAAGGCAAACGCCTCCGCGGCCAGGATCGCGGCGGTGGTGCACGCGGAGGACGAGCTGACGCCGCTGCCGGAAGCGGAGGCTGCGGTGACGGAGCGGGAAGATTATATTGTCTTCGACCATGTGGGCTTCCATTACGGCAGGGATTCAGCGGGCGCGGAGCATTTCCCAGGGCGGGCTGTCGGCAGATTCGACGGCCAGGGGCGGCAGAAGTCCCTGGACGATATCGACTTTTCCATGAAAAAGGGCGGGACGCTGGGCATCATCGGCGCCACCGGCTGTGGAAAGACCACGATCATCAATCTGCTGATGCGCTTCTACGACGCGGACGAGGGGGCTGTCTTCATCGATGGGAAGGACGTGCGCACCTATGACAAGGACGCGCTGCACCGGATGTTCGGCGTGGTGTTCCAGAATGACGTGATTTTTGCGGACAGCTTAAAGGAGAACATCGCTTTCGGCCGGGACGTGTCCCCGGAGCAGATGGACGCCGCAGCAGCGGACGCCAGGGCCCGGGATTTCATCCGGGAGTACGAAGATACATACGAACATAGGGCTGTAGTCAGAGGGGCCAACTTAAGCGGCGGCCAGCGCCAGAGGGTGCTGATCGCCAGGGCGCTGGCTGCGGCCCCGGATATATTGATTCTGGACGATTCCTCCAGCGCCCTGGACTACAAGACGGATGCCGCCCTGCGGAAGGCCATCCGGGAGCATCACGCGGATACCACTACGATCATTGTGGCCCAGCGCATCAGCTCCATCATGAGCCTGGACGACATCATAGTCCTGGAAGAGGGGAAGATCATCGGCCACGGCACTCATGATCAGCTGCTGGAGGGCTGCCCTATGTATCAGGAAATCTATCGGGTTCAGATGGGGGCGTAGCGTGAGAAGAAGTTCTAAGCCTGCAAAGTACGCAGGCTAAGAACTTCTAGGCTTGCAAGCGAAGGGATTCGCTTTGCAAGCCAGTCTCACGCGAAAGAATGCCCGGAGGGCATTCTTTCAGGTGGGTGCGGTGGCAGGTGCGGATGCGGTACTCAGGCAGGTGCGATGGCAGGTGCGGATGGGGTACTCAGGTGGGTGCGATGACTGGTGCGGATGGGGCGCTCAGGTTGGAGTGATGTCTGGGAGGAGAGGGATTATGGCATCGAGGGAGACTGTGCGGAAAAAGCCGAAGGATACGAAGGGGACGCTATTGCGTCTGCTTCGATATGTAGGAGCGTATAAATGGCTTCTGGCCTTTATCGTGGCGCTGTGCTTTGTCAGTAATTTCCTGGCGCTTCTGGGGCCCAGCATGGCGGGGGCGGCCATCAACGCGGCCTCGGCGGGGGCGGGAAAGGTGGATTTTGGCCAGGTTTACTATTACGCGGAGCGGATGCTGTTCTGCTATGTTTGCTCCTCCGTGGTCACGATCTGCATCAATATGATGATGATGTGCATCTCGAAATGGATTGCCGGGAAGATGCGGGGGGATGTGTTCCGCAAGCTCATGCGGCTGCCGGTGGGGTATTTCGACCGGAACCAGGCCGGGGACATCATTAGCCGGGTTTCGTATGATATAGATGTAGTCAGCACCTGCATCGCCACGGACGTGGTGCAGATACTGACCAGCCTGGTGACGGTGGTGGGGTCGCTGGCCATGATGATCTACATCGCACCCACCATGTCGCTGATGGTGCTGGTGACCATTCCGGCGGCAGTGATCTACACCGCGAAGATGCGGGGCATTACCCAGCCCAGATATTCTAGGCGCTCGAAGAATTACGGGATTATGAATGGTTTCGTGGAGGAGATGTTCTCCGGGCAGAAGACGATAATGGCTTACGCCTATGAGGACCGAGTGTCCGAGCGCTTTGACACCATCAACCAGAACGCGGCGGAGGCCTACTATGACGCGGAGTACTACGGCGTCACCATGGGCCCCTCGGTGAACTTCATCAGCAACCTGGGGCTGTGCCTGATTGCCATGTTCGGCTCCTTCCTGTATATGCTGGGGAACATCACTCTGGGGCAGATTTCCTCTTTCGTGCTGTATTCCCGCAAGTTCTCAGGCCCCATCAACGAGATTGCCAACATCACCAATGAGCTGTACTCGGCTCTGGCGGCGGCGGAGAGGGTGTTCGGCCTGCTGGACGAGGAAGAGGAGCTGGCGGACAGAAGCGGCGCCGCGGAGCTTGCAGGGGTGAAGGGCAATGTGGCCCTGGAGCATGTGTACTTCGGCTATGACAAGGGCCGCACCATCATCCATGACCTGAACCTGGAGGCGGGGGCAGGGAAGATGGTGGCCATCGTAGGCCCCACCGGAGCCGGGAAGACCACCATCATCAACCTGCTGATGCGCTTCTATGACGTGGACGGCGGAAGGATCCTGGTAGAGGGCGGCGACATCAGAGACTATACCAGGAGGAGCCTGCGGGGGGCCTATGCCATGGTGCTGCAGGACACCTGGGTGTTCAAGGGGACCATCTTCGACAATATCGCCTACGGCAGGGGGGGGGGCACCATGGAGGAGGTGGTGGCCGCGGCAAAGGCCGCCTATATCCATCCCTTCATCATGCGGCTGCCCTTGGGGTACGACACTGTCATCAGCGAGGACGGCGGCAATATCTCAAAGGGCCAGAAGCAGCTCCTCACCATCGCCCGGGCCATGCTCTACGATGCCAGGATGCTGATACTGGACGAGGCCACATCCAATGTGGACACCAGCACGGAGCGCAAGATTCAGAAAGCCATGCGGGAGCTGATGAAGGACAAGACCTGCTTCGTGATCGCCCACAGGCTGTCCACCATCCAGAATGCGGACTACATACTTGTGGTTGACAAGGGGGACATTGTGGAGCAGGGGAACCATGAGAGCCTGATGGAGCGGAAGGGATTCTATTATAAGCTGTATGTGGCGCAGTTCGAGTGATTCGGGATTTTCGCGCCATAAAGAGCCATATGCAACCGCCGGTTGACAGATTTCCAAGCGCAATTGGTAGTTGTCAACCGGCTTTTTTGCTACGATTGCTCCATCCCGGGGCGGCCGGAAGGGGACGTCGTCCGGGAAAGGGGCACGGCAGGTGCGGAAAGGAAAAGCCGCCGGAGAGCGGCAGGAAAAAATATGATTCTGGCAGATAAGGTCATGACATTGAGGAAGAAGAACGGATGGTCCCAGGAGGAGCTTGCGGAGAAGCTGAACATCTCCAGGCAGTCCGTGAGCAAATGGGAGAGCGGCGCTTCATTACCGGACATCGACAAGATTATCGCCCTCAGCAGCCTCTTCGGGGTCAGCACGGACTATCTTCTGAAGGAAGAGCTGGAGACAGAGCAGCCTTCCGAGACCGAGGACGTCTATGAGGCGGCAAAGGAGAGGGCGGTCTCCCTGGAGGAGGCCAACGGATTCATGGGCCTGGTCAAAAAGCTGGCGGGGCGGATCGCCTTTGGGGCGGGACTGTGCGTCCTCTCCCCCATCCCCATGATCGTGTTCAGCGGCCTGGCGGAGTACGGCGCGGATGCGGGAGTAAGAGGGGCGGCGGCCATAAGCGAGGACATGGCAGGGGGCTTAGGCATGGTCATACTCCTGATTCTGGTGGCCATCGGCGTGGCGATTCTGATCCTCGGCGACATGCACACGGAAAAGTACCGGTATCTGGAGAAGGAGAAGCTGGCCCTGCAGTATGGCGTGGAGGGAATCGTCAGGAAGCGGAAGGAGGATTTCGCGGGGCGGTACCGCTTCTGTATCGTGGCCGGGGTCACGCTGTGCATCATCGGCGTGGTGCCCCTGATGGTGGCGGCAGCCTTTTCCGCGGGAGACCTGGCCTACATCTATTGTACGGCAGTTCTGCTCTCCATGGTAGCTGTGGCAGTGTTCCTGTTCGTATGGGCGGGCAGCATCCAGGGCAGCTTTGACAAGCTCCTGCAGGAGGGGGACTACACCGTGGAGGAAAAGGCGCTCCATAAGAAGACATCCTTCTTCCCTGCGGTGTACTGGTGCCTGGTCACCGCGCTGTTCCTGGGCGTGGGCCTGTATACCGACAACTGGAGGTACACAGCCTTTATCTGGCCCGTGGCGGCGCTGCTGTTCGTGGCGATTCTGTACATCGTGAAGGAAGTGGCGAAGGCCAGGCTGGAGAAGGGGGACTGAGAGGGGACATGATAATCAGCGCAAGCAGGAGAACCGATATCCCGGCATTCTTTTCCGACTGGTTCCTGAAGCGGATTGAAGAGGGATATGTGTATGTAAGGAATCCCATGAACGCCCGCCAGGTGAGCAAAATCAGCCTGGCGCCGGAGGTGGTGGACTGCATCGTGTTCTGGAGCAAGAATCCGGCCCCCATGATGGAAAAGCTGGGGCGGCTGGAGGGATATGCGCACTATTTCCAGTTTACGTTGAATGCCTATGGAAGGGATATGGAGGCGAATCTCCCGCCTCTGGACGAGAGGATGGATACATTCCGGCGGCTGTCGGAGCGGCTGGGCAGGCACAGGGTCATATGGCGGTATGACCCTGTCATCGTGAACGGCAGGTATCCGGTGGAGTGGCATAGGGAAAGATTCGAATATATGGCGGACAGACTGGGCGATTTTACGGAAAAGGTCACCATAAGCTTTATCGACCTGTATCCGAAGATCGCGGGCAGCATCCGGGGGAAGGATGTCCATGAGCTGTCCCATGGCCAGAAGGAGGCCCTGGCGGAGAGCTTCGCCGGGATTGCCCATGCCCATAAGCTGAACATAGACACCTGCGCGGAGGACATCGACCTGGATGCCTTTGGCATAGAGCATGCCCGCTGCATTGACGACGGACTTGTCTCCGCGCTGCTGGGATGCGCCATGGACCTGGGAAAGGACAAGAACCAGCGGCCTGCCTGCGGCTGCGCCGAGAGCATCGACATAGGGCTCTATGACACCTGCCAGAACGGCTGCGCCTACTGTTATGCCAACCACAGCCAAACGACCCGCCGCCGCAATCTCCAGGCATACGATCCGGACGCGCCGCTGTTGTGCAGCCGGGTGACAGAGCTGGACAGGATCACGGAGCGGAAGATGAAGAGCCGCCGGGACGGGCAGATGCGGCTGCCTGGCTTGTGACGCAGGACAAAAATATACGAAAAACAAAATATTTATATATAAAAAAACAAGCATTGCCACCCGGAACCGGATATGTTATACTCAAAGCAGTAACCAGATTCTTTGAGCAGGATATTCTAAATCCAGGCCATGTGCCTGCAAGGCTTTTCAATCTGTAATTCCGTCATTCAGAAACCCTGCTTAATACCAGAAAATGAATATGAGGAGGGCAAATGGGTGAGCCGAACAATGCACTGGCGGTATATATGAACCGTCCTGACAGGATACGTTCAGTGCTGGAGTATTACATCGGAGAAAAGCTGCCGCAGGACTGGCAGTGTGTGGAGGCGAAAGGGTTCTATACTGTCCGGAACGCAAGGGGGAAGCTGTCCTTCCGCCAGAGGGATTTCATAGGAAATGCCAGCATGTGCGGGGTAAGCTTCAAGCTGGCCCTGGAGAATCAGGACTCGGTGAACCTGACCTATCCATGGCGCCTGATGGAGCTGGACTGCCTGGCCTATGGAAAGGGGATTGAGGAGGTACAGGAGCGGAATGTGCTTTCCCGGGAAAAGTATGGGAAAGGGGACGATTTTAAGTACCGCTATAAAAAAGAAAACCGGATTGAGCCTATTCTGCATCTGACCCTGTATTGGGGGAAGGAGAAGTGGCGCAAGCCCCTGACATTAAAAGAGATGATGACGGATATCATGGCGCTGCCGGAGAGGATGGCCGGGCTGGTGGGAGATTACAGGGTGAACCTGATTTCCATGCGCGCCATTCCGGAGAGCGATCTGCAGAAGATGGACTCGGATCTGAAATATGTGCTGGGATTTATGAAGCATACCGGTTCCAGGAAACGGTACGAGAAATATATCCGGGAAAACCAGGATTTTTTCTCAAGGATTCCCAGGAGCGCAGTGGATGTCATCGATGCCTGTACGAATATAAAAGATCTCAGGGAGAGCCTGCGATATACATTGAATGAGGAGAGCGGAGAGGAGGAAGGGGATATGTGCAAAGCGCTGGATGATATACAAAGGCATGCGGAGAAGAAAGGTGAGAAGAGAGGGAATCAGCGCACCAATAAACTGATTCAGCTGCTCCTTGCCGAAGGGCGCCAGGAGGATCTGCTCCGCTCGGCCACTGACAGGGTGTTCCAACAGCAGCTATTTCGGAAATACCATATCTGAACAGGGAAGGCGATCAGAGGAAATCAATCAGAAGAAATTGATTTAGAAGAAATTGATTATAAGAAATCGGATCTGCGGACAAGGAGATAAAAAGAGATGCCGCCACTTAGCGTAATGATAAAGCCCTCCTCGGGCAACTGCAACATGAGCTGCACATACTGCTTCTACTGTGACGAGATGCGCAACAGGACGCAGCCCTCCTACGGTTTCATGACGGAGGAGACCCTGAAGAACGTGATCCGCAGGACGCTGCTAAGGGCGGAGGGCCATATCAGCTATGCCTTCCAGGGCGGGGAGCCCACCCTGCGGGGGCTGGACTTCTTCCGGAAGGTCATGGAGTACCAGAGGCTGTACAACAGGCGGGGCATCCAGGTCTCAAATGCCTTCCAAACCAACGGATACGCACTGGATGACGACTGGTGCCGCTTTTTTGCCCAGCACCGGTTCCTGGTGGGCCTGTCCGTGGACGGCACGAAAGAAATCCATGATTCCCTGCGGCGGGGCAGAGGGGACATGGGGCCTACCTTCGACAGGGTGGCGGCCGCAGCAGGGCTGCTGGAGAAGCACGGGGCGGAGTACAACATCCTCACGGTGGTGACCAGGCAGGTGGCGGAGGACATCAAAGAGATATATCGGTTCTACGATAAAAAAGGATGGAGATACCAGCAATACATCGAGTGCCTGGATCCCCTGGAGAAGGAATGGGGACAGGAGCCCCACTCCCTGACACCGGAGGCCTATGGACGGTTTCTGGTTGACTTGTTCACGCTGTGGCATGAGGACTGGCGGCGGGGGCGGATGCCCTACAACCGCAAGTTCGAGAACTATGTGGCCATCCTCCTGGGGCGCATGCCGGAGTCCTGCGAGCAGAGGGGCATCTGCGGCATGCAGATGGTAGTGGAGGCGGACGGCAGCGTCTACCCCTGCGATTTCTATGTGATGGACAGGTACCGGCTGGGGAATTTCAACACGGACCGGGTGGACCACATTGACGCGAAGCGCCGGGAAATCGCGTTCGTGGAGGAATCCGGGAAGGTTTCGGAGGTCTGCAGGAGCTGCGGGTATTACAGGGTCTGCCGGGGCGGATGCCAGAGGAGCAAGCTGTTCTACCCGGAGGAGAAGGGATACAGGAGCTATTTCTGCGAGGGGTACAGGATGTTCTTCCGGGAATGCCTGGGGAGGCTCCGGGAGATGGCGGACTGGGTGGAAAAGGGCGCGGACAAAAGAAAGCATTCAGAATCAGGAAAGCTGCGGCGGTAGATGCTATACTGGCAATGGCATCCGGGACAGCCTGTCCGGGCAGATGCCGAAAAAACCGATTCGGAGGACGCGGCTTATGGAAGAGAATATTTTGGAGCATTACAGGAAGACGAGCACCTATACATACGCGGGGGCCTACGGGGAGTATTTCCGCTCCCTGCCGGATGATATTCCCATGCTGGGCAGGCTGGTCTGCGGCCAGGTGATACACAGGGTCACCCTGAAGGAGGGCAACACCAATGCCAATGCCACACTGCTCTACGGCGATATGGACAGATACCCCTGGTACAGGATGCGCTGCGAGGATGATGTCCTGCTGACGGCCCCGGCCATGACGGCGGAGCTGTTCCGCATGGACGGACGCGGGTTCGTGAGGGACAGGAAGACGGAAGACAAAATAGTAGTCACATGCCGCTATGTGTCCGTGCTCATGAGCGCGATCCTGAAAGCCAAAGGCATTCCCGCCAGATGCCGTGCCGGGTTCGCCCCTTATTTCAGGGAAGGGGTCAGCATGGATCATTGGATCAATCAGTATTACAGCCGGGAGGAGGGCCGCTGGATCACCTTTGACGCGGACGGGTTCTATGAGGAGAGCGGCATGCCCCTTACCCAGTACGACATACCGCAGGAGAACTTTGACTGGGCGGCGCAGGCCTATCTGGCAGTGCGCAGGGGGGAGACGGACGGGAAGCAGTTCCTTTATGCGGACTGTCTGGGAACCTGCTCCCTTCCCGCGCTGATTCGCTATCTGATCTATGATTTCCATGCATTGATGAACCAGGAGCTGACATACACCTTCCTGCCCGCTTATCTGGACGGGAGGCTGGAGCGGCTGACGGAAGAGGAGCTGGGGGAGCTGGATCTCCTTGCCGGGTGGATGGCGGATCCGGACAGGTATTTCGGGGAGCTGTGCGGGCTCTGGGAGCGGGAGCGGAAGCTGCGGATTCTGAACAGCCCTTTGGTGGCGATATCCGTATAAAAAATTTTTTAGTATATTGTAATCGGAAGCCGTATATGCTATAATGTAAACGGTTATGACGACTGAAATATGCATGACAGCACAAAAAGGAACGAAGCCCCGAAAGTAGTCTCAGTACTTTCGGGGCTTCTCCTTCTTTTTGGCGGAGAAGTGAAACGCTTGGGCTGGATTACCGACTACTCATCTCCGTCCAACCGCTTGCACAGATAGTATGCTACTATACTGGCCAACACAGAGACAACGAATGACTGAAATATGTCCATAACAGCACCCCCTTCCTGTCACCAGTATTGGGGCGGTAACAGGAAGATTGTACCATATCAGAACACATATTGCATTGTACGGATAGTCCAAAATGCGCCGGGCGATTCGCTTACCATTCCCTGGTTCTGGCCTCCTTCCCCAGCCGGATCAGCTCAAGCTGGTACAGCGCCAGCGGAACCAAGGAAAATACCGCGAAAACGCCTCCCAACCAGGCCCTGGCCAGTATCCCCAGCGCCACGGACATGGCGAAGAGGAACAGCCAGGGGGCCCGCAGGTTCCTGCAGTACTGCATCCTGTCCTCGTAGGTGGAGTGGAGTTCGAAGGGCCGCCCGTCATTCTCCTTCTCCACGATGAACAGTTCCCGGTTGAAGGTGGTGGAATTGGTGGCGATCCGGCCGCCTTTTTCCGCCCAGGGCCGCAGGCGCACCTTTCCCACGGAGTAGTTCAGATTGATGTTCTTGTAGAACACCCGATAGCCCATGCCCTCCAGAAACGCGCGGTACTGGGCGGCGCTTAGCTTCGACTTCCCGCCGATGAACTCCATGCGGTATCTCGTCCGGGCCGGCGGGCATTCCTCGAATTCATACAGCAGCTTTTCCGTGCGGATCAGCCGATAGCCCTTATCCGCCATCTTGTTCAGCCACCTTTCCTGGGCGATGAGAAAACTGCCGAAAAAGCGATAATATTTTTTTGCCATAACAGAATCCCTCCTTATGCTCTTGACTTCGTTCTTCTTTTTCTGAAAACGGTACGCGGTGCGCCTTATGTCTGCCGGATATCCATGATATGTGCCGCCACATCGGTCAGCTCCTGCAGCCGCCCGTATTCCCTTGCGGCGATTTCTCTGCCCAGGGGCGTAATCATATATTCCTTCTTCCTTCCGTCCCTGCTTTTCCAGGGGGCAGTGCCCCTGTTGCCCGAGGCGCCCTGGTTTTTCCGGTGGGTGCTGTCCGACGGAGAGGCATCCTCATTTTCCCGGTGGGCGTTGTCCCCGCATGTGGCGCTGCCCTCCTTTCCCCGGTGAGCGTTATCCTCGCATGTGGCGCTGTCCTCCTTTCCCCAGGGAGCGATCCAGCCCTTATCCGCCAGCGTGTTCAGCGCGCCGTATAAAGTGCCCGCCCCCAGCACGAGCCGCCCGCCTGTCTTCTCTTCAATGAATTGCATGACGGCATAGCCATGCCTGGGAGTGTAGAGGGCCAGCAGGATATAGAAGGTCACCTCCGTGAGCGCGCCGCCCTTGCCATAATCTCTCATAGAACCTCCTGCCATGTTTATTACGTTTACTGTAATAAATATATCACTAACCGTAATATCTGTCAAGCATAAAACAGCCGCGAAACACAAATCCGTAAGCATTGACGCGGCGGATTTTATATATTAGAATAGAGAGCGGAACAGAGACGCTTTTTATCTGTATCAGAGAGGAACGGACGACTATGAAGACACAGAATGAATTGAGGACATTATTGCGCTCCATCGACCATAAGAGCTACCCGGCCTACAAATCCCTGGCGGGTGCGTGGAAATTCGACCGGTACACGCTGGTCATCGACCATGTGCAGGGGGATCCCTTCGCCTCCCCCTCCAGCCTCCATGTGGAGATCACCCACGGGCTGGCGAAATTCCCGGCGGCCTATTACGCAAAAGACTGCTCCCGCATCGCCCTGCAGGACTTCCTGGTGAGGCAGGTGGGAAAGCAGTTCGAACAGTACAATTTCAAGGCCAAGGGCTCGGGGAAGAGCGGCCTGCTGTCCATCAGCCGCTGCGGACAGGCAGTGCTGGAGCGCAGTGCCTGCGAGATTACGGGAGACGGCCTGACGGTGCGGTTCCATGTGGGCTTCCCGGCCTTCGGGCGCACCATCAACGCGGGGGAGCTGGACAAGATCCTTTTCGACTTCCTGCCCCGCTGCGTGGAGTCCAGCCTGTTCTATGCCAGGCTGGACGGAAAGAAGCTGGAGCGGGTGGTGCACCTGGCGGAGGATCAGAGCGCCATGCGGCGCATCCTGAGGGAGGAGAAGCTGGTGGCCTTCGTGGCCAACGGCTCCGTGCTGCCCAGGAAGAGCGGCATATCCGACCTGCCCATGGCGGACAGCGTGGTCTTCACCTCCCCCCAGTCCATGGAACGGACTTTCGAACTGCCCCACAGGGGGAAGATCACCGGCATGGCCATCCCGGAGGGCATCACGCTGATTGTGGGAGGCGGCTATCACGGGAAATCCACTTTGCTGGAGGCCATCCAGATGGGAGTGTACGACCACATAGAAGGAGACGGACGGGAATTCGTCATCACCGAGGACACGGCCCTGAAGCTGCGGGCGGAGGACGGCAGGTCTATCCGGAACGTGGACATCTCCCTGTTCATCAACGACCTGCCCAATAAGAAGGACACCGGGAAATTCACCACCGAGGATGCCAGCGGCTCCACCTCCCAGGCGGCTGCGGTGGTGGAGGGGATTGAAGCGGGCACCAGGCTTTTCCTGATTGACGAGGACACCTCCGCCACCAACTTCATGGTGCGGGACGAGTTCATGCAGCAGGTGATCAGCCGGGACAAGGAGCCCATCACGCCCTTCCTGGAGCGGGCAGGGGACCTGTATGAAAAAGCGGGGATCTCCACCATTCTGGTGGCAGGCAGCTCCGGGGCCTTCTTCTACATCGCGGACCATATCCTGATGATGGACTGTTACCGCCCTGTGGACATCACGGAACGGGTGAAGGGGCTGTGCCAGGGGCATGCCGCGCCCAGGGTGCAGGCGCCGGGATTTGCGGTGCCCGCCTTCGACAGGGTGCTCCCGGCCTTCCGGAAAGCCCAGAAGGGCAGAGGGAGAGGATGGGACGGCAGGGAGCTGGAGACGAAGAACATCGGATACGGCGCAGGCGACGCGGGGAGCGGGAGCTTTACCGTGGCAGAGTCCCGCGGTGCGGGAGGAGGCCGGGGGTATAGAGGCTCCGAGGGCCGGGGGAACGGCGCAGACGGAAGAGGATATGGCTCCGGAGAGGACAGGGGGCATGGCGGAAGAGGACGCGGCGGCAACCGCGGCGGAGACGGACGCCATGAGCACATGAAGACGAAATCCTTCGGCCTGGAATCCTTCTCCATGGACAGGGAGGAAGTCAATGTGCGCTATCTGGAGCAGCTCCTGGATTCGGAGCAGGTGAATGCCCTGGCCCATCTGCTGCGGTACGGCTTAGAGGAGGTTATGGACGGAAAGAAGACCGTGCGCCAGACCGTGGAGGCCATCTGGAATGCCTGGGAGAAGCAGAACTGGAAGCCCTTTGCGGGCTCCTTCGTGCCCTGCGGCCTGGCCAAGCCCAGGATTCAGGAGCTGTATGCCTGCCTGAACCGGTTCCGGGGATAGCGGACAGACGGTACGGGAGCCGGAACGGAGGGTACATGAGAGAAAAAGAGCGCATGCTGTATGCCTGTCTGGGGGACAGCATCACAAGCGAGCAGGTGACGGGAATCGGAACCATGGTGTGCCGGAAGCTGGGCATGGAGCTTTTGGGCAATTTTGCCTTCGGCTGGGCCACAGGCTCCGACTGGCATGACGGGGAGGAGACATTGACGCCCTGCTGTCTGGAGGATCTGCCCAATGAATTCTCGCCGAAGAACGTATTGTCCAACCAGGTGAGGCGCCTGCTGAAGGCGGCAGAGGACAAGGGGCGCAGCCCCCGGGTGATCTACATCGCCATATCCACCAATGACGGAGCCAGGGACTGGAGGGAGGAGAGCCCCGTCCCCCTGGAGGACGACACGGAGCAGGTATGCAAAAAGGAATACGGAGCCCTCACCAGAAGGAGCCTGGGGAGCGCGCTGCGCTGGGCAGTGGAGACCTTGCAGCGCGGATGCCCCGGGGCGGAGATTTTCGTGGCATCTCCCCTGCAGGCCTGCGCCCCCGAGAGCGACCAGGCTGCCGTGGGCCGGGAAGCGCTCCTGATAAAGAGGGAGATCATCAGGAAAATCAGCGGATTCTGCGGGGTGAACTTCGTGGATTCGTACTACGAGAGCGGCTTTACAGGGGAGATCGCCAGAGACCATGGGCACATCCATCCGGATGGGGAATGGGCGGAGCGCATCGCGGAATATGTGGCGGCTGCTATAGGGGAAAAGATGTCGCTGTCGGAGTAGCCGGATCGGGAACCGCCTCGGGAGAACACGTGAGGCGCTGTAGGATTCGCATGGAAATGCGCGCTGGAAAAATGAAGAATGGCGTTTGCGCCGCAGACAGAAGTGGGATGCTTGCTGTCTGCGGCGCTTTTTTGCAGAGCTTATTGCGCGGTTCCGAAGGACACGCTGTCGAGGATGCTCTGGAACAGGGGAACGGCCTCGTCCATGTAGCTGTCGTGGATTATGTAGTCCAGGGAGACAAAGGCCTCTCCGTCCTGCACCAGCACATAGCGGTCATAGAAAGAATTGCCATCGTCATCCTGGGGGCTGCCAATGCAGTCAAGGGCAGGCAGCCCGCCCACTGTGGTATCCGTGACTTCATAGCCCTGTTCTGTCAACTGGCCCTTCAGATCTGCCAGGCTCCCTCCGCCCTGCAGGGTGAAGCCGGAGAGGTACAGCATGGACATATCCCAGGCATTGTCGTCCTCATAGCGGGAATAGAGGGACGTCTCCTCCTCGTCGGAATCATCGATCACCCACACATAAGGACAGGAAAGGGTCAGTCCCAGCCAGTCTATGGTGCGGGAAGCCATCACAGGCACAGGAACCTCAGGCTCCCGGGCCATGGCCGCGTCCAGCTCCTCCTGGGTGATGGAGATGGAGCAGGATTCGCCGGTGTCCGCCAGGATCTTCTCTGCCGCCAGCCTGGTGAGAGGGGCCAAAGTGGAGAAATGGTCGGCTCCTTCTATGACATAGCCGTGGATGTTCTCATTGTCCGTAGCCTGCTGCATCCGCTCCAGATTCTCGGAATTGCCGTCCCTGCCCTCGATGAGGAAGGTGGGGCTTTTCACATTGTCCAGCCAGTGGATGGGGGAGCGCATGGTGAACTCGTCCTCATTCTCCGTATCGAAGGTGAACTGGCTGTTGTTGTGGTACTTCACCTCGTCCACCGCGCCGTAGCAGAAGACCGCCCGGAACTTGTCCGTGTACTCGGAGGCCAGAAGCGCCCTGGTAGCGCCGGTGCTGTGGCCGCCCAGGTAGATGCGGTCCGGATCCACATAGGGCAGGGAGGCGGCATACTCGTAAGCGGAGACGATATCGTCCACCTCGCCGAAGAGGGCCTCATAATGGCCGGGATTGCCGTTTCCGCCCCGGAACGAGGGGTACATGGTCAGGACACCCGCCTGCCAGAAGGCGGAGCCGGTCTGGTCATTGTCCCAGGCCGGATAGCACCAGGGGAAGTCGTCGATGCCATTGCCCCAGCCGCCTACCACCCAGATGATCAGAGGGTGCTTTTCCCCGTCGCCTGGGTCGCTGGACACATAGGCCGCCAGGTCGCCCACCTTGGAGGAGTAGGAGACCAGGTCGAAGAGGCCCTCCGGAGGCTCCGGGACGGCATCGCTGTCGTTCTCCTGCCTGGCCAGGGTGGTGGTGAACGCGTCATGGGCCTCGGCGAAGCTGCCGTAGCTCTCTACCAGGGCCTGGGCGGAAGCATTGTTCATCAGGAGATTTTTCTTGGGAGAAGAGGTCTGCTCCCGGGCGCTCTCGTCCCCGGAGCTCTCCTCCCCGGAGGACTGCCGGGACGCGCTTTCTCCCGAGGGGCTTTTGCTTTCCCCGGGCTGGGAGGAAGCGCAGGAGGCTGTGGCGAAAATAGTCGCCGTGGTCAGGAAAAGCGCAAAGGCTTTTCGGATTGAGATTGCTTTCATGAGAATTACCTTCCTTTTCTTCTAAGTTTCAGTTCTCTTATGAGCCAATATTATACCACTTAATCCAAAAGAATGGAAGACGGGGACATATAATGATACTGCTAGTGAATGCCGTTGACTTTTCAACGTATAAGACATAAGATTGAATAAAACACTGATGTCAAGACCTGTACGGGAAAAGAGTCCTTATGGGAATCTATCTATATCCGGGAAACAGCGGATTTCAGAGAATCATAAACAGTGAATATGTGGACAAAACAGGATTGATTGACCGAATCGCGCCATAAGCGGGACAGGGAGGATAAAGAAACCATGAAAAACCAGGACAAGACCGAGCTCTTCGAGAAGATGGCAGTACCCGCAGCGGTAAGGCAGCTTATCATACCCACGATTATCAGTTCCCTGATTACCATCATCTATAACCTGGCGGACACCTATTTTGTGGGCATGCTCAACGATTCTCTACAGAATGCCGCCGTCACTCTGGTGGCGCCGCTGATGCTGGCCTTCAACGCTGTGAACAACCTGTTCGGAGCGGGCACCAGCAGCATGATGAGCCGTGCGCTGGGGCGGCATGAGCATGACATGGTGAAGCGCTGCTCCGTAATCGGATTTTACTGTACGGTATTTTGTTCTGCCATGTTTTCCCTGCTGAGCATCCTGTTCCGCCCTGGCCTGCTTGCCCTGCTGGGCGCGGAGGAAAGCACCATGGCTGCCACCGGCGCCTATATGCAGTGGACGGTCTGCTGCGGAGCCGTTCCGGCTATTCTGAACGTGGTCATGGCGTACATGGTCCGGTCAGAGGGAGCTACCTTCCATGCCAGTATCGGAACCATCAGCGGATGTGTCCTGAACATGATTCTGGATCCGATCTTCATCCTGCCCTGGGGCCTGGATATGGGAGCCGCGGGAGCCGGGCTTGCCACTTTCCTGGGCAATACGCTGGCCTGCTGCTATTTCTTCGTGCTGCTGTTCGTCCGGCGGGGAAAAACCTATGTGTCCGTATCGCCGAAGCTGTTTTCCTTTGATAAAACCATCCTCCTGGGCATATTTGCGGTGGGAATCCCCGCCTGTATCCAGAATCTGCTGAACGTGACCAGCATGACCCTGCTGAACAATTTCGCCGCCTCTTTCGGCTCCGATGTGGTGGCTTCCATGGGGATAGCCCAGAAAATCAACATGGTGCCCCTGAACCTGTTCTTCGGCATGTTCCAGGGAATCCTTCCGCTGGTGGGCTATACCTACGCCAGCAGGAATTACCGGCGCATGAAGGAGACGGTCCTGTACAGCATGAAGCTGGGAATCTGCTGTGTGGCGGTGGTTTCAGTGGGATATCTGGTATTTGCGGGGGCGTTGGTGGGGATGTTCATGGATAATGAAGCAATCGTGGGTTATGGCAGCCATTTCCTGCGGGGCATGTGCCTGCAGCTCCCCTTTATGTGCGTGGACTTTCTGGCAGTAGGGGTGTTCCAGGCCACCGGCATGGGGAACAAGGCGCTGCTATTTGCTGTTCTGCGAAAGATTGTGTTCGAAATACCGGCACTCGTTATCCTGAATAAAATATTTCCTCTCTATGGGATGCCCTACGCCCAGGTCACGGCGGAAGTCCTTCTTGCCGGCATCGCCGGTTTCGTGCTGGTGAGGCTGTTCCGGAAGCTGGAGACGCGGATATGATTCTACCGTCCAGCTCCATTTTAAGGCATGCGTCTTGGAGAGAAGCGCCGTGGAAGTCAAACGCGTATTCGCGCAGTTCGCCAGGGGTATCTATTGGAGGGGGCATAAGACATAAGATTGAATAAAGTGATATCAAGTTCTGCATCGGGAAGGAGATTGCATGGGAATCTATTTCAATCCGGGAAACAGTGGATTTCAGAGAATCGTGAACAGCGAATATGTGGACAAGACAGGATTGATCCGCCTGATAAATGAGACAATCGGCACGGTAAATAACCTGACATGCGTCAGCAGGCTCCGCCCGTTCGGGAAATCCTTCGCGGCCCAGATGCTCTGTGCGTACTATGACTGCTCCTGCGATTCCCACAGCCTTTTTGACGATAAGGGGTGGCACAGAGGAAAGGGATTCCGCTGAAGGAAGTGCCGGATATGATTGTCGACGGGCTTCTGTATCTATTTTCCATACCTTTTCCATGCATCGCGCAAATTTTCATGGAAATCAGAAGCGTTATGGTGTAATATAGAAAGTAACTAAACTTTACCGGAAAGGAAGAATGATGAGATGAGATATTTATTTCAGGGAGATTCCATCACGGACTGCGGGAGAGGGGACTACGGGAACCCCTACGCCACAGGCTGCGGGTATCCGCGCCTGCTGGAGGCAGACCTGATGGCTCAGGACGGAGACTGCGAGGTGATGAACTGCGGCATCAGCGGCAACCGGGTGGTGGATCTGCTGGCCAGATGGAAGCGGGACTGCCTGAACCTGAAGCCGGATGTGATCACGATTCTGATTGGCGTCAACGATGTGTGGCATGAGTTCGGGAACCATGACGGGGTCAGCGTGCCGCTTTTCGAGGAAGTGTACCGGATTCTGCTGCGGGAGACCTTTGCCGCGCTGCCGCAGACGCGCCTCATCCTCATGGGCGCTTACGTGATGCCCGGCCCGGCCACCACGCCGGACTGGGATGTGTTCTCCGGCGAGGTGGCGGCCCGCAGGGAGGTGACGAGAAAGCTGGCGGAGGAGTTCGGACTGACTTACGTGGATTTGCAGGAGGCTTTTGATGAGGCCCAGAAGAAATTCCCGGCGCAGCGCTGGACCGGCGACGGCGTCCATCCCACTGCTGCGGGCCACGAGGTCATCGCCGTAGCCTGGAAGAAGGCGGCGGGAGTCTGAGACAAGCCCGCGGGCAGCAAGAGAGTGCCCGGGACGAAGGTGTGGCTGGGAGGGGGAAGCTCCAGGAAGCTGGTGGAGGGAATCTGGGGCTGAGACGGTAAACCGGCCGACAGCGGACGGTATCTGAAAGCAGGAAAGAAATCTGAGGCTGAGGCGGTAAACTGGCTGGAAGACAGCGGAAGGAAAAGAAATCATAACAGGAGGTATCAGGAGAAGGATGAAGATTTTAAAGGTGACGGACGAGGCATTCAAGAGATACGGCAGAGTGGTAGACAATGTAGATTTCACCGATTTGGTGGAGGAGCTAAAAAAGACCCCGGTTCCGGCGGATGTGGCCTACGAGCCCTCCGTGGAGGCGCTGGAAGCCCTGCCCGTGATGGAGGAACTGTCCAGAGTGGCCTACGGGGAGATGCCCATCCAGATCGGCTACTGCAACGGCCACAATACCAAGCTCAACGCCCTGGAGTACCACAGGGATTCCGAAATCAACGTGGCGGCAACGGACGCGGTGCTGATGCTGGGGCTGCTGGCGGACGTGGAGGCAGACCATACATACGACACGTCCAAGGTGGAGGCCTTCCTGGTGCCCGCCGGGACAGCGGTGGAGGTATATGCCACCTCCCTGCACTACGCGCCCTGCCATGTAGATGATGCGAGCGGCTTCCAGGTTGCCATCGTGCTGCCCAAAGGGACGAACTATCCCCTGAAAGAAGCCCATAAAAAGGTGGACGAGGCAAAGTCCGGCGCGGGCCTTTCCAACGAGGACGCCATGCTCACCGCCGTGAACAAATGGCTGATCGGCCACGCGGAAGGCGGACTGGACGAGGGGAGCTTCCTGGGACTGAAGGGCAGGAACCTGTGCCTTACGGAAGACTGAAGTGTGCACGGAATGAAGATTTTCTAAGCCCGCAAAGTACGCGGGACTAAGAAAATCTAAATCATTCCGGTAAGAATGCCAAGTGTAGGCATTCTTACGGACTTGCACCAGTTCATTAATTGTTTGTGCCGCCGTAGGCGGCATGACAGGAAGTAGGTTTTCGGCATATCCTGGAAGTGTGGGAAGAAGCAGTGTGCATTGTGTGTATATTGAAGAGACAGACAGGAGGGATTTACATGTTTTATATAGGAATAGATTTAGGAACGTCAGCCGTGAAGCTGCTGCTCATGGACAGCGAGGGGAAAATCGTGAACATCGTCTCCAGGGAATACCCCCTGTATTTCCCCCACCCCGGCTGGTCGGAGCAGAAGCCCCAGGACTGGTATGAACAGACCATCCTGGGAATCGAAGAACTGATTCAGGACGTGGACAAGGAGCAGGTTGCCGGCATCAGCTTCGGCGGCCAGATGCACGGCCTGGTGATCCTGGACGAAGACGATAATGTCATCCGTCCCGCCATCCTCTGGAATGACGGCAGGACAGGGGAGGAGACGGAATACCTGAATAATGTGATCGGCAGGGAGAAGCTGTCGGCGTACACCGCCAACATCGCTTTCGCGGGCTTTACCGCCCCCAAGCTCCTCTGGGTGAAGAACAGGGAGCCTGAGAATTTCGCCCGGATCGCCAAAATCATGCTGCCCAAGGACTATATCGCCTATAAGCTCACCGGCGTGCACTGCACGGATGTGTCGGACGCGTCCGGCATGCTGCTGTTCGATGTGAAGAACCGCAGATGGTCGGAAGAAATGTGCGATATCTGCGGCATCCGGGTGGGACAGCTTGCGAAATGCTACGAGAGCTATGAGGCCGTGGGTACCCTGCTGCCCCAGGTGGCGGCACAGCTTGGCCTCAGCCCTTCCGTGAAGGTGGCGGCCGGGGCCGGGGACAACGCGGCGGCGGCGGTGGGAACCGGAACCGTGGGAGACAATATGTGCAACATCTCCCTGGGCACCAGCGGCACCGTCTTCATCTCCTCGAAGCAGTTCGGCGTGGACAGATACAATGCCCTGCACTCCTTTGCCCATGCGGACGGCAGCTACCATCTCATGGGCTGCATGCTCAGCGCGGCTAGCTGCAACAAGTGGTGGATGGACGAGATCATCGGCACAAAGGATTACGCCGCCCAACAGCAGTCCATCGAGAAGCTGGGGGAGAACCATGTGTTCTTTCTGCCCTATCTCATGGGAGAGCGCTCGCCCCACAATGACCCGGAAGCCAGAGCTGTCTTCATCGGCATGAGCATGGACACCACCAGGGCGGACATGACCCAGGCCGTGCTGGAGGGCGTGGCCTTCGCCCTGCGGGACTCCCTGGAGGTGGCCAAGTCCCTGGGGATTGAGCTGAAGAGCACGAAGATCTGCGGCGGCGGCGCGAAGAGCCCCCTGTGGAAGAAAATCGTGGCCAATGTGCTGAACCTGAGGGTGGAAGTGCCGGAGAGCGAGGAGGGCCCCTCCATGGGCGGCGCCATGCTGGCGGCGGTGGCCTGCGGGGAGTATGCCAGTGTAGAGGAAATCGCCGCCAAGGTGGTGAAAGTGGTGGAGACCGTGGAACCGGAGGCGGAATTGGTGGCGAAATACGAGGAGCGGTATCAGCAGTTCAAGCGAATCTACCCGGCCTGTAAGCCCCTGTTCCGGTAGGCGAATATAAGGAGTAAGAGCCGGGGGAAACTGACTTCAGAGAGTCAGGGAGGCGGAAGCACGGGACGGCAGCAGACAGGAAAGGAGCGGAAGGGATGGCGAAAGCGTTCAATGTGACAGGAGCATGTATTCCGGAAGAACACTATATGGTCAGGCTCGACGAGAGGCTGCGGGAAATCAGGGAGCTGGTGGACGCAGGGAAGTATTTTTCTGTCAACAGGGCAAGACAATATGGGAAGACCACTGTCCTGATGGCCCTAGAGCGCTATCTGCAGAACGTGTATCGCGTGGTCCTGCTGGATTTCCAGACCTTTGACGCGGAAAAATTCCGCAGTGGCAGCGCCTTTGCAGCGGCTTTCGCAAAGTCCTTTCTGCGCGCTCTGAGGAGGGATAAGGAAGAAGGGAGCCAGGCGTTCCAGGCAGCCTTGTCCCGGCTGCAGGAATGCGCCCAGGGAGGAAGGGGCGAGTTCGCATTGATGGAGCTGTTCGAGGAGCTGAGCGATATCTGCGCTGCCGCTGACCGGCCCATAGTGCTGATGATTGACGAGGTGGACAGCGCGGCGGACAACCAGGTGTTCATGGATTTCCTTGCACAGCTGCGGGCGTACTATATCCGGCGTTCGCTGCAGCCCACTTTCCGCTCGGTGATTTTGGCCGGGGTGTGCGATGTAAAGAATCTGAGGAGGAAGCTTCGGCCCGAGGAGGAGCATAAGGTAAATAGTCCCTGGAATATAGCAACGGATTTCAAGATTGACATGAGCTTTTCACCCGGGGATATTGCGGGGATGCTGGAGGAGTATGATTCTGATTACGGAATCGGTATGGATATCGGGAGGATGGCCGATCTGATTCATGCGTATACTTCAGGATATCCGTTTCTCGTATCCCGGCTGTGTAAGCTGATGGATGAGGAAATCGGCGGGACGCAGGGCCGTGGCGCGCTGGAAAATAGTGTGAAGAAGAGGGCCTGGACGGAGGATGGATTCCAGAAGGCGGTGAGGGTGATTTTGTCGGAAAAAAACACGCTCTTTGAATCTCTGACAGGCGAGCTGACGGGATACCCCACCCTGAATGGGATGCTGCGCGCGCTGCTCTTCACCGGAAGAAGCATCGTATATAATGCGGACGACCCGGCGATGGATGCGGCTACCATGTTTGGATTCATCCGAAACCAATGCGGCGTGGCTGTCATCGCCAACCGTATCTTTGAGACGCGGCTTTATAATTATTACCTCTCCCTGGCCGAGATGCAGGGCCTGGAAATCTACAAGGCTTCTCTGCAGGACAGGAACCGGTTCATCGTGGACGGCCATTTGGACATGAGACTGGTTCTGGAGAGCTTCGCGATACATTTCAATGATTTGTACGGCGACAGGGGAGAGGCCTTTATTTCCTGCTCTATCTGAGGCCGATAATCAATGGGACAGGGAATTACTATGTGGAATCAAGGACGCGGGAGCTGAAGAGGACGGACATCATCGTGGGCTATCGCGGGGAACAATATGTGATAGAAATGAAGGTGTGGAGAGGCGAAGAATACAACAGGCGCGGTGAAGAACAGCTTGTGGATTATCTGGATGCCTATCACAAGGATAAGGGCTATATGGTCAGCTTCAATTTCAACAGAAAGAAGCAGATTGGAGTCCGTGAGATCGCGGTTGGCGGAAAGATATTGATAGAGGCCATCGTGTAAGGGCCGTGGGGCTTTATCGGGGAAGGGAGGCGCATCTGTCTATGGGAAGACCTGAGTATATTGCGTAGCACGGGCTATCGCAATTTTATAAAAAAGAGAAGATAAATTTGCTATAGCCGTGCTCTTTTCATGGCAGGAGAGGACTCGCCGGGCGAGGATTCGACTGTGGGAAAATACGCAATAAGGAGGGCGCGATGGGCTATAGGAGAGCAGAAGAGATTCTGCCGGCGGAAATCATAGAAATCATCCAGCGGTACGTGGACGGGGAGAATATCTACATCCCCAAAAAGGCCGGGAACAGAAGGCAGTGGGGCAGCGGCACCCCCATCAGGCAGGAGCTGCTGCACAGGAACCGGAATATCTACGCGGACTGGCTGCAGGGCGCGGGATGCGCGGAACTGGCGGGCAGATACTTCCTGTCGGAGAAAAGTATCCAGCGTATCGTGAAGGATATGAAATGTGAAATGCAATAAAAAAATATAGAGGAATACACGATACAGCCGGGGAGGAATCTCCGGCTGGTTTTCTAATGTCAAACAAAGAAAGGGGTTGAAATATAAGCATGGATAATGTATGATTTTGCAAAAGAAATAATACGGGGGAATAGTATGTACAATATTGGAATATGTGATGATGGAAAAAATACTTGTGCTGCAATTGAGGAAATGATATTGCAGTATGCTGAGAAGAACAAATTCAGAATGGATATTCAGGTATGGTACGCAGGAGAAGAGCTGTGCCAATATCTTGAACAGGGAGGTCATCTGGACATACTGTTTCTGGACATAGAGCTGATTAAGCTGACGGGGATAGAGGTGGGTGATTTTATCCGAAACGGGATGGAAAACAGAGGAATGCAGATTATTTATATTTCAGGGCATTCTGCATATGCGCAAAAGTTATTTAAGACTCAACCTATGGATTTCCTGGTCAAGCCAATCACTATGCAGCAGATAGAAGATTCTCTGGAACTGGCAATGAAGTTGACTGAGAGGAATTCGGAAAGGTTTGGATTCCAAAACGGTAGGGACTATTACTATATTTCATACGGAGACATTCTATATTTTGAGAGCAAGGGACGGAAAATAAAAATAGTAGCAGTGGGTGAGGAGGAAGAGTTTTACGGTGGAATCAGGGTTTTGGAGAAGAAACTGCCCAAAGAGTTTTTTGCGATTCACCATTCATTTGTGATAAATCAGGCTCATGTAGTACGATATGCCTATGAAACAGTGGAGATGGATAATAACACGATACTGTCAATCAGCAAAGCATATCGAAAACAGGTAAGAGAGAGGTTGTTAAAGGGATTATCATGACGGATTTCATTATTTGTGTTACCACAAACCTTTTCAGGATTTACATAATCAGCAGATTTATGCACATATTTTTGCAGGACAAAAATGAAAACGGCAGCAATCGGATGAGGCATGTGTTGGCATATGGGGGCTTTTTCATAGTCAATACGGCAACTTACCTGGCTTTTCATACGATGTGGGTCAATGTTGCCTGTAATATACTAGGAATCGGGCTGATTGCTCTGACATACACGAAATCGTTAAAGATGATTTTATTTGTGACCGCTTCCGTTTACATAATTAACATGGGATGCAGCATGGCAGCTATACTCCCATTTGTAGACTATAAGGACGGTATGGGATTCAATCAAATCTATGAAGTGCTGGATGTGTTTCTGGTGCTGGTCTGTGAGCAGATTACGGAAAAAATTGTGAATGCCCGGCGAAAGACAGAGAACATTCAGAACATCTCGTTTATTTTAGTGCCGCTGTGCAGCATCGGGATGATTTGTGCGATAGCCTATACGGAAAGCGGCACAAGAACAGGGATTGTGATAGTGAGCATCGGACTTATTTTGGTTAATTTTTTTGCTTTTTATCTATATAATATCCTGGCAGAAGCTTTGTTCCATCAATATGAAAATGAAATACTGCGGCAGGAGATTAAGGGGTATGCGAACCAACTGAATGTAATGCTGCAAGGTGAAGAAAAGGTAAAAGCGTTGCACCACGATATGAAACACCATATGAATGAACTGAAGATACTGGCGGCAAAAGGTGAGAACAGAGCCATTGAAGAATATATTGATGACATGCAGGAGTTTATGGTCAATCCGAATGAATTCGTGGCTTCTGGAAACTTTGAAATCGACAGTGTAATGAATTACATGCTTTACAGGGCAAAGGAAGAACAGTGCAATGTAAATGTAAAAGCACAGCTTCCCAAAACTGTGACCCATTCTTTTGACATCAATGTAATCCTGGGGAATCTGCTGGAGAACAGTATCGAGGCGGCAAAGCAGACAGAAGAGAAAAGGCTGGATATAGAGATTGAGTTGCATCAAGGCTTTCTGAGAATACAGATTGAAAACAGCTATGACGGGAAACTGGAAAAAGATTATGGAAAATTTCTTACAACCAAAAGAGCAAAGGAAAGCCATGGTATCGGCCTGGAAAATGTAAGAAAAATCGTGCATAAATATAATGGGATTATGGAAGCATGTCCTGATGGCGATTTATTTCGTGTCATTTTGCTCTTGTATCTGACAGAAGATAAAAATTGAACTCCTAAATATTACATGAATATAGCCAAATTAGTACAAGAAACGGCACGATTTGATTCTTTGTGCTAAACTGCTTTCAGAAAGGAGGTTGAACGCAATGAGAATGGAGAAAGCTAAAAGAAAAGTTGAACGTGCAATTGCGGCAATCGCTAAGAAATCTGCAAGCATTGAGGCCAATACTGCATGTTCATGCCTGGGCTATCAGCCAAAGGAATCCGAGAAAGTCAAAACTTTGCGGAAGTTTTGAAGATTGGAAAAAAGCTGGCAGGAATGCTCCTAAGAGACAGAATCATATCACCGGAAGAAGTAGAGATTGTGGAGTATGGCCTAGAAAACCTTGGGAGCAGCCTGCTGGGAATGTCTATTACGCTGCTGATAGGATATTGCTTTGGTTTCCTGCGAGGTAGCTTTTTGCTATGGTTGCTGATATTTCCCTTAAGAAAGAATGCCGGAGGGTACCATGCAGAGACAAAAGGCAAATGCTTATTGTATTCATCGGCAATTTTATTCGTGTCAGTTATCTGTTTTGTTCGGATTGAATGGCCAGAGATAGGTTACACATTGGTCACAGCGTTTTTCTTCGCAATTATATTTTTGCTGGCGCCTGTTGAAAATGAAAATAAACGTTTAGAGCAGGTGGAATATCGGGTCTATCGAAAGCGGGCGAGGATGGTATTATTGCTGGAAAGTACGTTGTTTGTGATAGCGTTGGCATTCAGGTGGGAGGAGCTGATTGCTGTGATAACGATAGGTTTCTTCATTGTGGGAATGTCTTTGATGATAGGAAAAGTAATATTGTGGAAACATAAGAGAATTGCTACAGGTATGATGTGCAGGATAGGATATTATTCTGGCAAAGGGTATAGGGACAGGGATTAATAGGCAACAATGAAATTGCCCCAGGCGCTTGAAGTATAATCAAACGGTTTGCAGCAAATTTTTGGCAAGTTGCCAAGGGTTACAAAAAACCGAGTGGTTTATTTGAGGTAGGACTACGAAAGCTTTATGAAATAAGAGAATTAGATTCCGATAAGTTATTATGGAGAGGTGAGGAGAATGTATTCTTTTTTACCAATTGTATTTTTATCAGCACTGTTTTTTTGTATGTATGTATGTTTTAAGCATCCAAGCAGCTTTGGATCCGGGACTGGCTATAATACAATAACATCTAGAAAATCAAAAAGAATCTGGGATTATGCTCAAAAATTAGCTAGTGACTATATGCGCAAGTTTTTAATTTGCTCAATTATATATAATTTTGTTTGGCTAATTGTTTATTTCGTTATAAAGAATTTGGTATGGGCTTCATCAAAGGTTCTTGTGATTTTTAATTTTATAATATTTTTAATTATGGTTCTAGGCTATTTTGTATGTGTTGAATATAAGCTAAAACTAGAAATTAAACAGGGGAGGGTGTAAAGATTGAAAACCTCAAAGTACAATATTTTTATTAAGTCTGATAAAAATGTAGGAGAGTACCTGTTAGCAAATTCACTAACCGGAGCAGTTTTTAAGCTATCAGGAAATGAAAAAAATTGCTTAATTCATATAGGAGCTGATTAGTATGAAAAAGAGTTTCTATGCAAGTGCATGTATATGTGGCATTCATGGCGGAGGGGCATATCTTGTTGACGATGGATTTCGCTTCCGCTGTCAGAAACTTACTATAGCGGACGAGTACAAGGACTTGCTGATTCCCTACGAGAAAATCAAGTCGGTTTTCGCGGCAAGATGGGTGCTCTTTATCCCTACAACGGTAATCGAAACGCAAGATAGGAAGACGTACCGCTTCCTGATTTTTAACAGGAAGAAATTCATAAGGTGTATAGAAGAGCAGCTTCAGTAAAAAACAAAATCCAGAGAGCGTACACTACCGCACAGATAGTGTACGCTCTCCCGCTCACAGCACCTTCGCCAGAAACTCCCTGGTCCTGGCCTGCTCCGGGGCGGAGAAGATCTTCTCTGGCGCCCCCTCCTCCACGATCTTCCCCTCCGCCATGAAGATGACCCGGTCTGCCATCTCCCTGGCAAATCCCATCTCATGGGTGACCACCACCATGGTCATGCCCTCCTTGGCCAGCTCCTTCATGACCTCCAGCACCTCACCCACCATCTCCGGATCCAAAGCGGAGGTGGGCTCATCGAAGAGCATGACCTCCGGATCCATGCACAGGGCCCGGACGATGGCGATTCGCTGCTTCTGGCCGCCGGAGAGCTGGCTGGGATAGGCGTTCGCCCGGTCAGAAAGCCCCACCCGCTCCAGCAGGGCCTTCGCCTTTGCCTCCGCCTCTGCCTGGGATTTCCCCAGCAGCTTCACGGGGGCCAGGGTCATGTTCTTTAAGATGGTCATGTGGGGGAACAGGTTGAAGTGCTGGAACACCATGCCCATCTTCTGTCTGTGGAGATTGATGTCGGCCCTCTTATCGGTGATGTCCACGCCCTCGAACAGCACCTGTCCGCCCGTGGGCACCTCCAATAGGTTCAGGCAGCGCAGGAAGGTGGATTTTCCGGAGCCTGAGGGGCCGATGACTACGACCACCTCGCCTTTTTTCACGGAGGCGTTCACGCCGTTCAGGGCCTTGATGTCGCCGCCGTCGAAATGCTTTTCCAGATTGATTGCCTGTATGATATCAGCGCTCACTGCTCCGCAGCCTCCTTTCCAGCTTCCCTACCAGGAAGGTGAAGAACATTACCAGTATCAGATAGATCAAAGCGGACATCAGCAGCGGGAACAGATAGTCGTAGCAGTTGCCGCCGATGATGTTGCCCGCATAGGTCACGTCCGTGAGGCCCACGTAGCCCGCCACAGCAGTCTCCTTCAGCAGCACGATGAACTCGTTGGCCAGCGTGGGGAGCACTGCCTTGAAGGCCTGGGGCAGGATGATGTAGCGCATGGTGGCCACGTAGCCGAACCCTAAGCTCCTGCCCGCCTCCATCTGCCCCCCATCGATGGACATGATGCCGCCCCGGATGATTTCTGCCACATAGGCCCCGGAATTGATGCCGAAGGACAGCGCCGCCACCATGACCTTGTTGCGGCTGGAGGCGAAGATGACGAAGTACATGATCATCAGCTGCACCACCGCGGGGGTGCCCCGGATGACGGTGAGGTAGACCTTTGCCAGCGCGTTGAAGAAGCCCAGGAAAAACCGCCCCGGCCCCTGCATCTCGGTGTGGTTCTTGTCCCAGGACACCCGGATCAGGGAGATGACCACGCCCAGCGCCACGCCGATCAGCAAGGCCAGCAGGGTCAATAGCAGGGTGTTGCCCAGGCCCTTTATGTACATTTGGTAACGGTCGTCGAAGACGAAGCTCTTGTAAAAGTCATAGCCCAGGTCGCTTAACCACTCGGGGCCGTTCAGGATCCAGTCCGGGGCCTCCAGGGGCCAGGTCTGTGAAGCGGATGGTTTCATGGGTGCATCTCCTTTTCCTCGAGAACTGCGGACGATTCCTTCCTTGCGGGCAGTTCTTTGATGTGGGCATGCCTTCCGACTGCTGCAGAGGGCATGATGCTTCCTCTGTATGGGAAGACGGTCACGGAATGGTCCGTGGGGGAACATGGCGCTTTCGTGAAAAAATGTGGGACCCAGTTTCCTGAGTCCCGACAGGGAGCCGTACTGTCGCGGGGCCGGGGCCGCCGCCATATGTCTGCAGGCTCTCAGGTGGCGGTATCCGTTCTCCGGGAACGGGCGTCAGGTCTTATTCCGCGCTGATGTACTTGTCGATGATGCCCTGGATGGTGCCGTCGGCGATCAGCTCCTGCAGCGCGGCATTCACGGCATCGTACAGCGCCTTGTTGTCCTTGCTCATGGCAGCGGCGTAATCCTCGGTGACATACTCGGTCTCCAGGATCTTCAGCCCCTCCACCTCGGCCACGAAAGCCTTGGCGGGCTCGTTGTCGATGACCACGCAGTCCACCTTGCCGGTCTTCAGGGCCTGTACGGCCTCGGCGCCCTTGCTGTAGCGGTCGATGGTGCCAAGCCCCTCATCCTCGATATCATCGGTGGTATAGATGTCTCCCGTGGTGTTGCGCTGCACACCTACCACATGGTTCGCGCCCTCCGCAAAGAGGTCGTCCACGCTGGCGATTTCGCTGTCCTCGGTGACGATGACCACCTGTACGCCGGTGGCATAGCTGACGGTGAAGTCCACCTCTTCCTGACGGTCAGGGGTGACGGTCATGCCGGCCAGTCCCAGATCGGCCTTGCCGCTCTTGACGGCCTCCGTGATGGAATCGAACTCCATATCATCGATCAGCAGCTCCAGGCCAAGCTTCCCGGCGATGGCCGCCGCGATTTCCGCATCGATGCCGGCAATCTCGCCGCCCTCCACGTACTCATAGGGCGGGAAGGCCGCATTGGTGGCCATGGTGAGCTTCCCCTCCACGGCGGTGGTAAAGCTCCCCGCCTCAGAAGCAGGGGGGGCGTCTGCGCCGCTCTCGCCGCCTGCCTCGCTCTCGCTGCTCTGGTCGGCCCCTGCGCTGTCCGCCTGGCTGCTCTCTTCGGCCTGGCTGCTCTCCTCGGCCTGGCTGCTTTCTTCCGCCTGGCTGCTCTCTTCGGCCTGGCTGCTCTCCTTCGGCTCGCTGCCGCAGCCGGCCATGGACAGTACCATGGCGGAGGCCAGTAATAACGCAATCCATTTCTTCATAATAAATATCCTCCCGATATGTATTCATCGGCCCCCTGGATGGAGCCAATGGACAGATACTAGCACTATATGCATAAAATGTCAATGGATTCTGTAAAAAAATAAGGAATAAATGAAATTGGATGAATATAGCATGGGATTATGCATGGATAAATGCATAAAAATTTGAGCAGACCATCCGCCGGGCCAGGCTTGCCGGGGGATTTACGGGTTGAATTGCAGGCCGGCTTATGCTATGCTTTACAATAAGCAGACATACTTCAGATACATATTTTATATTCACATCCGGCCCGTGGCATCGCCGCAGACCCGGGCCGAAATGAAGGAGGAAAACAAAATGAGAGTAATCATGTTTGACATCGACACCCTGCGGGCAGACCATATGGGCTGCTATGGCTATGGCAGGAACACCACGCCGGTGATCGACTCCATAGCGCAGGAGGGAGTGCGGTTCGATGACTATTACTGCCCCAACGCTCCCTGCCTGCCCTCCCGAGCGTCCATGATCAGCGGACAGTACGGCATCCACAACGGCATCGTGGGGCATGGCGGAACCGCGGCGGACATGCGCCTGCAGGGCAGGAGCAGGAGCTTTACGGACGAGCTCTCCGAGAACGGCCTGTTCATGCAGTTCCGCAGGGCGGGGATGCACACGGTATCCTTCTCCACCTTTGCGGAGCGCCACAGCGCCTGGTGGTTCAACGCGGGCTTCAACGAGTGCGTCAATGTGGGCAGGAGGGGCGGCGAATCGGCGGAGATGGTGACGCCCAAGGTGCTGGAATGGCTGGAGCGCAACGGGAAAGAGGACAATTGGATGATGCATGTGCACTACTGGGATCCCCATACGCCCTACCGCACGCCTCTGGATTATGAGAACAGCTTTGAGGGCACGCCCATGCCGGACGACTGGATCACGGAGGAGATTTTCCAGGAGCACCTGCTGCATATCGGGCCCCACGGAGCCAATGAGATCAACATGTGGAATGACCACAGCTTCGCCCACCTGCCCAAGCACCCCGGCAGCCTGAAGACCCTTGAGGAGGCCAGGCGTTTCCTGAATTCCTACGACGACGGCATCCGGTACACCGACGACAATATCGGGAAGATCATGGACTGGATGAAGGAGAACGGACTGTACGACGACGACCTGGCAATCATCATCACCGCGGATCACGGGGAGGATCTGGGGGAATTCGGCGTGTATGCCGAGCATGGCATGGCGGACGATCCCGTGTGCCGCATCCCTCTGATCGTGCGCTGGCCGGGGATGCGCAAGGGAGCGGTGGTGAAGGGCTTCCATGACAATACGGACCTGGCCCCTACCGTGCAGGAGCTCCTGGGCACCTCCATGGCTACCTGGGACGGCTTCCGCTATGACGGTGTCTCCTTTGCGAAAGCCTTAAAGGACGGCACGGACTGCTCCAGGCCCTATGCGGTGCTGACTCAGTGTGCCCATGTGTGCCAGAGGAGCGTGCGCTTTGACGATTACATCTATATCCGCACCATCCATGGCGGCTACCACCTGCTGCCGGAGGAGATGCTGTTCCATGTGAAGGACGATCCCCATGAGCTCCACAATCTGGCGCCGGAAAGGCCCGACCTTTGCGCCAGGGGGGCGAAGATGATCCTGGACTGGACGGAGCAGATGATGAAATCTTCCAGGTCGGATACGGATCCCATGTGGACGGTGATGCGGGAAGGCGGGCCGGAGCACTGCAGGGGAGAGCTGCGCAGGTACATGGAACGCATCGACGGCACGCCCCGGGCTTACGGCATCCCGCTCCTGGAGGAGCAGTACGGGACTCCCGGCCCTAAGAATGGCTTTCAATCGTATCTTTGATATCCTGCATATGGGTGTCCAGGACGGAGCTCAGCTTTGCGCATTCGTAGAGCTGGGCTTCTGTCTTTGCGATGACCTCCGGCGGCAGGTCCTTTTTATAGCGCAGCTGGTGTTCCAGGTTCGCCCAGAATTCCATGGCGATGGTGCGCAGCTGCACCTCCACCTTCATGAGCCGCTTTTCGTCCTGCAGGAAGATGGGGACCTCCACGATGAGATGGAGGCTGCGGTAGCCGTTGGGCTTGGGATTCTCGATATAATCCTTGCGCCGGATCAGCCGGATGTCGTCCTGCTGCAGGAGACAGTCCGCCAGCATATAGATGTCGTCTATGAAGGAACAGATCACCCGGACGCCGGCGATGTCGAAGATATTCTCCGCGATGGCTTCCAGCGTAAAGGGCAGGTTCTTCCGCACCATCTTGTCCAGGATGCTCTCGGGGGACTTCAGGCGGTTCTGGATGGCATCGATGGGGTTGCGGTCATGGTGCAGGGAGAAGCGCTCGTTCAGGACGCGGAACTTCGTCTCGATCTCCATGATGGCGCAGCGGTAGCAGGACATCAGGTCCCTGGAGCTGGCGTTGAGTCGCTGGAAGGCCTGGATAGTCTCCTGGTCCAGGGCTTCTATCAGCTTTTCTGGGAAGAGCTGCCTTGGTTCTTTTGTATCCATAAGAGTTCATTCCTTTCTGATTTACAGCCATTTTAGCATAGTTTCCCCGCCTTAACAATCCGTGGCCGCACATTTTATGGAGGAGAGGCCAGCCGCCTCTTTTTTTGGAAAAAAGGTTGAGGTGGATGCGGCGGGGATTTTCTGGTATGGTAGAAAGGAAGTGCGCGGGAAGGCAGCGCATGGAAGAGAGGATGCACGGAAGGAGGGAACCTTATGACCACACCCAAGCGTTTTGCGTAGCAGAGGCTATTGCAAATATAAGAGAATGAGGTAATAGCCTTTGCAGATCCGGAGGAACAGGATGCGCGGCAAAACTGCGCGCCTGTCTGTAAGAGGAGACGCAAAATGTGCTATTTGAATACAACTGAATATAGAATCATCCCCACATCAGGCTATCAGGTTCTGCGGAACTGCTCAGGCTGCGGCTGCAAGGCGGCCTATGAGAGCACCGGGAGCTTCCGCGTCAATGCAAACGGGAAGCGTATCGATGTCTGGCTGATCTACCGGTGCGGGAGCTGCGGACACACCTACAACCTGGCCATCTACGACAGGGTGAAGCCGGAGGACATCCCCGGGGAGGAGTACCGCCGCTTCCTGGAAAACGATGGGGAGACGGCTCTGCGGTACGGTATGGACAAAGGGATTTTCACGAAGAACAGGGCCGAGATAGATTGGGAGCATGTGGCCTATGAAATCCTGCCGATGGAGGTGCGGGAGAACCTGGAGAGCCGGGAACGTCCACAGAGCCAGGAAAATCCAGAGGGCCGGATAGGCCAGGGGCGGCAGGACGCTCTCCGGCAGGACCGGAGGGGAAGCAGTCTGCTGACAATCTATAACCCCTGGGGCCTGAAAATCAGGACGGACAAGGCAGTGGCGGAAATCTGCCAGATTTCCCGGAGCAAGGTCAGGCAGCTTGTAAAGGAAGGAAAGCTGGAGCTGCCGCAGGATTACGTTGGGAGTCGGATTGTGCTGGAGCTGGGCCGATGCCCCATCCCGGAAAACAATACACCGGTGCATGAATTCCCGCGTAATCAGTGCTAGATATCCGCGCCAGGACAAGGCGGAGGAAGGAGGCGATGCGGTGCATCGTCCACTGACGACAACGCAGTACCGGGGTGGACAGCCAGGGCTGATTGCTCAAGGATTCATGCGCCGGCGTACCGGGATCCGCATAAAGCGGAGGACAGGCTTTCCGGAAAGCAGGGATTCCGAAAAGCAGGGATTCCGAAAAGCCGCGGCATACATGGACAGACTTTTGAAAGAGGAAGATGAGGAAAAATGAGCGAATTTGAAGACATAAAAAAATGGCTGGCCGACACGGCGGATGAGCCTCTGGAGGAGATGGGGAGCTTCTTTGCGAGGCGCGTCAGCGGATACGAGGAGCACATGGCTGTCTGGCGGGACAGCTATCAGTGGATGGCCCGGCTGATTCCCGGGGAGGCGCGAAACCTCCTGGACATAGGCTGCGGCACCGGGCTGGAGCTGGACGAGATATTCCGGCTCCGCCCGGACATCAGTGTCACGGGCATCGACCTGGAGCCCGCTATGCTGGAGCGTCTGAAAGCCAAGCACAGGGACAGGGACATCCGATTGATTCAGGGGGACTATTTTCAGGTGCCCTTCGGGGAAAGCTGCTTCGACGCGGCGGTATCCTTTGAGACCCTGCACCACTTCAAGATGGAAGACAAAATAATCTTATTCCGGAAGCTGTATCAGGCCCTGAGGCCCGGCGGCTGTTACCTGGAGGCGGATTACATAGCGGAGTCGGAGGAGATGGAGACATACCTTTTCGCGGAATACGCCCGCAGGCGGGAGAAGAGCGGAATCGGGGCGGATGTGTTCGTCCATTTCGACACGCCCCTGACATTAGAGCATGAGATGGGCCTTCTGCAGGAGGTAGGCTTCGCCAGCGTGGAATGCCTGGGGTATTCCAGCGACAGCCATACGCCCATGATCCGGGCGGTGAAATGAGCCGGGAGAGGAAAGGGACCGCGCGATTTGCGGAGAAAGGAAAAGTGCAGTTATGATAGAATATCGCAGACTGGAAGAAAAGGAAATCTGCCGGGAACTGTTCGGGCAGTTCATCCGCCGCCAGGAGGTAGGAAAATGCTGGCGGCGGGTAGACGGGGAGTGGGTCATAAGGGACGATCCCTTCGTGGACGACTGGACGGAGGAGGATTACCGGAAGCTGGTGGCATGCCTGCAAAATACTCTGGCCACTGGCGGCTTCGTGTACGCTGCTTTCCGGGACGGCGCCTTGAAGGGCTTTGCCTCCGTGGAGGCGGCGCTGTTCGGGGGAGAGCAGGGCTATCTGGATCTGTCCAGCATCCATGTGTCCCAGGACATGCGGGGCCAGGGAGTGGGCCGGGCGCTGTTCCTGGCGGCGAAGGGCTGGGCCAGGGAGAGGGGCGGGCGCAAGCTCTACATCTCCGCCCACTCCGCCGTGGAGAGCCAGGCCTTCTACAAGGCCATGGGCTGCGTGGAGGCGGAAGTGTACCACCAGGGGCATGTGGAAGAGGAGCCTTACGACTGCCAGTTGGAGTGCGGGCTGTAGTTATGGCTGGAAACTCCATCACCCCGATACGGAGGGCAGGCTCCCCAGATTGTTGCCCTCGGAGCTGTCGGGAACCGATTTCAGGTATTCCGTGTCGCCCCTGTGGGCCACGCCCACGCCCTTGATATGGCCGGATTTCGCCATCTGCACGCCTTCCTCCTTGCTGACGGTAGAGCCGTCGGAGAGCTGATAGCCGTCGATCCTGCCGCTGTGCTTTACGAGGCCCACGATTTCCTTGGCATCGGATTTGGGCTGAGGAATCTCGTCCAGGGTGTTCTTCGCCAGAGCGGCGGTGAATTTCGTATCGTTTGCTCTATCTTCCATAAATATATGACCATTCCTTTCTGTTCTGTGGCCTGCGAATCTGAGTCGCAGACTCTATGGCTTCAGGAATAGTATTGCCCGCCTGGCGGGGAAAATCCCTGCCAGCTTTCGCCAGCTGCTGAAATGAAAGCATATAAGATATCATATGATATTCAACGTTTTTCGATTCTTCTTTAAGAATACATCTCAATCCAGATATAGAAGAAACAGATGTGGAATTCATTGCCCAGTGGTTCCCGGTCGTGAAAAAAACGCAGTGCCAGCAGCAGGATTCTTCTGTCCCACGATTATCGTCAGCCGATTGTCTCCGCCACCAGACGGGATAATCCGGAGGAGCTGGTCACGGAGGTCTGCTTCCCGGTGAGGAAGAATAATGGCATATAAAATCGTCTGGAAAATTACATATTTTTTAGAAAACATATGGAAAATTTGCTGGAAAACAGTTATAATTTAAGGACAAGCAATTATGACTATGAAAAGGAGGATCATTCCCATGAACAATTTGCCTGAAGTAAAAATCGGCATCGTGGCCGTGAGCCGCGACTGCTTCCCCGAGAGCCTGTCCGTGAACAGGAGGAAAGCCCTGATAGAGGCCTACACCGCCAAGTACGGCACAGACGCCATCTACGAGTGCCCCGTGTGCATCGTGGAGAGCGAGATCCACATGGTGCAGGCCCTGGAGGACATCCAGAAGAACGGCTGCAACGCCCTGTGCGTGTACCTGGGCAACTTCGGCCCTGAAATCTCCGAGACCCTTCTGGCCAAGCATTTCGACGGCCCCGCCATGTACATCGCGGCTGCCGAGGAGAGCCAGAACAACCTGGTGGGCGGCAGGGGCGATGCCTACTGCGGCATGCTCAACGCCAGCTATAACCTGAAGCTGCGCAACGTGAAGGCATACATACCCGAGAACCCCGTGGGCACCGCGGCGGAGTGCGCCGACAGGATCCACGAGTTCATCCCCATCGCAAGGGCCATCGTGGGACTGAGCAGCCTGAAGATCATCTCCTTCGGCCCCAGGCCCCTGAACTTCCTGGCCTGCAACGCGCCCATCAAGCAGCTCTACAACCTGGGCGTGGAAATCGAGGAGAATTCCGAGCTGGATCTCTTCGAGGCCTTCAAGAAGCATGAGGGAGACGAGAGGATTCCCGCCAAGGTGAAGGAGATGGAGGAGGAGCTGGGCGCGGGCAACAAGAAGCCCGAAATCCTGCCCAAGCTGGCCCAGTACGAGCTGACGCTGCTTGACTGGATCGAGGCCCACAAGGGCTATCGCAAGTATGTGGCCATCGCCGGAAAATGCTGGCCAGCTTTCCAGACCCAGTTCGGTTTCGTGCCCTGCTATGTCAACAGCCGTCTCACTGGCATGGGTATTCCGGTATCCTGTGAAGTGGATATCTACGGGTGTCTGAGCGAGTTCATCGGCACCTGCGTCAGCGAGGACGCGGTCACGCTGCTGGATATCAACAATACCGTGCCCGACGACATGTACGAGGATGCCATTAACGGTAAGTTCAGCTACACCCACAACGACACCTTCATGGGCTTCCACTGCGGCAACACCAATACCAAGAAGCTGTCCTCCTGCAGCATGAAGTACCAGATGATCATGGCCAGGACCCTTCCCGAGGAAGTGACGCAGGGGACCCTGGAGGGAGACATCATCCCCGGCGACATCACCTTCTACCGCCTGCAGTCCACCGCGGACAACAAGCTGCGCGCGTACATCGCCCAGGGCGAGGTGCTGCCCGTGGCCACCAAGTCCTTCGGCGGCATCGGCGTGTTCGCTATCCCTGAGATGGGGCGCTTCTACCGCCATGTATTGATTGAAAAGAACTACCCTCATCACGGCGCGGTGGCCTTCGGCCATTTCGGAAAGGCCCTGTACGAGGTGTTCAAGTACATCGGCGTGCCGGTGGAGGATCTGAACTACAATCAGCCCAAGGGCGTGCTGTATCCGACGGAGAATCCTTTCGCCTGAGCTGCTTTCAAGGCGCGAATCAGGGGGCAGCCTGACAGAGACGACTAAAAAATAATTCACATGGCTTCCGCTGACTGACGCAATCTGTCAGCGGAAGCTGTTTTCTTTTCTCCGCCATGGCGGACCAAATCATGAAAGGCAGAGGTATATTCTATGGAGAAAATCAATGTTGTATGAACATCAGACCCTACAGACAGTCCTGCGGAATATCCTGATATCCAATCAGGCCATGGCGGGCAACAGCAGCGGAGCGGAAGGGGGAGCCTATGCGCAGCGGTATGAGGGATCAGATTAAGTTCGCTATCATCATTGTCTCCACCGTGCCGGTGCTGTGCATTTATCCCTTCAGAAATATTTTGAGAAGGGCGTGATGATAGGAGCCGTAAAAGGTTGAAGAGGAAATAGGAATGTGTTATGCTATGAAAAATACATGGCAGCAGCGCGGAAAGGGGTAGCATATGTTGGAGTTTTTTGAGGTAAGGGAAGGCAGCTTGATTTACAGGGAGAACGGAGAGACGCTCATGGTGACGCCCTGGGGGAAGGACAGCCTGCGGGTGCGCTCCGTCTTTGCGGGGGAGGTAGAGGAGGGCAGCGTGGCGCTGCTGGAACCGGAGCCTGCGGAGGCGGACATTGTCATCGGGGAATGGGAAGCATCGATTACAAACGGGAATATCAAGGCCAGGCTGTGGGTAAACGGCTGGGGCCATGCTCTGCAGATCGGTTTCTACAACCAGCGTGGCGAGCTTCTGTTGCGGGAGATTTCCAACGGAGGTGCGCTGCAGAAGAAGGCCAGACATTTCAGGCCCCTGCCGGGCGGGGAGTATGAGCTGAAGGTGAGCTTCGAGGCATCGCCGGAGGAGAAGATATACGGCATGGGGCAGTACCAGCAGGAGATCATGAACCTGAAGGGCTGCAACCTGGAGCTGGCACACCGCAATTCCCAGGCCAGCATCCCCTTCTACCTGTCGGATAAGGGCTACGGCTTTCTGTGGCACAACGCTGCCGTTGGGGAGGTGCACTTCGGCGTCAACACCACGGAGTGGCTGGCCCGGTCTGCCATGCAGATGGACTACTGGATTACGGCGGGGGACACCCCGGCCCAGATAGAGGAAGCTTACGCCGGGGCCACGGGGAAGAGCCCCATGATGCCGGAGTACGGCCTGGGCTTCTGGCAGTGCAAGCTGCGCTATTACAACCAGGAGCAGGTGCTCCGGATCGCCAGGGAGTACAAGGAGCGGGGAATCACCCCGGACGTGCTGATTATCGACTACTACCACTGGCCCCGCTGCGGGGACTGGCGCTTTGACCCGGAATACTTCCCCGACCCGGAGGCCATGATAAAGGAGCTCCACGAGATGGGGATAGAGACGATGGTCTCTGTCTGGCCCCAGGTGGATGTGCGCAGCGAGAACTTTGAGGAGATGAAGCAGAAGGGGCTGCTGCTGAAGAGCAATATGGGAGTGGACGTGCAGATGATCTTCCATGGCAATAACCTGTTCCTGGATGCTACCAATCCCCGGACAAGGAAGTACGTCTGGGAGAAGCTTAAGAAGAACTATGCGGACATGGGCATCCGGACCTTCTGGCTGGACGAGGCGGAGCCGGAGTTCGGCACATACGACTTCGACCTGTACACTTCCTCTGCGGGCCCCATGGCCCGGACCGGGAACATCTATCCCCGGGAATATGCCAGGCTGGTCTACGAGGGGCAGCAGGAGATGGGCCAGAGGGACGTGGTGAACCTGATCCGGTGCGCCTGGGCAGGCAGCCAGCGCTACGGCGCTTTGGTGTGGTCAGGGGACATCATGTCCACCTACGAAGACTTCCGCAGGCAGATATGCGCGGGACTGCACATGGGGATTTGCGGGATTCCCTGGTGGACTACGGACATCGGCGGCTTCCATGGGGGCAACATCGAGGATTCCGGGTTCCGGGAGCTTTTGGTGCGCTGGTTCCAGTTCGGGACATTCTGCCCGGTGATGCGGCTCCACGGAAGCAGACAGCCCCACCAGCCCATCGTGAACCGGGCGGGGGAGGAGCGTGAATGTACAGGGGCGGACAATGAAATCTGGAGCTTCGGGGAGGAGGCCTACCCCATCCTGGTGAAGTTCATCGGCATCCGGGAGAGGATGCGGGATTACACCAGAGAGGTGATGCGCCAGGCCCATGAAAAGGGTTCCCCTGTGATGCGGACGCTGTTCTATGAGTTCCCGGAGGACAAGGAATGCTGGGATATCACGGATGCCTACCTGTACGGGCCGGACATCCTGGTGGCGCCGGTGTGCCATGAGGGCGCGGAAGGCCGCAGGGTCTATCTGCCCCAGGGCGCTTCCTGGACCCATGCGGGGACCGGGGAGGTCTATGAGGGCGGCGTGTGGCTGGACGTGGAAGCGCCGTTGGAGACAGTGCCGTTGTTCCTGCGGGATGGAAGACAGGGGTATCTTGTGGGAATGCTGTAGAGCAGAGGGATGAACCCGGCGCAGTGTAAAACAGTGAAAGATTTGCATACAGCGTTGCTGAGGACAAGGCATATACGAGACAGATGATGTACAAAAGCAAAAGGCCTGTGACGCCCCGCGCCTCTGCGCAGGATAGTCACAGGCCTTGTCTGTGCGATGCCGGTTTCCGGACTGTGCCGGAAGGGACAGCGGAATCAATCCTCCGAGTCGTCCACATCCGCCGCCACAGCCGATACCACGCTGGATACCACCGATATGACCACCGCGATGATGATGATCAGCAAACCTCCGCCTAATACAATGAACATGATGAAATCCTCCTGTCAGAACCCATTCTACCATATCCGGCGGGAAATCTCAACAGATTTTGCCGAAATTATCCTGTTGTTTGGCGAATAATGGTTGTGCCTGGACGTTCTTTTTGGTATTATGGACATGGTTCATACAGGAAGGGCGACTTTTGCGCTTTGAGCGGAGCGAAAGGAATGTGGAAGATGGTTACGATTTCCCTGTGCATGATTGTGAAAAATGAGGAAAAGATTCTGGAGAGGTGCCTGGACAGTGTGGCTGACCTGGTAGACGAGATTGTCATCGCGGACACGGGCTCCACGGATGCCACCAGGGAGATAGCAAGGCGCTATACGGAGAAGGTCTACGACTTCCCCTGGACAGATGATTTCAGCGCCGCCAGGAATTTTGTGTTCTCCAGGGCCACTCAGGAATATATATATTCTGCGGACGCGGATGAAGTATTGTCCCCGGAGAACCGGGAGCGGTTCCGGCTGCTGAAGGAGACGCTGCTCCCCGAGGTGGAGATTGTACAGATGAAGTACGCCAATCAGCTGCAGTTCAACACGGTGTACAATTACGATGAGGAGTATCGGCCCAAACTGTTCAAAAGAAAACGGGATTTCGTCTGGGAGGCCCCTATCCATGAGACGGTGCGCCTGGAGCCGGTGATATACGACAGCGATATCGTCATCACCCATCTGCCGGGGGAGAGCCATGCCAAGCGGGATCTGGCCAATTTCCAGAAACATTGGCGGCAGGGATACCGGCTCCCCAAGCGGCTTTTGGGCATGTATGCCAGGGAGCTGCTGATAGCGGGGGACGAGGAGGATTTCGCCCAGGCGGCACCGGTCTTCCTGGAGGCAGCGGCGGACAATGAGCGGGACGGCGAGGAGATGGCACAGTCCTGCTGCGTGGCGGCCAGGGCGGCCAGGCTGGCCGGGGATACTGTGAGCTTCTTTAAATACACATCCAAAGTAATAGCGGAGGAGGCCTGCTCGGAAATCTGCTGCGAGATGGGACATTTCTACGAGGGGCTTTCCGACTGGGAGGAGGCCGCCATATGGTACTACAATGCCGTCTACGAGACCAGGCCCATACTGGCCCTGCAGTCTGGTGGGAAGGAGAGCCTGGAGGGGCTCATTCGCTGCTATGAGGCATTGGGTTGCCCGGAGCAGGCTGATATCTACCGGGAGGAGCTGCGCGGCAGAGAGGGCTGCCAGTGAGGAACTGCCGGATGCCCGAAAAGCGGAAGGCTGCGGGAAATTTCCTGTAAACCGGGCGAATGGCTTCGACTCGGGCAGTGCCCGTTCGAGGTCGCTGTGGGGAAGCATTGCGGGGCGGCATGGCCTGGAAGCGCGAAAGTCAGGAAACGGAATAGAAAGAAGGATAAAAGATGAGCTGGGAACAAAATGTACGGAGAGTAGTGCCATATGTGGCGGGAGAGCAGCCAAACAAGCCGGGCATGATCAAGCTGAACACCAATGAATGCCCCTATCCCCCCGCGCCGGGGGTGGAGCGGCTGCTGAAGCGGATGGACTATGGCGCGCTGCGCCTGTACCCGGATCCGGATACAGGGGTTTTGGTGGACGCGCTGGCGGAATATTACCATGTGAGCCCCGGGCAGGTGTTCGTGGGAGTGGGCTCGGACGATGTGATTTCCATGGCGTTCATGACCTTTTTCAACGGCAGACGGCCCATCCTGTTCCCGGACGTGACCTATTCCTTCTACGACGTATGGGCGAAGCTGCACGGGATTCCGTATAGGACATGTCCGCTGGACGAAGACTGGCACATCTGCCCGGAAGATTACAGGCAGCCGAACGGCGGCATAATCTTCCCCAATCCCAACGCCCCCACGGGGCTTTTCGAGAGCCTGGAGACCGTGGAGAGGATCGTCCGGGCCAACCGGGACGTGGTGGTGATGGTGGACGAGGCCTATGTGGACTTCGGGGGCAGGAGCGCGCTTCCCCTGGTGGAGAAGTACGATAACCTGCTGGTGGTGCAGACCTTCTCCAAATCCCGCTCCATGGCAGGGCTGCGCATCGGCTTCTGCATCGGCAGCGAGAAGCTGATCGGGTATCTGAATGACGTGAAGTTCTCCTTCAATTCCTATACCATGAACCTGCCGTCCCAGCTGCTGGGGGCGGAGGCGGTGCGGGACGATGTCTATTTCAGGGCGATCACGGCCAGGATCGTGGCCACCAGGGAGCGGGTCAAGAGGGAGCTTAGGGCCCTTGGATTCACCTTTCCGGACTCGAAGGCGAACTTCATCTTTGCCTCCCATGAGACGATTCCGGCCCAGCAGATTTTCCAGGCCCTGCGGGAGGCGGACATCTATGTGCGCTACTGGAACAAGCCGCGGATATCCGATTCCCTGCGCATCACTATCGGAACGGAGGAGGAGATGGACACGCTCCTGGCTTTCCTGAAGGACTATGTGTCAAAAAGACGTTTTTGATGAAATGTAGAATCAATAAATAGAAAAGAATGGAGAATGTCATGCTGAAGAAATATCTGTTTGTGTTTTTTGTTTCCATGGTGCCGCTGATCGAACTGAGGGCGGCTGTGCCGATTGCGCTGGGCATGGATCTGCCGGTGATCCCCAGCTACATCGTCTGTATCCTGGGGAACATGCTCCCGGTGCCCATCATTTACCTCTTCGCCCGAAAGGTCCTGGAGTGGGGAGCAGACAAGCCTGTCATCGGGAAGTTCTTCACCTTCTGCCTGGAAAAAGGGCATAAGGGAGGGGAGAAGCTGAAGGAAAAGGCGGGCAGGGGCCTGTTCGTGGCGCTGCTGCTCTTCGTGGGGATCCCGCTGCCCGGGACCGGGGCCTGGACAGGGACTCTGGCGGCCAGCCTGCTGGATATGGACTTCAAGTCCAGCGTGATCGCGGTGCTGTTCGGGGTGGTGCTGGCAGGCATCATCATGGGACTGGCCAGCGCAGGGCTGCTGGGGGCGCTGGGGGTGCTGTTCTAGAACCGGGCGATGTCAGGAGGGATGCGGAAGCCCTCTGGCAGCCATGGAGCGGAACGGGCGCAGGAAACAGCGGTAAGCCAGGCTTGTTCCGGTATCAGAGAACTACAGAAGACGAAAGGGGAGGCAAGGATGGATATCTATCAGGACTTTGCAAGTGTTTACGACCGGTTCATGGACAATGTACCCTATGAAGAATGGGCGGAGCGCATAGACGGCCTGATCCGGAAATACGGCGTGTCGAAGCCGGAGCGGGACGTGGAGGGGCTTTTGGAGTCCGAGCGCAACCTGGTGGTGGACTTAGGCTGCGGCACCGGGACGCTGACGGAGCTGATGTACGCGAAAGGCTACGACATGATAGGGGTGGACGCCTCCGGGAGCATGCTGAACGCCGCCATGGAGAAGAAGGAGAGGAGCGGCTCCGAAATCCTCTATCTGCAGCAGGACATGCGGGAGCTGGATCTCTACAGTACTGTGGGCACCGTCCTGTGTGTCTGCGATTCCGTGAACTATATTCTGGAGGAAGAGGAACTGCTTGGCGTATTTTCCCTGGTGAAAAAGTTCCTCTACCCCGGCGGCGTGTTCCTCTTTGACTTCAATACGGACTACAAGTACAGGGAAGTCATCGGCGATGCCACCATCACGGAAACCAAAGAGGACTGCAGCTTCATCTGGGACAATTTCTATGACGTGGAAGAGGGGATCAACGAATACGACCTGACTGTCTTCGTCCGGGAGGAGGGGGAGCTGTTCAGGCGCTTCCAGGAGACCCATTACCAGAGGGGCTATACCCTGGAGCAGATGCGGAACCTGATAGAGCAGGCGGGCATGGACGTGGTGGAGGTCAGGGACGTGGACACCGGGGAGGCTGTCAGCCCGGAGAGCCAGCGGATCTGCCTGGTGGCCAAAGCGCCGGAAAGATAAACTCCCTGTGCCGGAAAGGGCCGCTTTCGGCAGCGCCGGGAGATGCACAGGCCCTGGACGGCCCGGAGAGACCGGATACGATAGTATAGAAGGGAAACAAGGGAATTCAGATAGAAAACGAGGTGCGAAATGTCAGATTATTTGGTACGGGCCACCACCGCGGGGGCGCAGATCCGGGCCTTCGCCTGCACCACGAAAGGCGTGGTGGAGGCGGCAAGACAGGCTCATGATACAAGCCCGGTGGTGACGGCGGCCCTGGGGCGGCTCCTGAGCGCAGGGGCCATGATGGGCAGCATGCAGAAGGGGGAAGAGGACCTGCTGACTTTGCAGATCAAGGGGGACGGCCCCATGCAGGGCCTCTTGGTGACGGCGGATTCCAAGGGCGGCGTGAAGGGCTATGCCAATGTGCCCGACGTGATCCTCCCCGCCAATGCCCTGGGCAAGCTGGACGTGGCGGGGGCTGTGGGACATGGGACGCTTTCCGTCATCAGGGACATGGGTTTAAAGGAGCCCTATGTTGGGCAGACTTTACTGCAGACCGGTGAGATAGCGGAGGATCTGACCTATTATTTCGCCTCCTCCGAGCAGGTGCCCTCCTCCGTGGGGCTGGGGGTGCTCATGGAGCGGGACAACACCGTCAGGCAGGCGGGGGGCTTCATCGTGCAGCTGATGCCCTTTGCGGAGGACGCGGCGATTGACAGGCTGGAGCGCAACCTTTCGGGAATCACCTCCGTGACAGCCATGCTGGACGCGGGGGACACCCCGGAGCAGATGCTGGGGCGGATCCTGGAGGGGCTGGACTGCCAGGTGACGGACACCTGTCCTGTGGCCTTCTCCTGCAACTGCAGCAAGGAGCGGATAGAGAAGGTGCTGATCAGCCTGGGAAAGAAGGAGATTCAGGACATGATTCACGAGGGCCGGGAGGTGGAGGTGAACTGCCACTTCTGCAATACCCATTACAGGTTCAGCGTGGAAGAGCTGAAGGGAATCTATCGGAAGAGCAGGCTGCCGTAAGGCAGTGGGCGCGGCAGGCAGTGAAAGCAGTCAGGGGAAGACTGTGGTTAGAGAAGGCTAACAAAAACCTGCCGGAAAACGGAAAAACGGACGGGAAAGAGAGGATGGCATGGAGCAGGGATTCATCAAGGTGGCGGCAGTGACGCCAAAAATCAGGGTGGCAGACCCGGCCTACAATGCGGGGGTCATCTGCGAGAGGCTGGAGGAAGCCTGTAAAAATGGCGCGAAGATCATCGTGTTCCCGGAGCTGTGCATCACAGGATATACCTGCGGGGACCTGTTTTTGCAGGAGATCCTGTTGCGGGAGGCCTCCGCACAGCTGCTTTGCATCGCGGAACGCACCCGGGGGAAGGATGCTTTGGTGATGGTGGGGCTGCCCCTGGAGCGGGAGGGCAGGCTCTACAATGTGGCCGCCGTGCTCCGGGACGGGGAGATTCTGGGCATGGTTCCCAAGGCCAATATCCCCTCCTACGCGGAATTCTACGAGGGGCGGCACTTCGCGGAGGGCAATGCGGAGCCTGTGCCTTTTTCTTTCATGGGAAAATCGGTTCCCTTCGGCACTAATATCCTCTTTACCTGCGAGACCCTCCACGGCCTTACCGTGGGCTGCGAGATATGCGAGGATCTGTGGGTGGCGGACGCCCCGGCGGTGAACCATGCCCTGAAAGGGGCCACTGTCATCGCCAACCTGTCCGCCTCCAACGAGACCATAGGCAAGGACGAGTACCGGGAGCTTTTGGTGAAATCCGTAAGCGCCAGGCTGCTGTGCGGCTATGTGTACGCCTCCGCCGGGGAGGGGGAGTCCACCCAGGACCTGGTGTTCGGCGGGCACAATCTGATAGCGGAGAACGGCACGATCCTGGCCCAGGTGAAGAGGTTCACCTGCGAGACCCTCTACGGCGACATCGACGTCTGGAAGCTCCTGGCGGACAGGCGGCGCATGGGAACCTTCGGCAAGGAGCCGGAGGCCGCTTATGTGAAGGTGCCTTTCCGGCTGGAGGTGGCGGAGACGGATCTGCAGCGCAGTTTCCCTGCCCTGCCTTTCGTGCCGGGGGATGCGGAGAAGAGAAGGAAGCGCTGCGAGGAGATCCTGTCCATTCAGTCCTACGGCCTGAAAAAGAGATACGAGCATACGGGGGCGAAGACGGCGGTGCTGGGTATCTCCGGCGGGCTGGACTCCACTCTGGCGCTGCTTGTCACAGTGCGGGCCTTCGACCTGCTGGGGCTGGACAGAGGGGCAATCGTGGCGGTGACCATGCCCTGCTTCGGCACCACGGACAGGACCTATGAGAACGCCTGCCTGCTGGCCCGGACGCTGGGGGCCACGCTGGAGGAGGTGGACATCAAAGAGGCGGTGACGGTGCATTTCGGGGACATCGGCCAGGACATGGCCAACCATGACGTGACCTATGAGAACGGCCAGGCCAGGGAGCGGACCCAGGTGCTGATGGACATCGCGAACCGTGTGGGAGGCCTTGTGATCGGAACCGGGGACATGTCCGAGCTGGCCCTGGGCTGGGCTACCTACAATGGGGACCACATGTCCATGTACGGGGTGAACGCGGGGGTGCCGAAGACACTGGTGCGCCATCTGGTGCAGTATTACGCGGATACATGTGACGATAAAGCGTTGGCTGATGTACTGCTGGACGTACTCGACACGCCGGTGAGCCCGGAGCTTCTGCCGCCTGTGGACGGGACGATCTCCCAGCGGACGGAGGATCTGGTGGGGCCCTATGAGCTGCATGATTTCTTCCTGTACTATATGCTGCGCTGCGGGTATTCTCCGGCCAAGGTGTACCGGGTGGCGAAGCTGGCGTTCCAGGGGCTGTATGAGGACGGAACCATCCTGAAGTGGCTGAAGACCTTTTACCGGAGGTTCTTCGCCCAGCAGTTCAAGCGCTCCTGCCTGCCGGACGGGCCGAAAGTGGGAAGCGTGGCCCTGTCTCCCAGAGGGGACCTGCGCATGCCCTCGGACGCCAGCGGAAGGCTCTGGCTGGACGAGGCGGAGAGGCTGGGCCAGGGCTGAAATAATCCCGGAAAAGGGTATGGAGTTTATCTTTCCGATTCAGAGAGGGCGGGGCGCTGCGGCACTAAGTAGGCCCCGCCCCGGGACTGCGGGCCTATACTGCAGACCGCCAGGATTTACAGTGGTGTCTCCGGGAAAGTGCTTAGCTGGCGGTCTGCAGTCGGGTTGCACTGCAAATTTAACCGGTGTGCAGTATAATTTCTCAGGCATTCCAGAATGGGCCGGATATATTTCCTGTCAGAAATGTCATAGGAAGCGGAGATCATCCGGATCATTTCCCTGTCCGCCGCTGTCTTGTCCTTTTTGGCCTCCAGGGTCTTTCGGAACATCTTCATCATGAGCCTGGAGGAGAGGGACATCTTCTCATAGTTCAGGCCGCCGGGGCAGTAGAACGCCTTTACCTTCGCCCATTCCGAGTCCGCGAAGGCGCGCCTGAGGGCCGGGGCTATATCCGGGCTGTCCATGGGGCTTGCGCCCACGCAGAACACGATCAGTTTCCTGCCGGTCCATCTGTCCAGGTTTCCTTTGAACCAGCTCAGCTTGCTGATGCCTCCCGCGCAGGCCCAGCCGCCGAAGACGATGGCTTCGTATGTACTCAGGTCCCTCTTCTTTGCCTCCGATAAGGCCATGCAGTCGGCGCCCGCCGCTTCCGCTATCCACTTTCCGTAAATCCTGTCCGGGAATTGTAGATTACGATTGTCTTCATCTCCCCGAACCTCCTTTTTTAATCGTTTTCCATTGCAGACTCTTTCGTTTCCTCATGGCATGTCCTCCGCTCCAGGTTCTCTATCCCGGCGTACAGCCTGGACAGCAGCCGGAAGAGGGTCTCCACTTCCCCGTCCGCATACACCTCAAAGAGATACCGCTTGCCAATCTGTCAAGAGAAAGCTTTGCGCCTTGTAGGGCCGCTTTCGATGTTTCCCGTGGGAAAGAATAAAATAGATCAATATCGGAAAATACTGTTTTTTGGTATACTATATAAAACGGAACGGATGAGGTGAAACAGTGAAGGACAAAGTGTATGAATACGAATCCCTGCTTTACGCGGCAGGGGAGTCAGGGGGCGCGTATGTGGTCTTCCCCTACGACATCCGGAAGGAGTTCGGCCGGGGCAGGGTGAAGGTGCACGCCACCTTCGACGGGGAGGCCTATGACGGCAGCATCGTGAACATGGGCGTAAAGAATGAGGACGGAAGCGTCTGCTATATCATCGGCGTGCTGAAAAGCATCCGGGCGCGGATCGGGAAACAGCCGGGGGACAGCGTCCGGGTGACGGTCCGGGAACGGGAATGAAGCGGGAGAGAACAGGAACGATTTAGGAGATTCGGCTGAATGGAAGGAGGAATCGAAAATGTGGAAATGCCCCAAGTGCGGCCGCACTTTTCAGAGACAGGAACAGAGTCATTACTGCGGGAAAGCCCCGGATACCATTGACGAATATATCGCTGCCCAGCCGGAGGAGGCGAGACCGTATCTGAACCGGGTGAGGGATGCCATACGCGCCGCTCTGCCGGATGCCCAGGAGCGGCTTTCCTGGAGCATGCCGACTTTCTGGAAGAAGCACAATATCATCCATTTTGCGGGATTCAAGAAGCATGTGGGCCTGTATCCGGGACCGGAGGCCGTCCAGGCGTTCGCCGCGCGGCTGGAGGGATACAAGACCAGCAAGGGGACCATACAGATTCCCTACGGCAAGCCCCTTCCGGCGGAGCTCATCGCCGATATCGCCAGGTGGTGCTATGAGACGGGGAATCATCCATAAAATGTCATGCAGCATATACTATTTTGTGCTGGTATAATGGGAACTGCAATGTGGTTTCAAAAAAATAAAAAAATTTATTTTTTGAAAGCGGGCGATTATATGAAGACAATAACAAGAACAAAGTATCTGAATAGGATAATTGACTTGAACCAGACTCCTGATATTAAAATCATCACAGGCATTCGTCGTTCGGGAAAGTCAAAATTGATGGAGGCATATATTGAGTACCTGAAAAATCATTATGAAAACATCAATATTATCTTTATTGACTTTATGGATTTGATACATGAAGAAATCAGAGAGTATCATGCACTTCATGCTTACGTAGAGGAACATTTTCAAGAGGAAAAAG
>OFFF01000132.1_pt1 | contig 58527 bp, 46 predicted proteins | sample 1521301 | NCBI WGS metagenome assembly OFFF01 (sample SAMEA3504101, study PRJEB24116) | mouse gut metagenome | biome: mouse gut; feature: mouse-associated habitat; material: faeces | place: Denmark | collected 2011
TGCTGTAGTCGCCCTTGTCGAAGGAATCCAGCTGGAAGCCGCCCATGGACTCCGCGTCCCAGACACGGAGGGTGTTGACGATGCCGTTGCCGTAGCCGACGATGGGCATGTCATAGGGGATGGCCTTGACTGCCTGGTAGTCCTTCTGTACGTAATGGTTTCTGCCGTTCTCGTCCGTGCACACGGTGACGTAGCCGCCGAATTTCACTTTCTTGGCGTACTCCGGCCTGCGCAGTTCGAAAGGATTGCCCTCTGCCAGCCAGTCGTCCGGAATCTCCATCTGGAAGCCGTTCTCTATCTTCTGCTTGAACAGGCCGTAGCGGTAGCGGATGCCGCAGCCGTAGGCGGGATACCCTAAAGTGGCCAGGGAATCCAGGAAGCATGCGGCCAGACGGCCCAGGCCTCCGTTGCCCAGCGCGGCGTCGGGCTCCTGGTCCTCGATGACGTTGATGTCCACGCCAAGCTCCTCCAGGACTTCCTTGGCCCCCTCGTACGCCTGCAGGTTCACCATGTTGTTGCCCAGGGCGCGTCCCATCAGGAACTCCATGGACATATAATATACCATCTTGGGGTCTTCTTTGTCGTAGGCTTTCTGGGTGCTCATCCAGTTGCCGATGACTCTGTCCTTGATGGAGTAGGCTGCCGCCTGGAAAATCTGCTGGGGGGTGGCCTCCTCCAGGTTCTTGCGGTACATATTCATGACATTATACAGGACGCTTCTCTTAAAGAGCTCTTTGTCAAATGTAGGTTTCTTTTCCGCTGCTTTCTGCGCGCCTGCCTGCTTTTCCGCTGCTGCAGCATCTGTCGTGTTCTTGTTCTTCACGTTCTTCTCCTTTCATTCCCTCTATCTTTTTTATAACGCATTCCGCTTCCTTCCTTTCAACCCACCGGCTCGGTGCAGTCTCCCTCCCACGGATCGCTTTTCTGCCGCGCCGTGTATCTGTAGCTATGATTGGCGATTGGGGATGTCTCTCTTCTGCCGTCTCAGTCCCCGGCCGCCCGGAAGCGAATCGGCCTTACAGCCCGACTGTTTTCTATTATACCAAAATTCACCAGCCATTCCAACTGCTTTTTGCACAAAATTGGAGAACAAATAAAACTTTTCAAAATATTGTGGGCGCTTATATTTTTTCGATGGCGATGATGGCTTTCTCGCCGTTCACGTTCCATTCCTTCGCCACGGCGAAGTCGGCTCCGGATGTCAGTTCCTCGGCCAATACCTTGCCGGAGATGGAATCTTTGTTGTCGGCGGCGATTGCTGCCAGCTTCTCGTTTCCGTTCACGGACACTTTGATGTGGTCCATGACCTCGAAGCCTGCGTCCTTGCGCATGGTCTGAATCTTGCTGATCAGCTCGTAGACGAAGCCCTCCTCGATCAGCTCTTCCGTCAGGTTGGCGTCCAGCACTACGGTCATCTTCCCGTTCTCCTGGGACACGTAGCCAGGCTTCTGGGTCATATCGATTAACAGGTCATCTTTTGTCAGTTCCACGTTTGCTCCGTTCACTTCGAAGCTTAGCTTTCCGTCTTTGTTCAGCTCGTCCATGGCGGCGTTGCCGTCCAGGGCGGCCAGGGTCTTCTGGATGCCGCCCAGCTGCTTGCCGTACTTGGGGCCTACCGTGCGCAGCTGGGGCTTGAAGGTGTAGGTGGTGTAGTCCCGCACGTCCTCGGTGTAGACTACTTCCTTTACGTTCAGCTCGTCCTGGATGATGGTGGTGTAGAAGCTGTCCAGGCCCACGGTTCCCTTAGCGGAGTCTGCTGCGGCTGCGGAGCCGCTCTGTCCGCCGGCTCCCATCTTCACGTACATCCTGGCGATGGGCTGGCGGTTCTTGATTGCGGCGGCGTTCCGGCAGGCGCGGCCCAATACCACGGCCTCCAGCACCTCCTCCATGTCCGCCTCCAGCTTCTTGTCGATGAAGCGTTCTTCCGCAGCCGGGAAATCGCACAGATGGACGCTCTCCGGCGCGGAAGCGTCGCAGGAGCACACCAGGTTCCGGTAGATTTCCTCTGTCATGAAGGGAATCATCGGGGCGGCGGCCTTGCACACTGTCACCAGCGCCGTGTGCAGGGTCATGTAGGCGTTGATTTTGTCCTGTTCCATGCCTTTTGCCCAGAAGCGCTCACGGCTGCGGCGCACGTACCAGTTGCTCATCTCCTCCACGAAGTCCTGCAGCGCCTTGGCGGCCTCGGGGATGCGGTATTTGTCCAGATCCGCGTCCACCTGTCCCACCACGGTGTTCAGCCTGGACAGAAGCCACTTGTCCATCACGGGCAGTTTTTCGTATTCCAATGTATATTTTGACGCATCGAACCCGTCGATGTTGGCGTACAGCACGAAGAAAGTATAGGTGTTCCAGAGCTTATCCAGGAACTTGTGCTGTCCCTCCAGCACGGTCTTGCCGGAGAAGCGCTTGGGCAGCCAGGGGGCGGCGCTGGTGTAGAAGTACCACCGGATGGCGTCCGCGCCGTACTGGGCCAGGGCCTCGAAAGGATCCACCACGTTGCCCTTGGACTTGCTCATCTTCTGGCCGTCCTCGTCCGCCACCAGCCCCAGCACGATGACATTCTCGTAAGGGGCCTTGTTGAAGAGCAGGGTGGACTCCGCTAACAGGGAGTAGAACCATCCTCTGGTCTGGTCCACGGCCTCGGAGATGAAGTTCGCCGGGAACTGCTGCTCGAACAAGTCTTTGTTCTCAAAAGGATAGTGGTGCTGGGCAAAGGGCATGGCCCCGGAGTCGAACCAGCAGTCGATCACCTCCGGCACACGCTTCATGGTCTTGCCGCATTTGGGGCAGGGGAAGGTCACTTCATCGATGTAGGGGCGGTGCAGCTCCACTGTCCTGGCTTTCTCGTCCCCGGTCAAAGTCACAAGTTCTTCCCTGCTGCCCACGGATTCCGTGTGGCCGCACTGGCACTCCCAGATGTTCAGGGGCGTGCCCCAGTAGCGGTTCCTGGAGATGCCCCAGTCCTGGATGTTCTCCAGCCAGTTGCCAAAACGCCCCTCGCCGATGGTGGGCGGAATCCAGTTGATGGTCTTGTTGTTGCGCACCAGGTCGTCCTTCACCGCAGTCATCTTGATGAACCAGGACTCTCTGGCGTAGTAAATCAGGGGCGTGTCGCAGCGCCAGCAGAAGGGATAGTCATGCTCGAATTTGGGCGCTGAAAACAGTTTTCCCTCCTTGTCCAGATCCCGGATGATATCCGGATCCGCGTCCTTGACGAATTTCCCGGCATAGGGGGTCTCTGCGGTCATATGGCCTTTGCCGTCCACGAACTGCACCAAAGGCAGGCCGTATTTTCTGCCTACATTTGCGTCGTCTTCACCGAAAGCGGGAGCGATGTGCACGATGCCGGTACCGTCGGACATTGTGACATAGGTGTCACATGTCACGTAGTGGGCCTTCTTGTTCTGCCGGGAAGCCTCCTCCCCCGCGCAGGCGAACAGCGGCTCGTACTCCTTGTATTCCAGGTCGGTTCCCTTGCAGGTCTCCAGAACCTCGTAGGCGGCCTTCCCCTCTTCCGCCAGGCTGCCCAGGACGGTGTCCAGCAGGGCCTGGGCCATGTAATAGGTGTAGCCGTCCGCGGCTTTTACCTTTACATAGGTCTCGTCCGGGTTCACACACAGAGCCACGTTGGAGGGCAATGTCCACGGGGTCGTAGTCCATGCCAGGAAAAAGGCATCCTCGCCCACGCACTTGAACCTGGCTATGGCGGAGCGCTCTTTCACCGCCTTGTAGCCCTGGGCCACCTCGTGGCTGGACAGAGGAGTGCCGCAGCGGGGGCAGTAGGGCACGATTTTGAAGCCCTTGTACAGGAGCCCTTTGTCCCAGATGGTCTTCAGGGCCCACCACTCGGACTCGATGTAGTCGTCATGGTAGGTGACGTAAGGGTCGTCCATGTCCGCCCAGAAACCTACGGAGCCGGAGAATTCCTCCCACATGCCCTTGTATTTCCAGACGCTCTCCTTACACTTGTCGATGAAAGGAGCCAGGCCGTACTCCTCAATCTGCTCCTTGCCGTCCAGGCCCAGGAGCTTCTCCACCTCCAGTTCCACGGGCAGGCCGTGGGTGTCCCAGCCGGCTTTCCGGGGCACCATGCAGCCTTTCATGGTGCGGTATCTGGGGATCATGTCCTTGATGGTGCGGGTCTCCACATGGCCGATGTGGGGCTTGCCGTTGGCCGTGGGCGGGCCGTCGTAGAAGGTGTAGACCGGGCCTTCCCTGCGGCTGTCGATGCTCTTCTGGAAAATCCGGTTCTCCCGCCAGAATTTCTCCACTTCTTTTTCACGTTCTACCGTGCTTACGTTTGCTGAAACCTGTTTGTACATTGTCGCGCTTCCTTTCCTGTTTCTTGGAGTTCTGCATTTCTTGGTTCTGTAGATTTTTGGTTCTATAGATTTTTGGTTCTGCATTTTTGGTTCTGCATTTTTGGTTCTGCTTTTTTTGGTTCTGCTTTTTTGGTTCTGCTTTTTTGGGTTCTGTTTTTTGTCCCGGACGCTGAAAGCTTTGTCCTGCTGCCATTGCGCCGCCCGGGCAATGGCATTTTGCACAGGGGCGCAGCGGTTCCTGTCTGTACAAAAAGGCTCCGTCCCGTAATAGGACGAAGCCTCCGCATTCGTTTCACCACCTGTTACACCGCACGTTTCCGACATGGATATCCAAGCGGAAGTTATGCGTCTCCCCCTAACGGCGGATGCCGTCCGCGACTACTGGGGGCGCGTCCGCGCCATCCTTTTGTCCCGGCTGCTCGGAAGTGATTTTCGCTGTCCGTCTACTGGCGCCGGTCTCACACCCTCACCGGCTCGCTGGGGCTTTCCCCGGGCAGCTACTCTCTTCGTCATGGCATTTGCTGTCTGTGCTTTCAATTCTTACTTTCATGACCTTAAGTATAAGCTATTATAGCCAAGGCTTTTTCATTTGTCAAGGGCTTGCCTCGTTTCCCCGCTCACAGCACGGCGGGCAGCGGCATGCATGCCCTCTCAGTCAAAAAGGCATTTTTTGATTTCGTTCTCCGAGATGTCTTCCGCATCCTTCGCCACTGCGTATTCTATCATATCCGGCTCCACTGTCCGTATGAAAAGGGAGGCTCCCTCCGTCACATTGATTCCAATCTCCTTGTAAGGCACATCCTCGATGGGCAGCTGTTCCATCTTGGAATCCGCCATGGGGTTGTTGGTGTAGTAGATGCGCACCACGTTCTTTGACGCCTTCTGGAACGGAACCCACTTTTTATATGCGATTTCCGCGGGAGAGAATCTGCAGTCAAAGCAGTGCCTGCGATCCCTTCCCAGATAATAGTGGAAGCGGGACTGCTGCAGGGCATCGGTTTCATGGTTCTTGACTATCTTGATCGAGCTTCCGTCCCTGCTCTTCAAAAGGCCGTATGCCACGCCGGTCTTGGCGTTCGGCACGTATCCCTCGCCGCTTTCGTTCCCTCCGGTCAGGGGATCGATCAGCACGAAAGACACATTCCCCATTCCCTCGGACGCTTTCTTGGATTTGGAGTAATATTCCTCTATCTTCCTCTGGAACAGCTCCTTTACGAAGACGGACTTGCTCGCGTTCCCTGCCAGGAAAATATAGATGGTGTCATCCTCCGCCGTGACGTCCTCTCTGTCCTGGAACACTTTGAGCAGGCACTGGAAGAAGCTGTCTATCCCTTTCTGTATCCGATTCTTCAGCATCTCCACCAGTTCCTGGCTGGAGAACTCCAGGACGCACTGGGGCACCGGCTCGCCATCCATGTTATACAGCGAGACTACAATCCCCTCTTTGTCCACTTCATTCTGGGAATCGCCGTCCAGCTGGTACTTCTTCCTCCATCCCTGCTCCTGGTGCCACAGGGGACGGAGCTCTTCCTTCAGGATCGCCATGTTTCTCCTGGCAATCTGGGAATTGATCAGCAGCGTCTCGCTTCCCGCAAAGCCTTTCTCCCCCAGAGGCAGGGTAAAGGTGATCTTCTTCTCGCGGAACACGTCCAGGTTCCTCTGGTAGACCTGATAGGCTATCAGCTCCAGTATGTTCTCGCCTCCCAGCGTCACGTCAGAGTCCGCCCCGAAGCATTCCAGCACATAGTCATACGCCTCTTCTTCGTACTCTTCCTCTGTGGCGCCCCTGCAGATGCCAAAGTCAAAGTCTGTGGTGCCTCCGCCAAAGTCGAATATGCCGTACATCCGCCGCTGCGTCTCGTCCTCGGGCTCCAGGCCGCTCTGTTCCAGGGCGGTGACGGCATATGCCGCCGGTTCGCTGATGCCCAGCTCCACCTTGAACTGCTCCATGCACTCCTTATCGTTTATGACGCTGGAGGGCAGCGACTTCTTGATGCCTTCGTAAAAGCTCTCGGCGATGAAGTCCCTTATCTCCTTGGCATATCCCACAGGGAATGTCATCAGGTATTTTAAATAGATGCCGTTGCGCATATTGTTGATGGCAAGGCCGATATAATAGGCGTACAGCTCAATGGGGTTGACTACACTGGATCCATTCTCCATTTTCGCGCCCAGGGTATACTCCACCTTCTGCTTGTCCTTGACGACCACATCTCCCTTTTCGCGGTTTGCCCACTGCTTCAGCTCGCTGAAGTACGCGTAGAAATCCTCCGGCTTACAGTTGCGGAAATCCTCGTACGCGTCATAGGAGACGAAGACGTCGTTGCAGGAGGTATGGGGCCTTCCGGCTTCTTTTTGATAATCCTCCAGGAAGTTCTTCACATTGGTGAATTCAATGATGGAGGGATTTTCAAAATCCTCCTCTTTCACTTCGCTGCTGAGATTTCCCGTACCGATCCGAATCGGGACAATCCGGTTGGTGGCGTCCTGCCGAACCACTACGGTGCTCTTGGTCCCAAAGTCGATGCCTATGACGCCCTCTCTGATATCCAGTCTCGGATCCCTGGGTATCAGTTCCTGCTCGCTGTCATCGCAGTATGTTTCCCCTTCCTGGAATAATTCCCAATGTCCCCTTATGATATCATACAGTATGTCCCTGTCGTAAGGTTCCAAACGGCATCTGTTCTTATCGCAGTCCAGCAGCTGCTGGATTTCGTCCTGTCCCCGCACAATACCCATTTTCTCTACTCTCCCGATTTGTTCTGTCTGTTTTTCCGATTCTTGGCCGTCCTGTTTTTCAGCGGCCTCTTCCAGATCGGATGCGCTCCATTCCTCAGTGCTTTCCGGGGCTGACGGATTCCCGGATTCCGCTTCTTCTTGTGTGCCTGCGGCGGTTTCCTCTTCCTCCCGGGCTGCTTCCTCTGCCGCTTCCAGGGATTCCGGCTCCGACTTGGGCTCCGGGCTCTCAAGAATCTCAGGCTGCGGCTGGGCTTCCGCTGGGGGCTCTTCCCACCATGCCGATTTTGGTTCCTGGCCCACTTCCGGCTCCGCAGCGGACTCTTCCGGCTCCGGATTCGGCTCTTCCCGGGATTCCGCCTCCGCGAGAGTCTCCTGCTCTGTCGGCTGCGGCTCCTCTCGGAGTCCTGGCTCTGCGGAAGCCTCTGGCTCTGCCGGCTGCGGCTCCTCTTGGAGTTCTGCCGCTTTTGGTTCCTCGGCAGGCTCCTCCCGGGAACCAGGCTCCATAGGACCGTCAGCTTCTGCCGCTTTCTGCTCTTTCCCTGCTGCCGGGACCACTTCTCTTGCAGTCTCCGGCTCCGCCCCTCCTTCCGTCTTTCCCTCGGGCAGAACGAAATCCGTAAAATCGATGTCGTTAAAATTATCCCTCAAAAACTGTATTGTATTCCAGCACTCCTTGATGTTGCACAATACAGCCGGAACCACGCCTGTCTCCGCCCAGAGATAGATATCATAGCGCCACGAATCATTTTTCTGTTCTTTATGTACCTTCCCGCTGTACGCGTTCTCGCTATGGCAAATCTGTAGAACCGTGGCTTTCTCGTCATTCTGCAGAAAACGTATGCCCTTGCATCTTCCGTCGTATACCTTCCCGCCTTTCAGGAAGATGGCCGCGGTCCGGCAAATCTCGCCCACATTGTGCTTGCCGGAAATCTTCGGCAGATTCAGTTCGGCCAGATTCGGCAGAATCTGCTGCGCCTCCAGGTCGTCCAGATAATCCCAGCCCATGTTCCCTGCCTTCAGGCGGATGACGCCTTTCTCCGGCTTCCCGTCCGCGCTGAATGTCTGCTCGAGATACTCCTGTTCCACCGGTACGAAGATATCTGTCCCCCTGTGGTAATACCACGTCCCCTCCAGGCTCACCAGACGGATGAATCCATTGACCCAGGCTTTCGGCGATTGAAATATTTTCTGTGCGATAGCTTCCAATTGACGGCATCTCTCATAGACTCCGGGTCGTTCCGCAATGCTCCATTTGTTGCCCATATTTATATCCATGCTCCTTTCTCAGTCAGTAAAATTTCATTCCTCGCACAAAAACAAAATCCTCCCCCGCACCGGGCACACTGCCTGTCCCAGGACTCCACCCTATTGCACCAGCACGATAGGCTTTATGGCATCGTCCTGTGTGCTATAGCCATTCAGAAGAACCGCCTTGACCACTCCGTTCACTACACTTTCCGATGTCTTAATCCATTGTCTCGAATCATATTCCCCGCCTATGGGCACTTCGGTTCTTTCATAGCACTCTTTCCTGATGTTGGTCATATTATAGACATTGATGCACAAATCAAAATATTCCGACAGCACCCGGATGTCCTCCGGTTTCCTGTCCAAATTCATGATTTCGTCTCTGATGAAATTCCACAGCTGCCGGATTCCGTTCTTATCCTTTCCCAAAGCAACAAAGGACTTCACGTCCCATGAGCCGCATAAGTTCTTCAGGTACGCTTTCTGGCTCTCATCCAATCCTGAGATTCCATTCCAGATTTCTTTTATATCCTCCAGCGGCGCGAAGTCCTTTTCCCGGCTGCGGAGCATGCTGTAGGCTTCCTCCCTGGAGGCGCAGGCTTCCCTGTTTTCTTCCATCAGCCTGCGGCACTCTTCGCGCAGCTTCCCGCATTCGGTCTGCGCTTCCTCCAGTTGGCGGTACAGAAGCCTTTTCTCTTCCTCCAGCACTTCGGCTATTTTCCGGAATTCCTCTTCCTGCTCCCTGTCCTTCCTCGCGATTTCCGCTATACTTTCCCGGATTTCCACATCCTTCAGCAGTTCGCGCAGAATCTGCTTCAGGCCGTTCTGTATCTCATCCATTCTTTCCATCCCCCGGTTTTCCCAACGTCCCGGCCCACCTGCACCCCTCTCTGGAACGAATCCTACCCAGCGCGGCAAGATGCCGGATTCCACGGCTGCAAGACGGATTTTCGGGCATGGATGCATAGCATTCCATTTATTTTAGCCAGATCAAAATGCCCTTTCATCATACCACATATCCTCCAAATATTCAACAGCAAATCCGGCTCATTTCATCTCAGCCGACATATCATCTGCCGTTTTTCCCCTTATCCTATCAGAACTCCTTTCCCGCAGAACGCAAAACCGTACTTTCTGATTCGCTGTGCCGGCATCCCCAGGGCGCTTTGCCATGGCAGCTATTCCGGGACGGTTCCCTGCTGCCTCCTTATGGCCGTCCTTCGGAAACCCGGACACGCCATGGACCTGTATTTGTAATTCCCGTCAGGGAATTTTTCCTGCCATCTACTTCATTATATATAGAACCCCCAAAAACATCAATCTTTTTCATGCTTCCTTTGATTTCTTTGGATATCGCTTGACAAATCCCCAAAAACTGCTTATGATGTTGTCATCATCATTTATCTGTAAAAAGTGCTAATCGCACATTCAGGCAGTTTCTGCCGAATGATTCAGACGCTGGCAGGGACATCCTGACGAAATCAAATGCCCCTGTCTGACATTTCAGAAGGAGGTAATGATTTATGATGAAAAAGATGAGATTTGTCCCCTGGAAGCGGCGGCTCTACCGGCTGCCCGTCAGGTATTTCTTCGGCAACCGGAACGTGAAGGACCGGCTCTTCTGTTATATCTTCGAGCATGACCGGAAATCGCTGCTGAAGCTCTACAATGCGCTGAACGGCACGGACTACCGGGACGAACAGGCCCTGCAGATCGTCACCCTGGACAACGTGGTTTACATGGCCATGAACAACGATGTGGCCTTCCTGCTGGGCGCTTCGCTGAACCTGTACGAGCACCAGAGCACCCTCTGCCCCAACCTTCCGCTGCGGTTCCTGATCTACCTGGCGGCGGAATTCGAGTCTTTGGTGGGAAAGAACGGCGGGAACATCTATGGCAGCAGCCTGATACGGCTCCCTGCCCCACGGTGCGTCGTCTTCTACAACGGGGAGGACGCTGCGGAAGAGGAGCAGATTCTGCAGCTCACGGACGCGTTCACGGATGAAAACGGCAAAAAGCAGAAATCCTGTCTCAATCTGACCGTCCGGGTCCTGAACATCAACTATGGGTACAACGAGGAGCTGATGTCCGGATGCAGAAGGCTGGAAGAGTATTCGCTTTTCGTGGCGAAGCTGAAGGAATTCCAGCGCCGGGATTTCTCTTTGGACGAAGCGATCGACAGTGCGGTGGAATACTGCATTGAGCACAGAATACTGGACGACATCCTTTTACCGTTCCAGACGGAGGTGAAGAAAATGCTGCTGACCGAATATGATGAAAAGAAGACCATGAAGGCTTTCCGCAAAGAAGCTTTTCAGGAAGGATATCAGAAGGGTGAGGCAGAAAGGCAAAAGCTGGCCCAGGAATTGCAGGAAGCCCAACGGCATATTGCTGAATTACAGGAGGCTCAGAATCAAGGTGCCAGTTTGACGGAGGGGAAGAAAATGCTGCTGACCGAGTATGATGAAAAGAAGACCATGAAGGCTTTCCGCAAAGAAGCTTTTCAGGAAGGATATCAGAAGGGCGAGACAAAGGGGTATCAGCAAGGTGAGGCAGAAAGGCAAAAGCTGGCCCAGGAATTGCAGGAAGCCCAACGGCAAATTGCTGAATTACAGGAAATGCGGGAGCAGTTTGCAGCTTTACAGAAAATGCAGGCGCAGCTTACAGCTTTACAGCAACAAAATGAAGAGCTGCGGCTTTTCACAGATACCCTGCGCAACAAGGACATTTCCCTGGAAGCGCTCCCCCAATCGACTCAGCAATACCCCACAAAGAAAGAAGGATAAAACAATGTGTTACATCTGGCAGGATTATGTCCCCGGCTCCATGGATTATGTAGAGGAATGGCTGGACGAAGAAGCCGCTCTCCCTCATTACTGCGGCAGCCGCATGCCCAACTGCGATTACCACCACGGCTCCCTCCCGCCCGTGAAAGGCGTCCGCTGCTACCAGGTCGCCCGGGCCAACCGCACCCATCCTCAGCTGGACGATTGCGTAGGCGGAACCTATAAGCACGGCGCGGACTTGGCCTTCCGGAATGGCACATTTTATCTGCATTACTTCACCAATCCCATGAGCGAGCACACCGGCCCGGGCCAGAGCATCCTGGCTTCCTCCAGGGACGGCTCCCATTGGGACTCGTTCCGTACCGCCTTTCCCCCTTACCGGCTTCATGACCGCGGTTTCCGCCATCTCACGCTTTGTTCTGCGCACCGGTGCCCCACGCAGCCTGCCCTCCCGGGAGGACGAGCCCATTGAGGACACATCCTATGTCCTTCCGCTGGCAGACGAAAAGGATGACGAGTCCGTGTACGACCTGACATCCTTCCTGGCGGAGAGCGAGTAAGGAATTGTCTACAAATAACCGCTACGAGTTTGCAGAATTTTTATGCCAGAGGAAGAAGCCTTGAAATCTCCCGGCAAATGCTATATGATTAAGGAAAACACCACAACGCGCTACGCAAGCCGTCAGCGGCCTCCCAGAGACGGCCGCTGAAGAAACGAGGGAGAAGTATGGACAGACAGAATCTCACATTGATGACAGACCTTTACGAACTCACCATGATGCAGGGGTATTTCCTGCACAAAGACCGCAATGAGACGGTCATTTTCGACGCTTTCTACCGCAACAACCCCTGCAGCGGCGGGTACGCCATTTCCGCCGGTCTGGAGCAGGTCATCCAGTACATCAAGGAGCTGCGTTTCGACCAGGAGGACATCGATTATCTGGCTTCTCTGGGTATCTTCCGGCAGGACTTCCTGGAGTATTTAAGCACCTTCCGGTTCTCCGGCGATATCTATGCCATCCCCGAGGGCACGGTCATGTTCCCCAGGGAGCCCGTCATCAAGGTGGTGGCCCCCATCATGGAGGCCCAGCTGGTGGAGACCGCCATCCTGAACATCATCAACCACCAGAGCCTGATCGCCACCAAGGCCGCCAGGGTCTGCTACGCCGCCAAGGGGGACGGCATCATGGAATTCGGTCTGCGCAGGGCACAGGGGCCGGACGCGGGCACCTACGGGGCCAGGGCGGCTATGATTGGAGGCTGCATCGGCACCAGCAACGTGCTCTGCGGCCAGCTCTTCGGCGTTCCTGTAAAGGGCACCCACGCCCACAGCTGGATCATGAGCTTCCCGGACGAATATACCGCCTTCAAGACCTACGCGGACATGTACCCCTCCGCCTGTATCCTGTTGGTGGATACCTACGATACCCTGAAATCCGGCGTGCCCAATGCCATCCGGGTGTTCACGGAACTGCGGGAAGCGGGCATTCCCCTGACCTTCTACGGCATCCGCCTGGACAGCGGCGACCTGGCCTATCTGTCCAAGAAAGCCCGGAAGATGCTGGACGACGCCGGGTTCCCGGATGCCGTCATCTCCGCTTCCAACGACCTGGACGAATACCTGATCGACAGCCTGAAGGCCCAGGGCGCGGCCATCACCTCCTGGGGCGTTGGCACCAACCTGATCACCTCCAAGGACAATCCCTCCTTCGGCGGCGTGTATAAGCTCGCCGCCATCCGCGGGGAAGACGGGCATTTCATCCCTAAGATAAAATTATCGGAAAACAGTGAAAAAGTTACCAATCCCGGGGACAAAAAGATATACCGCGTCTACGAGAAGGAAACAGGTAAAATCAAGGCCGACCTGATCTGCCTGGCGGAAGAGGAATATCACGAGAGCGACGACCTGGTGCTCTTCGACTCCCTGGAACCCTGGAAGAAGACGAAGCTGAAAAGCGGTACCTACCGCCTGCGTCCGCTGATGGCACAGATTTTCAAGGACGGGGAATGCTGCTATACCTCCCCCAAGGTCATGGACATCAGGGCTTACTGCCAGAAAGAGCTGGACACCCTTTGGGAAGAGACGAAGCGCCTGGTGAACCCTCACGAAGTGTACGTGGACTTGTCCCAGAAGCTGTATGACACCAAGATGGCATTGCTGGAAGAGATGAGCGAAAAATAAAGGAATCTGGTATGCTTTCATTTCCCGAGACCCTTGATTTATCAGAATTTTCGGGAAATGGCATCCCGGGCAAAAACGTGATTGCACAAAATCTAAAGAAGCTGCCGGGCAACGGCAATCGCGCACTATGTATGGCGGAATCCCCACTGTGCCGCAACATAAGCGCAAAAATGCCGCCATTGCCTGACAGCTTTTTTCTATTGTCAGCCAAGCGCCCCGCACTGCATCGCGGCATTCCAAAACCGCTCAGGCCAAAGCGCTCTATCGCGCAACTCCCATGCCCTTACCGGCGCACCCACTTGCCGAACAGCGTCTTCTTATATCTGGCAAGCTCCGTCTTGACCTCCGGATGATTGCCCGCCTTCTGCAGATAGGCCACGCCCCTGGGGATGTCCGCAGCCACGCCCAGCCCCTGGCCGTAAATCATGCCCCGCAGATAATCCGCTTCCCAGTAGTTCCAGTCCACCTGATCCAGGAACTGGCGGGCCCGGACATAGTCCTGGGGCGTGCCCCAGCCGTTGAAGCAGCATTTGGCCAGATAGAAGACGCCCCATCTGCTGCCTCTGTCATAGGCGTAGGAAAGCAGCCCGAAGGCCTTCTCGTAGTCAACAGGTACTCCTGTGCCCCTGAAATAAGCCTTGCCCAGATGGTTATAGCTGTCGATGTCACCGGACGGGATTCCTTTCTCATAGCATTTGACGGCATAGGCTTCATCCTTTGCCGTGCCGATGCCCTCGGCGCAGCAGCGCCCCACATCGCACCATGCCCCCGGCTGGCCGCCCTCTGCGGCTTCTTTGTACCAGCGAAAAGCCTCTTCCTTCCGCCCTTCTTTCTCCAGTTCCTCCGCATAGAAGGACTGGTGGATGGGATGGCCGTATTCCGCGCCGGTTTTCCACAGATCCTTCGCCATCTCCGGCCTGGGCGCAATGATGTCCTCATCCCCCTGGGTATAATAGCGGTTCAGATTGTTGGCCGCAAAATACATGCCGCCCCGGAGGGCTTTCCAGAACCAGTCCTCACATTTGGAGATGTTTTCCTTCAGATAAGCCTTGAAGGCCTCCCGGCTGGGGAAAGACTCCATGCTCTTGTCCTGGATGCGCAGAAAATCCCACCAAAAATAAGTATTCCCCACCACATACTGGCAGAAAGCATCCCCCCACTGGGCCTGTTCCAGCACCTGGTCAAAAGCCTCCTGCAGGCTGGCAAAAGGCATGGCGGCCTGTACTTCCGGGGTAAGCTCCCCACAGCGCATGGACACCAGCACCCCCAATGCGCTGCCCTGTGCCACGGATTTGTGCAGCAGTTCCGTAGCCCTGTCGTCATCCTCCGGGAACCCATGCCCCGCCCACACGTACTGATGGCCGCACAGGCACCTGGCCAGCACACAGGTGGCGTCCCCGTCCCCGGCCTCGGAAGCACGCTCCAGAAGGGCGAAAGCCTCCTTGCCCCGTCCCGTGCGCTCATGATAGTAAATGTCCCGCAGCGCCTGCTGCACCTCTTCGCTCAGTTGTTTTCCCATCTTGTTGCTGCTCCTTTTTGTTTTCTTGATTCAGTTTCTATCGGCATCACGTCTATAATACATCGTTCAGCCGTTCTGCCAGGGCTTCCACGGATTCCAAATTCACTTCCACCTGGGCGTCATGATAATGGCTCACTTCCGTGTAGAGCTCGTAAAAGCGCCGCTTTGCCTGAAAGTTCCCGCTCAGGGGCATCTTCCGGGAATATCTTTCCAGCAGGCCGTAGCCCTTGCCGTTGGCATTGTCCAGCTGATACAGGTCGAACTCGCTGTCCGCCCAGCAGCAGTGGAACGGATCGATCACGGCCACCGCCCGGCTCCTGTCCCTGTCCAGCATCACGTTCCAGGTATTGTAGTCCCCGTGTATCAGCCTGGCCTGGGTAATGGGCAAATGGAAAATATTGCGGAACTGCTCTATGGACCGCCGGAAGGTCTCCATCACCTGATCCGAAATCTGCCCTTTCTCCCGAAGCCGCCCGGCCTTTTCCACAATGCCCCGGGCGATTGGATAATAATACTCCTGCCAGCTGGGGCAATACCTCCCGGAGGACAGGATGCCGAACCCTTCGGGGTTCACCACCCGGTGGTACCCAATCAGGTTGTCCACGATGCTTTCACCGATAGCTTCCCTGGCCGTCTCCGGCAGCTCGGCGGCATCGAAGTCACCGGCATTTACGCCCTCTATGTATTCCATGAAAAGCGCGTCCATGGGCAGTCCCGTCCGCTCCTTCTCCAGCACCTTATAGATACGCGGCATCTTCAGCAGGGAATGCTCCGACAGCAGCCTGGTCTGCTCGGCCTCCCTGGCCGCAAGCCCCGGGAACAGGTACAGCTTCAGAACCACGGAAAAAGGCTCCGCCTCCAGCGAGACCAGAAAGACCCTCCCATAGAATCCGCCGCCCAGCCCCCGGACGTTCCCGGGCGGAACCCCATAACATTGCAACACAGCTTCCCGAATCGTATCCTGCATACGCGCACCTCCATCTCCGTATCGGAACCTGCTCCGGCACGGCTTCCCTTCCCCTGGCAGAGTCCGGTCTCCGTGCCCAAGCCCCATGTCTGTCTCTATGGTTCCATTATATTCCTTATTTGGGAAGGTGGCAATAGATGCTTCGGCGGTACTTCTTAAGATTTTGGACTGCCGCCCGCAGAAAAACCAGCCGCCAAATGCAGGGTGACGGCTGGTCCGCATCAGCTCACTTCGTGGCTGGCAAAGATTCTCCGGGAAGCCCCATACCCCACCGCCAGAAGCCCCGCGCTCACCGGCAGGGCCCAGACGGCATAGGGCAGCCCGCCCCTGAGCTGCCCCAGGGACATCAGGGATTCAAACTGCATCTGGTAGACGGGCAGAAGAGCCAAAAGCCGGAACAGAGGGCTGGACTCCGGCACAGGCAGCAGCGCGGGCACAATGTGAACCGCCGCGGAAGCCACAATGGTTATCATGGGATTCCTACAGGCCGCCGAAAGCACAAGGACCACCGCCGCCGTGCCCACCGCCCCCGCAAAGCTGAGCAGAATCTGATATCCGAGCAATGCGCCGCAGGTGAGGTTGTATGGGATATATCCCTCCGTTAAAATCAGCCCGGCGAACAGGATGCTGCAGTCCAGGCCCTCGCTGCCGTACAACAGAAATGCCGCCCCCATATTGCAGGCCACCATCGCGGCTGTGGCCAGAAGCGCCGCCAGGATTCCGGCCAGCGCCTTGGCGCCGGCGCATTTCGTCCTGCCGTATCTGCTGGCCAGAATGAGACTGTCCACGCCGCCGTACTCGCCGCTGTAGACCGGCGCAAGCATGATAAGGATTACGAAGGACAGGAAGAGGAAGCCCTTCTGCATATCTCTGCTGGCACAGATCCAGCCGTCCACATAGCCGATCCGGATTTCCTCCTCCCCGAACACATCGGCCACCCGCAGCCCGTTCCAGTTCCCGTACATATCGGAAAAGCGGGCCGACACTGCCGACTGCATGGCGTTCTGGTACAGATAGATGGCGTTCAGCCCCTGGGGGCCGGACTTCGGAGCCAGGTCGGCCAGCATCTGCTGCACCTTTTCGTCCGTCAGTATCCCCGCGTATCTGGCGGCAATCTCCTTGTCCAGGGCCACGGCCTCCCCTCCGGATGCCTGGATGCCGCCGTAGGAGGCATATTTGTTCTGGTAGGTGGATATAGAAAACAGCGCCGAGAGCAGAAGCACTGCCAAAAAAGCCATCTGCGTCAGCCTTTTCCCGAGAAGTTTCCGCAGTTCGTATCCAATCAGTTTCCTCATCTCTCATCCCCTCCTTCGCATTGGGATTCCACATCGCTCCCAAAGTCCCTGCCGCACTCCTCAGCCCCGGAAGCGTCCTCCGAAAGCCCCCATCCCCGCGCACGCCGCCCTCCGGCGGGCTGCTCCCGGAAATAGTACAGATACAAATCCTCAAGATTAGGCTCAACTAACCTCGCATTCCCCATAGGCCGCTCCCCGGCGATCACCCGCAGCACAGTGCGTCCGTCCCGCTCATTGCGCAGATTGCTCACGTTCAGCTCCGCCACATACCTGTCCGCATGCCCGGCGGGGACTACGCATTCCCACACCTGCCCCTGGATTTCCGAGGTGATTTCTCCGGGTCTGCCGTAGTGGACGATCTGCCCGGATTTCATCACCAGAATCCGCTCCGCGATGAACTCCACGTCCGACACGATATGGGTGGAAAGAATGACAATCCGCCCCTTGGAAAACGCGCTGATCAGGTTGCGGAAGCGCACCCTTTCCTTGGGGTCAAGCCCTGTGGTAGGTTCGTCCAGAATCAAGATCCGCGGGTCGTTGAGCATAGCCTGGGCGATTCCCAGCCGCTGCTTCATGCCGCCCGAAAAGGTCTTTATCCGGTGCCTGGCCTCACAGGACAGGCCTACCTCCTCCAGAAGCTCCCAGGCCCTCCGCTCCCCGGCCTTTCCTTCCAGCCCTTTCAGGGCAGCGATGTACCTCAGGAAATCGATTGCCCGAAAATCAGGATAGTATCCAAAGCCCTGGGGCAGATACCCCAGCAGATTGCGGTACCCCTCCCCCAGCTTCTCTATGTTTTTCCCATCCAGCAGTATCCGCCCCTCCGTGGGGCGCTGCAAGGCGCACAGCAGACGCATCAGCGTGGTCTTCCCCGCGCCGTTGGCCCCCAGCAGCCCATAGACCCCGGCGTTCAGGGTGACGCTCATGTGGTATACGGCTTTCTTCTTCCCGTACTGCTTCGTCAGTTCCACAGTCTTCAGTTCCATAAAAAATCTCCTTTCCTTGATTGTAGTTCCGCATCTGCTCCGCCCGGCACTTTAGTATGGGCTGGCACCGTGCGGAGCGGACGCTGTTTTAAATTAGCTATTTATCTCTTTTTCAAGGGATAAGGAGATTGTAGAACAGATTTTTCTATTTTTTATCTACTTTCTGGCCCGTTTTTGAAAAAAGCCGTCACTTTTGCGCCGCTGACGCCGTTCTCCACCTTCAGCCACCCGCCGTGGCGCTCGCTGAGCAGCCTGCAGATATAAAGCCCCAGCCCGAAATGCTCCTCCCGCCTTTCCTCCCCCGTGACATAGGGGTTCCATGCCTCCCGGAGCATCTTCCCGTCGAACCCGGGGCCGTCATCGGCCACCGTCAGGGCCAGCCCGCCGTCCCGCTCCTCCAGGATAAGCGTGACCTGGGTGTCCGCGTACCGGGCCGCGTTTGCCACAAGGTTGCCGCACACCTGAGACAGGAACATTCCGTCCAGCCGGAAATGCCCGGAGACCGCCTGATTCCGGAGACAGATTTTCTTGTCGTTTTCCCGGCAAATAATATTTGTATTTTCCTCTATCTGTGTCAGGAGCTCCGAAAGGGATATCCGCTGATATTCCGGCTGCCTGTCCTCCAGCCGCTGAAGCTGGCTCATGCTGTCCACATAGCGCTCCATGCGGGCGATGTGCTTCCCCATGGTGACAGCAACGCTTCGAACCTGGCTGTCCTCCCCGGCCTGAAGCAGCTCGTCATAGCCTTTCAGAACCGTCAGAGGCGTGCGCAGATCGTGGGCGAAGGCCGCATTCAGACGCCTGCGCTCCTCCATCTGCCGCCACATCCCGGAAAAGCTGTCCGCCAGTTGACTCCGCATGGTCTCAAAAGACGCACAGAGCTCCCCCAGCTCGTCCTTCCTGTCGTAAGACAGGGAAAAGTTCAGGTCACTAACGGAAATCTTTTCCGATGCCCTTTTCAGCTCCGCCAATGGCTTCCGCAGACGGTTCCGGTAAAAAAGGAAGGCCGCCGTCAGGATGCAGAGCGCGGAATAGACCGGCGTAGCCACCAGGGGCAGCCCATTCGCAAAAGACAATAAGCGCTCATCTTCTTCCGTAAGCGACAGGGGGGTTTTGTAGATATAAGTGCCCTCTCCCAGTCTTTCGCCATTTTCGCTGGTCAGGTAATATTTTTCCCGCTGGGACGGATAGGAAGCATAAAGCCGCTCTATCGCGTAGCTGCAGACAGCCTCTGTTCCCTGAATCAACGCAAGGGCCACCATGGTCATCAGGACCACATACAGGACGAGGCTCGCCCGCAGGGAAAGGTTCCTGAACCGTGTCTTTATCTTGTCCATTTGTAGCCGCACCCCCAGACCGTCTCAATGTATGTCCTGTCCGTATGTTCCGCGATTTTGGCCCGCACTCTGCGGATATGTTCCGATACTACACCGCTGTCTCCCTCGCTGTCATAGCCCCATATCCGTTCGTAAATCCGCTCCCTGTCGAAAATCTGTCCCGGGTTCTGGGCCAGCAGGGCGATGATGTCGAACTCTTTCTTCGTAAAAACAATGCGGCTGCCCTGGCAGAAGCAGCACCGCTGGGCAAAATCGATGGCCAAATCTCCGGCGAATTTCACGCTGGTCTCCTGGCTGTGCCGCTCTTCCCGGCGCAGATGGGCCTGTACCCTGGCTTCCAGCTCTATGAGGGAAAAGGGCTTGACGACGTAATCGTCTCCGCCTGCCGCGAAGCCCCGCACTTTGTCCGCGTCTTCAATCCGCGCTGTGAGGAACAGGATGGGGCAGGCCACATGGCCCCGGATGCGATCACAGATTTCCAGGCCGTCTATGCCCGGCATGTTGATGTCCAGAAGGATGATGTCCGGCGCATGCTCTATCTGCCGGAGCGCCGCTTTTCCGTCAAAGGCTTCCAGGACCTGGTAGCCTTTGACCGTGAAGAAGCCGGAAAGCATTGTTACAATGTCCGGCTCGTCGTCTACTATGAGGATTCGGTGTCCCATGGCGTGTGTCTCCTTTGCTGCTGTGGTGATATCTGTGTTTCTTTCTTGCCCGTGGTGAATTGTCTGTGGGCGGGGAATCTTTTTGGTTTCAGTATAGCACGAAAAATCCAATTTTTTATCTATTTTTGCAATTTATACTGCTTAACAGTTTAAATTTCCGAGTAACCTGACTGCATAACGCCAGCCATATACGCAAAAGCTGCCGCACATACGATCCTTCCATCGTACATGCGGCAGCTCCCTATGCGTTTTTGTCTCCTGTCAGCCCGTCCTGCCCTTACTGCTCCATCTGCCTTCCCAGGAACCCGGCGGCGGACTGCAGAAGCTTCTGCTCCACCTCTCCCATGCGGGTCTTATTGTCGTTCTGGAGCAGCACCACGCTGCCGATGATGTCCCCCTCGCAGAGGATCGGCGCGATGGCCTCGTGCTGGTACTCATCCCCGCCCTCGTCGCAGACCGGAATGAAGCTGCGGTCTCCCCTGGTGGCCATGATGGTCTCCCGGTTGTGTATCTTCTCCTCCATCTGGCGGCTGACGGACTTGTTCACCATCTGCTTGTAGCCCCCGGCCGCCGCGATGAACTGATCCCTGTCCGCAATCAGCGCCGCGTGGCCGGACACCTGGGCCAGGCTCTCCGCGTACTGCTTGGCGAAAGTGCTCATCTCCCCGATAGGGGAATACTTCTTCAGGATGACCTGTCCCTCCCTGTCGGTAAAAATTTCAAGGGGATCTGACTCCCTGATGTGCAAAGTCCTGCGGATTTCCTTGGGGATGACTATTCTGCCCAAATCATCTATTCGTCTCACAATTCCTGTCGCTTTCATAAATACATTCCCTCCATTTATCGAGTTTACCTAAACCTCTGTCCGACTTCAGTCCCTTCACAGAAGCCTTCTGCCTGAAAACGTCCGGCGCAAAACGGCCCTGGAAAACACAAACCGCCATAGCCGCTTTGTCATCATCCGGTGTGGAGTTAGTATCTGTAAAAAAAGGAATTATATACAAGTTTTCTGCATTGAAAATCTGCTAATACAGAAATCAGTCCATTACTAACTTAAAATTATATTCTGCAATAAAATAAATACAAGTATTCAACACCCAAATAAATCCCATTATACTATCTTTACTTGCTAAATTCTGAATTTTTAATATTTCAGTCAAATCCAATCTTTCAAAATATTCTTTATATCTGTTCTCCGGAATCTGATATTGTCCGTATTGAATTCTATTAGCTTTCGAAATATTGTGAAATATAACCTGCTTAAGCACACCTCTTATATACTTCCAATACGTTAGATTCGTATGTACATATCCCTGTTTTGTAACCCAATCTGCCAACTGATATTTTACTGTCGGTAAAACACGCTCTGCAACCACTCCTTGTAACGCATTCTCAATAGCATTTTCCATGCTGTTTACTGAAGATATTTCTAGAATCTCATTGCAGCACTTTTCCCTTTTTTCTGCATCACTAACTCCAAAATGTTTTTCAAGCATATCATCTATTCGATGCGGGAAGTCCACCTGCGCACCCAATATCGTTTCCCGTTCTACCAATGCCTTATATTCCTTTCCTGGCTGCAATGATACGGGAATCTTCCGCTCAGCAAAATCATCATCCGGCAATCGACACAAATGCTGATAGGACTCAATCATAGGATAATTAATATACAGCCTCCCCATATCAGCAGCATCAACAAAACATCTTTGCATTTCTAAAATCTTTTCTTCCGAGAAATTTGTATCATGTCGCTCATAATCAAATACCAAAACTATATTTGTGAAATCCTCTTTATACCGGAGTTTATCTGGATATTGTTTCTTACTAATGACAAAGGGCAAATCAATATCTTCATTTTCCTCTGCCCACTCCTCTCCATACTCTTTCACGATATCATTATATAACTGATAGATATTTGTTCCGTATATCCAAATTTCATCCATGTTGATATTGATTTCGGGAAAACATTTGATAATCAACCAAAACAACCTATTTTTTTCATGATGCCCTTCTACAATCAGCAAGTTTTGGCTTCGCTTTCTTACCTCGCCTCGATAACTATTCATATTTATCAAACTCCCCACTGATGTACATCTTTTCAAGATTGTGGCCTTCTCGCAGCTCTCTTTCAGTTGCATTGCACAGCGCCGTCAATGTGCCCGCTTTTGACAAAATAAATAAACAATCCGGTCGCATCAGTCGATTTGTCATCAAATTCGTATTGTGAGACGTCATAATAATCTGACATTTAGGATATCTTCTCTTAAAAAAGTTTACCACTTTCTCTGCCATTTCATAATGATAAAAAGCATCAAATTCGTCTAAATATATAAAAGAGGGAGCCCAGCTTTTCGGAATCAGTCGCCTATATAAATCAACTAACGCTAAAGTTCCGCTGGATGCAGTCTCATAAAACGGCACTAATTTCTCATGCCCAAAATATAACTCTCTCTGACCATCCGGTAATTTTTGTAATACTAATTTGCACTCTATCCCCATTTCATTCAGGAAATCTTCTAAATCCTTTAATCTATTGGAGCCTTCCAGCAACTCATAAAAACTATCATTCGTTCGTCTTGGCATTCTCAATATTGCGTTTCCGGCTGTAATCATAAGCATTCTTCTGACATAATTCGCTAATTTAATTAAAACCGAATCATTGCTCAAGGCAACATTGCTGATCAGCCATCTCAAAAATGGCAGCTTAGGCTCCTGAAGCCCTAGATCACCCATATCTATTGACTGCAGATATCTATCTATACTAGCTGTTTCGGCATTGATATATTCAAGATTCTTAAAATCAAATTTATTATTTTCAAAGTCACAGCAAAAAATTACTTTACCGTTAATGCGCAATTCTTCATCCTTTAGTTCTTGATTGGAAAATCGAGCATAACGATACACCAATTCATTATCTTCAAACCTGAACTCATATGAAAAAATCGCCATTTGGTCTATTGAATCAGCATTCAGAAATACTCCTGTATCAACATAAGGCCGCCCGCCAAATATTGCTGTACATATATCAACAAACGCCTTTCCCAAATTTGTTTTTCCTGTCGCATTTCTACCATAAATCAGCATTTTGCTGATGGTTTCATCCGTGATGCAATCTGTACTAAATTGATACCCTGCGGTATCTTCAAAATCGATAGATATTTCATCTTTAAAATTCTTGTAATTCTTCAATGTAAATTTCTTTAACATTTTCCTACTATCCTCTCATACAGATTATATGCACACAAATCCATGATTACAGTATAACCATTTTTACAGCTTTCCACAACCTATTTCCGTAATTTTTTTACGGTAAGTCCGCATTATTACCTCATTCCAAAAAATATCTCCATCATTTTATGAAAAAATGACGGAGATAATAATTCAATGACAGAGGTACTTCCTCAGTCTTTCTCATACCCATTCCGCTTATAAAGCACCAAAAATACCAGAACGCTGATCAGCAGCTCCCCGAACAGCACCGCCATGTCCAAAGGCGACATCACATATGTCTCCCCTGCCGCCAGGCATTCCGTCATCCCCGTCATGACCCCGGTGAACAGGAATCCCGAGATTTTGTGGAGCGCCTCCGACATGTTCCCGAATATCGGCACCATCATGAACACCATCAGGAAGGGATAGGAGATCAGATTGGCGTTCATCTGGTTCTTGGCGCAGATTCCCACGATCATCCCCAGCACGCAGCTGGTGAGGGAGACCACCATGCTCACAAAGAAAAAGGGAATCCAGGGGACGATGTCCATGGGAATCCCGCTGATGAAGAGCACGATGTAGTTCACCGCCATCAGCATCACAAAGGGAAACAGGATACTGCCGATAAAATACTGCATCCCCGTAATCGAAGATGTCATCAGCACCCGCAGCGTATGGCTCTCCTTCTCCTCCGCTATGGACGTGCCCACCATGATGAAGCCCTCCGCGCAGATGTTCATGGTGATTCCGATGTTCAGAAGGACCCCTCGCAGAAACGGCACCAGCGTGCCCCCTGAATTGATTCCATAGAGGATTTTGCATACATACACCATCCCGATGACCAGCACCGGCCCTATCATGATCATGGTATTCCGGCTGATGCACAGCCATTTGATCCTGGCTACCGCGGCCAGTTTATGCAGATTCCCTGCCCTTTGCGCGCTGGGGCAGCCGCCCATTTCCATTGTTTGCACATTTCCATTCAAGCTATTCATGTCCGTAAACTCCTTTCCATATGCTTTTCCTAAGCTTTTCTATGCGCTTTTTCCCGCTCTTTTCCATCCGTTTTTTCACACATTGAGATCTTTCCCTGTGACCTCCAGGAACACGGTCTCCAAAGTGGGCTCACAGGAATGGATCCGCATGATCTCGTCCCGCTCCATCCACTCGGCGATTTTCCGGACGTTCTCCGGATTCTGGGCCAATACCAGCTCCCTGTCGCCCTCCAGCAGCACGCTGTATTTCTTGTTGCGGTTGTGCTTCAGGCAGATTTCCTGAGGGGAGCCGAACTCCACGATCTCGCCATCGTGCAGAAGCGCCACCTTGTCGCAGAGCTTCGCGGCCTCCTCCATGTTGTGGGTGGTAAGGAAAATCGCCATCCCCTCCTCCTTCAGCTCCAGCAGCATCCGGTGGATGGCCACGGCGGTGGAGGGATCCAGGCCGCTGGTGGGCTCATCCAGGAATAAGACCCTGGGCTTGTGCAGCACCGCCCGGGCCAGGACAAGCCGCTGGGTCTGGCCTTTGGAGAGCTTCCCGGCGGGTTTGTTCCTATGCTCCCCAAGCCCTACCTGGGCCAGCACCTTCTCCACCCTCTCCCGGGACACCTGCCATATCCCGGCGAACACATAGAGGTTCTGCCATACGGTCATCTTCTTGTAGATGCCGCTGTTGTCCGAGACCACGCCGATTTTTTCGTAAATGGACTCATCGATGTTGGAGGAGTCCGTGCCCAGGAGCATGGCCTCCCCGGAGGTCTGCCGCAGCTGTCCGGTGATGATCTTGATTGTGGTGGTCTTTCCCGCCCCTGACGGCCCCAGGAAGCCCAGGATCTCGCCCTGGTGCAGGGTCATGTTGATGTCCTTCAGCGCCTGTTCCGTCTTGAACCGCTTGGAAATGTGGGACAGGGAAAGCAATACGTTCTGTTCCATAGAATCTCCTTCTTTCTTCGTTTTTTCGCTTAAATGCAATCGTTCAGGCGGATTGCATCTCCACTACTGACATCTTACCACCCCAATCCGCTCCCATGGGGAAATATGCCTGAACGGAACAGGGGGGTGCCTGAACAGGATTCCGCCCTCTCTGTCCCAGAACTCCCGGCAGGTAAGGAAGTGTCTACAAATAACTGCTGCAAGTTTATGGCAATTTTTATTGTATTTCCGGGCTTTTGCCTGAAGCAATTGCAGCAGTTATTTTCCGACAATTCCTAAATTAATGAAAATTTGATAGAACTATGAAAAGACGGGCGGCAAAGGCACCAGATGAAGGCCCCGGAATCTCCTGGGCGGGGGCGACTTTATATTGCGGGAAGCTGTCATCCCGGTAAGTGGGCTCGTCTGTATATATCTGGCAGAATAGGGTATCCAGCACTTCCGTGTGAATCATGAACATGGTATTTGTGAAGCGGGTGGAGAAGCTGGACGTGGAACTGACTTCGGGAGAAGCTGTGTACGTCAGCAAGCCGAAGAAGAAAGAATTTATGGAAGCATTGGCCGGATTTTGGGGGAGGCTGAATTTCGCTATGACGGTCTGCGGTTCATTTTTCATCAATGGCAATAGTACATCATTTCCCATCTTCTCACCAGCGTCATGGTCCTGCTGGTCAGGAAATTCCTACTCCGTTTGCAGAAGGATATTACGGTGTGCGAAAAGGTTGTTCTGACACTGATGTTTTATGGTCTGATGGTGCTGTTGATCGGCATGCCGGCGAATCCGATGGGACACACATTTCTATCTAAAATAGGAATGGTGACCGGAATTATGATTCTGGCTTTGGAAATGCATTGGACAATGCCATAGAAGCCTGCGGGAAATTGGCTGAGGATGAGAGATTTATCACTCCATGGAGCTGATGATCAGACGCATCAAGAGGTGGTTGAAGTAAAGCCCTGTTCATGTTATACTATTAATCAAGCAGTGATGAAGATGGCAAAAAGCAATGCAAAAGCTGACGCTGACGCAAGGCTTCACAGAAATAGGAGCGAATCGCTTTTGAACCGAGATGTGACGCAGAAATTAACGGCGATAAGCGGGCAACAGCAGAAGCGCGTGACAGCGCAAAAACAGCCGCCAAGGAGGTTTGCTTTATGGCATTACCAGCACAAAAGGCACGGTACACCTTTGCCGATTGCCTCACATGGGATGAGCGTGAACGTATAGAAATAATTGATGGGGAAGCATTTATGATGGCCGCGCCATCCAGAATCCATCAGGAAATCTGCTTTGAAATCGGTCGGCAGCTCGGTAACTATCTGGAGGGAAAACCGTGCAAGGTCTATCCAGCTCCCTTTGGCGTTCGGCTGTTTGAACAGGATGGGGACAGGCCGGAGGACGTTGACACGATGGTCGAGCCGGATCTCTCTGTGGTGTGCGACAGGAGCAAATTGGATAAGTATGGCTGCAAGGGAGCGCCGGATATGGTAATTGAAGTCCTCTCCCCCTCTACACAACGGCATGACCAGCTGGTGAAGCTTAACCTATATCAGCAGGCCGGGGTTCAAGAATATTGGATTGTAGATCCGGAAAACCGAACAGTCCGCGTCCTGCTTCAAACCGGCGACGGCACTTTCCGAATCCACGAGGTCTATGGACAGGAGGATGTGGCAAAGGTCAATGTGCTTGAGGGATGTTTCATCGAGTTGAGCAAAGTGTTTTCGGAATAAATGACGCTGAAGCGGGTCGGGAATCATCCTGCCCCGTTTTTTACTCCCTTCCCGATGCGCCTTGCCCGGCACTTCATCGACACAGGACGCACGCAGCCCTGCGGGAGTGAGCGACAATGATAACCCAGCGGTTTTCCTACTTAACAAGACCCGAACAGAGCGCCATAATCCCGTCCTGTGGGCTTTCGTCCAGATTTCCTGTGGACTCGTCCGCAATCAGAATATCCGGGTTGCGGGACAGCGTCCTTGCTATGCCTGTCCGGAATCCACTCTCAGCGCAGCAGCTTATCCTTGTGGAATGAACAATCATCTACCGAAAACACGCCGCCCAGACACAATCCATTATCAATATTCACACAGAAACAATTGATTTTTCCGGACGCCTGAAAACCTTTTTAACCCAGAATTATAAATCCAGATTTCCGAATCATGAAAACCTGGATTTAGAAGCCATACTGTATGCCAATATGACAATGACGCTTGCCGAATATTATATCAGTAACGCAAACTCATCCATTACCAATAAATCTATCATATCCTCTTACATTTATACTTTTTTGTATGCAATCAGTATACATGATGAACAACTGATCCAAAAAGAATATAACAGATTCCTGCAGATGAAATACCCAAAATGATTTCTTCCTAAAAAATATCCTACCCGTAAACCGCACTTTTCATAACGGCAGAAAATTCTTTTGCACATGCCTGTAAATCACATCCTCCCCAACAAAGCCCCCTTCACATTCCTGGAAAACAGGCATCTCTCCCCGTTCTTCATCCGTATCTCCCGCCCCTTCAAATCCAGCTCCGCAATCTGATCCACATTCACCAGATAAGCCCTGTGGGTCCGGAGAAACCTGCTCCCCAGCTGCCCCTCCAGCTCCCGCAGGCTTCCGATAAAGTCAAACCAGTCGTTCATCCCATGTAAAGCGATCCGATGAGTGCGCGCCGTGGCCTCGAAAAACAGAATCTCATCCATTGGCACATGCTTCACCACATCCATCACCTTCACGGAAAAGTACTCCCGGCGCTCTCCCTGCTCCGCCCGCATCCGCTGGGTAATCACAAAAAGGCTCTGCCTGAGCCCCTCCTCCATCTTCTCCCTGCTCTCTTTCACGATATAATCCAGCGCTTCCAGATGATAGCGGAACGTCTCAAACGCCAGGTTCCCATAGGCCGTCACATACACCAAAAACCCCCTGGGATCCAGTTTCCTGATTTCCCGCCCCAGGGCGAACCCGTCCATGGCCTCCCCTTTCAGCTCCACGTCCAGGAAGTAGATTCCCCGCCCCGGAGCCTCCCTCACCGCCTCCAGGATCTCCAGCGGGCTGCCGCTGCACAGGGCGACCTCCATGTCATATCCCTCTATCATGATCTGTTTCTCCAGGCATTCCCTCTGAATCCCCCGGACGTTCTCCTCGTCCTCGCAAATATATACAGGCAGCATTTCCTCACTCCTTACCCCGCTATCATAATCCGCTTCTCCAGGCATTCCCTCTGAATCCCACGGACGTTCTCCTGGTCCTCGCAAATATATACAGGCAGCATTTTCTCTCCTTAGGAATTGTCGGAAAATAACTGATGCAACTTGTTTAGGAGAAAGCCCAGAAATACAACGAAAACGGCTATAAACTCGCATCAGTTATTTGTAGACAATTCCTTATTATAAGTTCCGCATCCGCCCAGCCCTGCACCCAGACATGGGCAGAGATCTTTCGGCCGCGAAAGGAGTGCGTCCGTAAATCCCCTGGGGCCATCCCCCTCACCCTGCGTTCCTCTCCTCCACCTTGAACTCCTGGACAAAATAGCCCTCCTCCACCGCCGTGGCCGGCAGCACGTTCCCATACCCATCCAGAATCTTCCGATAGCTGGCCAGCCCGATCCCCCGCTCCGCCCCTCTGGTGGAATAGCCCTGCTGCCAGATTCTGTGGACGTCAACCTCGTGGTACAGCCGGTTCTTCACCCGGAACGTGGTATACCCCTCCTGGCAGCTGATCATGATATGCACCCGGGCGTCCTCCTTTCCCCTGACCTCATCCATGGCATTGTCAATCAGAATCCCCAGGCACCTGCACAAATCCGTCGTCCTGCATCCTGTCTCACGAAAGGGCCGCATCACCTCCAGCTCACAGGCCGTGCCCTCCTTCTGCATCTGGGCGATTTTCGCCAGGAGGAGCCCTCTCACCTCTGTCATGCAGACATTGCCCAAATGGGACATCTGCCGGATCTGCCCGCCAATCTGGCTGTCGAAATCCTCCGTCAGCTCCCGGATGTAATCCATGACCTCCGTCAGCTCCCCCTCCTTCGCCGTCAGGTACATCCCCGACATCATATTTTTGTAGTCATGCCGGAAGCGCCTCATCTCCTTCTGCATCCCCTCCAGCGTCCTGATATAGGCCTCCTGCTGCTGGACGATCAGCGACTGGGCGGCAGCTTCCTTCCGCTGCCACTCCTCCCGCCCCTTATAGTGGAAGACGATCAGCGCCGCAATCAATACCAGGTAGGCAATGCTCATGCTGCTGTTGCGGCTCATGCCTCCATAGGTGAACAGCGCCATCATACTATATATCAGAACGGGATAAGCACTCAGGCAGAGCATGCCCCAGTTCCAGACGTCCCTGTGCTCCAGCCACCGGCGGTACGCATCTCCCACCTTCAATTGATGCAAAAGGAACAAAATCAGCAGAATGGCAGCCGGCCCCAGTATATAATTGGACAATAAATACCGAATCCTCTCTTCCCCGATGCTCAGGTCATAGGGCCTTTCAGACGTCAGGATAAAGACCATCATCACAGAACTCTCCGCCGCAATGCCCGCAAACAGCACAATGCCCCAGCACCGTCTGAACCTCTCCCGGAAAAGAACACCGATGCAAAGGGCGTTCCCAATCAGCAGTACATATTCCATCAGAATGGACACAGAATAATACCGCAGCAGGCCCGCCTTGTAAAGCAATGCCGCAGCCCCTGCTTCCATCACGATCCACACAGCCGCCAAAACGATTCCGCCGCCCCGGAACTTCCCCTTGTCAAAAGAAAGAGTCCTTAGAACAAACAGCCCCGTACAGACAACCATAGCCAGGCTGAAAGCGCCTGAAAACAAATCATAGCCAAACACACTCAGAAAACTCATGCTCCGCCTTTCCCTGTCCCCGCCGTCTCCCACGGCTGACGAACAGTCAATCTGCCACGATATTGTTCAGCCACACGCCCTTCTTCACCAGCACAAACCCAATGGCGCATTTTATCAGATCCAGCATCTGGCAGCTCAAAAACAGAATCGCTATGGACATAGTCGTATGGCGGCTGAGCACATAGGCCACCGGGATGCTGACGCACCAGAGGAACACGCTGTCGAAGAGGAACGTGATGATCGTCTTCCCCCCGGAGCGCAGGGTGAAATAAGTGGTGTGTAGAAAAGCGAATACAGGCATACACAATGCCGATACCCTCAAAAGGAGCATGGCTAGGCGCTTCACCTCATCGCTGGTATTGTACAATTGAGGGAACAGCGGCGCCAGCAGGGCCACCACCGCACCCATGGCTATGCTGCTCGCCACCGCAAAAGCGATGAGCTTCCTGTCCGTATCCTTGGCCTCCTCCATCTTCCCGGCCCCCAGCAGCTGTCCCACCAAGATAGACACGGCGCTCCCCATGGCCACGAACACCACGTTGAACAGGTTGGAAATCACCGTGGAGATATTCAGAGCCGCCACCGCGTCCAGCCCTCTGGTGGAATAGCACTGGGTCATCATGGCCGTGCCCGCCGACCAGAGAATCTCGTTCACCATCAAAGGCGTGCCCTTCCTGGCAATGTTCCAAGTCAGCTGGCCAGGGACACGGAGCTCCTGGTAGGCTCCCACGATGAAAGGCATCTTCTCCGGATGGGCATGGGTCCAGACAATGACCACCGCCGCCTGCACATACCGGGATATCACAGTGGCGATGGCAGCGCCCACCACCCCCAGCACAGGGAAGCCGAATTTTCCGAATATCAGCAGATAATTCAGCGCCAGGTTCACCAGCACAGCCGCCACCCCCGCGGTCATGGGCACCTTGGTCTCCCCGCCCTCGCGCAGGGTGCTGGCATAGACCTCCTCTATGACGAAGGGCGGCAGTCCAACGAACATCACCCAGAGATATTCCTTCCCGTACTCCAAAGTGGCCTGCAGGGCCGGGTCATTGCCCTCCCCGTGCAGATACATCTGTATCAGCTGTTCCCCGCCCAACGCCAGCACAAGGATGCCCAGCACCAAAATCCCCAGGCACACATAAATCTTGAAGCGAAGGGTATGGCGGACGCCCTCCTGGTTCTTGCAGCCAAAAAACTGCGCGCCAAAAATGCCCACCCCCGAAATCGCGCCGAAAATAGCCAGGCTGAAGACCATCAGCAGCTGGTTCACAATGGCGATGCCCGACATCTGCTCCGTCCCGATGCGCCCCACCATGATATTGTCCAGCAGCCCCACGAAATTAGTGATGCCGTTCTGAATCATGATGGGAACCGTCACGCCCAGCACTTTTCCGTAGAATGCCCTGTCGCCAATCAATTTCTTCCTGTTGTCCATCTCTTTCCTCCCGATTCAGCCGCTACCCAGCGGCACCTATACAAAAAACGCATGCATTTTCATTAACCTACAGCATAAATCCTGAGCGCCCCCGCCTATGGAGGACTCTGGAGACCTTCCGCCGTCTCCTCCCGGTCTTCGCCCATCATGTCAAAACAGTATCCCAGATAGATGATATGGGACATGGCCGTGATGGCGCAGCGCAGTATCTTCTTCTCCTCGCTGGCGGCGCTCCCCACCTCCTCCAGCGAATCCTTCAGCCCGAAGATATGCTGCAGCATATTCTCCAGCTCCTGGCAGAAATAATCGTAGGCCACCTGCGTCTCATAGGTGCGCTTCTGCATGGCGAAAAGCCTGCTGATATTCTCCATGGACAGCACATTCTTGGCCACGGAGAGGAAGAAAAGATACGCAATCTGCTCCGCGTAATACTGCTTCTTCACCGGACTGGCGATATATCCCTTTTTCACATAATTGCTGACCATGGAAGCCGTGATCTTCTGACATCCAAAAGTCTCCAGCACACCGTTCACGTACCTCACCACCTGGTCCAGATACAGCCCCATATCCGGCAGCTCCTGATACCTGGGCATATGTAATCCACAAATGTCGACGCTCATACCGCACCCTTCCTTCACTCCGGAGGGCCACCCCTGCTGCAGGCAATGGCCGCCGGATTCCTTCTATGTCCAAAACCTGCAAATCATTATAAGGCAGATTCCCACCAGCGTCAACAACATACGAAAAACCTCTTGACAGGTTTTTCAAAAACTGATATAAAGGACATATAATAAGCTTCTCAAAAACCGATAGTCAAGTTATGAATATTTTCAAGGAGGTATCCCTATGAAATATAAAATCGTATCCGACTCCGCCGCGGATCTCCTGGCCATAGACCAGGCGCCCTTTGCAAGCGTCCCCCTGCATATCATCATCGGCTCCCGGGAATTCATCGATGATGAAGCCGTCGACCTGGCCCAGATGGAGGAGGCCCTCTCCGCCCACAAAGGCCGCTCCAGCACTGCCTGCCCGGGGGTGGACGACTGGCTCCGGGCCTTCGGGGATGCCGATGCCGTCTTCTGCGTCACCATCACCAGCGCCCTGTCCGGCAGCTACAATTCCGCCATGTCCGCCAGGCAGCAGTATGAAGAGCGCTATCCCGGCCGCCTGGTGCACGTCATCGACTCCCTGTCCGCCGGGCCGGAGATGGTTTTGATCGTGGAGCAGCTGCAGGAGCTGGTTCTGTCCGGCGCGACTCCGGAAATCATCCGAACCGAAATCACGGACTACACCAGGCACACCCGCCTGCTGTTTTCCCTGGAGACCCTGCGGAACCTGGCAAACAACGGACGCGTCAGCCCCGCGGCGGCTAAGCTGGCAGGCATCCTGGGCATCCGCGTGGTAGGCCAGGCCAGCGACCAGGGCGAGCTTGCGATGCTGAACAAATGCCGCGGGGAACAGTGCGTGCTGTCCAGCCTCCTGAAATATATGAAAGAACTGGGATACCAGGGCGGAAAAGTCCGCATCTCCCACAACGGCAACGGAAAAATGGCCGCCGCCCTGGCGGCCCAGATCAGGGCGCTGTTCCCGAACCCGGACATCCGCATCTACGCGGCGCGGGCCCTGTGCAGCTATTACGCGGAAAAAGGCGGCATCCTGGTGGGCCTGGAATGCTGAATACTGATTCTCCTTCCATAAAATGCCTGCCCTCAAGATGCCTGCCCTCAAGATGCCTGCCCTCTATAATAGAACAGGAGACCTGGCGCCCTGAAACGCAAGGTCTCCTGTCATGATACATACTTCAGCGCCATAAGGCATCCTGCCCCCTTACACAGGGCGCGTACAACGAGATTGTTTTCTGCTGGCTGCGGACACGGCCAGCCCTGTCACAGGTATTTCCGCAGGTTCTCCAGCACCACCCGGTACCCGTTGGCATACATATGGATTCCCTCGACAGTGTACGCTTTCTTCAATCTGCCGTTCTCATCTGTCAGGCCCTGGTTCACATCGATATAGCGGCAGCCCATCTTCTCCGCCAGCCCCTTCACCGCTTCATTGGCGGTGCGGATGTTCTCATTGTTGCGGGTGGCGAACATGCCCCTGCCCCACTCGTCATCCGGCACTTTGTCCACTTCGTTCACCGGATAATAGGCCATCATATAAATCTCCGCCCCGGGCAGCCGCTCCTGTATCATGCCGATAATCTTGCCGTAGTTCTCCATGAGCTTTTCCAGGCGGTACTCCGGCCTGCTGATGTCGTTGGTTCCGATATTGATGAATATCTTCCCCGGCTCTGTCCCGAACACCATCTCCTCCATGCACTGCAGCATGTCCTCCGTGGTGAAGCCCCCGATGCCCCGATTGTAGATCACCGCGTCCATCTCCTCGGTCATCCGCAGTTCATCGATGGGGAACTGCTCCATCAGCGAGGAGCCCGTGAAAAGAATCTCCCCCTTCTTCACTTTCTCGTTCAGAATCCGGTAGCGCTCCAGCCGCTCCCACTGATTCCGCACTGCCTGCGTCCGCGTCTCCTTCGCCGCTTCCTGTGTGTCCATCCTTACATCCTCCTTCTATCATCCGTCTCCCGAAATCCCTGCGCCGCTTACGCTACGGCTTTCCGGGAGATTTTCGATGCCGAAAGCCTATTCTCATTCCCAACTTTCTATCCATTTCCTATCATAACAGATATTCTCCTAAAATAGTTTCCTATCTCGGCATATACCAATCCGGCGGGCGGCAGTCCAACTGGATACGAAGCACTGTCCCCACCGAGGATCTGCTCTCCCTCATCGAGAGCGGCATCGCAAGCAAAGTATTGGCCTGCATCGGCAACCCAAACCGCCTTGCGATACTGCTGGAGATACTCCGCGGCCCCAAATCCGTGGCAGCGCTGGTGGAAAAATGCGGCTTCGGATCTACCGGACAGGTCTATCATCACATGAAGCCGCTGCTGGCCGCCGATATCATCGTGGAAGATGAGCATCAGAAAGGCTTTTATGTCATCCAGCCCCACAAAGTACAGGGTGTCATCATGCTTCTGACAGGCATCAGCGATATGGTGGACGAAACCTTCACCAAGGGGACATGGAATGATGCCGAGGAGAATTGAGGGAGCGCATTCCTTTCAATCTTCCAGATACTCTCTATAGTCCGCCTCGCTGGCAAAAAGGATGTATTTCCCATCCACCAGTCCCATGTAGCCGTCCGATGTATTGTATCCTTTCATAAAAGTTACCTCCTATTTCAAAATCAGTGTTGTAAGCTGTTCTGATATAGAAGGTAACATTTTTTGAGGGTCATAAAACTCTCTCAAAAAAACATTTGTTCGTCCCTCGGAACCTATTATCGAAATAACTCCGCCGCCGTTCACTCCTCCGGCTCTGCCAAAAGCATCTCCGCCTCCTTCAGGAAATCCTCCGTCTTCTCCATCAATAGCTCCGCGTCCTTCTCCACCAGCCCTGTCTTCTTATACTTATAGGTAAAAGAAGGCTTGCCATAGGCCGTAAAAGACAGGCTCTGTCCATATTTCCTGAGCAGATCCGGAACCTTCGCCGGGTCAAGCCCCGCGTCCGGACGGAAGAGGAAGAGAATCTTCTCATTCTTGCCCTTGATGTCCGTCATGTACAGTTTATGGGCCGCCACCCGGATCAGGGAAATGCGCAGCAGATTGTCCACAGACTTGGGAATCTCCCCGAAACGATCCAACAGTTCGTCCCGCATGTCGTCCCGCTCTTTCAGGTTCTCGATGCCCGCAATCCGCTTATAGATATCCAGCTTCTGCACTTCGTTGACAATATACATAGGCGGAATGAACGCATCCACGTCCAGGTCGATTACCGTGGCGAAATCCTGTACCACCTTACCGCCCTTCAAAGTCTGCACGGCCTCGTTCAGCATCTTGCAGTACAGATCGTACCCCACAGCCTCCATATGTCCGTGCTGGCGCACGCCCAGGAGATTGCCCGCCCCCCGGATTTCCAAATCCCGCATGGCAATCTTGAAGCCGCTTCCAAGGTCGGTGAACTCCCGGATGGCCGACAGGCGCTTCTCCGCCACTTCTTTCAGCATCTTGTCCCGCTTGTACATCAGGAAAGCATAGGCGGTGCGGTTGGAGCGCCCCACCCGGCCCCTGAGCTGATAGAGCTGGGACAGGCCGAAATTGTCGGAGTCATGGATGATCATGGTGTTCACGTTGGAGATGTCCAGGCCGGTCTCGATGATGGTGGTGGACACCAGCACGTCTATCTCCCGGTTGATGAAGTCCAGCATGATCTTCTCCAGCTCGCTCTCCTTCATCTGGCCGTGGGCATAGGACACCGCAGCCTCGGGCAGCAGCGCCGCCAACTGGGCGGTGACGTCGGCGATGGTGTTCACCCGATTGTATACATAGTACACCTGCCCTCCTCTGGCCAGCTCCCTGGAGACGGCCTCCCGCACCAGCTCCTCGTTGTACTCACAGACGAAGGTCTGGATGGGCTGTCGGTCCCCCGGCGGCTCCTCCAGCACGCTCATGTCCCGTATCCCGATCAGGCTCATGTGGAGGGTCCTGGGGATGGGGGTGGCGGTCAGGGTCAGCACGTCCACGTCCTCCTTCAGCTTCTTGATCTTCTCCTTGTGGGTCACGCCGAAGCGCTGCTCCTCGTCTATGATCAGAAGCCCCAAATCCTTGAACTTCACGTCCGCCGACAGAACCCTGTGGGTGCCGATGACAATGTCCACCAGGCCTTTCTGCAGATCCGTCACGGTCTTCTTGATTTCACCGGGAGTGCGGAAACGGCTCATCAGATCCACCCGGATGGGAAAATCCTTCATGCGCTGTACGAAAGTGGTGTGGTGCTGCTGGGCCAGTATGGTGGTGGGGACAAGGTACACCACCTGTTTGCCCTCCTGAACCGCCTTGAAAGCCGCCCGGATGGCAATCTCCGTCTTGCCGTAGCCCACGTCCCCGCATATCAGGCGATCCATTATCTTTGTACTCTCCATGTCCGCCTTGGTGTCCAGGATGGCCGCCAGCTGGTCTTCGGTCTCCTCAAAGGGGAACATCTCCTCGAATTCCCTCTGCCACACCGTGTCTTTTTCAAAGGCATACCCTTGCGCTTGTCTGCGCAAAGCATAAAGCTGCACCAGGTCGCTGGCAACCTCGTTCACGGCGCTGCGTACTTTACTTTTGGTGCGCTCCCACTCCTTTGACCCAAGCTTGTTCAGCTTCGGCTTTTTGGCATCGGCGGAAGCGTACTTCTGTATCACGTCCAGGCCCGTGGCCAGCACATAGAGATTCCCGCCGTCCCGGTACTCTATCTTGATGTAGTCCTTGACCACGCCCTCCATCTCTACTTTCTCAATTCCCTGATAGATGCCCAGCCCGTGGCTCTCATGCACCACATAGTCCCCTACTTTCAGTTCATTGAAATCCTTGATTTTCTGACCCTCGTAGCGCTTGCCTGTCCGTTTCTTCTTTTTCTCCGCGCCGAAGATGTCCGTCTCCGACAGCACCACGAATTTCAGCAGAGGATACTCGAATCCTTTGTCTACATGCCCGTAATAGGTGACCACCTCCCCGGCCTGTACCTGACGCAGGGGATCCTCCGTGTACACCGCCGTGATTTCCTGATCCCGCAAATCCTCCGCCAGACGCTTCGCCCGGGTTCTGGAACCGGACAGCAGCAGCACCCGGCAGCCGTTCTTCCGGAACATTTTCAGATCCCGCACCAGGGCCTCGAAGCTGTTGTTGTACGGCGCCACGTTCCTGGCCGCCACGTCCATTTTTCTGTCGGGTCTGAAATACCCCTTGGCTTCCATGGTGGAGACCGTGACCACGCTGCCTTTCAGGAGATTGGCCGCCACCTGTTCCCCGCTGTAGAGCACGTTCATCTGGCCAGGCAGAATATAGCCTTTCTCCGCCCGCTGCTTCATGCTCTCGGAAAATTCCAGTTCGATGGCACCGGCCTGTTCTTTGATGCGGGCCGGTTCCTCCAGGAAGAACACAGGCCTTTGCCCCCCTCCTGCAGCAGAGCCGCCCCTGCCCCTGGCAATCCGCACCAGGATCTCCGGCAAGGTCATGGTGTCCTCATAGAAATACCGGATATACCCCTCCAGGTTCACCTTAGCTTTAAATTCCAGGAGCTGTTCCTTTAATTCCTTGACCTGGACGGCGATGCGGTGGGCTTCCTCGGTCTGAAAATTGTCCCGAAAGATTTTCTGCTGCTTCGCTGCCTCTGTCTCCAGCTTCTGCAGCCCGACCCGGATGCGCCCCTCCTCCAGCACGAACTCCGCTGCCGGGAAGACGGAGACGCCCTCCAGGTTCTCAATCGAGCGCTGGCTTAAGATATCGAAGCTGCGGATGGACTCCACCTCATCCCCCCACAGCTCGATGCGGTAAGGATTCTCCTCGGTCAGGTCGAAGATGTCGATGATGCCGCCCCGGACGGAAAACTGCCCCGGACTCTCCACCTGATAGCTTTTCTCGTACCCCATGTCCACCAGCCGTCTGCACAGAACGTCCTCCTGAAGGGAAGTCCCCTTGTATATATCGATTATATCTCCGTCTTCATTCCACATGACCTGGGGGGTCATCAGGGCCGCGTAAGTGGTGACGATGGTCACAGGCTTCTTCTCCATGAGCCTTCGCAGCACCCTCACCCGCTCCTTCACCAGCTGATTGCCGTGGATGTCCGCCTGGAAGAAAATCAGGTCTTTCGCCGGATACAACATGACATTCCTGTCATAAAATTTGTATTCTTCAAAAATCTCCCTGGCCTTCAGGTCACTGTAAGTGACGATGGTCTTGATGCGGAAACCGTCGCCCAGCCCGTATATCATATGCAGCTTCTGGGAGTCCACGCATCCCGTCAGAGCGGTGACGCCATCGCCCTTCCGGATGGCTTCCCTGATATTGCCGTATTCCGCCAGCTCCTGTAGCGGCGCAAGTAATGCCTGCATCCTGTCCTCCTAAAATTTGTAATACCCCATCGGAATCTTCAGACCGCTTATCACGCTGCTATCCGAAACTCCTATGGGCCGCTTCCCCGCTTTTCCGGATACCGTTCAGTCCTAATGTCTGATTCTGCTTCCTGAAATTCCGGGCCGCTTCCCGCTTTTCCAGGTGCCGTCCAGCCCCGATGTCTGATTCTGCTTTCCAAAATTCCGATAGCCTATTATACTGACAATCACATAACCCCTCCGTCCTTTGCCGGCTCCGGCTCCCTGGCAGGCTTTTTCACGGCATTGAACTGGTTCATGGCAGCGTCCGGCCCCTCCGAAATAATCATGCGGATGGCTTCCGCCGCCCGGTCTGCCGCTTCCTCCACATCCTCCCTGTCCTTCGGGGAGAACCTGCCCAGCACATAGTCCACCAGATCCCACCCCCTGGGTTTCTCGCCCACGCCCATCTTCACCCGGATGAAGCTGTCGTGGCCCAGATTGGCGATAATATTCTTCAGGCCGTTGTGGCCGCCCGCGCTCCCCTTCTTACGGATGCGTATCTGACCTGGCTCCAGGCTGATGTCGTCGGAAATGACTATCAGCTCCGCGGTCTCGTCCACCTTATAGTAGTCAATCAGCTGCCGGACGCTCTCCCCGCTTAAGTTCATATAAGTCTGGGGCTTGGCCAGCACGCACTTCTGCCCCGCCACGATGCCCTTCCCGATGACGGCTTTATGCTTTTTCTCCAAAACGGAGATGTTCTCCTTCGCCGCCAGTTTATCCAGCACCAGGAAGCCTGCATTGTGCCGGGTGCCCTCGTATTCTCTTCCGGGATTTCCCAGTCCGACTATGATTACCATTTCCTCTCCAATCTGCCCGCTCAGGACTCATCCCGACCAGGCTCTGCTCCTTGCAGTCTGTTCTTCTCTTATCTCATCCATACCGCCCGGCTGTTTTTCTGACTTTTCACCGAAGCGAATCTATATATTCTTTCAGTCTTTCCCTCTGGGATTCGATACATTTCCCCGAATCAAAGAAGTCCACAAGCCCCTTTGGGCTTATCCACCTGTATCCTATGGTCTCGCCCTTCTGCAGCACGTTCCTGCTTTTTACCAGTCTTATAAGCTATGATAATAGAATCCTGTTTTTAGATTCTATTATACATATCGTTGCGATCACTTGTAAAGCAAAATGGAAGATTTCCTGAAAAATAAATATGGTCAGGCCCATTCTTCCGGAGCCTGACCATATCCGTCAATACCTTAAAATTTCACTAAAATATCACCCCAAATCCCCGGCATCTCTCCCTCGCACAAAAACGCTCTCCTGAATCAAAGCAATGGCGTCATATATAGCGGCAGATAAACAATCCCCGCCTCTTCTTTCAAATCCCCTGTATGCAGCAGATAAGGAATGTAAAGCTGCTCCTTATATTTTTTTCTGAAACTTCCTCAGTGATGTCAGGGTATCGTTTTTACCGGACTTCACCTCAATCAGAGAAATGTCATGCCTGCTGCTGATCTTACTTTTTGCAATCAGAAAATCTATTTCCATCCGCAGGTTTGCGTCATCGCGGGAAGAATTAGAATAAAAATACTTTTCTCACGTTTTCAAGATTTATTGCACTATGTTCTTGTTCCTGACTTGATTTTCTCAAAATTATCCACAAAATCCTCTTGCCAACCCGCTTCTGATATGCTAGAATGGTACCAATCAACAGAAAGGTACCATTCGGTAGAAGGTGAAGGAATGAGTCGTCGATAACATGATTTGGAACAGCAGACATTTTGGAGAAAAGCCTGTCGCACAGGTTTGTTTGCGTACGCCGAATCAGTCTATCGCCTCGTTTTCGAAGCCTTTTTTCTATGCCGTGATTTTCTCGGGTTTTCGCCGCAGTGCCGGAACTGAACTCCCCCAGATTCTGCCCGGAACCGACTAAGATTTTCGTCAAAATCTGGTTGGAATCCAGCCGGAATTTCGCCTGGCTCTCCGAAGAGCGTTCCCCGGCGGCTGCACCGCACCCATTTACGGCACCTCCCCCCTGAAACCACAGGACACAGGCTTCCCCTGAGCGCAGACTGAATGCCGGCCCCGCAGGCAAAAGTCCAGGCTTTGATTAGAAGTCCGCATAAAGCGCTGCAGCGGACGAAAGATAGGAGGCCTAATATGTTACAGATAAAGAACTTGACTTTGACCCATAAAAAAGATTTCCGCATCATCCTGCAGGATTTTACCTGCGCGCTGAATGACGGAGACAAGGCTGTCATCATCGGTGAGGAGGGCAACGGCAAGTCCACTCTCCTGAAGTGGCTCTACCATCCGGAACTGATCGAACCCTACGCCGAAGCCAAGGGGGAACGAATCACGGCCCGGGAGCGAATGGCTTATCTGCCCCAGGAGCTGCCCGAGGAGGACCGGGAGAAGGCCCTCTATGAATTTTTTGCGGAAGACCCGGCGTTCTATGAACAGCCGCCCCGGAGCCTGAGCGCCCTGGCGGGCAAGTTCCACGTCCCCCAGGACTTCTTCTACGGCGACCAGCCCATGGGCACCCTCTCCGGCGGCGAGAAGGTCAAGGCCCAGATGATGCGGCTGCTGATGGCCCAGCCCACGGCGCTTCTGCTGGACGAGCCCTCCAATGACCTGGACATCGAGACCCTGGAATGGCTGGAGGAGCTGATTCTGGACTGGCCGGGCATCGTGCTCTTCATCTCCCACGATGAGACCCTGATCGAGCGCACGGCCAACATGGTCATCCACATCGAGCAGATCAGGCGGAAAACCGTCTGCCGACACACCATAGCCCATGTGCCCTACCTCCAGTACCGCCGGGAACGGGAGGACAGCTTCGAAAAGCAGGCCAGGCAGGCTGCAAACGACCGCAGGGAGAAGGAGATCCGGGACGAGAAGCTCCATCGAATCGAACAGAGCGTGGCCTACCATCTGGGCGCGGTATCGAGACAGGCGCCCTCTGTAGGCAGGCTCCTGAAGAAGAAAATGAAAGCCGTCAAGAGCCTGGAGCGCCGCTACGAACGGGAAGACGCCCAGATGACCCAGATGCCGGAGGAGGAGACCGCCATCTTCTTCAAGCTGGGGGAGAAAGCCCAGACGATTCCCGCCGGAAAGACGGTCATCGAATTTTCCGCAGACCGCCTGTGTACGCCAGATCACCTCCGCGTCCTGGCGGAAAATGTCTTCCTACGCATCAAAGGGCCGGAAAAAGTCGGCATCATCGGGGAGAACGGCGCGGGCAAGACCACGCTGCTGCGGCTGATGGCGGAGGAGCTTTTGAAGCGCCCGGATATCCGGGCCGCGTATATGCCCCAGAATTACGAGGATCTGCTGCATCTGGAGATGACGCCGGTAGAATATCTGGCCATATCCGGGGACAAGGAGGAGACCACACGCATCCGGACTTTCCTGGGCTCCCTGAAATATACAGCCGATGAGATGGACCACTCCATCGCCGAGCTGTCCGGCGGCCAGAAAGCGAAGGTACTGCTGCTGAAGATGAGCCTGTCCGGGGCCAATGTATTGATCCTGGACGAGCCCACCCGGAACTTCTCTGCCCTGTCCGCCCCGGTAATTCGGCGGATGCTGGCCGAATTCCCGGGAGCCATCTTAAGCATCTCCCACGACAGGAAGTACCTGGGAGAGGTCTGCGGCAGGATATACCGGTTTACGAAGGACGGGCTGTCCGATGTCACGGACTTTTCCTGAGCATCCTACGGCAGCCCACATTCATTTTTTCGTTGTAAAAAGTGTATCGTTTTCACATTTTTTCATTGTAATTTTCGGAAGAGCATGATACAATGGCCTTATTTATAGCAGAAAACGGCAGGAGGTGGCATCATGTACCGAACGGCAATCGAGAAGCTGCATAAATGGAAAGCCGGCAGACACCGCAAACCACTGATCATCGAGGGCGCAAGACAGGTCGGGAAGACCTGGCTGATGAAAGAATTCGGCAAAAACGCCTATGCCGATACCATATATATCAATTTCGACTCGAATTCCAGAATGGCGGATTTATTTGCTTCCGACCTGGACACAGGCCGCCTGATTATGGGAATCGAACTGTATGCAGGCAGAAAAGTCGATCCTGACAATACCCTTCTGATTTTTGATGAGGTACAGGAAGTGCCGAGAGCGCTTTCCTCCCTGAAATATTTTTATGAAGATGCCCCCTGGTATCATATTGTGTGCGCCGGTTCTCTCCTGGGCATCGCACTGCACGAAGGGACTTCTTTCCCGGTAGGCAAAGTGGATTTTCTAAGCCTTTACCCCCTGTCTTTCAGAGAATTCCTGATGGCCACAGCCGGTGAACGCTTTGCCAGGCTCCTGGAAAGCCGGGACTATCCGATAATCACGTCTTTTAAACAGACCTATGTTGATGCGCTCAGGCAATATTATTTTGTGGGGGGCATGCCGGAGGCGGTGCAGAGCTTTGCCGAAGAAAAGGATTTCAACCAGATACGGGAAATCCAAAAGCGTATCCTGGCGGCCTATGAACAGGATTTTTCCAAACACGCCCCCATTGAAATCGTGCCAAAAATCCGCATGATATGGAACAGTATCCCCTCCCAGCTGGCAAAGGAGAACAAAAAATTCATCTACGGGCTTGTGCGCGAGGGCGGGCGGGCAAAGGAATACGAATCAGCCATCATGTGGCTGTGCGACTGCGGGCTGGTATACAAGGTCAGCCGGGTGAGCGGGGCTGGAATTCCGCTGAAAGCCTATGAGGATCTGAAAGCCTTTAAGCTGTTCCTCGCTGACGTAGGGCTGCTGGGATGCATGACCGGGCTCCGTCAGCGTACCCTCCTCGACGGTAATAATCTGTTTACCGAATTCAAGGGGGCATTGACCGAGCAATATGTATGCCAACAGCTAAAGGCCATCGAAAATCTGGGGGTTTATTACTATACCAATGACCGGGGCTCCTGTGAGGTGGATTTTGTCTTAGATACCGGCGAACAGATTGTGCCCGTGGAGGTCAGGGCGGAGACCAACCTGAAAGCAAAGAGCCTGAAGACTTACCGGGAGAAATACAGCCCCACCCTTGCCGTCCGCACCTCCATGGCGGATTACAAAAAGGAAGACGGGCTCCTCAACCTTCCTCTATATGCAGTGGGGGAAATCTGTCAGTGAACCGCTTCCGGCGGGGTGCCCGGAAAACCTCATTGAAAATGCCACGGCCTGCGCCACCGGCAAAAAAATTCCACGGCTTAAGCCATCGGCAAAAATTCCACGGCTTAAGCCATCGGCAAAAATGCCATGGCTTAAGCCATCGGCAAAAAATGCCATGGCTTAAGCCATGGCATTTGGGGATTTAATTGTCTTTTATCCTATGCTGTCACATCCTATTCCCCGTCCGGCTCCAACAAAGCTCTCCTGTAGTTCTCCAGGATGATCTCCTGAATGGCTTCTCTGGCAGAAGCATTGATGGGATGGGCGATATCCTTGTACTCCCCATCTGCCGTCCTCTTACTGGGCATTGCGATGAACAGACCTTTGTCTCCTTCAATCACCTTGATGTCATGCACCACGAATTCCTCGTCCAAGGTAATGGATACAATCGCCTTCATCCTGCCTTCTTTCGCAATCTTGCGTACGCGAACATCTGTAACCTGCATCTTTTAAACCCCCTTATCCGGAATCTAAAGCCACCTATGTCACATCGTGTATCTTTCATTTCTCTCTACTACAATGCGAATCTGCCCATCTTCACCCACATAGTGGGCATTTGCCCGAATGGTGCTATGGCTTTCTAAGATGCAATTCTCGATGTAAGTGTTGTCGCCGATATACACATCATTCAGAATGATGGAATTCTTGATGACACAATTATTGCCTATATAACTCTTCTTGAAGACCACGGAGTCCTCCACGACACCGTTCACGATGCAGCCGCTGGAAATCAGGCTGTTCTTCACGCTGGCTCCCACATTGTACTTCGCCGGGGCCAGATCGTCCACCTTGGAATAAATGTCGGGGTACTGCTTGAAGAAATAGTTGCGCACCTCCGGCTTGAGGAAATCCATGTTGGTACTGTAGTAATCCTCCACGGAGGCGATGTTCCTCCAATAGTCCCGTATCTTGTAACCGTAGATCCGCTTCACATCTTTATAGCGGATGAGGATGTCCCTGACGAAATCGTATCTATCCTCCTCGATACATTTCTCCACCATCTCTATCAGCTGGCGCCTGCGCAGGATGTAGATGCCGCAGGAGATGACCCTGGACTTGGCATGCAGCGGCTTTTCCTCGAACTCCTCGACGCGGCTCTCCTCATTCATGCGGATGGTGCCGAACCGCTCCAGGTTCGCCGAAGGGCTCATGTCCCGGCAGACCACGGTGATGTCCGCCCTTCTCTCGATGTGGTATTCCAGCACCTTGTTGAAGTCCATCTTGTACACGCCGTCCCCGGAGGCCACCAGCACATAGGGCTCATGGCTGCTCTTGAGGAAATCCAGGTTCTGATAGATGGCGTCCGCCGTGCCCCGGTACCAGTTGCTGTTCTGGGAGGTCACGGCCGGCGTGTACACATACAGCCCTCCCTGCTTGCGCCCGAAGTCCCACCACTTGGAAGAGCTCAGGTGCTCGTGGAGGCTGCTGGCATTGTACTGGGTCAGCACCGCCACCTTCTGGATATGGGAGTTGGACATATTGCTCAGGGTAAAATCAATGCTGCGGTAACTGCCCGCGATGGGCATGGCGCATACGGCCCGCTTGTAGGACAGCTCCTGCATTCTGCGGTTGTTGCCTCCCGCCAGGATAATTCCAATCGCCCTCATTGCCTCTCACCTGCCTTAATCAAAGATTTGCCGCCTGGCAGATAGGAATTCTCGTAGTCCAGACCCGTGGTGACGCCGAATATGACTGCATTCTTCCCCACGGTGATGCCGTTGGGGATGACGCTGCGCTCGCCCACGGTCACGATGCCGTGGTTGTAGATGTGGGGAGCCATTTCGTTCTCCACCGCCTCGCCGAATCCCAGCTTCACATAGTTGCCGATCCGCACCTCCTCGTCAACGATCGCCTTATAAAGCTCGCAGTTGTTGCCGATCTGGGTCTGGTTCATGATGATGGAATCCCGGACCACCGTATCCTTGCCTATGGTGACGCCGCAGCCGATCACAGAATTGTACACCTTTCCGTAGATATCCGTCCCCTCCCCGATGATGCTCCGCTCCACCACGCTGTCCCTGGAGAAATACTGGGGCGGCTGAATCTCGCTCTTGGTATAGATCTTCCAGTATTCCTCGTAGAGGTTGAACTCCGGCACGATGTCGATGAGCTCCATGTTGGCCTCCCAATAGGAATGCAGGGTGCCCACGTCCTTCCAGTAGCCGTTGAACTCATAGGCGTACAGGAACGCGCCCTTTCTGTGGCAATAGGGAATCACATGCTTCCCGAAGTCCAGCGCGGGCTGCTCGGCCATCTCGATGAGGGCCTTCCTCAGCGTCTTCCAGTTGAAGATGTAGATTCCCATACTGGCCAAGTTGCTCCGGGGGGTCTCGGGCTTTTCCTCGAAGTCCGTGATCCTGCGCTTCCCATCGGTTATCATGATTCCGAAGCGGCCGGCCTCCTCCATGGGCACGGGCATGACGGCGATGGTCACGTCCGCGTTGTTGTCCTTGTGGAAGTCCAGCATGAGCTCATAGTCCATCTTGTAGATATGGTCACCGGACAGTATCAGCACGTAATCGGGATGATAGCTCTCCATGTACTCCAGGTTCTGGTAGATGGCATTGGCCGTGCCGGTATACCACTCGCTGTTGGAACTCTTCTCATAGGGCGGCAGCACTGTGACGCCGCCGATATTGCGGTCCAGGTCCCAGGGGATGCCGATCCCTATGTGAGAGTTCAGCCGCAGGGGCTGGTACTGGGTCAGGACCCCCACTGTGTCGACCCCTGAATTGATACAGTTGGAAAGCGGAAAATCGATGATGCGGTATTTTCCTCCAAATGCCACGGCAGGTTTTGCCATTTTGGATGTGAGTACACCCAGCCGACTGCCCTGCCCGCCTGCCAGCAGCATGGCAATCATTTCTTTCTTCACCATGTCGTCGTCACCTCGGTCTCTTCTGTGCCATCCGGCCGCTTCCTACATTGCGCAAAGCTCCTGTCCATGCACCGCTACGCCATTCACGTCCGATGCCCCTACAGCCACTACCTGCTTCAAGTAAGGCCATTATATCACACAGTTTGACAAAATGGAATATTGAATGTCAAAATATTTATTTTTCATCTTCTTATTTGTGTCGGATATTGATACAATTTTTGTATAATGTGCGGTTTTTTTGTGCATTTCTCCCAATATTTGCATCATCCAACCACAATTGCCCCAGTACACCGGTGCATGAATTCCCGAGTAATCAGTGCTTGATGTCCGCGCCTGGACATGGCGGAGGAAGGAGGCGATGCGGAACATCGTCGACTGACGACAACACAGTACTGGTGTGACCAGCGAGTGCTGCTTGCTCCAGGATTCCTGCATCGGGGTACCAGTCCGGTTCCACATTTCAGAAAACAGAATTCATATTTATTTTTTCCGCCGATGGTGTTATAATAATAAGGAACAAAAAATCATAAGGAAGTACAGCCAAATGTATAAAATCGATTTCAGCCATCCCTGCTCCCTATACTTCGTGGGCATCGGCGGCATCAGCATGTCCGCCCTGGCGCAGCTGCTGGCGGACGCGGGCTTCCGGGTCTCCGGCTCCGACCGCGCCCCCAGCGACCTGACCAGGAAGCTGGAGAGCATGGGGATTACCGTATTCTATGGACAAAGGAGCGAAAATATTACAGAAGCCATCGACTGCGTGGTCTTCACCGGCGCCATCCATCCGGACAATCCGGAATACCGGGCGGCCCATGAGAAAAACCTGCCCGCCCTGACCAGGGGGCAGCTGATGGGGCAGATCATGCAGCATTACCGCACCCCCATCGCAATCAGCGGCACCCACGGCAAGACCACCGCCACCTCCATGGTCAGCGAGATTCTGCTGGCGGCGGATTTGGATCCCACGCTGACCATAGGCGGCGTACTGAAGGACATCCAGGGCAATCTGCGCATCGGCCACTCGGAGTATTTCGTGGCCGAAGCCTGCGAGTACACCAACAGCTTCCTGGATTTCTTCCCCAGGATCGGCATCATCCTGAACATAGGCGAGGACCATCTGGATTTCTTCAAGGATCTGGAGGACATCCGCCATTCCTTCCGGGAATTCGCCAGGCTGCTGCCCCAGGACGGCTGCCTGATCATAGGCGGGGAGATCGAGCGCCTGGAGGAGATCACGGAAGGCCTGCGCTGCCCTGTCATCACTTTCGGACTCAGCGCCTCCTGCGATTACTATGCCACCGACATTACCTATGGCCGCCTCGGCTGCCCCACCTTCACCCTCCACGACAGGAAAGGCGGAAAGCGCAGCGTCTCCCTGAGCGTGCCCGGAGAGCACAATATCTGCAACGCCCTGGCGGCGCTGGCCCTGGCGGACTTCCTGGCCATCGACAGCAGCTTGGCGGACAGCGCCCTCCAGGGATATCAGGGCACGGACCGGCGCTTCCAGCACAAAGGCACCATCGGCGGCGTCACCGTCATCGATGACTACGCCCATCACCCCACGGAGATCACGGCCACGCTGAAGGCGGCTGCCAACTATCCCCACAGGACGCTCTGGTGCGTCTTCCAGCCCCACACCTATACCCGCACCAAGGCCTTCCTGAAGGAATTCGCCCAGGCCCTGTGCCTGGCGGACAGAGTCGTGCTGGCGGACATCTTCGCGGCCAGGGAGACGGACACCCTGGGAATCGATTCCCAGACCCTCCAGCGGGAGATTCAGGCCCTGGGCCACGAATGCCATTATTTTCCAAGCTTTGATGAAATCGAAAATTTCCTGTTGGAAAATTGCATAAACGGCGACCTGTTGATAACTATGGGCGCGGGAGATGTGGTAAAAATCGGCGAAAACCTGCTGGGCAGATAGTTATCCACATTTTCCACAAATAAAGCGTTTCTCCGGGCTGTGGATACGCACCGGAAAAAAGCCGTGGAAACCCGGACGGTCCAAACGTTATCCACTGTTTCCACATTTTCCACGATCCCGGCCCGTCTTCAGATTCTCCGATGAATTCGGGAAAATTGACTATTTTCTTTTCCAGGACCTTATGCTATACTTTTTCTACCGCGGGGCATTTCTGTGCCGGCACCTTCCTTTGTCTGAGCGGTTCTGCCAGACGGGAGGCGTGCCGGCGGAAGGCCCGGCGGATATACCAGGAAGCGGGGGCAGGACGGATGGCGCATTTGACGATTTATCAGGACAATCAGGGAGATTCCACGGTAGTATCCAATTTGTTTATAGACGAATATATGAAAGATGCCAACGACGCGCAGCTGAAGGTCTATCTCTATCTGCTCCGCATGATGAGCGCGCAGATGGCCACCAGCGTATCCGACATCGCGGACAAGTTCAACCACACGGAGAAGGATGTCCTGCGCGCCCTGAAATACTGGGAAAAGCGGCAGCTTTTAGACCTGGACTATGACGATGGCAAGAATCTGGTGGGCATCCATATGCGGGATTTGAGAACCGCCAGGGGAGCGGACATGGTTCCGTCCCCCCAGGTGGTGGCTTCCTTCGTGCCGGTGCCGTCCCTGAACGTCACTCTGCCCAGGGACATCCCTTCTGACGCAGACTCTCCGGAGCCCTCCCCGTCGAAGGAGGAGGCCCCGGCCAATCCCTTTGAAAAACCGAACTTTTCCGCAGATCAATTGCGGGAGTTCAAGAACCGCCAGGAGACGGCACAGCTGCTGTTCATCGTGGAGTCTTATATCGGAAAGCCTTTGACGCCCTCGGAGATCAAGGCTATCCTGTATTTCACGGATGTGCTCCATTTTTCCGATGACCTGATCGACTATCTGATCCAATATTGCGTGGACAGGGGCAAGAAGGATTTCAAATACATAGAGAAAGTGGCCGTGAGCTGGGCGGAGGATGGCATCTCCACGCCGAAACAGGCCCAGAAACGCTCTTCCCGCTATGACAAGAATGTCTACGCCATCATGAACGGCCTGGGAAAGGGCAGCTCTCCCACCGCCAAGGAGATGGAGTTCATCACCCGCTGGCTGAAGGATTACGGCTTTTCCACGGACGTCATCATTGAGGCCTGCGAGCGCACCGTCCTGGCCACGGACAAGCATCGTTTCGAATACGCCGAGAGCATCCTCAGCAGCTGGAAACGCCAGAACGTGCACCACAAATCCGACATCCAGGGCATCGACGACAAATACCAGCAGCGCAGACGGAACGCCGCGCCCCCTGCCCAGAAGCAGTCCGGCAACCGTTTCAACCAGTTCAAGCAGAACAATTACGATTTCGACGCGCTGGAACAGGAACTGATCAGCAATTAAGAGGAGAAGCGAAGTGGCACTGAACAATTCCCAATACGAATCCATCATAAAGGGCTACGAGCGCGCCAGGGACGAGAGCCGCTTCCTTCTGGACTCCCGGAAGCAGCAGGTCTGGAGGGAGATCCCGGAGTATCGGCAGCTGTCGGAATCCATCGGCTCCGTCTCCGTGTCCTATGGCCGGCGCATGCTGGAGGGGGACGAAGGCGCCCTGTCCGAGCTGCATGTAAAGCTTGCGGAGATTGCCTCCCGACAAAAGCAGCTGTTGACGGAACACGGCTTCCCTGCCGACTACCTGGAGCCGGTCTACAGCTGTCCGGACTGCCAGGACACAGGCTTCCTCCAGTCCGGGCTTTTCCGGGAGAAATGCCATTGCTTCCGCCAGCAGGAGCTTTCCATCCTTTACGCCCAGTCCAACATACAGGAGACCATCGGCCGGGAGAACTTTTCCACGCTCTCCTACGCCTATTACCAGGGGGAGGACCTGCGCAGGTTCGAGGCGGCAGTAGACATCAGCAAAAATTTTATAGAAAATTTCAAAGACATCTACCATAATCTCTTTTTTTATGGTACAGTAGGAACGGGAAAAAGTTTTCTGTCCGGCTGCATCGCCAGGGAACTGTTGCAGCGCGGCATCTCTGTGATTTATTTCAGCGCTTCCGGCCTCTTCGACACGCTGGCCCGCTATGCTTTCGATATAAAATCGAAAGAAGCCCTTCATGACTTATGCGAAGATTTATATAGTTGCGGCCTGTTGATCATCGATGACCTGGGAACGGAGATCACCAACAGTTTCGTGACCTCCCAGTTGTTCACCTGCCTGAATGAGCGGCACCTGCGCGGCAGGTCTGTCCTGATTTCCACGAACCTCAGCTTAGAGGAGCTGCGGGACCGCTACTCTGACAGGATTTTTTCCCGCATCACCAGCCATTTTACTTTATGCAAGCTCACCGGGCCGGACGTCCGCCTCCTGAAAAAGCGCCTGTCCAACGCCCCACCCGCATCACCCTGATCGATTCAGGAAATGACTGCGTTCTTCCGGATTCAGACATCAGCATCATATAAGCATGCAAAAGAATAGAGAGGATACACCATGGGCAACCGCGAAGAAAAAAGAAACCTGGAAACCATTCCCGTAGGCTCTTTGGGAATCATTGCGCTGGAGGGCTGCAGGCCGCTCTGCGAACGGATCGACAAGTATCTGGTGAGATGGCGCGCCGAGAGGGAGAGCGAGCACAAGGACTCGCTGGCCTTCTCCGGCTATCAGCGGAATTCCTACCTGCTGCAGACGAAAGTGCCGCGTTTCGGCTCCGGCGAAGCGAAGGGGACAATTCTGGAATCCGTCCGCGGCAGCGATCTGTATCTGCTGGTGGACGTGTGCAATTATTCCCTGACCTATCCCCTGGGCGGCCACGAGAACCATATGTCCCCGGACGACCACTATCAGGATCTGAAGAGAATCATAGCCGCTGTGGGCGGAAAAGCCCGCCGCATCACGGTCATCATGCCTTTCCTCTATGAAAGCCGTCAGCACAAAAGGACCAACCGGGAATCCCTGGACTGTGCGCTGGCGCTGCAGGAGCTGGTGCAGATGGGCGTGGACAATATCATCACGTTCGATGCCCACGACCCCAGGGTGCAGAATGCCATCCCGCTCCATGGCTTCGAGACGGTGCAGCCTGCCTATCAGTTCATCAAGGGGCTGCTGGGCAATATGAATGATTTGAGCATCGATTCCGACCACATGATGGTCATCAGCCCTGACGAGGGCGGCATGACCCGGGCCATCTATATCGCCAATGTGCTTGGGCTGGACATGGGCATGTTCTACAAGCGTCGCGACTACACAAGGGTCGTCAACGGGCGCAATCCCATCATCGCCCATGAATTCCTGGGCACCAGCATGGAGGGAAAGGATATGATCATCATCGATGACATGATTTCCTCCGGGGACAGCGTGCTGGAAGTGGCAGCCGAACTGAAGAGCCGCAAGGCCCACAAGATTTTCGTCTTCGCCACCTTCGGGCTGTTCACCAGCGGGCTGGACAAGTTCGACAAGGCCTATGAAAACGGTACCATAGACCGGGTGCTCACCACGAATCTGGTCTACCAGACCCCTGAGCTGCTGCAGCGGGAGTGGTACATCAACTGCGATATGAGCAAGTACATCGCCTATATCATCGACACCCTGAACCACGACTCCTCGATCAGCGACCTGCTGAATCCCAGCGAAAGAATCCAGAACATCGTGGCCCGGTACAAGAACGGCGAGCTGATGTCCTGATTCTCCTCTGAATTGCCGGAACATGGCGTTCCAAGCGTGTTCGACGCAAAATGAACCGCTTCCTCCCCAATCTCCTCGGCATGCTGCTGGGCACTGCCATCGGCTATCTCTTCGGCACCGTATGGCTGGCATACCAGCAGTCCATCGGCTTCACGGAGGCGCTGTTCCTTGGAGTCGTCCCCTACCTTGGCTTCGATGCCGTCAAGCTGGTTCTCGGCATGGCCCTCGGCAGCCAGGTGCGCAAGCGCCTGCTCCAGGCAGGACTGCTTTGAGGCAGCAGCTATGTTCAGGCAATTCCTCACGCTCCCGTATATGTATCATAGAGGGTCACTACCTGATTCTGGGCGTCATACAGGGTGATGGCCCCGCAGTCGATGGGAAGCACGATGGCGAAGGGCTCCTGCGGATCCACAAGGATCTCTTCTCCGCTGTCCTCCGTCACCACCTTGCACACCTTGTCCTCATTCAGGGACAGCAGCGCGATTCCCTTGTCCTCGAAGACGATTCCCTTGACGCCCTCCGCCATATAGGCATCCGTTCCGCCCTGTGTGAAAAAGTAGCCATAAGAGAAGCCTTCCTTGCTGAGATATACGGCATAAACATACCCTTTCCTCTCGCTGTCATAGAAAAGCATGGCACATATGTCTTCGTCCACGGCCTGCGCCATCTCCCAGTCTTCGGCTACATTCTGCCGCTCTCTGGCGTCCTGTTCCAGCCTTCCCTTCGAGATTCCTATGACTTCAGCCTTCCATATGATCAGAAAGGCCAACAGCACAATCACCAAAAACCCTATCAACGCCGGTATCTTATCTGCCTTCATGTTCTTTACCTCCCGGTTCCTTAGTCGACATTTCCATAAAAAAGATCCTTCCCGTCCCTCCGCCGCGGGAAATCGGGCAGTCCCTCACTGCGCCCTCAGATACGTGAAGAACTGGTTCCCGCTTTCCTGGAACCATTCCACAGCCTCGCTGTTCCGCATGGTATATATGGTGCCCGTGGAGGGGTTCATAATTCCTACGCCGGACTCGTTGAAGCCCACCAGCAGCACGGCAGAACCATCCTCCAGCAGGGCCAGCACCGGAATGTCCAGGTTCACATAATAGAGCACCGCGTCCAGACCGCAGCCTGTCAGATCCAGAATCCTGGCGTTTTCCAGGTTTTCCCCCAGAATCTCCAGGATGGTCTCGCCCCTTTCCAGATAGTACTCCGTGTTCCTCGCAACGCCCTCATAGGCCAGCATGGTGTCCAGGCAGACGGTCAGCGCGTCTTTCCCCTCCGTGACGGAAGCTTCACGGATGGCCATGATCTGGTTCTTGGAGGCGCGGCTGCCTTTCAGCCACACGCGGTTTCCCCGTTCGTCTACGACCACCCCGGAAATCTGATAGGCCAGGTTCACGGCACTTGCCGAAGAGACGAAGGTCTCGTCGATTCCATAGGCGCCGTACACATAATACCTGGGCTGGGTCTCCCGCTCCGGCAGCACAAGGCTGCGCCCGCCCTCATACACGATTTCCTTCGGTGTCAGGACCTTGATCGACTTGGTATCGATGCTGCGCCTGACCTGGATCTCCATATATCTTTCATACCTTTCGGTATCCACGGCCGTCACCACGTTTCTGCCGGAGTCGGCCTCCATGTTGTTCATGACCTGATCGCCGTCAATCTCCTGATAAGCGCCGGATTCCAGGCGTCTGACCCGGTTCAGCGTAATCTGGTTGTCCTCCACGATGCAGTCGGTCACATAGACCCCCTCCTGGCTGTATTCCTTCAACAGCACGCCGGCGGAATTGCAGATGCATATCTTGTGCATGGGGAAAAAGACCCTGCCGCTGCTCTCCTCGGCCACATCCCCGGCATAAGCCAGGCCGTATATGATATCTTCGTCCATGAATCCCAGGGGCCTGATGACCTCCCCTTCCGGGGCCGTTATGCTTCTTCTGGTATCACTGCCCAGGTTCTGGATGTTCAGCTCATTGCTTCGGTAGATGTCCCCGTCCTCCGGCCACACGATGATTTTGTGGTTTTCGGAGACCTGCAGCTCCTCGTCCTGGGTAATCTCCATCAGCGGGGCATATGTCCTCTCCGCCAGATTGAAGCCATACACCACATCGTCCAACACCAGGTACAGCTTCTGCTCCCGGCTCAGATAGAGCAGCTCCTCCATCTGGACCGCCAGCGCGGTGTAAGCTTTGTCATATGGGATATAGAGCAGCTCTTCTATGGTGTTCTGCTCGCTGTTGTGGGTATACAGCTGGACGCCCACTTCCCCCTCATGCCTTCCGCGGTTCATGTACCCGTAGACGGCGAACTGCACATTGCCGCCTTCGTCCACGTTCAGAATCTTGATGGCATGCCGGTCGTACATGGTCCTGGCATCCGCGTTTTCCCTGTCGAAAAAGCTGAAGATAACCGTCAGCTTATTGTTGGTCATATTGTAGCTGAACAGCTGGCCAGAGGCAACAAACACGACCACATTCCCGTCTTCACTCTCCGTCATGGGCACATCGGGCCCTGTGATGCCCAGCAGAATTTTGTCGTTTGAGCAGAGCCGCTCCTGATCCGCAACCTGCTCCATGGTGCGCTCATAGTCCAGCAGATAGATTCTGTCCGTAGTATAGCGGATACGGAAGTATTCCTCCACCCTGTAATAAGTACTGTTCTGCCCCTCCGTTGTGGCCACCATGTAGTCCATCAGCACAGAGCCCGTCTGTTCGGCGAATTCCACCAGGCGCATGGTGGGCTGCCCCACTTCCCGCACTTCCAGGTTCCCCCAGGTGATCTGCCGGAAGCTGCTGTGGATGTTCACTTTATGGAAAGAACTGTTGTCCTCCAGACGGGAGTTGGACTCCAGATACTTAGTCAGCTCCCTGGCGGCCTCTTTGTCATAGAGCCTCTCGTGGAAATCCCTGCAGAAGTCCATCTTCTCCGCCACATAAAAGCTGTCGCTCCAGATGGCTCTGGTATAGTAGGAGGCCTGTCTCCCTCCCTCCAGCTCCAGCAGTATCCTCAGGGAATACTCCGTGTCCTTCTCAATCAGGTCCTTCAGCGCCAGGCGGCCGTTTATCCGATTTCCCGCCGTCTCATAGTCCGTGATCTCCGTGTCCTCGATCAGCCTGGAGCCGTCCGCGCTCCTGACCTCGATGGAGATTCCTGTCACGCGCGTCCCAAAGGTATCCACCGCGAACCCCGTGTCCCTGCCCTCGCCCAGCACAGTCACCGTATCTCGCTGGAAGGCTACGTCCATGTCCGCGGTGTAGCCGTGGAGCTGGTTGTACTCCCTCCCGTCCATCACCAGCGTCACCAGCGGTAAGCTGGCCGGTGCCATCTCCATGGTCAGATTGTCATGCCCTCTGTTCATGATTTTGTTCACGATGACCGCCGCCAGCAGAAAGACCAGGCAGAAGACCGTCAGCTTTATGATTGATTTCTTCATAACAGCTCCTTCAAAGTGGGGCTCAGGTGCAGGAACTCCGTCACACGGTCAATCCCCGTGCCGTCCTCCCTGAACCGCCTGGAACGCATACCGGCAGGCTTCACCGCCCGGATCATCAGGTTCTTGGGCGTGTGCTCCATATCGATGAATTCCAGGATCTGCGCGTCATAGCCGTTCTTTTCCAACAAATTGGCCCGCAGGGCGTCCGTGATCAGCGCGGCCATGCGCTCCTTGATCACGCCGTATTTCAAGACAGGCTGCAGAACGTCGCATCGGATCTGCCCGTTCAGCTCGTGCTGGCAGCAGGGCACCGCCAAGATTACGGAAGCGCCCCATTTCACCGCCTTCTCCAGAGCGTAGTCCGTGGCCTTGTCACAGGCGTGGAGCGACACCACCATGTCCACGCTTCCGCCCTCCCGGACGCTGCTGATGTCCCCCTCCTGAAAGTTCAGCCCCTCGTAGTGAAGTTCCCGGGCCAGTTCATTGCAATGCCTTATCACGTCCGCTTTCAGATCCAGCCCCATCACCTGAATGTCCCTGCCCCGCAGTTCATGCAGAAAATAGTACATGGCGAATGTCAAATAGGACTTCCCGCAGCCGAAGTCCACAATGCGGATCGTCCGGTCTGCAGGAAGCACGTCTATGACATCCTCTATGAATTCCAGATACCGGTTGATCTGCCGGAATTTGTCGTACCTGGCCTTGACCACCCGCCCATCGGGGGTCTGGACTCCCAGGTGCACCAGGAAATCCACCGGCTCTCCGTCCTTCAGAAGATACTGTCTGGCCCGGTCGTGGGCCAGATCCGGCGCTTTCCGGGACTGGCCCGCCGCGGCAGCATGTCTCTTCCTTTTGATGGAGACGGCGCCTTTTTTGCTGACCAGCACGGTGGCGTCCAGCTCTGTCCCGTTCAGCTGGGCCTGTCGGAACAGATCCCTCATATATTCCGTCAGGCGCTCCTGCATCTCTTCCCCGGCGTGGTTGGAGTGGAAGACCTTCGTCCCTTGATAGAGCGTCTCCTGAAAGCATAGCTCCCCCCTGATCATCACAGGGCGGACCTTCACTTTCACGGCGCGCTCCGCATCCCTTGTGTTGCTCAACACAATCTGTATGATATTCTGATCCAGCATCTGCCGGAATAATTCTCTCAGTTCATCCATGCTCTTTTATCTCAATTATCTATGCCCATAGCAGCTAAACACCCGCCATTTCCTCCGGCTCACCGACGAGCCGGTTTCCTATGGCCTCCTCTGCACACGCCTGCCTACAGGGAATAGAACTTCCCCCTGCAGCCTCCATGGCGGCGTTTGTATATCTCATCGCACAGCAGAATCTGCACCACTTCTTCCGCAGGCGCGCTCTCTTCCTCGTTCTCCAATATCTTCGACATGGACCTGGCCAGGGCCTGCACGCTGCATCTGTCCGGATATTCGTCATAGATCATGCTGCCCTCGTAATCCGTCCTGTCCAGGATTTCCGCTATCCTTCTCTGGTAACGCCTTATTTCATGGGGATACATCTGCTGCAGATATTCCAGATCCCGCAGAAGCATCGCCTCTTTCTCCCGACTTCGGTAGTCAGGATACGTCATATAAAAAGGAAGGGGCCCGTTCCAGCCCCTTACTTTGTCCTCCGGAAGCGGCTGTAACAGTTTAGAGTGGAATTCCATATGCACTCCTCTTCGCGTTTTTTAACAGCATATGCGCGTTTTTCTCTAACTGTTACCGGAGACTGTCAGATTTCTCCGGCAATCCCTGTTCCGCTGCGGATTTGACTCCCCACATGGCTGCCTCTCGCCGCAGCCATGAACCTATTTCAACACCTGTATCCGTGCAAGCGCTCTCTGCAGAGCCGTCTCCGCCTTGGCGATGTCCGTATTCGGCGCTTTGTTCTGCAGGCGCCTCTCTGCCCGCTCCATGGCGGACTTGGCACGGTCTTCATTGATTTCGCTGGGCCATTCGATGACTTCAGCCAGAATCGTCACGCTCTCCGGCAGAATCTCCGCGAACCCCGCATGCAGGGCCGCTTTCTTCTCCTCGCCGGTCTCATGGATGTAAAGTACACCCGGCTTGACAATCACCGTCATCGGAATATGCCCCGGCAGCACACCAATCTCGCCCTCTGTGGTATTGAACTCCACCATGTCGGCCCGGTTCTCATAGAAAATCCTGTCAGGCGTGATGATGCGCAGAAGGAAATCGCTCTTATCTGCCATATATTCCTCCTATTCCAGTTCCGTATCTGTCCAATCCCGTATCTGCCCTTCTGATGCCCAGGGGCTCACGTCGCTGCGCATTGTGAAATCCTCTGGGACACTGTCAAGGCAGATGCCGTTTGAATCATTTCAATGTATTGATGCGCCAATCATACCCTGGCCAGGACATCGTCGATGCTGCCCGCGTTCAGGAAATAGCTCTCCGGGATGTCGTCGTGTTTGCCTTCCAGAATCTCCCTGAAGCTGCGAATGGTCTCGTTGATAGGCACATACTTTCCTTCCAGGCCTGTGAACTGACCTGCCACGAAGAACGGCTGGGACAGGAACCTCTGCACCTTACGGGCGCGGGATACTACCAGTTTGTCTTCTTCCGACAGCTCATCCATACCCAAGATAGCGATGATGTCCTGCAGCTCCTTATAGCGCTGCAGAATCTCCTGCACCCCACGGGCCGTCTGATAATGCTCCTCGCCTACGATCCTGGGATCCAGGATACGGGAAGAGGACTCCAGCGGATCCACCGCCGGATAGATGCCCAGCTCCACGATAGAACGCGACAAGGTCGTTGTCGCATCCAGATGGGCGAAGGTGGTGGCCGGCGCCGGGTCGGTCAGGTCGTCCGCAGGCACATATACCGCCTGCACGGATGTGATGGAACCGCTCTTGGTGGAAGTGATCCTCTCCTGAAGGGCACCCATCTCCGTCTGCAGCGTAGGCTGGTAACCCACCGCGGAAGGCATACGGCCCAGCAGAGCGGAAACCTCGCTGCCCGCCTGTGTGAAAC
>OFFF01000133.1_pt1 | contig 58218 bp, 51 predicted proteins | sample 1521301 | NCBI WGS metagenome assembly OFFF01 (sample SAMEA3504101, study PRJEB24116) | mouse gut metagenome | biome: mouse gut; feature: mouse-associated habitat; material: faeces | place: Denmark | collected 2011
GACGCCCGTCGGGATTATTCCCGACGGGCGTCTGTCGTTCGCAAGGTGGCGGGGCCGCACTCAATAGTCGATGTCGATGAGGTTGAATTTCGAATCGAAAGTCAGCTCCACACGGTCGGACAGTTTCGCCTCGTACTCCCGGCGCTCTTTTTCGATCTTCACGACCGAGGCATCGGGGTGGTGGGTTTTCACGTATTCGAGAATCGGCGCGGGGATAACGGCGGCCGGTACTGCGGAGGATTTGCACTCGACCTGTTTCCAATCGCCCTTGCCGTCGAATTCGACCTGGCAGCCGTCGGTGAAGATCACTTCGTAGCTCTTTTGCAAGAATTCCGTCTCCTCTTTTGCCAGGGCAATCGTGCGGTCCGGGAAGTGCCGTTCGATGAATCGCTGTGCCGGCTCGGGCAGGCGGCTCGCCTGAATGGGGCGGTCGTTGTCGGCGTGGGCGACGGCCGCAATGAAGAGGAAGAGGCAGGTCAGAAGATTCTTTGACTTTTTCATAATCATTTGTTTAAAGGTTTTGTTTCCCGTATCCGTCGTGGCGGCTGCGGCATTCCGCCCCGTACCGCAGCGGTGCCGCAGCGGCCGCATGCCGTTCTGGGAGGCTCGTCCGGGCGTCGCCCGTTCGCCCGGATCATCGTTCCAGCGGACTGTCGGGCTCGCGGGCCATGACCATGTAGAAGAGGCGGTCGAGCAGTGCCGGCGCGAACTTCTTGACGAAGTGCGTGGCGCGTCCTTCGGCCTCCATCAGGCAGAGCCGGCGGCGGTGGAGGATGCCCCGCGCGACGATCCGCGCCACCTGCTGCGGCGTCATCATCTTCTCTTCGTTGCGGGGCGTGGCACCCTGCTGCGAGCCGTCGGCCGTGAGGGCCGAGAAACGGACGTTCGAGGCGGTGAATCCCGGGCAGGCGATCATCACGTGCACCCCTTTGCGGAGGTTCTCGATGCGCAGGGTCTCCAGGAATCCCGTCATGGCGTATTTCGATGCCGAGTAGCCCGTGCGGCCCGGCAGGCCGTGCAGGCCGGCGACCGACGACACGCCCACGACGGAGCCGCGCGACTGCTGGAGGTAGGGCAGAGCGTACTTGCAGCAGTTCACCGTGCCCCAGAAATTGACGTCCATCAGCCGGTGGAGCACCGCGAGGTCCACGTCGTCGAAGAGCGCGCGCATCGAGATGCCGGCGTTGCAGACCAGCACGTCGATGCCGCCGAATTCGCGCACGGCGGTCTCGACGAGCGCCTCGCACTCTTCCGGCCGCACGATGTCGGCCGCGCACCACGCGGCTGCGCCGCCCGCACGGCGGATTTCGTCGGTCAGGCGTTCCAGTTTCTCGGCGCTGCGGGCGCCCAGCACCACGCGGGCTCCGCGGGCGGCGTATTCTCGGGCCATGGCTTCGCCGATGCCCGACGAGGCGCCCGTGATGACGATGGTTTTGTTTTTCAGACTTTTCATATCGGGTCGTTAGCTTGTTTTCGGTCGTCCGTCGGCTCGGGGGCGTCCGGAATTTCGATTTGCAGCGTGTCCCACGCCGGGTGCACGTGGGGCGGAAGGCGGAGCGCCGCCTCGGCGTGCAGGCCGATCTCGTGGGACATGTGCGTGAGGTAGGCCTCGCGCGGTCCGATGCGGCGGATCAGCTCCAGCGCCTCCTCCACATCGAAGTGCGAGTCGTGGGGCGCGAAGCGCAGGGCATTGACGACCAGTACTTCCACGCCGTGGAGCTTGCGCTCCTCCGCCGGGTCGATGGTTTTGAAGTCGGTGAGGTAACCCAGGCTGCCGATGCGGTATCCCGTCACCTCGAAGCGCGGCGAGTGGTGCCCCGCCACGGGTACGATCCGCGTGCCGGCCGCACGGAACGGCTCGGAGGGGTCGATCGTGCGGAGCGTCAGCTCGGGCACGCCGCGGTATTTGTCCGCGGCGAAAGCGTAGTCGAAATCCTTGCGCACGACATCCAGCGTGCGGGCCGTGCCGTAGATGTCCACGCTCCGCACCGTGGGGTAATCGACGAAGTTGAAGGCCCGCACGTCGTCCAGGCCGCCCGTGTGGTCCTTGTGCTCGTGCGTGAGCAGGATGGCGTCGATGCGCCGCACGCCCGTGCGTAGCATCTGCTGCCGGAAGTCGGGGCCGGCGTCGATGACGATCCGTGCGTCGCGCGTCTCGACCATCGCCGCGGTGCGCAGGCGGTTGTCGCGCGGGTCCTGCGAGGTGCAGACCGCGCAGCGGCAGCCGATGACGGGAACGCCCTGCGAGGTGCCCGTGCCCAGAAAGGTGAGTTTCATGCGGACAAATGTACGAAAAAAGGTCCGAAGCGCTTCGGACCTTTCGAAAATGTTTCTCTTGCCGCCGGGCTTTTTCCGCCATGCGGCACCCGGTCGGGCGCTGTGGGCGGAAAAGCTCCGGGGCGGTTACATCGCCTGCTCCACGTTCCACACGAAGGCGCGCGAGCCCTGCATGTGCGTGGCGGCGTCCAGCTCGCGGAAGGCGGCGAGCAGCGGTGCGACCTGCGTGTCGTCCACGATGGCCAGCAGCGAGGTGTTCATCGAGGGCCATGCGTGCGTGCCGTAGTGGGGTTCGCCGTCGAACGAGCCGCGGCCTTCGGTCAGGGCCCAGCGGGTGAAGCCGCGGATGCCCTGTTCGTCGAGGATGCGGTTCACGCGGTCGGTGAGCGCCTGGTTGTATGAATAGAATACTGCTTTCATTGCGTTGCGGGTTTAGTGGTTCGACGATTGGTGCTGCACGGCCAGGCGCGCTGCCTTTTCGCGCTCCTTGCGCTGCGCGCGGTTCACGAGGATCGAGTAGAGCACCGGCACGATGAAGAGCGTGAGCAGCGTCGAGCAGGTCAGGCCGCCGATTACGGCGATGCCCATCGGCTGCCACGTCTCGGAGCCGGCACCCGTGCCGATCGCCAGCGGAAGCATGCCCAGCACGGTGGTGAACGAGGTCATGAGCACGGGGCGCAGACGGCTCTTGCCGCCGGCGATCACCGCGTCGAAGACGCCCGAGCCGCGCTCGATCAGCAGGTTCATGTAGTCCACCATCACGATGCCGTTCTTCGTGACGATGCCCACCAGCATGATGGCGCCGATCAGGGCGATGAGCGACAGCGGCGTGGAGGTCATCCACAGGGCCAGGAAGACGCCCGTGAAGGCGAACGGTATGGTGAACATGATGATGAACGGGAACTTGAGCGACTCGAACTGCGTGGCCATGACGATGTAGACCAGGATGACGATCAGTCCGAAGAGCGTCAGCAGGTCGGCGAAGGCGTCGCCCTGGTCCTCGACCGTACCGCCCACTTCGAGGTCGATGCCGTCGGGTGTGGGGTATTCTGCGATCAGGCGGTTCACCTCGGCCACCACCTCGCCCAGCGCCACACCCTCGCCCAGCGACGACTTCACGCTGATGACACGCTGGCGGTTCTCGCGCTCGATCATCGGTGCGGCGAACTCTTCCACCACGCTGCCCACCTCCTTGAGTTTCACGGGGCGGCCCTGCGCGTTGTAGAGCGTGATGTTCTCAATGTCCTCGATGCGCGTGCGGTGCGGCTCGGCGTAGCGTACCACGATGTCGTACTCGTCGCCGTCCTCGCGGTATTTCGAGGCTACCAGGCCGTCGATGCGGTTGCGCACGGCCTGCGATGCCGTGGCGCTGTTCATGCCGTAGTACGACAGGCGGTCGCGGTCGAAGACCACGTTGTACTCGGGGCGCAGTTCGTCGCGCGAGAGCTGCACGTCGCGCGTGCCGGGAATGGCTTCGAGCTTCTTCATCAGGTCGTGGGCCACCTCGTTCGAGAGGTCCATGTCGTAGCCGAAGACCTTGATGTCCACGGTGCTCGAACCGCTCATGCTGCCGGTCTGACCGCCGGGCGTCACGGTGTACTCGCGCACCTCGGGGATGCGGTCGAGCTCCTCGCGCAGCAGGTCGGAGATGGCGTAGATCGAACGGTCGCGCGTGTCGATGTCCGACAGACGCATGTTGTAGTTGATGATGTGCGAACCGGTGGTCTGCATGGCGGCGAAGGCGTTGTCCGACGAGTTGGCGCCGGCCGAGGCAGACACGAGCTCCACCTCGGGGAAGCGGGCGTAGATCGTGCTGTCGATCTGCCGCGCGATGCGGGCCGTGTACTCCACCGAGAGGTTCTGTTCGAGCTTCACGGTGGCCGAGATGCGGCTGTTGTCCGAGGGCGGGAAGAACTCGGTGGGCACCTCACGGAGCAGCACGAGCGACACGACGAAGAAAGCCATCATCGTGAAGAAGGTGATGCGCCGGTGCGATACGCACCATTGCAGCGCGCGGGCATAGGCCTCGTCGAGCCAGGTCAGCGCCCGGTCGATCGGCTTGTAGATGGCGCCCAGACCCTTGTAGTCGTGTTCGCCGCCGTTGAGCTTGAGGATGTAGGCCGACATCATGGGCGTCAGCGTGATGGCCGCGGTGGTCGATACGCACACCACGATCGAGACGATCCAGCCCAGCTCGCGGAACAGGATGCCCGCCATGCCCGGCACCATCGTCAGGGGCAGGAAGACGGCCACGACCACGAGCGTGGTGGCGATGACCGAGAGCCACACCTCGTTGGTGGCGTAGATGGCGGCCTCCTTCGGATTCGAGCCGCGCTCGATGTGGGTGGTGATGTTTTCGAGCACCACGATGGCGTCGTCCACGACCATGCCGATGGCGATCGAGAGCGACGAGAGCGAAATGATGTTCAGCGTGGAGCCCGTGGCATAGAGGTAGATGAACGAGCAGATCAGCGACACGGGGATCGTCATGCAGATGATGAAGGTCGCGCGCCAGCGCCCGAGGAAGACCATGACCACGAGCACCACGAAGATGAAGGCGTACATGATCGTCTCGGAGAGCGAGCCGATGGCGTCGGTGATCTCCTGCGAACCCTCGAAGATGAGCTGCATCTCCACGTCGCGGGGCAGCGACTTCTGGATCGCGGGCAGGCGCTTCTGGATTTCGCGCACGATGTTCACCGTGTTGGCGCCCGACTGCTTCTGGAACATCACGCGCACGCCGCGGCGGCCGTTCACGCGTTCGTCCATCGTGGATTTTTCCAGCGTGTCGCGGATTTCGGCCACGTCGGAGAGCATGATCGTGCGTGCCCCGACGTTCGACACCACCACCTTGCGCAGCTCGTCGCTGAGGGCGAATTCGCCGTCGGCCTTCACGTTGAAGGTGTTGTTGCCGATGTCGATGGTGCCGCTGGGAATATTGACGTTCTCGGCGGCGATGATCTGGCCCAGCTGCTCGACGGTGAGGTTGTAGGCTTCGAGCTTCTGCGGGTCCACGTTCACCTGCACCTCGCGCTCGGGGGCGCCCATGACCGACACGGCACCCACGCCGTCCACGCGGTTCAGCACGTTCACCAGCTTGTCGTCGAGGATCTTGTTCAGGGCCGGGTAGCTCTCCTCGGCGGTGATGGCGAGCATCATCACCGGCATCATCGAGGTCGAGAACTTGAAGATGGTGGGGTAGTCCACGTCGTCGGGAAGCATCGACTGCACGCGGCTCACCACGTCGCGGATTTCGTTGGCTCCCTCGTTCAGGTCGGAGCCGTATTCGAACTCGACGGTAATCATCGAGACGTTGTCCTGCGACTTGGAGGTGAGCTTCTTGAGGTTGTTCACGGTGTTGAGGTTGTCCTCCAGCACGCGCGTGATGTTGGTCTCGATTTCCGAGGCGTTGGCGCCCGGATACATCGTGATGACGCTGATCTGCGGGATCTCGATCTCGGGATACTGGTCCACGGCCAGATTCGACAGCGAGAAGAGGCCGAAGACGAGCACGCCCACGAAGATCAGGACGGTCGAGATCGGTTTTCGTACCGCACTTTCGTAGATTTTCATTGTCTGCGGGTCTTTAGTCGTTCTTCACTTCCACTTCCACGCCGTCGCCGAGTTTCGACAGCGCCGTGACGGCCACCTCCTCGCCGGGCTCCACGCCCGAGAGGATGTCCACTTCGGAGCCGATCTGGCGTCCGACCTTCACCGAGCGGCGCTCGGCCACGCCGTCGCGGATGACGTAGAGGTAGCGCTCGGCCGAGCCGACCTGCTTCTGCACGGCCACGTCGGGCACCAGCACGCCCTCCTTGCGGCCCATGTCGAAGTGCGTGCGGGCGTACATGCCCGGGCGCAGCGTGCCGTAGTTGTTGGGCACTTTCACCTCCACGGTGAAGGTGCGCGTGGCCGGATCGAGCGCGGGGTGGATGAGCGACACGGTGCCCGTGAAGCGCGTGTCGGGGAAGAGTTCGGCCTTCAGCTCGACGGGCATGCCCGTCTTCACGTCGGTGAAGTACTGCTCGGGGATATTGACGATCACCTTCAGCGGGTTGATCTGCATCACGTGGAGGATGGGCTGCCCCGTGAGCAGGTCGCCGGCCTCGGCGTTGCGGGCCGTCACCACGCCCGTGATGGGCGAACGGAACTCGATGTTCTTCTTGAGGTTCTTCACCACTTCGCGCTGCACGTCGAGCTGCGCCTGCGCCTGCTCGATCTGCTGTGCCGAGATGCCGCCGGCTTCGTATACGGGCTTCAGGCGGTTGTAGTCGTCCTCCACGGTGCGCAGCTGCACGAGCTGCTGGTTGTACTGCGTGGGGTCGAGCGTGAGCAGCAGCTGGCCCTGCTGCACGCGCGAGCCTATATCGACCAGGATGCGGTCGATGTGCACGCCCGAGGCGGCGGGGGTGATGTCGTTCTCCTTGTAGGGTTCGATTTCGGAGGTGAACTCTTCGCTCAGCACGACCGTTGCGGCGTGCGCCGTCGCGGTTTTCGTGAGCACCTTGGGTTCCTCCTCAGCCACGGGGGCCGCCTTGCGTCCGCAGCCGCAGAGTGCCGCGGCGACGATCAGTGTTGCGAGTAACTTCTTCATATGGTTTGCTGTTTTATATTTTTTCGTGTCGTGTGGCTCCGGGGACCGGGGCGCAGGCTATCGTTCGCGTCCGGCGATGCGGTCGTATTCGGCCTTGGCCGTGAGGTAGTCGTAGATGGCCTGCGAGTAGCTCAGCTGCGCCTGCACCATGTTCACCTGCGAGGTGTTCAGCTCCAGGATCGTGCCGGCGCCGGCGCGGTAGCGCGTGTCGGCGATGTCGTAGGCCTTGGCGGCCTGCTGTACGGTGAGTTCCTGGGCGTACATCGTCTCGCGCGCCGTCAGCAGGTCGTTGATGGCCGAGCGCATCTGCACGTCGAGCTGCTGCTCGGTGTAGTCGCGCTGCATGTCCAGCTGTGCGATCTGGTTCTTGAGCTGGCGCGACTGGTACATCTTCGTCAGACCCGAGAAGAGCGGGATCGACACGCGCAGTCCGGCCGACACGGGGTGCTGCCACCAGAACTTGCTGCCCGAGCCCGGTGCGGCCTCCTGCGAGCCGCCGCCCGTGAAGTTGCCGAGGCGCGACATGTCGAGGTCGTTGCCCGTGTAGGTGGCGTTGAAGAAGGCCGCCACCGTGGGCCAGCGTCCGGCATTGGAGACCCGGAGCTGGCGGCGCAGCAGCTCGCGCTGGAAGTCGAGCGAGCGCAGGTCGGAGTTGTTCGTGAGGTCCGCGCTCAGGTCCTCGGCGCCCGTGAGCACGCGGTCGCGCTGGTCGTCGAGGGCTCCGGCGGCCTCGATCTCCACGTTCTCGGGGATCGAGAGGTACATCTTGAGCTGCAACTTGGCCAGCTTGATCGAGTTTTCGGTCTGGAGAATCTGGGGCTTCAGGCCGCTGAGCTGCACCTGGGCCGTGAGCAGGTCGTACTCCGAGGCCAGGCCGTTGCGGTAGCGCAACTCGGTGTCCTCCACCGTGCGGCGGATGTTGGCTTCCGACTGGCGCAGCACGTCGAGCGACTGCTCGGCCAGCAGAATGTTGAAGAAGGCTTTCTTCACGTCGGCCACCAGCGTGATGCGCGAGCCGCGGGCCGTCTCCACGGCGGCCTCCATCTGTGTGCGGTTGAGCTTGAGCGTGCGGAAGATCTGCGGCGCGAAGAAGGCCCACGTGGCGTCGCCCGTGGCCGTGAGGGTGTTGTCGGCGCCGAACGAGAGTCCCTTGGCCATCTCCTGTTTGACGATCGAACGGGTGTAGGTGCCGCCCACGCTGATCTGCGGTATCCAGTTGCCCCACGTCTCGCGGCGCACGTAGTCGTAGCGCCGGACTTCGAGGTCGGCGATCTTGATCGTGGGGTTTTCGCTCAGGGCGAGCTCCACGGCTTCGTCGAGCGTAAGCCGCATCTGCGCCCGGGCGCAGTGCAGCCCGGCCGCGGCGAGGCAAAGGAGGGTCAGAATCCAATGTTTCATCTTTAGCGTATTTGTTTGTTTTCTTCGTTGTCGCGGTTCCGTGCGGTCGCCGCGGGGGCGTTCTCCGCCTCGGCAGCGCGTTGTGCGGGGACTGCCGCATGGCGCGGCATGCCGACGTTGTGTTCGGCCGCGTAGGTGTCGATCAGCGTCAGCGCCCGAGGCGTGGCGATGCCCCGGAAAAAGGTGGTCACGATCTGCATGAACGCCTCGCGTTCCGTCAGTTCGGGCGGGACCATCAGGTCGCGGTGCAGGACCAGCGAGGCGATGGTCTGGTAGAGGCTGTTGATGAGCAGCTCGATGTGGATGTTTCCGATGAAGAGCCCGTCGGCGATGCCCTGGAGCAGGCAGCGGCGCAGACTCTGGCGGTGGCGCTCCGAGCCTTCGGCCATGATGCGTTCGTGCACGGCGGGATGGAACTTCCGGAGGTTGTCCATCATGCGGTTCACGGTCTGCGAGTTGTCCATCATGTCGGAGAGCACGCGGAACATCGCCTCGAACATGTCGGCCGAGCCGGAGGCCAGCTCCGTGTGGCGCGCCTCGGTCTGCTCGATGTGGCGCGTGATGGCCAGGTAGAGCAGCTGCTCCTTGTCGCCGAACTCTTCGTAGAGCGTGCGCTTCGACACACCGAGCTGCCGTGCGATGTCATCCATCCGCACGGCCTTGATACCCTGCGCCACGAACATCTGCATGGCTTGGTCGATGATGCGTTCTTTCCGGGGGGGGGCCATTGGGCTTTTCTTTGTTATCGGCTGCAAATATAGTGACAAAACTCGAAAAACAAAAAAAGTTTTCTGTTTTTCTTCGCGGGCAGCGGCCGCGGTCTTCGGGCGGAATTTCGGCGGTGCGGCCGGGGGGGCGTGTGGCCGGGGTGTGCGTTATATAATATATGTGCCGGACGGAGTGCGCACGCTGCCGTGAGCGCCGGAGCCGGAACGTGGCACGTGTGCGCGGCGAACGAAAAAAGGGCTGTCCTTTCGAGACAGCCCTTTCGTGAAGGTTCCTATGCGTTTAGCCCAGGAACGAGAGCAGGATACCTGCCGCAACGGCCGAACCCACCACGCCGGCCACGTTGGGACCCATGGCGTGCATGAGCAGGTAGTTGCCCGGATTCTCCTTCTGGCCTTCGGTCTGCGATACGCGTGCGGCCATCGGAACGGCCGACACGCCGGCCGAACCGATCAGCGGGTTGATCTTGTTGCCCTCCTTGGCGAAGAGGTTCATGACCTTGGCGAGCAGCACGCCGCCGGCCGTACCCATCGAGAAAGCGATGACGCCCAGCAGCAGGATGCCCAGCGTGCGGAAGTTGAGGAACGCCTCGGCCGTGGCCGTGGCACCCACCGTGAGACCCAGGAAGATCACCACGATGTTCATCAGCTCGTTCTGCACCGTCTTGCTCAGACGGTCCACCACGCCGCACTCCTTCATCAGGTTGCCCAGCATCAGACAGCCGATCAGCGGCGCGGCGCTCGGGAGCAGCAGCGCGATGATGACCGCGATGATGAGCGGGAAGAGGATCTTCTCGGTTTTCGACACCGGACGCAGCTGGCTCATCTTGATGTTGCGCTCCTTCTTCGTGGTCAGCGCGCGCATGATGGGCGGCTGGATCACGGGAACGAGGGCCATGTAGGAGTAAGCCGCCACGGCGATCGGACCCAGCAGTTCGGGTGCGAGCATCGAGGTGAGGTAGATGGCCGTGGGGCCGTCCGCACCGCCGATGATGCCGATGCTGCCCGCCTCATTGGGCGCGAAGCCCAGGGCGTAGGCGCCGATGAAGGTGAGGAAGATGCCGATCTGGGCCGCAGCGCCCAGCAGGAAGCTCTTGGGGTTGGCGATCAGCGGACCGAAGTCGGTCATGGCGCCCACGCCCACGAAGATCAGACAGGGGTAGATGCCGAGCTTCACGCCCAGGTAGAGGTAGTCGAGCAGACCGGCCTGCTCCACGAATACGTCCCAGTGCACGTGGCCGCCCGCGAAGAGCGCCGTGTGGTAGAGGTTCGCATCGGGAAGGTTGGTCAGCAGCATGCCGAACGCGAGCGTCAGCAGCAGCAGGGGTTCGAACTTGTGGCGGATGGCCAGATAGAGCAGCAGGAATGCGATGCAGATCATGGCGATGCTGCCCGGTCCCATGCTGGAGATCAGGCCCGCGATGCCGGTCGATTCGACGAAAGTCCGCAGACTCTCCCACACGAAGCCGGTACCGGAGGTTAGCAGAGTGCCCATAGCCTTACTCGATCACGATTAAGTTATCGCCCTCCATGACCGTGGCGCCCTGCTGCACGAGGATCTCCTTCACCACACCGCCGCGGTCCGCGTCGATGTTGTTCTCCATCTTCATGGCTTCCAGCACGAGGAGTGTCTGACCCGCGGTCACCGTGTCGCCCACGGCGACCTTCACGCCGAGCACCGTGCCCGGCAGGGGGCACTTCACCGCATAGCCCGACGTGGGGGCTGCGGCGGCGATGCGCGGCGACGGTGCGGCACCCGAGGGGGTGATCATCGCGCTGTTGGCCGACTTGGGGGCCGGAGCCACCTGCGGTTTCGACGCGGGCAGGGTCTTGGCGCCCTCGATCTCGACTTCGTAGGCTACGCCGTTCACCACCACGTGGGCCAACGCCGAGGTCTCGTTTACGTCGTCGATCTGAACGTCGTAATTATGTCCGTTGATTTTCAGTGAGTAATCTTTCATTGTTCTGTTTATTTTCTGTCAGGCAACTGAGTTAAACCGTGAATTTTCGAGTTCCAGGGCGAGTAGGCTCGCTTGATGCCGAGGATGGTCAGCACTTCGGACTCCTTGTCGTGCAGGGCGCCGCGGTAGATCTTCAGCGCCGTGGCGATGGCTGCGATCACCTCGTCCTCCACCTCCGCCACGGCGGCGGGGGTGTTGGCGCGGCGGTAGGTGAAGAACATGCCGAAGAGCTTCATCACGCCCACCAGCAGCACGAGCATGAGCACCACCAGGCAGAAGCCGATGAGCGCCACCCACAGAATCTCCGACCAGCCCCATGCGGTCGCTATTAACGTCGTTATCATGGTCGGACGGGATTACAGGGGAATATTCGAATGTTTCTTCGCCGGGTTCTGCAAACGTTTCGTGGCCAGCGACTGGAGTGCGCGGATGATGCGGAAGCGCGTGTTGCGCGGCTCGATCACGTCGTCGATGTAGCCGTAGCGTGCGGCGTTGTAGGGGTTGGAGAACTTGTCGTTGTACTCCTGCTCCTTCTCGGCCACGAACTTGGCTTTCTCTGCCGGATCGGTGAAGCCCGCCAGCTCCTTGGCCTGGAGCACCTCCACGGCGCCGCTGGCACCCATCACGGCGATCTCGGCCGTAGGCCATGCGTAGTTGATGTCGCCGCGGATGTGCTTCGACGACATGACGATGTAGGCGCCGCCGTAGGCCTTGCGCAGCGTCACGGTGACCTTCGGCACCGTGGCCTCGCAGTAGGCGAAGAGCAGCTTGGCGCCGTGCGTGATCACGCCGCCGTACTCCTGGGTGGTACCCGGCAGGAAGCCCGGCACATCGACCAGCGTCACGAGCGGAATGTTGAACGCGTCGCAGAAACGCACGAAGCGTGCGGCCTTGCGGCTGGCGTTGATGTCCAGCACGCCGGCCATGAACTTGGGCTGGTTGGCGATGATGCCGACCGACTGGCCGTTGAAGCGCGCGAAGCAGGTGATGATGTTCTTGGCGTAGCCGGCGGCCGATTCGAGGTATTCGCCGTTATCGACGATGGCGCGGATGACCTCGGCCATGTCGTAGGGTTTGTTGGCGTTGTCGGGGATGATCTCGTTGAGCGAGTCTTCCAGACGGGTGATCTTGTCGGTGCAGACGGCCAGCGGAGCGTCCTCCATGTTGTTCTGCGGCATGTAGGAGAGGAGCTTGCGGATCAGCTCGATGCCCTCGTCCTCGGTATCCACGGCGAACTGCGCCACGCCCGACTTGGTCGTGTGCATCATGGCGCCGCCGAGCTGCTCCTGCGTCACGTCCTCGCCCGTCACGGTCTTCACCACCTTCGGGCCGGTGAGGAACATGTTGGAGGTCTCTTTCTTCATGATGATGAAGTCGGTCAGCGCGGGCGAGTAGACCGCGCCGCCGGCGCAGGGGCCGAAGATGGCCGAGATCTGCGGGATCACGCCCGAGGCCATCACGTTGCGCTGGAAGATGTTGGCATAGCCGGCCAGGGCGTTCACGCCCTCCTGGATGCGGGCGCCGCCCGAGTCGTTGATGCCGATGCAGGGGGCGCCGTTGCGCATGGCCATGTCCATGACCTTGCAGATCTTGTCCGACATCGAGAGTGACAGCGAACCCGCCGTGACGGTGAAGTCCTGTGCGAAGACGTACACCAGGCGGCCTTCGATCGTACCGTAGCCGGTCACCACGCCGTCGCCGAAGGTGTGCTTCTTCTCCATGCCGAAGTCGTAGCAGCGGTGCGTTACGAACATGTCGAACTCCTCGAAGCTGCCCTCGTCGAGCAGCATCTGGATGCGTTCGCGGGCCGTGTACTTGCCCTTTTCGTGCTGCTTGTCGATGGCCTTCTGGCCGCCGCCCATGCGCGCGGTTTCGCGGTTCTCGATCAGTTTGTTGATCTTGTTCTGAATTTCACTCATGACGGTCGGATTATTTGTTTTTGTTCTCGCAAAGCTCGGTCAGGATGCCCTGGGTCGATTTGGGGTGCAGGAAGGCGATGGTCATGCCCTCGGCGCCCTTGCGCGGGGTCTTGTCGATCAGGCGGATGCCCTGGGCCTCGGCGTCGGCGAGCTGCTCCTCGATGCCCTCGCAGGCCAGTGCCATGTGGTGGATGCCCACGCCGCGCGTCTCGATGAACTTGGCGATCGTCGAGTCCTCGGACATGGGTTCGAGCAGTTCGATCTTGGTCTGGCCCAGACGGAAGAATGCGGTGCGTACCTTCTGGTCGGCAACCTCCTCCACTGCATAGCATTTCAGGCCCATAACGTTCTCCCAGTAGGGAATCGCTTCGTCGAGGCTCTTGACGGCGATGCCGAGATGTTCGATGTGTGATACTTTCATGATTCGAAGAATAATTTAAGTTAGTATTGATTCGTCTGCTAAAATTAAAGTGTACGCACTTTCGCGCACACAAAGATAGGAATCTATTTCCGAAATAAAAAACGGTTTCGCGCTAATTTTTCACCTCTTTCCGGTACGCAGGACGCGGTGCCGGACGGAGCGCGGACGGCTTCGCGGCGCGAAATGCCGGCCCGGGCGCCGGCGGGCCGTTCGCGGCGGACACGACGCCTCCCGCCCGTCCGGAATGCGCCGGGCGGGCGGGAGGCTGCGCGTAGGCGGATCACACGTCGGTCGGGACGGGGCGGAGCGAGGCGTAGATTTCGTTCAGACGGCGCACGATGTGCTCCTCGTCGAAGAGCGCCGCGCGCTCCCGTTCGCGGCGGACGAGCCGTTCGCGGAGCGCGCCGTCGCGCAGGGTGCGGAGTGCCCGCACCAGGTCGTCCACCGATCCGGGCGTGACGTAGAGCGCGGCTTCGGCCGCGGCCTCGCGGAAGTCGAGGCGGTCGCTCAGGATCAGCGGCGTGCCGGCGCGCATGGCCTCCACGGCGGGGCGGATCGAGGCCTCGGCGTGTGTGTCGGGCGTGCAGACCAGCGCGTCGGCCATGCGGAGCAGCGTCCGCCGCTCTCCGGGGGTCGATTCGTAGATGAAGACCGTGCGTGCGGCCAGACCCGCGGCGCGGGCGTAGCCGAGCAGGAAGTCGGCATAGGGGGTGTGGCGGCCGCAGAATACGGCGTGGGCGGCATCCGTCTCGATCAGGGCGTCGATCAGGGCCAGGGGGTTGAGGTGGGGCGAGCACACCCCGTCGGCCAGCACGAAACGGCGGGGCAGGCCGAACTTCCGCCGCACGTGCTCGCACTCCGCGTCGGTGCAGCGGGTCTCGTCGGGCGGGCAGGCGGCCAGCGGGGGCACCACGCGGATCTTGCGCGTGTCGATGCCGAGGCGCCGTGCGAGCTCCTCCTTGGCTGCGCGGTCGAGCGTGATGATGCAGTGCGCCCTGCGGCACGAGAAGCGGCACAGGCGGAGCAGGACGAGGCGTTCGAGGAGCGAGTAGCGGTGCGGATGGCGCAGGAAATCGAGATCGGCCACCGTCACCACGCGGAGGATGCCGTGCAGGTGTGTCGCCAGGGGCAGGGGCAGGCTGCTGCCGTGGTAGAGGTCCGCGTCGGCGCAGCGGCGCGCGTCGGTCACGCACCGGTGCTGCGGCGCGTATTTGGCGAGCAGTTCGGCCAGACGCCGGGCATAGGGCGCCGACGGGGTTGCGGAGGCGGGGTCGAGTCCGATTTTCATGGCAAAAAATCAAGTTGAACGTAAAAATTTCGTCATTCCGGCAAATAATTCGTATCTTCGCTCGAAATAAAGACGCACGCTATGAAACGAGCACTCCTTATTTCCGTCCTGTCGCTGCTGGCGGCGACGGGCCTCCGGGCGCAGAACGTCGCGCTCGGCGAGCGGGTTCCCGAACTGAAGTCCGTCGAGTGGCTCGACGGTGCGGCTCCGGCGGCGGCGCCCCTCACCTACATCGAGTTCTTCCACTCCTCGAACAGCGAGGCGCTGCGGTCGCTCGACCGGCTGAAGGAGACCGTCGAGGCCCTGGGCGGCCGCCTGCGCGCGGTGGTCGTCATGCGCGAGCGCACCGAGCGCGCACTGGCGATGGTGGCCCCCTACCGCAGCGGGCGGATCGGCGTCGCGTACGACGCCGATGGCCGCATCTTCGACGCGTTCGGCGTCACGTACGTCTCGTTCGGGGTACTGACCGATGCCAAAAACCGTGCCTTGTGGATGGGCAACACGCTGCGGATAACCCCTGACTTCATCGAACAAACAGTGCAATAACCCCATGTCGTTCACCAAGATCAACCACTACGAGAAAGAGTATATAGACGCTCACTGCCACAGTGCGCTCAACGTGACGGAGGGCGTCGCGGAGCAGCCCATTACGAATCCCTATTTCAAGAAGCGCCGGAAACGGGCGCTCACCGTCGAGGAGTACGTGGAGGGCATCCTGCGCGGCGACATCACCGTGTTGTCGCAGGCCATCACGCTCATCGAGAGCAACAACCCCGCGCACTACGCCCAGGCGCAGCAGATCATCGAGCGCTGCCTGCCCCACTCCGGACGGTCGGTGCGCATCGGCATCACCGGTGTGCCGGGGGCCGGCAAATCGACCTTCATCGAGGCCGTGGGCAACATGGTCACCTCGTTGCGCCACCGCCTCGCGGTGCTGGCCATCGACCCCAGTTCGGAGCGCAGCGGCGGTTCGATCCTGGGCGACAAGACCCGCATGGAGAGCATCACGAACAATCCCGACGTCTTCATCCGTCCCTCGCCCTCGGCCGGATCGCTGGGCGGCGTGGCGCGCAAGACGCGCGAGACGATCGTGCTGTGCGAGGCCGCGGGTTTCGACGTGATCTTCATCGAGACGGTGGGCGTGGGGCAGTCCGAGACCGCCGTGCACTCGATGGTCGATATGTTCATGCTGTTGCAGATTTCGGGCGCCGGCGACGAGTTGCAGGGCATCAAGCGCGGCATCATGGAGATGGCCGACATGATGGTCATCACCAAGGCCGACGGCGAGAACCTCCATAAGGCCGAGCTGGCCCGCACGCAGTTCCAGAGCGCGCTGCGCCTATTCCCGATGCCCGAGTCGGAGTGGCGGCCGCGGGTCTACACCTGCTCGTCGGTGGACCGCACGGGCCTTGAGGAGGTGTGGGCCGGCGTGGAGCAGTTCCTCGAACACACCGGGCGCAACGGCTACTTCACGCACAACCGCAGCCGGCAGAACAAATACTGGATGTACGAGACGATCAACGAGACGCTGCGCAACGCCTTCTATCGCGACCCGCGCGTGGAGGCGGCGATCGGCGACTGCGAGCAGCGGGTGCTCGATGCGCGGCTCAGCTCCTTCATCGCGGCCAAGGAGCTGCTGGACATCTATTTCGGCGAACGCGAAACACCGGAAAAACACGAAGCATGAACCTTATGAAACGTTCGGTCGCGGCGCTTGCGGGCGCTGTGTGTTGCCTTGCGGCCGCGGCCTGCTCCGACGAGAGCACCGTCCCGACCCCGAAACCTGCGGCCGTCGTATCGCAGATCCGCTACGTGCCCGCCGAGGGCTCGGACGAGGACCGCACGCTCTTGCAGTTCCTCTACGGCGAGGAGCGCCGCGTGCGGCTGATGAACCTCCTCGCGTGGGACGCCGAAGGGGGCATCGACAACATGATTTACGAGTACGCCTACGCCGACGGCCGGGTGGAGCTGGGCGGCCGCGCCGCACCGCGCACGTTCCTGCTCGACGGGGAGGGGCGCTGCACCGAGATCCGCGACGAGCGCGGCCGGACGGTGCGTTCGCTGCGCTACAACTCCAGCGGATACTACTACGAGGCTCCCGCGGACGAAGGGTGGCGCGAGTATGAGTACCACCTCATCGGCGACCGCTGCAACCTCTTCCGGATCGCGGAGTATGCGGGTGCGGAGCAGGGCGACGCCCGCAAGCGGAGCGAAGTGCGTTTCGAGTACGGCACGCAGCCCAACGATGTGAACCTCGACCTCTTCGCGCTGCTCACCGAGGCGCTGCACGACCCCGTGCTGCGGCCGGGGTGCCCGATGCTCATGGGGTGGGTCGGCCTCCGCAACGGCAACCTGCCGTCGGCCGCCGTGCGCGACGGCGAGACCGTCGCCTACCGTTACGAGAACGACGCGGAGGGGCGGCCCGTGCGCATCGAGGTCTGCCGCCGGTCGTCGGGTGCGGCGGATGCCCGCATCGTCGGGGTCTGGCACATCGAATACTACGACTTCTACGGCGTCTGAATCCGCAGTGCCGGAATGCAAAGTCCCGGAACTTCGCTTTTGCGAGGTTCCGGGACTCGTTTATTCGGCGGGGCCGTTGGTCGGGGTGCGGCCGTTTTCCGGGGCTTGCTGTGCGGCGGGGCGCGGCTGTTCGGCGGTGCGTGTCCGTTTTTCGGGACTTGCGGTGCGGCGGTGCGCGGCTGTTCGGCGGGACTTGGTTATTCGGCGGGGGCGTTGGCCGGAGCCTGCCGTTGGCCGGGGGCGGCCGGAGCGTGCGCTGCGGCTTTTGACGCGGTGTCGCGGCCGGGGGATGCGGCGGTCCGGGCCTCGGGAGCGGTGTCTCGGCGTTGCGATGCGGCGTCAGCCCTTGCTGCGTTCGAGGAGCATTGCGGCCAGCGAGGGCATGCCGACGGCGGCCCGCTCGCGGATGTGGGTGTTCGCATTGCGGATCGCGGAGGTGTCGGGCTCGCCCGGGTCGATCAGGTAGATGGGGATGTCGGGGCGCACGTAGCGCACCAGGGCGGCCGCGGGGTAGACCGAGAGCGACGTGCCGACCACGATGAAGAGATCGGCCGCTGCGGCGATGCGCACCGCCGTGTCGAACAGGGGAACCGACTCGCCGAAGAAGACGATGTGGGGCCGCAGCAGGGCGCCGTCGGGCGCCGTGGCGTCGAGCGGCTGCTCCCAGCCCTCGATCGGCACGATGAGGTCGGGATTGCGCTCGGAGCGCAGCCGGGTCAGTTCGCCGTGGAGGTGCGTGACGCGCGACGAGCCGGCCCGTTCGTGGAGGTTGTCCACGTTCTGCGTGATGACCTCCACGTCGTACGCGCACTCCAGCTCCGCGATGGCCCGGTGTCCCGCGTTGGGGGATGCGGCGAGCATTTCGCGTCGGCGCATGTTGTAGAAACCTACGACCGCGGCGCGGTCGCGTGCCAGCGCTTCGGGGGTGCAGACATCCTCGATGCGGTAGTCGGCCCACAGGCCGTCGGAGTCGCGGAAGGTGGCCAGTCCGCTGTCGGCGCTCATGCCGGCGCCGGTGAAGACAACGATCTTTTTCATAATCTCGGTGCATTGCGCACCCCGCGAAGTCGGCTTCGACGGTCGGAGCGCGGCCTGGACGGGGCGCTGTCACGGCAAATATAGGGATTCCGGGCCGGATTTCCAAAATGCCGCGCCGCATGCAATGTTTCGGCGGAAAACGAGGTTGTTTCGGCGGAATTGCCTATCTTTGCGCTTCGACCGACCAACCTCCGGCTTATGAAGGAAGCATTCGATATTTTTCTGATCGTCATGACCGTAACGGCCGCTGCGGTGTTCGCGGCGCTCCGCTTTTTCGAGGCGGGCTACGGCTATCTGTTCAATCCGCGCTACGGCTTTCCCGTGCCCAACAAGTGGGGCTGGATGCTGATGGAGGCCCCGGTCTGCGTGGCCATGACGGTGCTGTGGCTCCTCTCGGACCGCACGTGGGAGGCGGCGCCGCTGGCGCTCTTCGCGATGTTCCAGAGCCACTACGTCTACCGCTCGTTCATCTTCCCGCTGCGCATCCGCGGCCGCTCGCAGATGCCGTTCGGCATCGTGGCGATGGGCATGGTCTTCAACACGCTCAACGCCCTGATGCAGGGGGGCTGGATCTTCTTCGTGGCCCCCGAGGATTACTACGACGGCTGGTTCGCGCGCCCCTATATCTATGTCGGTGCCGCGATCTTCTTCGCCGGAATGTACATCAACCGCCGTTCCGACGCCATCATCCGCAACCTGCGGAAGCCCGGCGACACGCGCCACTACATCCCGCGCGGCGGCATGTTCCGCTACGTGTCGTCGGCCAACTACTTCGGCGAGCTGACCGAGTGGGTGGGCTTCGCCGTGGCTTCGTGGTCGTGGGCGGGCGCGGTCTTCGCGTGGTGGACCTTCGCCAACCTGGCGCCCCGTTCCGCCTCGCTCTACAAACGTTACGAAAGCGAATTCGGAGCCGAGTTCACGTCGCTCCGCCGCAAGAAAATCATCCCCTTCATCTACTGACCCCATGTCGGAGCTCTTCACCCCCTATCGCCTGGGTCCGGTGACCCTGCGCAACCGCACGATCCGTTCGGCGGCATTCGAGTCGATGGGCCGCCGTTTCGGCCCCACGCAGCAACTCAAGGACTACCACGTGAGCGTGGCCCGCGGCGGCATCGGCATGACCACGCTGGCCTACGCCGCCGTGTCGCGCAGCGGCCTATCGTTCGACAAGCAGCTGTGGCTGCGGCCCGAGATCGTGCCCGGGCTGCGCGACATCACCGACGCCGTGCACGCCGAGGGTGCGGCCGCAGGCATACAGATCGGCCACTGCGGAAACATGACCCATTACGGCACCGCGGGGCAGATTCCGATCGGCGCCTCCACCGGCTTCAACCTCTACGCCTACACCCCCGTGCGCGGCATGCGGCGCAGCGAGATCGCCGGCGTGGCGCGCGACTTCGGCCGTGCGGTGCACACGGCGCACGAGGCCGGTTTCGACAGCGTGGAGGTGCATGCCGGCCACGGATACCTCATTTCGCAGTTCCTGTCGCCCTACACCAACCGGCGCCGCGACGAGTACGGCGGCTCGCTCGAAAACCGCATGCGTTTCATGCGCATGTGCCTGGAGGAGGTGATGGAGGCCGCCGCACGCACGGGCACCGCCGTGCTGGTGAAACACAACATGTACGACGGCTTCGAGGGCGGCATCGAGATTCCGGAGAGCCTCGAAATCGCCCGCGAGATCGAGCGCTTCGGCGTGCACGGCATCGTGCTCACGGGCGGATTCGTGAGCAAGGCGCCGATGGCCGTCATGCGGGGGCTGATCCCGATCTACACCATGAGCTACTATTCGGCCTGGTGGCTGCGCTGCTTCATCCGCTGGTTCGGGCCGCACATGATCCGTCAGTTCCCGTTCTCGGAGTGTTACTTCCTGGAGGACGCCAAGCGCTTCCGTGCCGAGCTGAAGTGCCCGCTGGTCTACGTGGGCGGTCTGGTGAGCCGCGAGGGCATCGATCGGGCCCTCGACGCGGGTTTCGAGCTGGTGCAGATGGCCCGTGCGCTGGTGAACGACCCGGCTTTCGTGCGCAGGTTGCAGGAGGGCGACGCCTCGACCCGCAGCGGCTGCGACCACCGCAACTACTGCATCGCGCGCATGTATTCGGTGGACATGAAGTGCTGCAAGCACTGCGGCGACCTGCCGCGGAAGATCACCGAAGAACTGGCGAAACTCCCCTGACATGCGACGCGGAACGATCGAAAGCGGCAGCCGCTGGGCCCTCGTGACGGGCGCCGGAAGCGGCATCGGACGCTGCTATGCCGCGCGGCTCGCGGGGCTCGGATACAACGTCCTCATGGCGGGGCTCGCGCCGGAGCGGCTCGAACGTGCGGCCGCGGAGATCCGCGCGGACCATCCCCGCGTGGAGGTGCGCACGCTCGCCATCGACCTGGCGCGCCGCGAGGCGTCGCAGGAGCTCTTCGAGCGCACGCGTGCGGAGGGCATCGACGTGGACGTGCTGGTCAATAACGCCGGCATGTTCTCCTTCTGCGACATCCTGCGCACGCCCGACGAGCGCATCGAGCGCATCGTGCTCCTCCACGACCTCACGGCGACGCTCAACTGCCGCCGCTTCGCCGCCGACATGGTGCGGCGCGGCGTGCGGGGCCACATCCTCAACATGTCCTCCTACTCGCTCTGGATGCCTTTCCCGGGCCTGGCGCTGTACAGCGCCAGCAAGGCGTTCCTGCGCAGCTTCTCGGTGGCGTTCGCCAAGGAGGTGTGCGAGCACGGAATCCGCGTGACGGCCGTCTGTCCGGCGGGCGTGGCGACGGACCTCTATGGGCTCACGCCCCGCTGGCAGCGGATCGGCCTGCGCCTCGGGGTGCTCATCTCGGCCGACAGCTGCGCGCGGCGCGGCCTGCGGGCCCTGTGGCGCGGGCGCCGCACGTGCGTACCCGACTGGTGGAACCGGCTCTGGATCCCGCTGTGCAAGGTGCTGCCGCTCGTCGTGCTGCGTCCCGTGCGCCGCAGCACCATGCGGTTTCAGAAGTAGGCGCCGCGTAGCAGTGGAGGCAGGTGCGGAGCGTGCGGTTTCGGCCGCGTATTTTCGGATGAAATGATAAACAGATAACGGAAATGTTTCAGGAGATTGAAAATATCGTGTTCGACCTGGGCGGCGTGCTGGCCGACCTGGACATAGAACGTTGCACGGCGGCATTCCGTGCGCTCGGCATGCCGCAGGTCGCGGAGTGGGTGAACCCGTATTACCCGGCCGAGGTGTTCGCGCAGCTCGAACGGGGTGACTGCACGCCGCACGAGGCGTGCGAACGGATGCGCCGCATCGCCGGACGTCCGGAGGTGACCGACGGGCAGATCGCCGCGGCCTACCGGAGCTTCGTCGTCGGGCTGCCGGTCGCGAAGTTGCGGCTGCTGCGGGCGCTGCGCGACGCCGGAAAGGGGGTTTACATGCTTTCGAACAACAACGAGTTCGTGTTCCCTTATATAAAGGAGACCCTGTTCCGGGCCGACGGACTCGCGCTGGAGGATTACTTCGACAAGTGCTACCTCTCCTACGAGATGCACGAGCTCAAACCCTCGCCTGCGATCTTCGAGCGGATGATCGCCGACAGCGGCGTGTGTCCGGAGACGACGCTCTTCGTCGATGACGGCGAAAAGAACATCCGCACGGCCCGCGACCTCGGCTTTCAGGTCTACATGCCCGGGCCGCGCGAGGATTTCCGGCATCTGTTCGACGACATGCTGTGCGGCGCTGCGGGCGCTGCGGCCCCGGCGGAGCGTGCTGCGGTGTGCGGATGCCGGCGATGAAGCAGGGCCCCGATTCGGCCGGGGGTGCGAAACGCTCCTCCGGCCGGGGCGGAGTCAGGCCCCGTGCCGGACGGAAGCCCACGGGCATGCGGCGCGTGGGGGTGACGGTGCAGCTCACGCCCGACGAGATCGCACGGAGCAGGGCGCTTTGGGTGGGGTAGGGGGTATATTACGGAATATCGCATATTTTTTTGCTGAAAATTTTGCAATATAGAAAAAAGACCCTATCTTTGCACTCCGAAATCTTACGGGATTTCTCCGTGGATCGCGGCTTTTCGGAGCCGGTACGGAATCGGCGGGGTGTAGCGCAGTCCGGTTAGCGCACCTGCTTTGGGAGCAGGGGGTCACAGGTTCGAATCCTGTTACCCCGACTCGTCGGAAAAAATATCAGTTCGGGGTGTAGCGCAGTCCGGTTAGCGCGCCAGCTTCGGGAGTTGGAGGTCGCTGGTTCGAATCCAGTCTCCCCGACACGAGAGACAGACTGAGGAATCGGTCCGTCTCTTTTTTTTTGCCCGCGGCCTCCGGCCTTTCGGGGCGGTCTGCGCTTCGGGGCCGCTTCTGCCGGGGCGTCGCCGCCGCTGCGGTCGCCGGAGGATTCTTGGAGCCGGGGCTTGCGGTTGCTGCGGATTTATTTTGTTGGGCGAGGAAAAATCGCTATCTTTCGGAACGTTGAATCAATCTTGCGGATTATGAAGAAAATGGTGATGCTCCTGCTCGCGTTTCTGTGCCTCGCGCCCGCGATGGCCGAAGTGCGCGCCGAAGGGGTGGATTCGGTGGCGCTCGTGCCCGAGGGGCGGTTGTCGGAACTGGCTGTCGCGCCCGTGTTCCGAAAGGGCGGTTTCGAAAAGTATTGGACCTGGGTGATGTCGCGACTGAAGTATCCCGAGGATGCCGAGGCGCGCAAAGTCGAGGGGCGGGTCACGATGCGCGTGATCGTCGAGCCCGACGGCTCCGTCACCCCCGGCGAGGTGCTCGAATCGCCCGATCCGGCGCTTACCGAGGCGGTGGTGCGGATCGTGGAGGGTTCGCCGCACTGGAAGCCCGGGGCGGTTCGCGGCGAGAACGGTGAGACGCTGCGGCCCGTGCGCGTGATGTATACGCTGTCGGTCGCATTCAAGGTGCGTCCGCGGGCGCAGGATCCCTATACCTACCGCTGGCGGACGCAGGATCAGGTGCGGCCCTACGGCAGCAACTGATGCGGCGTAAGGATCGACTGCGGCGGCGCGCCCGGAGCGGAGGGCTCCGGGGCGCCGCCTTTTCCGTGCGGTGCGGGGAGTGCGGAGCGGAAATTGCGGCGCGCAGGGCTCTTTTTCGTATGGATCGGCGATAATTTCTTCGGTATATTACGCTGTTTGTAAAATTTTTCGTACCTTTGCGCACCCGTAAAGTGCGGGAATTGGATTACAAACAAGTTAAATTAAACGTAAACAAAGTGGATTCATTAAGCTACAAGACTATCTCGGCCAACGCCGCCACGACCGCCAAGGAGTGGGTTGTGATCGACGCCACGAACGAGGTATTGGGACGTCTTGCCTCGCAGGTGGCCAAGATCCTCCGCGGCAAGAACAAGCCCAGCTACACGCCACACGCCGATTGCGGTGACTACGTCATCGTCATCAACGCGGACAAGGTGAAGCTCACGGGCAAGAAAATGACCGACAAGGTCTACACGCGTCACACGGGTCATCCGGGCGGCCAGCGCTTCGCTACGCCTGCCGACTACCTGGCCAAGCGTCCGACCTTCGTGATCGAAAAAGCAGTGAAGGGCATGCTTCCGAAGACCCGTCTGGGCGAAGCAATCTTCAAGAACCTGAAGGTCTATGCCGGCGAGGAGCATCCCCATGCGGCGCAGACCCCGAAGACCATTAAGTTAAACGAGATTAAGTAAGAGTTATGGAAGTTGTAAACACCGTAGGTCGTCGCAAGGCCGCTGTGGCTCGCGTATTCGTGAAGCCGGGTAAGGGTCAGATTACAATCAACCACAAGGATCTCGCCGTTTATTTCCCCCTCGATATTCTTCAGTATCAGGTGAAGCAGCCGCTGCTGGCCACCGACACGCTGGAGAACTACGACATCGTCATCAACCTCGATGGCGGCGGTATCAAGGGTCAGGCCGAGGCCGCTCGTCTGGGTATCGCACGCGCACTGTGCGAGATCGACGCCGAGTTCCGCCCCGTGCTGAAGAAGAACGGATTCCTGACGCGCGATCCGCGCGAGGTGGAGCGTAAGAAGCCCGGTCAGCCCGGAGCACGCCGCAAGTTCCAGTTCAGCAAGCGTTAATCGCGCGACCCTGTTTTCGGCAAGCACGGCACGGGTTGCAAACCGACGAGACCGCGTTTTCGTATTACTTATCGGTTGCCCTGCCGCGGAAAATCCGGCGGATTGCCCCCGCGGGCACTACCGGCGGGTTGAAGAAAAGAGAATTAAAATTAAAAACAGTTTGAATTAAAATGTCACGTACAGATTTTAATACATTATTGGAGGCCGGTGCACACTTCGGACACCTGAAGCGCAAGTGGAACCCCAAAATGGCTCCCTACATCTTCATGGAGAAGAATGGCATCCACATCATCGACCTGCACAAGACCGTTCTGAAGATCGACGAGGCTGCCGCAGCCATCAAGCAGATCGCCAAGAGCGGCCGCCGCGTGCTCTTCGTGGCCACCAAGAAACAAGCCAAGGACGTTGTTGCCGAAAAGGTGGCAGCTGTCGGCATGCCCTACGTCACCGAGCGCTGGGCAGGCGGTATGCTGACCAACTTCCCCACGATACGAAAGGCCGTCAAGAAAATGGCTACCATCGACAAGATGACCAACGACGGCACGTTCGATAATTTCTCGAAGCGCGAGAAGCTCCAGATCGAGCGCCAGCGCGCCAAGCTCGAAAAGAACCTCGGCTCGATCGCCGACCTGACGCGTCTGCCCGCAGCGCTGTTCGTTGTGGACGTGCAGAAGGAGGCCAACGCCGTGAAGGAGGCCAAGCGTTTGAGCATCCCCGTGTTTGCAATGGTAGATACTTGTTGTGATCCAACCGACATTGATTACGTTATACCTGCAAACGACGATGCTGCAAACTCGATCTCCGTGGTAATCAACGCTATGTGCGCCGCCATCGCCGAGGGTTCGGAGGAGCGCCGTCTCGAAAAGGAGAAAGAGGCTCAGGAGAAGGAGTCGCAGGAGGCCGCTCCCCGCAAGGAGGGCAAGCCCCGCATCAAGAAGGCCGTGAAGGCCGGCTTCGACGCCGAGGAGGCCGCACTGGCCGAGGTGGTGGCCGCTACGGAGGCTCCCGCTGCCCAGGCAGAGTAATTGCTCCGGGAATTATTATTGACGCACGTTTTCCGATAAGCCGCGGATAGCCCCGAACCGAGTTCGGGGCTATGCCGGGCGGGAAGACGCCTGCAAAAAGCAAACGCTAAACACAGAAACAACTATGGAAATAAAAGCTGCCGATGTAATGAAGCTCCGTAAGATGACCGGCGCCGGCATGATGGACTGCAAGAAAGCCCTCATGGAGGCCGAAGGCGATTACGATCGGGCTCAGGACATTATCCGCGAGAAAGGCAAACTCGTCGTCGCGAAGCGTGCGGACCGCAACGCCAGCGAGGGCGTGGTGGTGACGAAGATCGTCGGCCAGAAGGCTTACCTGCTCTGCCTGGCTTGCGAGACCGACTTCGTGGCTCAGAACGTCGAATTCACCGCATCGGCCCAGGCCATGCTCGACGTGGCCGTGGCCAACGACGCCGCCGACCGCGAGGCGCTGCTGGGCGTGAAGAACGCCGAGGGCCGCACCGTGGAGGAGATGGTGACCGAGAAGTCGGGTCAGACGGGCGAGAAGATCGAGCTGGCCTACTACCGCATCGAGGCTCCCTACTGCGCCGCATACGTGCACTTCAACAAGAAGCTCGGTACGATTCTCGGCTTCAACAAGGAGGTGCCGGAGGAAGTAGCGCACACCGTGGCGATGCAGGCTACGGCCATGGCGCCGATTTCGATCGACGTGGCCGACTGCCCCGCAGACGTGGTGGCTCACGAGCGTCAGATCGCCGTGGAGGCCATGAAGCAGGATCCGAAGAACGCCAACAAGCCCGATGCCATTCTGGAGAAGATCGCCGAGGGCAAGATGCGCAAGTTCTTCGAGGAGAACACGCTGCTCAATCAGCTGGTCGTAGGCGAGAAGGAGACGATCGCCGAGCTGATCCGCAAGGCCGACAAGGAGGCCACGGTTATCGCTTACAAGCGCTTCGCGCTGGAGGCATAGTTTTTCGGGACGTCGTTCGTCGGGCTTTCGGGCTTCGCTGCTTACGTGACGGCTTGCTTTGCGGGCCGGGCGCGGCGCGGAAGACGCGGAATGACGATTTGAAAACACGCACGCATCGGTGCCGGATTTTCCGGCACCGATGTTTTTTTGTAGGGGGCGGCGGCTTGCTTGCCGGGGCGATGGTTGGATGCTATCCGCATCTGATGTGTCAGGTTTTGCGGTCGCGCTTTGCTGCGGTTTGCGTCCGTAGGCTGCGGCCGCGCGGCTCCTGCGGCGCCGCATCGTGCGTCTGTGCAATGCGAGGTGTTGGGTGCAGTATGGCGAACGGAGGGTTGCGGATGCGGGTTGCTGGCCCGCGCGGCTCCTGTGGTGCCGCATCGTGCGTCTGCCTAATGCGAGAAGCAGGGCGTGGCGCCGGGGGCATATGGGTAGGGTGCGCCGTTACGGTGCCGGGCAGATGCGGAACTGCCGGTCCGTGTTGCTCGATGGAGCTGCATGAGGTTGTAAATGCCGCCGCCCCCGCGGCCGTGGAGGCGCTGCGGGGGCGGCGGTAAAGAGGGGTATTTCCGGTATCGGAATGGTACGGGCCTGAGAACGAAGCCGTAGTAATAAGGAGCTCCGGCGCCGCATCCCGTCCGCATGTCGCGGATCAGAAGTGCGGGCCATGGAATCCGCCCGGAGGAGGTCCGCCGGGGCCCATGCGGCGCTGCGAGCCGCTTTCCGACATGCCGCCGTATTCGGCGAGGTTCGTGGTGGCGTTCTTGCCGAAGCGCCGCAGGTTGTAGGTGAAAGTCACCATGTAGTAGCGTCCGATGACGCTGTTGCGCGCATTCTGCGTCCAGCCCGACCCGGTCGTGCGCACGAACGCCGTGTTCTGGTTGAAAAGGTCGTTCACGCCGATGCTGATCTCGCCCCGCCGGTTGCGGAAGAGCTTCTTGCCGATCGAGGCGTTGCACAGCAGGTAGGAGTCGTCGTAGTCGTTGGTGATGCCTTTGTACTGCGCGTAGGCGGCCGATGCGGTGAAGGTGAAGCCCTTGCCGAATACGACCTTGAGATTTCCCTCGGCCGTGTGGTTGAAATACTTGTTGTTGCCCGAGGCCGCGAGCGAGTTCCTGGCCACGTTGTAGGTGCCGTTCCACGCGAGGGTGAAATCGACGTTTTCGGAGATGTTGCTGCCCAGCACGGCCCGCAGGTCGTAGCCCATGTTGTCGGTCAGGTTGCGGCGGCCGTCGATGCGCCCGGGAGTCCGGGTGTAGACCACGCCGCCCATGACGTTGAAGTTCGAACGGATGAAGCTCACGGGCAGTCCGTAGCTCAGGTGCGTGCGCACCGACCAGTAGCCGTCCATGTTCACGGGGCGCGAATACTGGAGGTAGTTGTACTGCGTGCCGTCGATCTGCACCGATCCGTTGTAGGCCACGTCGGGCGTGATGTAGTCGGAGGTGTTCTGAAGCGAGAACATCCACATGAAGGTGCGGCCCTTTTCGAGGTTCGAGTTGATGTAGTGGAACATCACGTTGTGGCTGTACGAAGGGTTCAGCTCGGGGTTGCCGCTCGATATGTACTGCGCGTCGGAGACGTCGTAGACGCTCTGGAGGTCGGTGATCGAGGGGTTCTGGGTGTAGGAGCGCACGAACAGACGGATCGAATTCTCGCGGTTGATGTTGAACTGACCCATCAGGAAGTAGGTGATGTCGTCGTATCCGTGGCTTATTTTTTCGGAATTGGCCCGTTCGACCTGGCCGTCGAGCGACGAATGCTGGTAGTAAACGTTCGCCACCAGCGTGTTGCGCTCCTTCGCATAGCGGAATCCGGGGCCTGCGCGGTGGATCATGTAGCCGCTGCGGTAGGAGTTGGAGAGCTCCGGCGCGGGTGTGATGCCCGTGGGATCGAAGTCATCGCCGGTGATGTAGGAGCGCTTGTCGCGTTCCTGATACTCGTAGGAGGCGCGGTACTGCGCGCTGACCTGGGCGAATTTGCTCACCGGTTCGGTGTAGGTGATGTTGCCCTTGAGCGTGTAGTTGTGCGACGGGGTGTCGTTGTAGAGGTAGCGCATCAGCAGGTAGTCGTCGAGGTCGGCGACGCTGCCGTCGGGTCCGAACACGGGGCGCACGGGCGACAGGGGGGCCGTATTCGATGCCGTGCGCGAGGTGCCCGTGAGGTCGCGGTAACGGGCCGAGCCGTCCACGGTGATCGTGCGGCCGGTCTTGCCCAGCTTGGCGCGGTACACGGCGGAGAGGCGGGCGTTGTAGCCTCCGGACGAAGCGTCGGATAAGGTGTTCGTGTAGCTGTAACCGCTCTCGCCCAGCTGCCAGCCGGTCGTTGTGCTCAGCGGGTCGTTCGACTGGTAGCTGAAGTTCGGGCGGATCATGAGGTTCTGGTTCTCGGAGATCTTCCACTCGATGCGTGCATTGAGGCGGTGGTTGTAGTTCTCCGTCTCCGAGAGGCCCGAGGTGGTCAGCGTGTCGATGGCGGGGTATTCGTACCATTTTACGAGCGACGATCGGTTGGTCGTGTTCGTGCCGTTGAAGAAGTAGCTGCCCTGAAAGGTCACCTGGTCGCGTTTGCCCCACGTGTCGGAGTAGTTCAGACCGATGGCATTGACGCGGGCCACGCCGCTCTGGGGGCGTGTCATGTACTGCCAGGCGCCGCGGCCGCCGCCGGGACCTCCGCCCGTGCCGCCCGTCACGCCGAGGATGTCCTCGAACGAGAAGTTCTGCTGGTTCACGTTGTTGAACAGCGCGAGCACCGAGAGGCGGCTGTCGCCGTTGAAGATATTGACGTTGCCGCCCGCATTGTACTTGAATCGCGACTCGGTGCGGGTGTCGGCGTCGTAGCCGCCCATGGCGTAGAGCTTGCCGAACTGTCCGCGGCGCATGTTCTCGTGCGTGACGATGTTGATGGCCTTGTAGCCTTCGCCGTCGTCCATACCCGAAAATTCGGCGTTGTCGCTCAGCTTGTTGTAAACTTCGATGCGGTCCACCGCCTCGGCCGGCAGCGACTTTATGGCTGTGGATACGTCCTCGCCGAAAAACTCCTTGCCATCGACGTAGACCTTCTTGACCTCCTCGCCCTGAGCCTCGACCGTGCCGTTCGACACGCTGATGCCGGGCATCTTCTTCAGCAGCCCCTCCACGTCGGAATCGGTCGTCACCTTGAAGGCTCCGGCGTTGTAGCTCACCGTGTCGCCCTTCTGCGAGGCGCGCAGCGCTTTGGCCTCCTTCACCACGGCGACGATCTGCGTGGCTTCGGGCGCGAGTTCGATGCGTCCGAGCGTGCGCTTGGCGCCGTTCACGGCGAAAGTCCGCGTCTCGGAGCGGTAGCCGATGAAGCTGAACGTGGCGGTGTATTCGCCGTAGGCGAGGCCCGCCATGCTCAGCGAGCCCTTGTAACCCGAGGTGAAATATTTTTTCTTTTCGGGGGATTTCACGGGCGCCACTTCCACCACGGCGCCGGCCACACCCTCCTCGGTGTCGGCATCGACCAGCGTGGCGGTCACCGTGCCCTGCTGTGCCGCAGCCACGGTCGCCGTGCAGGCGAGGAGGAGAATCAGGAGTGCTTTTTTCATTATTCGATTTCGGGATTTGTTCGTTCGCAGTACCTTTTCTGCGCCGCGCCGGGACCCGAACGGGGTCGGGACGCGCGGCAGGTCGAAGAGGTCCGTTTTTCGCAGCGCGAAGGTACGTATTTTCTCTTTTCGGCGGTTCGGCCGTCGGGCGAATCGCCCGAAAAAGGGGGTCAGCCGACCGGTTCGCACGGTAGGGCAGCGCGGGTGCGGCATTCCGTTTCGGGGCCGGTACTTCGTGTTGCCTGCCGCGTGCTCTGCGGGGCTGTTCCGCCGTCCGGGGCCTTGCCGGGAGGGGCTTCCGCCGTCCGGGAGATGCTCCGGCGACATCTGTCCGCCCGGCTGGGCTTCGGACGAACGGCCGCAAAAAAGGGTGTCAGCCCGGGAGGCTCACACCCTTAACGTTCCGCCGAAGGGCGCGGGGGCTAACGCTGCGGCTGTGCGGGAGCCTGTGCGGGGCATCCGTCGCCTTCGCAGCACTGCTGGGGTTTGCCGCAGAGCGGACCTTTCGGCCCCTTGTAGTCGTTGCCGTTCCGGGTATCGGCCGGACGATCGACATGTATCATGCGCATGTCCTCCGACGGTGCCATTGTCTTGCGCCACTGGCCGAACTGCTCGGGGGTGAGGATGCGGCGCACGTGGGCGCAGCTGCGGCGGTAGGAGTCGGCGAACTTGCGGTGCTTGCGTGCGATGCGGCGGCTTTCGCGGCATACGCGGTCGGTCTGCTTCTTGTCGAGCGACATTTCGCGGCAGCATTCGCGTACGGCCTGTTCGTTTTCGCCGCCGACGATGACCACGCACCCGTGGCGATGGTGGCGGGGGTGGCGGTGTTGCGGCTGTGCGGTCTGCTGCTGTGCCGAGGCACTGGTTCCGATCGTCATGCATACGGCGGCGAGGGCCGCGAAAATACACTTTTTCATAGTCGTATTCGTTTAAGTTGTTATTCGTTTCGGATCCGGTCGCGGGACCGTGATTCCGTATCCTTCTGTTGCAAAGGTAGCACCAAAAATGCGAAAACGGTGCGGCCCGGCGGGTGAAACGCCCGATTCTACCGGTCGATCGGCTCCCCGGCGGGGCGGGACGCCCTGAGCCACTGCTTGAATTCGCCCACGCGGGCTTTCGGCACCACGATCCGTTCGGGTGCCGCGGGCGCCAGCGCGATCGTCAGCCGGCTGCCGAACCACACGGCGATCTCTTTCACGGCGCGCCGCGCGACGATGAACTGGCGGTTGGCACGGAAGAAGTCCGCGGCCGGCAGCTCCGTCTGGAGCGTTTCGAGCGTGCGGTCGAGCGGGTACTGCTCGCCCTCGTGGGTGCAGGCCGTGACCTTCTCGTCCCGGGTGTAGCACCAGGCGATGCGGTCGCGGTGCAGGGGGATGATGCGGTCGCGGACGTGGACCAGGAATACGCTGTCGGCGCTCCGTGCGGCCATCGTCCGCACGCGGGCTCCGTAGGCTGCACGTTCGCCCCCCGTGAGGCGGCGCAGCTTGTCGAGCGCCCGCCGCACGTCGGCCGTGTTGATCGGCTTGAGCAGGTAGTCGATGCTGTTCACGCGGAACGCCTCCAGGGCGTAGCGGTCGTAGGCCGTGGTGAAGACCACGGGCGATGCGACCTCCACGGCGTCGAATATGCGGAAGGCGTCGCCGTCGGCCAGGTGTATGTCCGTCAGCAGCAGGTCGGGGTGGGGGTTGCGGCGCAGCCACTCCACGCTCTCCTCCACGCTTTCGAGCGTGTCGAGCACCTCGATTTCGGGTGCCGTTTCGCGCAGTATGGCCTTCAGGTTGAGCGCGGCGGCGGTTTCGTCTTCGATAATCAGGGCGGTCATGGTTTCCGGGTTTTCTGCAACGGCATGCGGACCGTGAATTCGCTCTCCGTTTCGGTTATCGCGATCGGATGGCCCGTGAGGAGCATCCAGCGCCTGCGCAGGTTCTCCAGGCCGATTCCCGTGCCCGGTTCGGGCTGGAGCTTGGGGGCCTTGCGGTTCGACACGACGAGCCAGTCGCCCTCGGTGCGGATCGAGATGCGGAAGGGCTTGCTGCGCGTGATGGTGTTGTGCTTCACCGCATTGTCGATCAGCGGCTGCAACGTGAGCGCCGGCAGCAGGCGGTCGCGCTGCGCCTCGTCGATGGCGATGTCGAAGAAGAGCTTGTCGGCGTAGCGGATGCGGAACAGGTAGGCGTAGGCCTCCGCGAAGCGCAGCTCCTCGTCGAGCGGCACGAGGGTCTGGCGGCCGCTCTGCAACACGTAGCGGAACGTGTAGGAGAGCTGGTCGATATAGTTGAGCGCCTTGTCGGGCTCCTGTCCGCGCACGAGCATGGCCAGCGAGTTGAGCGAATTGAAGAAGAAGTGGGGGTTCACCTGGTTCACGAGCATGTTGTAGCGTGTCATGAGGTTCTCGTTCTTCAGCCGTTCGTTTTCGATCTCCATGTCCTGGCGCTGGGAGCTCAGGCGCGCGATCCATCCGTAGAGGATGGCCACGACCAGCGTGAACGAGCACTTGAGCACCAGCACGAAGTCGAAATGGGGAGCGTGGCTGCGGAAGTTCATGACGATGCGCCCCGTGTGCCAGTCGATCGTGGGGGCCAGCAGGTAGAGCGCCGAGGCCGCCGCCACGCACCAGGCGCAGCGCAGCGCGAAGCGGCGTGTCGGGAGCGTGCGCCGCCCGGGCGCGAGGATCGTGAGCAGCACGAAGGCCATGACGAAGTAGAAGCAGAGCTGCCACACCGTTTCCACGGCCTCCGACGGGCGGTTGAAGACCGTGCGGTAGTCGAACTCCTCGCCGTTGCGCCTGCGCACCTCGGCCATCGAGTAGTGGCCCCGGGGCGTGCGGGGCAGGTTGAGGGTGACCACCAGCCGGTCGCCGTCGGCGAGCCGCAGCCGCCGCACGCGCTGGGGCGACACGTACACGCTGTCGGGCGCTCCGTCCGCCGCGTAGAGCAGGTAGCCGTAGCCGTCGGGATGCGCAGCCGCCCCTCGTGGGGCATGTCGATCGCGCGCTCGTTCACGGGCTGCGGTTCGCTCTTGCGGTCCACGAAGAGCAGCAGCAGGTACGAGAAGTTCACCACCAGCGAGATGGCGAGCGCCACGAGCAGGTGCGCCACCAGCGAGGTGCGGATCGGGAAGCGGGCCATGGCGGACTACGCCTTCTCGTTATGCCACGAGGCGTAGAGCATGTAGTCGCGGGCCGTGCGGCGGATGATCTCGTCGCGCTGCTCGGGCGTCACCTCCTTGACCTTTTTGGCCGGCACGCCGGCATAGACCGAGTCGGGTTCGAGTCGGGCGTTCGAGAGCACCAGGGCGTTGGCGGCGATGATGCAGCCCGAGGGCACCACGGCGTTGTCGAGAATCGTGGCGCCCATGCCGATCAGGCAGTTGTCGCCGATGATGGCGCCGTGGACGATGGCGTTGTGTCCCACCGAGACGTCGTTGCCGATGATCGTCTGCGAGGGGTGCTTCGCCTGGTCGTAGATGGTGTGGAGCACCACGCCGTCCTGAATGTTGGTGCGGTCGCCGATCACGATGCGGTTCACGTCGCCGCGCAGCACGGCGTTGTACCATATCGAGCAGTCGCGACCCACGGTCACGTCGCCCAGCAGTACGGCGGTTTCCGCCAGAAAGGTGTTCTCGCCTACGCGGGGCGTATGGCCCCGTACTTCCTTGATGAATGCCATAATTCGTTCTCTTTGTTTGCGTTCGTTGTCGTAGTGCCCGGCTTTTCGGCCGCATCCTGCTGCCGGGCGCGGCCGTTGGCGGCTGCGCCTTTTGCCGGGCGGGTTCATTTCCGGCTGCGTTCATTTCCGGCCGCAGCCCTCGGGCACGGGCTATTTCTCCTCCCGCTTGGCTTCCTGCCAGAGCTCCTCCATGCGTTCGAGGGGCAGCTCGTGCAGCGTGCGGCCTTCGGCTTCGGCCTGCTGCTCCATGCGGCCGAAGCGGCGGATGAACTTGCGGTTGGTGCGTTCGAGCGCCGATTCGGGGTCGATGCCGTAGAGACGCGCCGCATTGACCAGCGCGAAGAAGAGGTCGCCGAACTCGCCTTCGAGCCGTTCGCGGTCGCCCGACCGCATTTCGGCCTCGGCCTCGCCGAGCTCCTCCTTCACCTTCTCCCACACCGCTTCGCGCCGGGGCCAGTCGAAGCCCGTGGCCGCGGCCTTCTCGCCGATGCGCAGGGCCTTGACCAGTGCGGGCAGCGAGCGGGGCACGCCGCCGAGTGTGCCGCTCTTGCGGTTCTTCTTGCGCAACTTGAGCGCCTCCCAGTTCTCCTTCACCGCCTCGGGCGTGTCGGCATGGATGTCGCCGTAGATGTGCGGATGGCGGTATATTAGTTTGTCGCACAGGGCATTCACTACATCCGTATAGTCGAATGCTCCCTGCTCCTCGCCCAGTTTGGCGTAGAATACCACGTGCAGCAGCAGGTCGCCCAGCTCCTCGCGTATGCCCTCCATGTTGTGGTCGAGCAGGGCGTCGGCCAGTTCGTAAGTCTCTTCGATCGTGTTGCTTCGCAGCGAGTCGAACGTCTGTTCGCAGTCCCACGGACACTGCGCGCGCAGCGTGTTCATCACCTCCAGCAGGCGGGCCGTAGCCTCCAGTCTTCGATCCTGTTCCATCTGTCTGTCGTTTTATGCGTTCGCACGGGTTGCGCGCCGGTTGCCTGCGGCGCCCCGGGCAGTGCGCTCCCGCAACCGCGGGCGGTGTGTGCGATCGCTCTTTTTACCGCAACAAAGTTAGCATATTCGGCGGAAAACGGTAACTTTGTTCGCATAAATTCGTTCGCACATGATCCGCACCCTTCTTTCCGCATGCTGGCTCTGCTGTGCCGTGCATTGCGCCGCGGCCGCCGAGCCGCCGCTTCCCGCCGTGCTGCCCGCGCCCCGCTCCGTGACGCAGCTCGACGGCGGCTTCACGCTCGACGCCGCAACCGTTGTCTGCCCCGAGCAGGGGCTGGAGCCGCTCGCCGATTACCTCTCCGACTATCTGGGACTCGCCACCGACGCCGCGCGCGCAGGCGAGGGGGCGCTGGTGCTGCGCACCGAACCGCGGCTGGGGGCCGAAGCCTACGAGTTGCGCATTCTGCCCGGGCGGATCGAGATCGCGGGCGGCGACCGCGGGGGTGTCTTCTGCGGCATACAGACCCTCTTTCAGCTGCTGCCGCCCGAGGTCTACGCCCGGCGGTGCCCGCTGCCCGTGCGGCTCGCCTGCCGCGAGGTGAAGGACGCGCCGCGCTACGCCTACCGGGGCATGATGCTCGACGTGGCCCGCACGTGGATCGGACCCGAGCCCCTGCGCCGCTATATCGACCTCATGGCCTACCACAAGATCAACAAGCTCCACCTCCACCTGGCCGACGACGAGGGGTGGCGCATCGAGATCCTGTCGCACCCCGAGTTGACCGAAATCGGAGGTTTCCGCGGCGGCGACTCGCCCGTGCGCCCCGTCTACGGCAAGTGGGAGGAGAAGTACGGCGGCTACTTCACGCAGCGTGAGATGCGCGAGCTGATCGACTACGCCGCCGTGCGCAACATCGAGATCATACCCGAGATCGACCTTCCGGGCCACAGCCGCAACATCGCGCGCGTGCATCCCGAAATCCTCTGCCGCTATACGCCCGACACCGCCCCCTCCAACGGCTACGACCTCCGGTCGGCGTGGTGCCCGGCCCGCGAGGAGAACTACGCCCTGCTGGAGGATATTCTGGGCGAGTTGTGCGCGCTCTTTCCCTCGCCCTACATCCACATCGGCGGCGACGAGGTGGAGGCTTCGCAGTGGGAGCGCTGCCCCGACTGCCGCGCGATGATGCGGCGCTGCGGCCTGACCGAGGCGCGCGGGTTGCAGGACCGCTTCATGGAGCGGCTCGCCGCGATCCTCGCGCGCCACGGGAAGCTGCCCGCCGTGTGGAACGAGTCGGTGCGCGGCCGGCGGCTGGGGCGCGACACCCGCGTGCACGGCTGGGAGAGCATGGAGGCGTGCCGCGACGCGCTGGCCGCCGGCTATCCTACGGTGGTCATGCCCGCGGCGTGGTTCTATTTCGACATGCGCCAGACCCCCCGCGAGGAGGGCCACGACTGGGCTGCGGTGTTCGACGTGCGCAAGACCTACGGCTTCGACCTCCGGGCCGAGGGGGTGACCGGCGAGGAGCTGCGCCGCGTCGCGGGGTTCGAGGGGGCTTTCTGGAGCGAGGCCTATGTCTCGCACGAGCCCGAGCGGCCCGACTACCTCGATTACATGCTCTTCCCGCGCCTCTGCGCCCTCGCCGAGCTGGCATGGCACGGCAACGACGAGGGGTGGGAGGCCTTTTACGACCGCTTGCAACACGCGCATTACGACCGCATGACGGCGATGGGCGTCCGCTACCGTCTCTTTCCGCCCGAGGTGAGCACCGGCGGCGGTGCGGTCGCCGCCAAGGCCCCCGATGCGGGTGCGGAGGTGTGGTATCGGGAGGACGGCGACACGACGGCGCACCGCTACGTGCGTCCCGTGGCGACGTGCGGGCCGCACCGCTACCTGTTCCACACGCGTCGCGGCACGGGACGCAGCCCCGAGGTCGGGGTGCCGGCCCGCTACCGCACGATCACGCCCGGACTGCGCCTCACCACCTCGATGGGCGAGAGCGCCCGCATTCCCTATGCCAATGTCGAGCGCTACGCCACCTTTGCCCGCACGGCCCGCACGTGCCGCCCGGGCGACTGGATTCTCTACGAGTTCGCCGCACCCGTGCGGTGCCGCGAAATGGTGCTTCAGACGGGCAACCGTCAGCTGCCCAAGACCATCGTAACGACGGGATACGTGGAGGTGTCGGCCGACGGGCGCAATTTCGAACGTGTGGCCGAACTGGAGAAGGGAAGCGTCGTGCTCCGTCCCGAAGGGCCCGTGCGGGCCGTGCGGATCGTATCCACGGCCGAGGACAACGGCTGCGCCTACGTCACGGTGCAGCCGCCGCGCATCCTGCCCGTGCTCTGATCCGTGCCGCCGCGGTCCGCTGTGTCCGGTGCTGGGGACTCATGTGTCGCCCCGTTCTTCGCGTGTCGTCGTGATCGGCGTTGCGGTCCGCTGTGCTCCGTGCGGGGCTGTGCCGGAAGCGTGCCGCGGAGGCGGATGAGGCAGTGAGGCGTCGGGGGCCGGTCCGCGCGGCGCAAGGCCGGGCTCGTGGCGGCGCCCCTGAAGCGTATGCCGGCGACGGAAAACGAAGCGTCCGGACAGCGGGAAGCTGTCCGGACGCTTTCTGTTTCCGGGTTCGGCTCCGGGTGCGTCATGCGCGCACCTGAGCGCCGCAGACGCTTTCGAAGCGGGCCGTGAGGTTGGCCATCACGCGGTCGATGGTCTTGTCGTCGAGCGTGCGGGTCTTGTCCTCCAGCACGAAGCTCAGCGCATAGGATTTCTTGCCCTCGGGCAGCTTGTCGCCCTCGTAGACATCGAACAGCGCCACGCTCTTCAGCAGCTTGCGCTCTGGAGTTCAGACGTGTGCTCTTCCGATCTGCCAGGTCGCGCAGCGCACCGAAGGTGACGCTCTTGTCCACCAGCAGCGCCAGGTCGCGGCGCACCTCGGGGAATTTCGACAGCTCCGCGACCGCGATGCGGTGCTTCTTCACCGCCTTGACCAGCAGATCGAAGTTCAGCTCCATGAAGTAAACCTCCTGCTTGAGGTCGAACGTGCGGCGGAGGCGCGGGTTCACCGTGCCGAGCTGGGCCAGCACCTTGCCGTTCAGCACGAGGGAGAGGCCGTCGGCAAAGAGGTCGCTGTGCAGCGGCTCGCTCTTCAGGGCGTAGATGTCGATGCCGAAGCGGCGCAGGAGCTTTTCGGCGGCGGCGCGCAGCGTGAAGAACGACGCGGCGAGCGGCTGCTCGTTCCACGACTGCTTCACGGCCGTACCCGTCACGGCCACGGCCAGGCGGAACGTCTCGGAGTAGGCCGCGAGCGGCGATTCCGAGGTGTCGGCGTCCGCACGGTGGAAGTAGCAGTTGCCGAACTCGTAGAGCTTCAGGTCGCCGTTGCGGCGGTTGGCGTTGAGCTGCACGGCCTCCAGCATGTGGAACAGCAGCGTCTGACGCATGACGTTCAGGTCGGAGCTCAGCGGGTTGAGGATGCGCACGCACTGCTCCGCGGGGTAGCTCTGCAAGCCCTCGTAGTAGGCGGCGCGCGTGAGCGAGTTCGACATGATCTCGGTGAATCCGTTGTCGGTCAGGAAGTCCGCGGCGATGTTCGTGAGGCGGTTCTTGTCGGGCTTCGGCGCGTAGGAGAGCGTCGAGCGCACGAGCGTCGGGATCTCCACGTTGTTGTAGCCGTAGATGCGCAGGATCTCCTCGATGAGGTCGGCCTCGCGCTGCACGTCCACGCGGTAGGGCGGCACGGCTACGGTCAGCGTGCCCTCCTGCTCGGCGAGGACCTTGATTTCGAGCGCGTCGAGGATCGTGCGCACGGTCTGCTCGGGGATGTGCTTGCCGATCAGGGCGTCGATGCGCGCGAACGACACGTCGAACGTGAAGTCGGCGATCGGTGCGGGGTAGAGGTCGGTGATGTCGCTCGAAATGCGGCCGCCGGCCAGCTCCTTCATCAGCAGCGCCGCGCGCTTGGCGGCGTAGACCTGCATGTTGGGATCGATGCCGCGCTCGAAGCGGAACGAGGCGTCGGTGTTCAGACCGAAGCGGCGTGCGGTCTTGCGCACGCGCACCGGATTGAAGTAGGCGCTCTCGATGAAGACGTCGGTCGTCGTGTCGCCGATGCCCGAGTCCTGGCCGCCGAAGACGCCCGCAATGCACATCGGGCGCTCGGCCGAGCAGATCATCAGGTCGCGGTCGGTGAGCGTGCGCTCCACGCCGTCGAGCGTCACGAACGGGGTGCCTTCGGCGCAGTTTCTGACCACGATGCGGCCGCCCTCGATCTTCGAGGCATCGAACGCGTGGAGGGGCTGTCCGAGTTCGAACAGCACGAAGTTGGTGATGTCCACCAGGTTGTTCTTGGGGTTGATGCCCGCGGCGCGCAGGCAGTTCTGCATCCACTCGGGCGAGGGGCCGATCTTGCAGCCCGTGACCGTGACGCCCGCATAGCGGGGTGCCGCCTCGGGGTCTTCGACCGTGATGCCGATTTCGAGGGCGTGGTCGTCGGGCCGGAAGTCCGACACGTCGGGCATGCGCACTTCGATCTGCTCGCCGCGGCTGCGCAGGTAGGCCGCCAGGTCGCGCGCCACGCCGATGTGCGACGCGGCGTCGGCACGGTTGGGCGTCAGTCCGATGCCGATCAGGTAGTCGTCCTCGATGCGGAGGTATTCGCCGGCCGGCATGCCCACGGGCGCATCGGCCGGGAGCTCCATGATGCCGTCGTGGGAGGTGCCGATGCCCAGCTCGTCCTCGGCGCAGAGCATGCCGAGCGACTCCACGCCGCGGATTTTGCTGCGCTTGATCTTGAACTCCTCGTCGCCCCCGTCGGGGTAGAGCACGGCGCCCACCGTGGCGCACAGCACCTTGAGGCCCGCGCGGCAGTTGGCGGCGCCGCACACGATGCCCAGCGGCTCGGGGCCGCCCGTGTCCACGGTGGTGATGTGGAGGTGGTCCGAATCGGGGTGGTCGGTGCACGTGAGCACCTCGCCCACTACGACGCCCCGCAGGCCGCCCTTCACGGTTTCCACCTTTTCGAGGCTCTCGACTTCGAGCCCTATGTCGGTCAGAATCTCTGCGAGTTGCTCTGCCGTGCGGTCGGTGGGCAGATAGCGCCGGAGCCAGTTGTAGGAGATATTCATATCGGTCGTTTTTATATTGTTCTTGCTACGAACCGCAAAGATACGAAAAGTCGAGCGCAGAAGCAAACGAAGTTTGATTATGCCGAGACGAAGTATCTAAGGCGTAGCCAAAGTACGAATAAGCGAGGGCAAAAGCAAACCTGCCCGCATTTTGCCGGGCGGGAGTATCCAAGACGAAGTCAAAGATACGAAAAGTCGAGCGCAGAAGCAAACGAAGTTTGATTATGCCGAGACGAAGTATCTAAGGTGAAGCCAAAGATACGAAAAGTCGGGCGCGGAAGCAGGGGTTTTGTCTTCGGAACCCGCTTGCGGTGCGCGCTTCGAGGTGTGTGCATTCGTGCCTGTGCATGCGAGGGCGCGGCCTCCGTGTCTTCGGCTCTGCCAGGCGCCCGGGGGGCGGGCCCTTATGCAGGCGGAGCGGGCCGCCGGTGATCCGGCAGCCCGCCCGCTTGCGGAGGACAGACTTAAAGATGGATCGCGGCGCCCGTCGCGGCCTCGGCGGCCTCCATCACCCCCTCGTTGAGCGTGGGGTGGGCATGGATCGTGCGGGCGATGCGGTGCGCCGTGACGCCCAGTGCCTTGGCCAGGGTCGGCTCGGCGATCATCTCCGTGACGTTGGCCCCCACGAGGTGGGCGCCCAGCAGGCGGTCTCCGGCATCGAAGAGCAGCTTCACGAAGCCGTCGCGGTCGCCCGCGGCGGTCGCCTTGCCCGAGGCGGTGAAGGGGAAGCGGCCGACCTTGTATTCGACGCCCTGCGTGCGGAGCTGCTGCTCGGTGAAGCCCACCGAAGCCACTTCGGGCACCGTGTAGACGCACGACGGTACGGTCGTGTAGTCGATCGGCGCGGGATCGAGGCCGCAGATCGCCTCCACGCAGCAGATGGCCTCGGCCGAAGCCACGTGGGCCAGGGCCGGACCCGGCACGATGTCGCCGATGGCGTAGACGCCGGGGGCATCGGTGCGATAGTACTCGTCCACCACGATCTTGTCGCGCTCGACACGGATGCCGGCCTCCTCCAGTCCGAGCTCCTCGATGTTCGACTTGATGCCCACGGCCGACAGCACGAGATCCGCCGTGAGGGTCTCGGCGCCTTTCTTGCCTTCGACGTCCACCTCGCAGCGGCCCGCGTCGTTCACGCGCACGGCTTTCACCGTGGTCGAGGTGAGCACCGTGGCGCGCAGCTTGCGGAACGCGCGCTCCATGGTCTTCGACACCTCCTCGTCTTCGAGGGGCATGAGCTGGGGCAGGTACTCCACGACGGTGACCTTCACGCCGAGGGAGGCGTAGAGGTAGGCGAACTCGCTGCCGATGGCCCCCGAGCCCACGACGATCATCGTCTCGGGCAGGCGGTCGAGCGTCAGGGCGTGCTTCGACGAGAGGACATGCACGCCGTCGATGGGCATGAAAGGCATCTCGCGCGGACGGGCACCCGTGGCGAGGATGATGTGGTCGGCCTCGTAGCGCGTGCCGTCCACATCGACGCAGCCTGCGCCCGCGAGGCGTCCGTGGCCCGCGATCAGGTCGATTGCGTTCTTCTTGAACAGGAACTGCACGCCCTTGCTCATGGTTTCGGCCACGCCCCGCGAGCGGGCCACGATCTTCGCCGCGTCGGGACGCACGGCGCCCTCCAGTTCCAGCCCGTAGTGGGCGGCATTCTTGCAGTAGGCGTAGACCTGGGCGCTCTTGAGCAGCGCCTTGGTGGGGATGCAGCCCCAGTTGAGGCATACGCCGCCGATGTCGGCGCGTTCGACCACGGCGACCTTGCGGCCCAGTTGCGCGGCACGGATGGCCGCGACGTATCCGCCGGGGCCGCTGCCGATTACGATGATGTCGTATTTCATGGTGTTATGAAGTTGTAAGGTTCGTTTCGTCGGGGTATGTCTGCGGCACGGGCCGAACCCGGCGTGCTTCCGGAGCTCCGGAGTCCCGGGGAGTGCCGGACGATCAGTGCAGCACCCGGAGCAGCTCGCCGCGATCGGCCGCGACGGCGCGTTTCCACTTCTCGCTGTAGCCCGGGAAGTCGATCTTGCCCGGTATGGGTTTGCCGCTGCCGTTGTCGATGAAGTGTGCGGCCGGATCCCCCGTGCGGAGGAAGTCGTGCACGTCGCCGTGTTCGCCCTTGACGTTGCCGTCCATGTATTTCACCAGCAGGTAGCGGTCCAGACGCGACCAGCGGTCGAAGAGGACCTGTGCCTGCTCCGCGGAGTACTGCGTGAGCAGGCGCGTGCGCTTCTTTTCGGGCAGGCGCAGCGCCGCCTCGTCGATCAAGGCCACGAGTTCGAGGTGGGTGTTCTCCCAGGCGTCCGTCACCTTGCGGATGTCGGCCGCGATGCGGTCGTAGCGCATGTAGGCGAAGTTCGTCACGCGGTTGAAGAGCCAGAAGGCCGACGTGGGCGAGTATTCGAGCATCGAGCCGTTGCCCTCGCGGAAGCACTCGGGCACCTCGGTCGCGGAGCAGTAGATCGGCGTGAGGCACGAGGTGGCGGCGTCGTCCACGCCGAACCACAGGATGCCCATGTCGGGCTCCACCCACGGGCGGGCCTGCGCCACGAACCAGAAGCCGGTCTGCTGCGTGGCGGTGGCACGTTCGTTGGTGTACTCCGTGCCGTCCACCTCGAAGGTCATGGGACGCCAGCGGTAGGGGCAGCCGTGGCCTCCGGCGCCGATGTCGGCGGTCATGTCCAGGGGCGTGCCCTCGTAGTGGTCGCGCATGGCGTCGAAGACGCTCTTGGGCGACACCTTCGTGCGGGGCTTCACCCACAGGGGCAGGCGGTCGGCGGCGCTGCGGCCCAGGGCGTAATCCTCGTAGCGCTCCATGCCGTCGGCCACGGTGCGGAAGAAAGACCACACGCGGGCTTCGCAGCCGCGCATCGCGCCGAATTCGAGCGGCGCGTAGGCGTCGCAGAAGCTGAATTCGGCGTCGGGGCCTTCGTAGTAGCCCATTTCGCGGGCGAACGACACCACGTCGGGAGCATAGAGGCAGTTCTCGGGGTCGTCGAGCGGGAAGGTCGCGATGCGGGCCTGGTTCGCATGGCCCGAGACATAGCCGTCGGGGATGCGGCGTGCGACCCACACGATGCCGCGGCGGGCGTTGCCGCCCCGGCCGTCGTCCGCGAAGCCCTTGCCGATCAGCTCCATGATCCACGCCTCGTCGCGGTCGGCGATCGAGAACGATTCGCCGCCCGAGGCGTAGCCGTAGGTGTCGGCCAGCTCGACGATTGTGCGGATGGCCTCGCGTGCCGTGCGGGCGCGCTGGAGCGTGATGTAGATCAGCGAACCGTAGTCGATGCCGCCCGTGGTGTCGGCCAGCTCGGGACGGCCGCCGTAGGTGGTTTCGGCGATGATGAGCGAGTGCTCGTTCATGTTGCCGATCGTGTTGAACGTCTCGGCCGCCTGCGGTATGTTGCGGAGGAAGCGGCCCGAATCCCAGTCGTAGACGGGGAGTTCGGCGCCCGCACGGTGGCGTCCGGCCGGGGTGTGGTAGAGTGCGCCGTAGAGCCAGTGCGAGTCGGCGGCGTAGGAGACCATGACCGAACCGTCGGTCGAGGCGCCGCGCGTGACGATGAAGTTGGTGCAAGCCTCGGCGGAGACGAAAGAGGCCGTGCCGCACAGGGCGAGCAGCAGCGTACGGAGGAGTTTTTTCATTGTGCGGAAATCAATTATCTTTGCAAAGATAATAAAATTGCCTAATTTTACGCATCAAAAACGGAGAAAGATGTCCATAGCTTACAGATTGTCGGAGGTGCGGCGTTCGCTGCCCGAGGGGGTGACGCTGGTCGCCGTGTCGAAAACGCACCCTGCGGAGCGGATCCGCGAGGCGTACGATGCCGGACAGCGCGTGTTCGGCGAAAACCGCCCGCAGGAGCTGCGGGCCAAGGCCGAGTGCCTGCCCGCCGACATAGAGTGGCACATGATCGGCCACGTGCAGACCAACAAGGCCCGCTACGTGGCCGCACACGCCGCATGGGTGGAGTCGGTGGACAGCGCCCGCGTGGCCGAGGCGTTGCAGCGCGAGGCGGCCCGCTGCGGCCGCGTGCTGAATATCCTGCTGGAGGTGCACGTCGCCGACGAGGAGTCGAAGACGGGCTGGGCCCTCGACGAGCTGCTCGGCTACGTGCGCACGGCGCCTTTCGCGGCGATGCCGAACCTGCGCGTGCGCGGCGTGATGGGCGTCGCCACCAACACGGACGACATGAAGCGCGTGCGCGACGACTTCCGGGCGCTGCACAGCGCGTTCGACGTGCTGAAGCCCTATTTCGACGCCGGGTTCGACACCCTCTCGATGGGCATGTCGCACGACTACCCCCTGGCCGTGGAGTGCGGCGCTACGACCGTGCGCGTGGGTTCGCTCATCTTCGGCGAACGCGACTACTCCGCTGCGGGCAGGTAGCCGGGCGGCAGGGTGCGGGCATTCCGCCCGGGACTGCCGCCGTCGTTGCCCTTCGCAGTCGCTTTTGCCGTTTCCGTTTCCGGCGCGATGGGCGGTTTTGCGCGGAGGCGGCATCCGGATCCGTTGCCGGTTCGCGGGGGCGCGGGCAGGGAACGGGGCCGGGCGAAGTCGGGATGCGCAGGGCGGCGGCGGGCCGCCTCGATTTCAGGAAAAATACGGAGCATGAAAAAAACCCTCGGGGGAACGATTTCGGTCGTTCCCCCGAGGGTTTTTTGCGGCAATCCGGCGCCATACCGGGCGGGCACGGGCCCGCACGCCTGCGGCGTCCGGCAGCCCCGGCATGGGTGGTTGCGGGGTCGGCTTATCGCGATGGTTCCGTCTCGCGTCCGCCGCCCAGGGCCTGGTAGAGGTTCACGACGCCCTGCATCTCGTCGAAGCGGTCGGCGATCTGCGACAGGCGCGCCGAGAGCAGCGACTGCTCGGCCGTGAGCACTTCGAGGTAGGTGGTCGAGCCGTGGCGCATGAGCAGGTTCGTGCTTTCGACGGCGCGTTCCATGGCGGCGATCTGGTTGCGGCGCAGCTCGTTTTTCGCGCGGGCCGACTGGGTTTGCGTCAGCGCGTTGTTCACCTCGGCGCCGGCGTTGAGCAGGGCCTGGCGGAAGGCGAGCAGCGCCTCCTCCTGCTGGGCCTTCATCACCTTCACGCGGGCCCGGCCGGCACCGGCGTTGAAGATCGGCTGCAACAGCGTTGCGGCGGCCGAGAGCAGGAGCTTGCCCGGATTGACGATCATGGCTCCGGCGCTGTTGGTCCAGCCCGCCGTGCCGCTCAGCGTGATCGACGGGTAGAGCGCCGAGCGGGCTTCGGCCGTGGCGTAGTAGGCCTGCATGAGCGAATACTCGGCGGCGCGGATGTCCGGGCGGTTCGTGAGCATCTGCACCGGAACGCCGACCGTGAGGTCGTCGGGCAGCTGCTGCGCGTCGAGCGTGCCGCGCTCGATGGCGCGGGGTGCTTCGCCCAGCAGTGCGCAGAGGCTGTTCTCGGTCTCGCGGATGGTCCGCTCCAGGTCGTAGAGCGACGCCTCGATCGAGTAGTAGGTGCCTTCGTACTGCGCGACGCCCGCTTCGTTGGCCATGCCGGCCTCCTTCATCGAACGCAGGGTCTCCACGCTGCGGCGCCACTTGTCGGCCGTTTCGCGCGTGACCTCGTACTGGCTGTCGAGCATGAGCAGCGTGTAGTAGAGGTTCGCCGTGGCGGCGATGAGCTGCGTGCGCACGGCCTGAGCGTATTCGAGGCTCTGGGCATGGAGCGACCGGGCCTTGCGCTTGGCGTTCGTGATGCCGCCGAAGAGGTCGAGCTGCCAGCTCGCCGTGACGGGAATGCTGTACGTCTTGGACGTGTTGGCGTTGTCGAAGCTGCTGATGGCGCCCTGCGGTGCGAAGTTGAACGACGGCAGGTAGGCCAGGCGCGCCGAGCGCAGCGTGGCTTCGGTCTCGGTCACGCGCAGGTGCGCCGTCCGCAGGTCGGTGTTGTTCTCCAGCGCCCGGGCGATCAGGTCGCGGAGGCAGGGATCGGTGAAGACTTCGCGCCAGGGCAGGTGGCCCACGGTCAGCGTGTCGGCGGTCTCGACCGCGCCGTAGAGGCCGTCGGTCGCCACCGTGTCGGGCCGCGAGTAGGGCTTATAGATGCCGCAGGCCGTCATCAGAAGGGCCGCGGCGCAGATTATCAGTGTTTTTTTCATCGTTAGAATCGGTTCGGAATTACTCTCTGTCCAAATTTTCGTTCTTCGCGGCCTCGATCTCCTCCTGCACGGCCCAGTCGGGCGTGGCGTTGAACTCCACGGGTTTCACCTTCTCCTGCAAGGTCTGGAACACGATGAAGAGCGTCGGTACGAGGAACAGCAGGGCCAGCGTGCCGATGATCATGCCGCCCACGACGCCCGCGCCGAGGGTCGAGTTGCCGTTGGCGCCCACGCCCGAGGCGAAGACGAGCGGAATCATGCCGAAGACCATCGTGAGCACGGTCATCAGGATCGGGCGCAGACGCACCTTGGCGGCCGACACGGCGGCCTGCGTGAGGCTCATGCCGCACGCGCGGCGGTCGGCGGCGTACTCCGTGAGCAGAATGGCCGTCTTGGCCAGCAGACCGATCAGCATGATCAGACCCGTCTGGAGGTAGATGTTGTTTTCGAGTCCCAGCATGCGGGCGAAGAGGAAGCTGCCCATCAGGCCGCAGGGCACCGACAGAATGACGGCGAACGGAATGATGAAGCTCTCGTACAGCGCGCTCAGGATAAGGTAGATGAGCAGGATGCAGATGCCGAAGATGACGGCCGTGTTGCTGCCCGTCTCGCTCTCCTCGCGCGTGATGCCGCCGAACTCGAAGCCGTAGCCCTTGGGCAGCACCTGTTCGGCGGTGCGGCGGATGGCGGCAATGGCGTCGCCCGACGAGTAGCCGTCGGCCGCCGTGCCGTTCACGGCGATCGAGTTGTACATGTTGAAGCGGCTCAGCACCTCCGAGCCGTAGACCTTCGTGAGGGTCACGAAGTGGCTCACGGGCGCCATCTCGCCGTTCTGGAGCCGCACGAAGATGTTGTTGAGCGACTCGGTGTCGAGGCGGTACTTCGGGTCGGCCTGGAGCATGACGCGGTAGACCTTGGAGAAGCGGTTGATGTTCGATACGTACTGGCCGCCGTAGTAACCCGACAGGGTCGAGAGGATGTCGGTGGGCGAGAGGCCTGCGCGTTTGGCCCGCGCGGCGTCGATGTCCACGACGTACTGCGGGAAGTTGATGTTGAAGGTCGAGTAGGCGCGTGCGATTTCGGGGCACTGGTTCAGGGCGCCCACGAAGCGCAGGTAGACGTTGTAGAAGTCGTCGATGCTGCCGCCCGCACGGTCCTGGAGGTACATTTCGAAACCGGTCGAGGTGCCGTAGCCCGAGATCATGGGGGGCGCCACGGCGAAGATCTGCGCGTCCTTGATGTCGGCCGTGCGGGCGTAGAGCTGCCCGATGACCGCATTCACGGCGTCCTCCTTGTCCGGACGCTCCTCCCAGTTCTTGAGCTTCACGATGCACATGCCGTACGACGAACCCTGGCCGGCGATCATGCCGTAGCCGGCGACCTGCTGGAAGTCGCGGATCTGCTCGATGCCCGCCATGCGCTCGCCGATGCGGTTCATCACCTCGTTGGTCTCCTGGAGCGAGCTGCCGGGGGCCGTGGTGACATTGACCATGATCGTGCCCTGATCCTCGTCGGGCACCAGACCCGTCTTGGTGGTGTTCATCAGCACGAAGAGCGCCGCGAAGGCCAGCGCGAGCGTGGACCACATGAGCCAGCGGCGCTTGATGAAGAACATCACGCCGTGCTTGTACTTGTTGATCATGGCGGTGAAGATCGCGTTGAACGCCTTGCGGAAGCGTGCCGCGAAGTTGTCGCGCATCTCGCCGTTCTCGTCGAGGTAGGGTTTCATGATCAGGGCGCAGAGGGCCGGCGAGAGCGTCAGGGCGTTGAGCGCCGAGATGCCCACGGCCACGGCCATCGTGATGCCGAACTGGGTGTAGAACGTACCCGACGTGCCGCCCATCATCGCCACGGGGATGAACACGGCCATGAAGACCAGCGTGGAGGTGACGATGGCCGACGTGATGCCCGACATGGCGTCGATGGTGGCCATGTAGGAGGAGCGGTAGCCCGTGTCGAAGCGCGCCTGCACCGCCTCGACGACGATGATGGCGTCATCGACGACCGTACCGATCGCCAGCACGAGTGCGAAGAGCGTCAGCAGGTTGATCGAGAAGCCCGCGACGGAGAGGAACGCGAAGGTGCCGACCAGGGCCACGAGGATCGAGACCGTGGGGATGAGCGTCGAGCGGATGTCCTGAAGGAAGACGTAGACCACGAGGATCACGAGCAGGATGGCTTCGATGAGCGTCTTCAGCACCTCGTTCATCGAGGCGTAGAGGTAGTCGTTCACGCTCATCAGGTGGAGCACCTCCACGCCTTTGGGCAGGTCGGCGGCGATCTCGTCGAGCAGGTCGTCGATGCTCTCGACCACCTGCGTGGCGTTCGATCCCGCGGTCTGGAATACGAGGGCCGTGATGCCCGGGTGACCGTTGGCGTAGCCCTTGTAGGCATAGGATTCGCTGCCCAGCTCGATGTCGGCCACATCCTTCAGGCGCAGCACCTCGCCGTCCGCCGTGGAGCGGATGACGATCTGGCCGAACTCCTCGGCCGTCATGCGGCGGCCGCGGTATTTCATCGTGTACTGGAACGTGTTGTCGGAGTTCTCGCCCAGCGAACCCACGGCCGACTCGATGTTCTGCTCCGAGAGGGCGTAGGTCACGTCCGACGGCACGAGGCGGTACTGCGCCATCACGTCGGGCCGCAGCCAGATGCGCATGGAGTAGTCGGAGCCCAGGGCCATGAACTCGCCCACGCCCGCGATGCGCTGCACGCGGGGCTTGACGTTGATGTTCATGTAGTTGGCCAGGAACGTCTCGTCGTACGAGTCGTCGGGGCTGTAGAGCATGAAGACCTTCAGCATGGAGGTCTGGCGCTTCATGGTCGTCACGCCGATGCGCGTGACTTCGGCCGGCAGCGAGCCGGTGGCCGTGGCGACGCGGTTCTGCACATTGACCGCCGCCATGTCGGGATCGGTGCCCTGGCGGAAGTAGACCGAGATGGTGGCCGCGCCGGCGTTCGAGGCGTCGGACTTGAGGTACATCATGTCCTCCACGCCGTTGATCGCCTCCTCAAGGGGGATGATGACCGACTTCTGGATGGTTTCGGCGCTGGCGCCGGGATACGATGCGCGCACCATGACCGTGGGCGGCGCGATGTCGGGGTATTGCTCGACAGGCAGCGTCGCCAGGCCGATCAGGCCCGCGATGACGATGACGATGGAGATGACCGACGCCAGTACGGGTCGTTCGATGAAGTGTTTGAGTGTCATGGGTTACTCCTGCTTTGCGGTTTCGGTCGTTGCGGTTTCGGGTGCGGCGGCGGGCTGCATGCGCGGCGTGACGGGCGTGCCTTCGCGCAGCAGGCCCACGCCCTCGGCGATGATCGTGTCGCCCGGCACGAGGCCCGAGCGTACGATGTACTCGCGGCCGTCGGAGATCGGGGCGACCTCGATGAGCGACGAGCTCGCGCGGCCGTCGATCACCTTATATACGTATACCTTGTCCTGGAGCTCGAACGTGGCGCTCTGCGGCACGACGATGCAGTCCGCATAGGTCGCGGGCAGGAGCACGTTGCCCGAGCCGCCGCTGTGGAGCAGACCCTCGGTGTTGGGGAACTCGGCGCGGAGCTGCACGCTGCCCGTCGAGGTGTCGATCACGCCGCTGATCGAGCCGATGCGGCCCGGGTGGCCGTAGAGCGTGCCGTCGTTGAGGAGCAGCTGCACGTCGGGCATGCTGCGGAGCGTGGCCTCGATCGAGCCGTAGGTGCGCGTGAGGTCGAGGAGCTGGTTCTCGGTGAGCGAGAAGTAGACGTACATCAGCGAGTTGTCCGACACGGTGGTGAGCGGCTGCGGCAGCGTGGGGCCCACCAGGGCGCCCGCACGGTAGGGCAGCGTGCCGACCACGCCGTTGGCGGGGCTCTTGACCGCGGTGTACGAGAGGTTGTTGGCCGCGTTTACGCGCTGCGCCTCGGCCTGGGCGAGCTGGGCCCGGGCGGTGAGCAGGGCGTTTTCCGCGGTGGAGAGGTCGTACTGCGATACGACGTTGCGGGCGAAGAGCTCCTTCTTGCTGTCATAGGTGAGCTGTGCCGTGGCCACGCCGGCCCGGGCGGCCTGCACGTTGGCTTCGGCCGTGCGGAGCGCCGCCTTGTAGGGTACCTGATCTATGATGAAGAGCGTCTGTCCCTGACGGACGGTTTCGCCTTCGGTGACCTTCAGTTCGGTGATCGTGCCCGACACCTGGGGGTAGACGGCGATGTCCTGGCGGCCGCGGATGGCGGCCGAGTAGACGCGCGGCACGGTGCGGTCGGCGGTCTCTACGGTCAGCACGGCGTATTCGGCGGGAGCCGGAGCGGTGGGTGCCTGGCTGCACGATGCGGCGGCCAGGGTGCAGGCGATGACCGCCGCCTTCAAAAATCTCTCTTTCATATTATTTACCGTTAAAACTTTTTTCCCTGCAAAGTTACGTCTAATTCGTTGAATCGGAAGATTAATTATGGAATATTATTGGTTGTTTTCGGAAGTAAAAAGTGCGAAAATCTGTGGAAAACGATTAATTTTGCGACAAAACAAGAACACGGGCATGAAGCATCCCGATCCCATCCGTACTACGGACGAAGCCTATTTCGTCGTCGGGGAATCCGATTTCGGTTTCTACCGCGACCGTCCGCGCCGCTGCGAGGGCGGTGCGATCCTCTATTGCTGCGACGGCAGCGCCGACGTGTCGGTGGATCTGAGCCGCCGGCGGGTCGGCCCGGGCACGCTCGTGTTGCTGCTGCCCGGTGCGGTCCTCATGATCGGCGACCCCGAGCCCGGATTCCGCATGAGATTCTGCGCCTTCACCGCCGAGCTGTTCGGTATTCTCAGCTACCGGCTGGAGCCCTCGTTCTTCCGCATACTGGGCGAGCACCCCTTCTCCGACCGTGCGGGCGAGGGCGGCCGGGGCATCGAGATATGGTTCGACATTGCGAAGTATACCTACGAGGACCGCGACAACATGTTCCGGCGCACGATTGCGAAAAACCGGTTGCAGAACGTATTCCTGGAGGTTTACGACAAGTTGCAGCGGCGCATCGGCCTGCGGTCGGAGGGGGTGGGCGACCGCAGGAACGAGCTGTTTCACCGCTTCATCCACCTGCTGCGCAGCGCCTGCACCGAGCAGCGCGAGGTGACCTGGTATGCCGACCGGCTCTGCGTATCGACGCGTTACCTCGCGTCGATCACCCACGCCGTGGACCGCAAGTCGCCCAAGGAGCTGATCGACGAGTTCGTCGTGCTGGAGATCAAGATGCTGTTGCAGTCCACCGACCTGACGTTGCAGGAGATTGCCGCCCGCATGCATTTCCCCGACCAGTCCTGCATGGGCCACTACTTCCGTCGCCGCACGGGCATGTCGCCTCTGGAGTGGCGTAGGCGCCGCTGAGGCCGTGACGTGTGGCCGCGGCGCCGGAGGGATGTCTGCGCGGGTCCGTCGGGCCCGGGAGCAAATGACCGGTTTTGCAGGCTACGCCCGGAGCAGCAGGTCGGCGATGACGAAGAGGGCGAGGGCGAGGCTGGCCAGGCCGTTGAGCGTGCCGAACGCGATGGCGATGCGCCGCTGGCGCGTGGGGGTGACCAGCACGTGTTGCAGCGCGAGCAGGAGGAGGAAGACGCCCACGCCCGTCCACAGCAGGGGACCCTGCGGGCAGTGGCGCGCGAAGAGCAGCAGCGCCGCCGCGCTGCATGCGTGGAGCAGGATGCTGATGTGCAGCGCGCCCCGTGTGCCGAAGCGGGCGGGAATGGAGTGGAGGCCGTGCGCGCGGTCGAAGTCGGCGTCCTGGAGGGCGTAGATGATGTCGAACCCCCCGCACCAGGTGAGCACCAGCAGTGCGAGCAGCAGCGAGGCTTCGGTGATGCGGCCCGTGACGGCGATCGCGGCCCCCACGGGCGCGATCGCGAGCGAGAGACCCAGCACGAGGTGGGCGGCGGAGGTGAAGCGCTTGCAGAGGCTGTATCCCGTGACGATGCAGAGCGCCGCGGGCGAAAGTGCGGCCGCGAGGGGGTTGATCGTGGCGGCGACCGCCACGAACAGCAGGGCATTGGCGAGCACGAAAGTCATCGCGGCCCGGGGGGTGACGACGCCTGCGGGGATTTCGCGGTTTGCCGTGCGCGGGTTCGCCGCGTCGTAGCGGCGGTCGGCCCAGCGGTTGAATCCCATGGCCGTATTGCGGGCGAAGACCATGCACAGGATCACTTTGGCCAGAAGCCACGGCGTGCAGGTCGCACCGGGTTCGGTGACGGCGGCGTGGACGAAGGCCATGAGGGCGAACGGCATGGCGAAGATCGTGTGGGCGAAGCGGACCAGGGAGGCGTATTTGGCTACGGTGTTCATGGTTGGTGGTTTTCGGGGGTGCAAAAATACGCATAAGTTTCCGCCCCGGCAACCGCACGGCGGGAAAAAGCTCTCCGATGCGTTCCGCTTGCGGGCGGTATCTCGTACCGGGCTTCGGGGCCGGTGGTGTCTCTGCCGTATTCCGTCAAGGTCCCGGCGAAGACCCGGCGAAGACCCGGCGAAGACCCGGCGAATGCCACGGGCGAGGTCATAGCCGTTCGCGCGGAACGATCGGTTAGGGGCGGTGACGCCGTGCGGTCCGGTCCGGCGATGAAATGAAAAAGCCTGCCGCAATCAGCGGCAGGCTTTTCGTTACGGAATAGGAAATTACTCGGCTTTCGAAGTGATTTTCGGAACACCGGTCCACGAACCCTTCATCGTGTAGGCGGGATCGTTGTCGTCTTTCAGTTCGAACGTGCAGGTGAACTCGCCCGCCTCGCTCTTGCTGATTTCCACCCATCCATCGGTTGCGGGAGCCATGGCGGTCACCATGCTCTCGGCGTTGAAGTGGAGGTACCAGGTCTCGTAGAGCGTACCCTTGTTCATCACGCCGGGCAGCATCTCCAGTTTGCCCGGTTTGTAGCCGGTCTCAAGGTCGATGGGGTAGCGGCCTTCTTTCGGGCCGTTTTTGAGGGCGTCGGGATCTTTCGGGCAGAGTACCGAGAACTGAACGGCGTCGGAATCCTTCTGTGCGGGATCCTGGATGAAGCATCCCCAGGTGTCGGCCTCCTCCTTGTAGGGGTCGCCGAAGAAGATGAACTCGCCCTTGATGCCCTCTACATCGACCTCGATGTCGTTCTGGAGCGAAGAGTAGCTACCCTTCTTGAAGCGCATCTTGCCCGTGTAGTTGAAGACCATGCGGCGCTTGTCGGTCTCGTCCAGTACCACGTCGGCCTTGATCGTGTAGGTCTCGCCCTCCACGCTGACCGTCACCTTGCCGCTCTTCAGGAAGATGGGGTCGGTCGTGTGCTGCTTGTCGATGATCTCGATGTAGGAGGATTCGGCCACCAGGCAGATGCCGTCGCCGGCCTGGGCGCCTATCTGGTAGATCAGGGCGGGGATGATGGGGCCGTCCTGTGCGGGGATGCCGTAGAGCGAGAGGTTGAGGATGTGACCGGCCTTCACGTCGTCGATGTTCTCGGGATTGAGGTCCATGCTGCCCAGGCTGATGCGCAGGTTGCTGCTGCCGTCCGCGGCAACCGAATTGTAGTGGGTGCACTCGGCGTCGATCGCCGTCACGGTGAGGTTGGGTTTCTGCTGTTCTGTGTTCGGATCATCCGGGTTTTTTTTGTCATCGCTGCAGGATGCCATTCCCAGCATGCCGAAAGCAGCCATCAGAAAAAATAATTTTTTCATCGTGTTAAATTAAAGTTTGAATATGAAACGTAATTCGGGTATGTTCATTGTGCAAAGATAGGTATTTCATAGATATTTGCAACTGTTCGGAAGGGGCTGGCGGTAAAAAAAATTCATGCTTCGGTTTTTGAGGGATATTTTTCGTGTCTGTAATTTGTTGTAATATATTGCTTTGCAGTTTTTGTTGCGGTGTTTCCCGCTGCGATGTGCGGGTGGTGCAGGGACTGCGGGTTTCGATTCGGCAGCATTTCGTGATAAAAATGCTTCTTCGCGGCGGCACGGTTTGCGCGCTCCGGACGCAGCGCGAATTCGGGCGGCGCCGCCCGCGGTCTTTTGCGCGGAAATGCTTATCTTTGCGGTCCGAACAAGCAAGCATATGAAAAACATCCGCAACTTTTGCATCATAGCGCACATCGACCACGGCAAATCGACGCTGGCCGACCGCCTTTTGGAGAAGACCAATACGCTGAATCAGCGCGAAATGCAGTCGCAGGTGCTCGACGACATGGACCTGGAGCGCGAGAAGGGCATCACGATCAAGAGCCACGCCATACAGATGGAATACAAGGCCCGCGACGGGCAGACCTACGTCCTGAACCTGATCGACACGCCGGGACACGTCGATTTTTCGTACGAGGTGTCGCGCGCCATCGCCTCGTGCGAGGGTGCGCTGCTGGTGGTCGATGCCACGCAGGGCATTCAGGCCCAGACCATATCGAATCTCTATCTGGCGCTCGGCCACGACCTGGAGATCATTCCCGTGCTGAACAAGATCGACGTGGATTCGGCCATGATCGACGAGGTGAAGGACCAGGTGATCGACCTGATCGGCTGCCGCGAGGAGGAGATTCTGCTCGCCTCGGGCAAGACGGGACAGGGCGTCGAGGAGGTGCTCGAAGCCATCGTGGAGCGTGTGCCGGCGCCGCAGGGCGACGTGAACGCCCCGTTGCAGGCGCTGATCTTCGACTCGGTGTTCAACCCCTTCCGCGGCATCATCGCCTACTACCGCGTGTTCAACGGCACGCTGCGCAAGGGCGACCACGTGAAGTTCTTCAACACCGGCAGCGAGTACGACGCCGACGAGGTGGGCGTGCTGAAGCTCAAGATGCATCCGCGCGAGTGCATCGCCGCGGGCGACGTGGGCTACATCTGCTCGGGCATCAAGACCTCGTCCGACGTGAAGGTCGGCGACACCATCACGTCGGTGGCCGATCCGGCGTCGGAGGCCATCGCGGGCTTCGAGGACGTGAAGCCGATGGTCTTCGCGGGCGTCTACCCGGTGGAGGCCGACCAGTACGAGGACCTGCGCGCGTCGCTCGAAAAGCTGCGGCTCAACGACGCCTCGCTGACTTTCGAGCCCGAGAGCTCGCTGGCGCTCGGATTCGGCTTCCGCTGCGGTTTCCTCGGCCTGCTGCACATGGAGATCATCCAGGAGCGCCTCTACCGTGAGTTCGACATGGACGTCATCACGACCGTGCCGAACGTTTCGTACCGCATCACCACCACGCAGGACGAGGTGCTGGAGGTGCACAACCCCTCGGGATTGCCCGAGGTGACGAAGATCGCCAGGATCGAGGAGCCCTACATCCTGGCGCAGATCATCACGAAGACCGAATTCCTCGGCAACGTCATCAAGCTCTGCATCGACAAGCGCGGCGTGCTGAAGAACCAGACTTTCATCACGCAGGACCGCGTGGAGGTCAATTTCGACATGCCCCTTTCGGAGATCGTCTTCGACTTCTACGACAAGCTCAAGAGCATATCGAAAGGTTATGCGTCGTTCGACTACCACCGCACGGGATACCAGCCCAGCAAGCTGGCCAAGCTCGACATCCTGCTCAACGGCGAACCGGTGGATGCCCTCTCGTCGCTGATCTATGCCGACCACGCCTACGACTTCGGCCGCAAGATGTGCGAGAAGCTCAAGGAGCTCATCCCGCGCCAGCAGTTCGACATCGCCATACAGGCCGCCATCGGTGCCAAGATCATCGCCCGCGAGACGGTGAAGGCCGTGCGCAAGGACGTGACGGCAAAGTGCTACGGCGGCGATATTTCGCGTAAGCGCAAGCTGCTCGAAAAGCAGAAGGCCGGTAAGAAGCGCATGCGCCAGATCGGTTCGGTGCAGGTGCCCCAGTCGGCATTCCTCGCCGTGCTCAAGATGGACTGATGACCGGCGCGCGTCGCCGGGAGCCCGCCGCAGCCCGGCGGGGAGTATCCGGTGCAGTGCCTTCGGGCGGGATGCTCGGCCGTGGGTCCGGGGCGGCCGAAAGGCCGGTCGGGCCGGTCGGGGAGCTGCCGGAGGCGGGGCGTCCGGTTGCGGAGCGCGAAAAATTCCTCCGATGTGCGAACAAAGCGGACGAGGAGTTGCAAAAACGGGAAATTACCTCTATCTTTGCGCCGTTCCGAGTGCGGAACGGCACTTTTGCGGAAATAGCTCAGTCGGTAGAGCATCAGCTTCCCAAGCTGAGGGTCGCGGGTTCGAATCCCGTTTTCCGCTCTTGTAAATCAGTAAGTTGTGGCGTAAACTACCACTTGCTGATTTTTTATTTGCGCACGGTCGCAGGAGTCGTTGCGGGGCAGCGGTGCGGAATGCCTGTCCGGATTCCTCCGGGGGCGACCGTGCGTCGGTGCTTTCGCCGCCGCATTCGGAGGGCTGCGCTGCGGCCCTTTTCAGGGCCGGCCGTGCGGAACCGGTTGCCGGACGGCGGAACGGAAAAGCCTTCCCGGCAGGTGCGGCCTCGCTTGTGGCCGCAGGGGCCGGAGCGAACGGCAGGGATCGAAAGAAACTGATCAGAAACGGAATGACGACGAAAGAGAGAGCCATATCGTTCTTTTGGCAGCATTTGTTGCTGCTCGGTGCGTTGTATCTTATGACGCTGGGAGTCGTCCTGTGCGTGAAATCCTCGCTGGGCAGCAGCGTGATCTCCTCGCTGCCGTTCGTGTTCTCGCTGGCGGGGAGTATCGGCAGCGTGCCCGCGTGGACGATCGGCGACTACACGATCGCGATGAATTTCATCCTGGTGTTGTGTCAGATACTGATCCTGCGGCGGAAGTTCGACCCCATGCAGCTCTTCCAGCTCGTCATCGGTTTCATCTTCGGATGGCTCATCGACCTCAACATGCGGCTGACCTCGGGTCTGGAGTGCGTGACGCTGCCTGCACAGCTGCTCGCCCAGTTCGCGGGGTGCACGATCATGGGCGTCGGCATCGCTTTCGAGGTGCGGTGCGGCTCGGTGACGATGCCGGGCGAGGGCATCTCGATCGTCATCAGCCAGGTGACGCAGCGTCCTTTCGCGAAGGTCAAGATCGGTGTGGATACGCTGCTCGTGCTGCTTGCCGTCGCCGGCTGCTACCTCTTTTTCGGGAGCTGGCAATGGAACGTCATCGGCGTCGGTACGCTCTTCGCGATGGTCTACGTCGGACTCGTGGTCAAGTGCATCACCCCGCATCTGGGTTGGTTCGATCGCGTGCTGGCCTATGTCCCGGGGTTCCGGCGCTACCTGTTCGGTCTGGCCCGCCTCGTCTATCGCCGCGGCACCGGATCGAAAGGCTGAAGGTGGTCCCGTCGTCCGCTGTGCTTGAGCCCCCGGCGCCCGGCGGCTCGCTTCCTGTTCGCCGGCGGCGCGCGCACTGTTCGAATAAATCGCTATGAGTATGAGAGAAGTAAATCCGAAAGAGACGACCCGCGCCTATGCGTTCGAGATGTGGATGCAGGCCCCGATGCCGATGGTGACGTTTTTCCGGACGCTCGACGTGTCGCGCCTCGTGCGTCTGAGCCGCCGAAGGGGGCTGAAGTTCAACATGCTGATGTGCTGGTGCATCGGCCGTGCCGCAAGCGGCATCAAGGAGTTCTACATGCTGCCCGTGGGCGACAGGCTGATGCGGTACGATGCGATCGCCGTGAATACCATCGTCGCCGACCGCCGGGGCGAGGTCAGCTCGTGCGACCTTCCTTTTTCCGATGATTTGCTCCGCTTCAACGACGACTACCTGCGGCTCACGCGGCAGGTCGCCGAGTCGTGCGAGAACCACGACCTGACAGACCGCATGGTGATCGGCACCTCGGCGCTGGCGCAGTACGCGATCGACGGGGCCGTGGGCATGTACAGCGGCGTGTTCAACAATCCGTTCCTGATCTGGGGCCGGTACCGGCGGCGGTTCCTTAAAACGACGCTCGCCGTCTCGTTCCAGTTCCACCACACGCAGATGGACGGCGCCCATGCCGCCCGCTTCCTCGACGCCCTCCAGCGGGAGATCGACACCTTGTCCGTTATCCGATGAGCGGCCGTATTGCGGAGGCTCGGAAACCGTTCGACCGGAAGAGGCTATGACGAACAGAGGCGAAATAAACGTACGACAGGAGACGGAAGCCGACTACGAAACGGTGGAGCGGTTGGTGGGGGAGGCCTGGGCCGGGCGCTGATCCGCGCCGGACACGACCGTGCCCGCGACATGGGCCATGACTAATCGGTCGTGTCGGGCGATCGATCCGCGCTGCTGCGAACGGTCGGGCTGCGAAAACGCCCGCAACTACGGAGTTGTTCCGCCGTTCGACGTGCCGTCCGAATATTATATGTGCTGCCGTCTGCGGGAGGAGGCCGCGCCGGTCTCCGGGGCCGTTCGATATGCCGGGGAATTCTTCTGACCGGTCGTGACTCCGCGGGGCCTTCATGCATCGTTCACCTGACGCGCACGGCATTTGCGTGACGGGGCCCCTGTGCGCCTCTTTCGCGAGCGGGTGCGCAGACGGAGCCCTGTGCCGAAACCGGCCTATGCGAAACCGCTTCCGCAGGGCGCGATGTCGGGAAGAATGACGGCGGGTGGGTTTCCGCAGGGGCGTATCGTTTACGGCGGGAATCTCCGTATGGAGCCTCAGGACCGTGTGCGGATAATACGAAAAAACGAGACGGTTGCGGTAACCGTCTCGTTTCATTTCGTGGGAGCTGAGGGATTCGAACCCCCGACCCTCTGC